>Ga0310786_10012427_pt1 | contig 10543 bp, 8 predicted proteins | sample AusTroGonzalo_MG_FD_203881 | JGI IMG/M metagenome (GOLD analysis project Ga0310786, IMG submission 203881) | Bovine rumen microbial communities from tropical cattle in Woodstock, Queensland, Australia - Gonzalo_03 (v2) (version 2) | ecosystem: Host-associated > Mammals > Digestive system >... | reverse complement strand
CACGGTGACGTGGAAGCAGTTCTGCTGCCTTTCGTACTTAACGAAGCAGGTGTTGGGACGATCGTGGAAATCCTTGAGCACCTGGCTGAGAACGGCGCGGAGGTACTCCGGAGGCACATCTTCATACGGGCGGCCGCGCAGGTCGGGAATCTTGACATACCGCCAGTACGACAGGTCGAAAGTCGTTCCGTAGCTGTGAGTGGAAACCTCGGTGGCGTTGATGTTCCCTTTGCGGAGCCTGGCCACGTCATCCTCCGTGCGCAGCACGGAAGTGACGACCATTTTGTACGGATTAAGCCCCTTTGAGCTCAGCGAGTCCTGGAATACCCTCCCGATGTCGTCAAGCAGGCTTTTGGCCGAGGGAATCAGGTAAGGGATGGAATAGGTCAGCGAGTCGATCACATAAGTGTCGGTATCCTCCAGCTTCACCAATTTGGACTTGATCTTCTCCGCCGCCTCCCTGTTTGCCACGGGAGGTACTCCGATGGCCTGTGCCACGGCCAACTGGGTGTCGTTCAGATCGTTGAACTCCTTGGAGAAGTTCACGTCATAGATACGGACGGGATGGTTCTCAATCGGTCCCAGAGCCAGCCACCTGCGCTCCTTGACGCAGGACCTTGCGCTGAAGAAGACATAGAGGACAAGGCCTGCAGCCAGAACGGCGCCTGCCAGCTTGAAGTATTTCTCAAACCTTTTCAAAAGACAATCATTTGCGGTCCCACAAATATAATGAAAAACCCGCGCTTTCAGCCGAAACAGCGTGAAAAGCGCGGGTCCCGATTCAAATGAAACGCGATCCAGTATGTTAGGTTTTAGACCTTATTTCCTGAACAGAAGCTGGGCGAACTCGTACAGGCTGCGCCTCCAGGTCTGCCACTCGTGGGCGGTAAGAGGAGACTCGTAATAGTATGCATTGAGCCCGAGTCCCTTCACCTTCTCGACGACATCCTTCGGTGCATCTCCGCGGGGATTCTCGACTTCGCGGCTGCCATAGCTGACGAAGGTGAGCCTGTTGAGCTTGAGGAAGTCGGGGTTGTCCTGAAGGTCCTTCTCGGAGATCGTTCCGCCGCTGAAGAGGCCGATCGAATTGAACACGTCAGGATGTGCGAGGGAGATCTGCCTGGTCTGCATACCACCCATCGAGAGTCCCGCGAGAGCGCGATGCTTACCGTCAGCGTAGGTGCGGAAGTGCGAGTCGATATAAGGGATGACATCCTTGATGAGGATATCCGGGAACCTCTGGAACGCCTGCTGGAATTGGAATGAAGGCGACAACGTGGATGTATGGGCATATTACAACAATGCCGACGAGGTCGAGCTCTTCCTGAACGGCAAATCGCTCGGAAAGAAGAGCAAGACCAGCGATGTGCTTCACGCAGAATGGCTTGAAGTCCCGTTCGAGCCCGGCAAAATCGAGGTCGTGTCATACAAGAACGGCAAGGTGGTGGCAAAAGACTCGAGGGTGACCGCGGGCGAGCCTGTCTCCATAAGGCTTACTCCCGACCGCAAGACGATCTCCTCCGACGGATATGACCTCTGCTACGTTACCGTCGAGCTGGTCGACAAGAACGGAAACGCAGTGCCGGATACCGGAACAATGCTTCACTTCGAGGTGAGCGGCAATGGCGAACTGTTCGGAGTGGACAACGGCAACGCCGCCGACTCCCTCTCGCTCAAGGGCAATGACAAAGCATTGTTCAACGGAAAGGCCCTCGCCGTCATCCCTTCCATCAAGGATACTCCAGGAAGCGTAAAACTCAGTGTTTCTTCCGCTTACGGAAAAACCGACTTGGTCGTCAAGTGTAAATAGCGAACCTTCACAAGCACATTTCTACTGAAAACGCAACGCCCGTCTCTGTCGAAGACGGGCGTTGCTTCGTATTGTCACGGACGGATTCCGCCTGCTATTTCGGAAGGCCGAAGGCGTCGCTGAGTTCCTTCATCTGTGCGTCGGTCATTCCCTCGGGCTCGAAACCCATATTCCTGGCAGTGATGTAGATGAGGGCGCTCTTGTTGAGTACGTCGACTTGGTCGAAAGCGTTCATGACATCCGTATCCACGGCAAAGACACCGTGCTTCTCCCACATCACCACATCGTAGTCTTCGTCAATGGCGCGGATGGTGGCTTCGGCCAGTTCCACGCTGGATGGAAGCATATAGGGCACCATCCCGAGTCCGCGCGGGCAGAAGGCCCTGGTCTCGGGAATCATCGACCAGAGCATATGCGTGGCAGCATCCTTCTCCATCCACTTCCTGCTGTGAGTCAGGGCCACGAGTTCGATGGGATGGGTGTGGAGGGAAGCCCGGTAAGGCGATCCCTTGGTCAACAGGTAGTCGTGAACCGCCAGGTGGGACGGCAGCTCGGAAGTCGGCGCCACCGGCTGGTCGGCAACAATCTCATAATGCCCGCAGTCATCCAGGATACGGATGATAGAGCCATTCCCCATCGGATCCCGTGCAAGGTCACGCATACGCTTGCCGGTGCCCTTACAGTAGAACCAACAGCCTTTCAGGCTCGGCAGAGTTTTGCCGATGGGCCTGGGCTCGCTGATGGACGGCAGAGTCTTCATCCCATCGTCCACCCATTCAGTGATGTTCACGGTAATGTTGCCGCCGTTGCGCTCGGCCCATCCCTTCATCCAAAGGTATCCGGCCACTTCTGCCACCTTGTCGATTTCGGCCTTCAGGGCCGGTCTGTTGTCTAGTACGCTCATATTATCTGAGGTAAGAAAGTACTGATTATCAAGACAATGATGCCGGAGACCAGCACCGCGACTGTCTTGCGGGAAACGCCTTTCCATTCCTTGAGTATGATGCCCCAGACATTGGAGAACACCACGTTAAGGCTCATAAGGATGCACCAACTGAAAGTGATCAGGACAGGATAGTCGGTCAAGAAGCCCTTGCCCAGGCTCAGGCCGAAGAACTGGCTGTACCACAGAAGACCGGCAAGGCAGCAAAAGACAAGGTTGTTGACCCAAAGGGCCTTCTTCCCATAATCGCCCCACGTCTTGTTCCTGTTGTTCTGGAAAAGGCAATAGGCTGCATTCGTCAGGAAACCGCCGAAAGTCACGAGCATCGTGGCCGGAAGGGTCTGGAATATGGGCTTAGTCCCTTCCAGGAACAGATCCTGGCCGAAGTTCAAGCCGATATTGAAGCAGGCGCTCATGAAACCGGCAAGAAGCGCCACGGCGATACCCTTTCCGAAGTTGAAGTCCTTGACGGCCTTCTTCTTCTCCTCCTCGGGCAGCGCGGCGGATTTCATCGCGCCGGCGATGCCGATGATGGCGATACCGACGAGCGTCACGACTACACCTATGATGACGGCGCTCGTCAGGTCACCCGCGTGGCCGGTGAAGACCGGGCCCAGGATGGCGCCAAGCGCGGAACAGGTGCCGAGAGCGATGCTCTGCCCCAGGGCGACGCCCAGGTAGCGCATCGACAGACCGAAGGTCAGGCCACCAACGCCCCAGAGGGCGCCGAACAGGATGGTCAGCCAAGTAGCCTTGGGATTGGCGTTCATCAGGGAAAGCAGGTCACCGAAACTGCCACCCGTGCCCGAGACGGACAGCAAGGCGCCCACAAGCGGGAACAACAGCCAGGCAAAGAAGCCCTGGACAAGCCAGTAGCTTTCCCAGCTCCATTCCTTGACCTTGTTGATCGGGACATAGCTCGAACTCTGGCAGAACGCTCCGATCGCTATAATCAGTAAACCGATGATCAAATACATTGCTTAACGCTTTGAAGTGACTTCACTCTCGTATCTCTCGATCTCCGGGATGAAAGACTCACCCACGGGAACTCCGTTCTTGTAGTTGAAATAGTCGAAGACGGCGCCGAAAGGCAGGGTCTTGGCCTCTTCCAGGAGGGCCAGACGCTGGAATCCCTTGCCGGCGTCTTCGTATTCGCGCAATATGTCCAGAGGCTCGAGCAGGGCGCTCAGGAGGCATTTCTGGGTGGCGCGGCTGCCGATGACATAGGCTCCGATGCGGTTGATGGCGGCGTCGAAGTAGTCCAAGCCGATGTGACTGCGGTCCAGGGCACCGGCCCGCACGATCTCCTTGAACAGGTCCAGGGTCTGATCGTTCATAATGGTCACGTGGTCGGAATCCCAGCGGATGGGACGGGAAACGTGAAGCATCAGCTCCGGCACGAAGAGCAGGAGCGAGGCGACCATATCCGCAACATTCTCGGTCATCTCATAATGGCCGGTATCCAGAGTGTACATAAGCTTGCGCGTGGCGCAATAGCCGGCCACAAAGTCGTGGGAACCAACGGTATAGCTCTCCAGGCCGATACCGAAGAGCTTGGCCTCGAGGCAGGTCTTCATTCCGGGGAGATCCTCCTTCAGGATCTCGTCCAGGCTTTCGGCAAAGATCTCGCGGTAGCGCTTGCGCTCGACGGTCTGGTCCTTGCTGCCGTCGTGCACCCAGATGTTCATTATACAAGGGTCGCCCTGCGCCCTGCCCATCGCATCGGCGATGCGGCGGCAGCGCTTTGTATGCTCGATCCAGAACTCGCGGATGGCAGGATCGGGGTTGCTCAAGGAAAGGTCGCCGCTCTTAGGATGGCCGAATGAAGTGGAGTTGAAATCCAGCTTCATCCCGTTCTCCCCCGCCCATTCGATCCAGCTCTGGAAATGCCTGACCTCCACCTGGTCGCGGTCTACGAACTTTCCGCCGAAGTCGCCATAGATCTCGTGGAGGTTCAGGCGGTGGTTGCCTGCGATGAGGCTCTTGGCAAAGAGCACGTCACTCCGCACCTCATCGATATTCCGGGCGCGGCCAGGATAGTTGCCGGTGGTCTGGATACCGCCGGAAAGGCCGTCCTTGCTCTCGAAACCGATCACGTCATCGGTCTGCCAGCAATGAAGGGAAATCGGGGTCTTTTCAAGGATTTCAACCGCCTTGTCGGTGTCCACGCCGACAGCGGCATAACGTTCCCTGGCGATTTCGTAGGATTGAAGGATTCGGGATTCTTTCATAATGTATCAAAGTTATATCATTCAGACGGATGGAAGGTTTTGACGGAGAAGGCGTCGGCAATCATACGGCGCATTTCCCAGCGGTCTTTCACCAGGCCTGCGGCCTTGGCCTGTATCATCACGTTGCCGATTGCGGTGGCCTCGGTGGGCCCGGCAACGACCGGCAGGCCGATGGCATCGGCCGTCCATTGGTTCAGAAGGTCATTGGCGCTGCCGCCGCCGATGATGTGAAGCTTCTCGATCTTGAAGGGAGCAAAACCCTGCAGCATATCCAGCACTTCCTTGTAGCGGTCGGCCAAGGAATGGTAGATGCAGGAAACGATCTGTGAGTCGCTGACGGCACCGACGACGGCACGGATCTCCTCGACCATATTGGCAGGGTTGGCGTAACGAGGGTCATCGGGAGCGATGCGGCCGGGGAAATCCGCCTCGGCCCTTGCCATTTCCATCAGTCGGGCGTAAGAGTAATCCTTACCCTCTGCACTCCAGATCTTGCGACACTGCTCGAGGAGCCACATACCGGTGATATTCTTGAGGAAACGTGTGGTTCCCTCGATGCCACCTTCGTTGGTGAAGTTGAGGCGAGCGCTTTCTTCGTTGATTATGGGCTCCTGAACCTCTATGCCCATCAGGCTCCAAGTGCCGCTGGAAAGGTAAGCGAAGCGCTCGTCGCCCGCCGGCACGGCAGCGATCGCCGATGCCGTGTCGTGCCCCGCGACCGCAATCACGGGAATCCCCTTGAACCTGCCGATCTCAACGCTTGGCCGGACGACGGGCAGAAGCACTTCGGTCCGGATGCCCAGTTTTTCCAGTAATTCCTTGTTGAACTGTCCGGACTTCTGGTCCATCATACCGGAAGTCGAGGCTATTGTATACTCGCAAACCTTCTCACCTGTAAGCATATAGGACAGCAGGTCCGGAACGAAAAGGATATCCTTGGCATAGCGCAGCGGAGCGAAGCCCTCCTGAGTCTGGGCATACAGCTGGAAGATGGAATTGAAGTTCATTATCTGGATGCCAGTGGCGCTATACAGATCCTCCCTGGGAATGATCTCATAGACCTTTTCCGGCACTCCGTCAGTGTATGGGTCGCGATACGCGCGAGGATTGCCCAGTAGGGTGCCGTCGTCGGCGACAAAGCCGAAATCCACACCCCAGGTATCGATACCGATCGAATCTACGGCCATGCCATCCTGCTCCAGCCGTGAGAGACACTTAAGGAAATGCTCATAAATGGCGACGATATCCCAGTAGTACCTGCCACCCAGTTCTATGATCCCGCTGGGGAAACGGTACACCTCTTCCAAGGTGAACCGGCCGTCCTTGAAAGTGGCCAGCACGGCCCTCCCAGATGTGGCGCCACAGTCGAAAGCGAGGAAATTGCGAACGTCGGTCATAAGCCTAGTCTTTGATGTCTGCAGCAAAGTTAGCGCATAACCCGCACTGCCCCAGTGATGGTTATGCGCTAAAAACTTTGATTTTTGACAAAAGTAATGTATTTTTACGCTATGAATACTGCTCTGCACCTTAAATATTTGACAGTGGCTCCCAACGACCTGGCCTGGGGAACTGCAGTCAATTCCGTAGGGTTCCAGGAAGTTGCTCCCGGCGACCCTTATCCGCCTGGCAACCATCCTTCCAGATACCTGTTCTCCGAAGAGCGCGGAAGGGTGCTCCAGGAATACCAGCTGCTATACATAACCCAAGGACGGGGGCGCTTCCGCAGCGCCAGCGTACAGCATCAGCTCTCCGTCCCGCAGGGCAGCCTGATGCTGCTCTTCCCCGGGGAATGGCATACCTACAGGCCGTTGGAAGAGACCGGATGGAAGGAGTACTGGATAGGCTTTGAAAGCTCCCAGATGGATGCCTGGGTGCGTGACGGATTCTTCTCCAAGACCAAGCCCGTCTGGCGGACGGGCCTGCACAGCGACATCGTCGAACTGTACGAGGATGCCATCAGGACAGCCTCAGACCAGCAATCCGGCTTCCAGCAGAGGCTGGGAGGCATCGTGTCCCATCTCCTGGGCCTGGCCTGGTTCTATGGCAGGAACACGGCCTTGTCCGAAGTAGCCGACCAGATGAACCGCGCCAAGATAATCATCGGCGAACAGTTCCGAACCATCGACGCGGAAGACGTGGCGCATCAACTGTGTATGAGCTACTCAAATTTCAGGCGCATCTTCAAGGAGTACACCGGCCTCCCGCCTGCAAAATACATCCAGCAGGTGAGGATGGTAAAGGTTAAGGAGGCCCTCACCAACAGCAGCCGCCCCGTCAAGGAAATAGCTTTCGAGATGGGCTACGAGAACGACGATTACTTCTTCACCGCCTTCCGCCGCCTCACCGGGATGACACCCCAGGAATACCGCGTGTTTACGCAGGGCTCCAAGTAAGTGACACGCGATTCCTGCCTGGCTTCAGCTGGACTTGTCTGCCTTTCCAAAGGAAAGTGCCGTCGACGCCTGACGGAAGATTGATCTCCGCCTTGAGTCCGTTCCCTTCCACCTTGTAATGCACGGAGATGTCTCCGGCTGGATGCGGAATGGTGCCGCCTATATCTTTCAGGTCGCCCAGATGAGGCTCTATCCTGACTTTCTTGAAAGCCACGGCGTCGGAGTCGATGCCCAGCACGGTACGGAACAGCTCGATGTTCGGGCTGGCGCCCCACGCGTGGCAGTCGGAACGCGTACCATTCAGGTCCGAAGTTTCCGCCCAGGTGGTAAGTCCCATTGCTATGTTCTCCCTCCATATGTCCAGCCAGTCCAGGTAGCCGTCTCCCAGTCCGGCCTTGACACAGGCCTCGTGCAGGTAATACTTGTAATAGACCGTGCACTGGGCGAGGGACGGGTCTGACAGCATCTTCTGCGCCAGAGCCTTCGGATCCTTAGCAATGCCGCAGAGAATGGCCAGGGCGTTGCCGTGCTGGCTATAGGTATCCTGTTCGGCGCGATCGGCAAAAAGGCCCTTCTCTTCATTCCAATATGCTTTCCTGACGCCCTCGGTGAGCAGTGCGGCCCTTGCCATGTATTCACCGGCCTGCCAGGTGTTCCCCCTGACTTCTTCCATATTGGCCATCAGTTGGAAGGCATACAGCAGCTGGAGATCCATCAGGATGGAGCAGCCGTCGGCTCCTTTCTGCGGGGCTCCGTTGTCCCAGTTAGGACAGTCTTCGACCCAGTCGGAGAAATTCCAGCCGGGAAGGTTCCGCAGGCGTCCGTCGGAAAGCTGGAAGCGAGAGAAATAGTGCAGGATCTGCTCCGCACCCGGCAGCAGGTCCATCACGAACTGCGTGTCGCTCCCGTACATCATATAGTCGTGCAAGGCATAGATATAGCTTAGCGCATAAAGCTGAATGTATGACGGAATCGTCGTCGGGTAGCGGGATTTGGTGATGCCGTCGGCATTGCGGCTGATGTCCGCGAGATGAAGGAAGTTCCTGACCAGGCGCTCGTCCCTGCTGTTGAACAGGGTCACCAGCGCCTGGATGCGGGTATCGCCCAGGTACTGGAGCTGCTCGTAGTATGGACAGTCCATATAGGTCTCGACCGCGCAGAGACGCGCCGTGCGCCAGCCGATTTCAAGCAAAGCCTTCAATTCTTGATTGTCAGTATCCAGACGGGCGTCCAGGGTGAAAGGGTATCCTGTGAAGATGCCCGAGATTCCGTTCACCGTCAGCGGCTCGTCCCCCGTCTCCACCAGTACCCTGACAAAGCGGAAGCTTCGCCAGGAGAGCGTGGTGAACTCCTGCCCGTCAAGTCCGTTCGAGACCAGCTGGTCCTCGCGGCCTACGAAGATCTTGCCCTCCGTCTCGTTGCGGTTGCCCTTGCCTTTCACCTTCGGGGCGAGGACATAGTAGAGATACTCTTCCGGCACCTGGGCAAGCATCTCCGGACTCAGTTGAATTGAAGGCTGGTCCGTGTCCGGGATATAGAGCGACTCGGCATAGCCTATCGTCACCGTGGCGTCCTTGCCACCGCTCATCCGAAGGTGCAGATAGGCGTTAGTGAGCACTTTGTTGTCCAGGAGGATTTCTTTCTTCGAATGCGCCGGTACTGTGAAAGTTCCGCTCAAGTCGAAAGGCGTACGCTCCATCTGCGGAAGCGTGGAAGGCATAAGGCAGTGGCTGTCACCCTGGCTGGAATACATTACGTTCCGGGGCTCTCCGGCGGCTCCCTCTTTTGCGGGCAGCCAGGCGGAAAGATCGGCACCAGCCTCTTTCCATCCCGGAATGCCGCGGTTGAGGTCCACCCGCTCCCCCGGTCCAGCAACATAATAACCGATGACTATAGGGCTGACAGGGCTGTAAGAGGGATCCTGGATGCATTTCCAAGTCCTGTCAGTGTACAGGTCCGCCGCTTCCTGCTCTCCCTGAAGGAGGAATCCGCTGGAAACGGAAATCTGCGAATCCGGCCGCCTGGGGCCCTCGTTGTATACAAGGGCGGCGATCACGTTCTTCCCACTCCGCAGGTAAGGCGCCAGATCCACCGTTTCATAATTCCAGTGCGCAGCATCTCCCTTGGCGGGGCCCAGGGAGACGAGCATCCCATTGACATATAGTTTATAGCGATTATCCCCCGTCACATGCACCAGGTAGCGGGACGGGACGGCCGGTAGATCGACGTCCTTGCGGAAATAATAGACACCGTAGTCCAGCTCACCGGTCCCGGGGACGGAAATCCATCTGGCATTCCACAATTCGGTCTCGAGGTCGAAAGGGGCGGACGGAGCCCGAACCGGGCCGACCTGAGCCGTGCAAATCACGGAAAAGGCCAGTATGAGGGCGAGGGTAAAGCAGCTTTTCTTCATATTTTGAGAGTGTTGTGCAAAATAACAACGTAAAATCTGCTGTGCGGGATCACTATTTGATAATAATACTTTGATTTATGACAATCAATGAGTTTTTGTATTGCGGAGAGGCGATTAATCCTTATTTTTGCTCCGTCACTTAACGGATTCAAAATGTTTTTCAAGAGATTATTCCTTTTTTCGATTCTTCTTCCAGCAGGCCTGATCGCCTTCGCCCAGAACAGCAGCCGGGTGTTTTTTGACCTTAATTATGACACGGATGCAGCACTTGCTCCCGTTACGGTAAAGACAGGTTGTATGATGCCGGCAGAGGCAAAGCCGTACCCCGAGCGGGAAGGCTATCGCTTCGGCGGCTGGTACACGGCCCCGGAATGCCTGCCTGATCAGGAATGGCGATTCGGAAGCAATGCCAGTTTCTATACTCAGCCCACAGACTCGATGAAGGTGGACCGCTCAATGATACTGTACGCCAAATGGGTGACTCCCAAGCCTATACATACCGTGGAGGAGTTGGACGCTGTCCGTGACGACCTGTACGGCTGGTATGTTCTGGAAAATGACCTGGACCTTTCCGGCATCGCCAACTGGGATCCCATTGGAGAGTACGAAGGACCCTATGAGTTCGCGCCGGCCGAATGGTGGCGCCACGCCTTCAAGGGCATATTCGACGGCCAGGGCCACACAATTCGCGGCCTGCGCATCACTGAACTCAAGAAGGACAAGAGTGGTCTTTTCGGCGCCATCGCCGACGGT
>Ga0310786_10012426_pt1 | contig 10543 bp, 3 predicted proteins | sample AusTroGonzalo_MG_FD_203881 | JGI IMG/M metagenome (GOLD analysis project Ga0310786, IMG submission 203881) | Bovine rumen microbial communities from tropical cattle in Woodstock, Queensland, Australia - Gonzalo_03 (v2) (version 2) | ecosystem: Host-associated > Mammals > Digestive system >... | reverse complement strand
GAGAGAAAATGCTCGCCTACAGAGTTACCGCCGATGCACACCGTGCGATTCTCAGCCACATCTGTCCAGAAGTTCTCCGCCGCCTTCCTATAGGTAGTCAAAGTGTTGCTCTGCTCAAAGATTCGCTCCATTCCGATATACTTCGGCACCTGCGTGTTAGCATGCTTGCCGTCGAGGAATGTCTTGTTGAGTGTCTGCATTCCATTGAGCATTGCCTTGTGCGTATATTTCTTGGCGGCTGTCAGATATTTGGCATCACCGAACAACTGATAAGCATCCAACAGAGTCTCGTTCATACCACCATGCTCACAATTAAGGAAATTCTCGAAGGCATCGTCGGAGACTTTGGCTATCAGGTTCACACTCCAGTCAGCCATTTTGCGGAACATCTCCCTAGCCACATCGCTGTTGCCGTAGAGACAGGCATCGCGCAGACCTGCCAGGACCTTGTGCTGGCAATAGAAAGGCACCCACCCCCAATGGTTTCCTATGGCGGCGGTGCTTCCCTTGTAGAGTTCCTTCCAGTCGTCGTTGATGGGCTGTCCGCCGATGAAGCCGTAGAGTCCCTCGGTATCCTGGTCGTACTGGTCCTGACAATGCTTCAAGACAGTCAGCATATAATCCAGTCGCTCCTTCAGCTGTGCCTTCATCACATCTTCGTGACAGGCAGCGTATGCCAGTGCCAGCGCTGTGAGATAATGACCACCCACATGGCCGCTCAGATCGAACGACGAATCACCCCAATTTGTGAAGATGGGGTGCTTGCTCTGCCATTTGTAATAAGGAGACGTCGTATCAGTGGTGGCATCCAACCCCGCTTGCCGCACGAAGGGTGTCAGCAGGCGATCGACATCATACTGCATCAGTATCTGGAAATTCAACTCCATGGCCGTCTTCATGGGACCGTCCGTCAGCGTCACCTGCTCTAAGTCGAAATGTTTAGGATAAAGCTCACTCTGTCCCCTTGCACCTAATGCGATGGAGAGTAACACGACCATTAAAATCTTCTTCATTTTCGCTACCTATTTTATAATATCAGTTTTTCTGTTTACGGGGGCAAAGGTACTATTTTTCTTGAACACCTATGCATTCCTGATGTAAAAAATAGTAGAAGGACTGCCTCATCTCATAGAGAGGCGATACTCTAAGGGTGTTACGCCGACGAGCTTCTTGAACAGACGAATGAAATAGGAGTGGTCATTGAAGCCCAGGGTATAGGCAATCTCTTTCACTGGCTTGTCGCTGGTGAGCAGGAGCAGCTGTCCGCTCTCTATTTTTTTCTTGTTGATGTATCTCATAGGTGATATCCCCAGTTCCTGCTTGAAGAGTCTTATTAAGTAGTACTTTGTGATACACGCTATATCAGCGAGGCGTTCGATATCAATATCTTCATATATGTGCTTGTTGGTATAGGCCAGCACCTTTGACATTCGTTCGTCTGTCGTCCACACTCTGGGCGTAGCCTGTTGCAAGAACCGTGAGAAGAGGAGAAGCATGGATCCCCGGAGACGTGTTTTCTGCCAAAGAGGCAGATTATTATAGCGTCGGACGTAGCCTGAGAATGATGTGTCATTGTCGTAAATCTGGGGATTGCTTTCCGGCAGCCGTGCGTCGGGGAAGTCAATGCACATCTCCTCAAAGAGTCGCTGACTGACATCGCCGGCCTCTACCTCTATGGGGAACTCAAACATCTCTAAGACGTTAGTTTCATGCTTGGAGCCCTCATAGAAGTGAAGGTAGTAATGTCCAAAAAGTCCTTGACATTCATAGCTGTGAAGGGTGTATGCGGGCACTATGTACATACGTCCTGGGTGTAATCCTACTATTTTATTGGGCAAATGTATGCGAGCCTCGCCTTCAGTTACGAGGTAGATACGCGTGAAGGGTGAACTGACTCGCTGCCAGTTCCAATCGCCATCATGTCGTGCAAAACCGACGTTAAGCATTTGTAGTTTAAGGCTCTCTATAGGAAACTGTATCATCTTTCATTGTGCTTATAGTCAGTGCAAAAATAGGTTTTTCCAAACAATCGACCAAGAATAATGTCAATAAAATCCTATTTTTTTGCAAAATAATGTTATGAAGTCTTGGGATTTTGTTATTCCTTTGCACCGTAAAAATATAGGAAAACGATAAATAGCACTAACAATGAAAAAGAATCTGTTACTTTCTGTACTGCTGGCCATCGGTTTGAGCGCAAACGCACAGACGACTGATGTTGAGATTGCATCCGGTCAGTTCTCACCCGACTGGAACTCACTCTCTGACTGGGAATGCCCCGAATGGTTCAAGGATGCCAAGTTCGGCATCTGGGCACACTGGGGACCTCAGTGCCACGCTGAGGCCGGCGACTGGTATGCCCGATTCATGTACTATGCCGGCAGCGGAGCCTACAATTGGCACGTCAGCCATTTCGGCAACCCCGCCACCTTCGGACTGAAAGACCTGTGCAACGACTGGAAGGCACAGAACTGGGATGCCGAGGAGTTGGTCAACCTATACAAGAGCGTCGGTGCACGCTACTTCATGGCCTTGGGAAACCACCACGATAACTTCGACCTATGGAACTCTCCCTATCAGGAGTGGAACTCGGTCAACGTGGGGCCAAAGAAAGACCTCGTCAAAGGTTGGAGCGAGGCTTGTAAGAAAGCCGGTCTGCCTTTGGGCGTAAGCATCCACGCCTCGCACGCCTGGACATGGCTGGAGCCCTCGCAGAATTACGACGGTAATCTGACAAAAGAAGACGGCACCGGACAGTGGTGGGAAGGGCTCGACCCACAAGAACTCTACGCACAGAACCACGCCCATAGCACAGGTTGGGAGAACAGTGGCACCATCCACAGCCAGTGGGACTGGGGCAACGGGGCCAGTCAACCCTCAGCAGCCTACAAGCAGAAATTCCAGAACCGTGTTCTCGAACTCATCAACGACTATCAGCCCGACATGCTCTATTTCGACGACACGGCAATGCCCTTCTACGGCTGCGACGACAATGTGGGTAAGAATATCCTCAGCCATTACTATAACAAGGCTGCCAGCTGGAGCGGCAATGCACCTCAGGTGCTGGTTACAGGTAAGCAGCTCACAGACCAACAAAAGGGATATATGTTGTGGGACGTGGAGCGAGGTATCCCCGACCGCCCGCAGGAAGCCTACTGGCAGACCTGCACTTGCATCGGCGACTGGCACTACAACCAATCTGTCTATAACAACGGCAGTTACAAGAGCGGTGCCACTGTCATCCGCATGCTCGTCGACATCGTATCAAAGAACGGAAACCTGCTCCTTAGCATCCCCGTAAAGAGCGACGGCACCATCGACAACAAGGAACGCGCCGTCCTCGCCGACATCAAGGCTTGGATGGACATCAACAGCGAGAGCATCTATGGCACTCGCCTGTGGAAGACTTTCGGCGAAGGGCCTCTAGCAGATGCAGTGAACCCGATGAACGCACAGGGCTTCAACGAGGGGCAGGCATACTCGTCGCAGGATGTACGCTATGTGCAAAAGGATGGCATGGTGTATGCCACCATCATGCAGTGGCCTGCTGCCGGCGACTTCACGATGAAAGCGTTCTCCATCGCAGAGACATCTTACAGCGGAGAGGTAGAGAAAGTGACCCTGCTTGGTGGGGGGGATGTGGAGTTCACCCACAACATCAACGGCCTCACCATCAAGGTTCCCAGCACGAAGCCCAACACCATTGCCCCTGTCTTCCGCATCACCCTCAAGGAGGACAACCGCAGCGCCTATCAATTGCTGCAGGACCTCATTCAGGCTGTGGAAACTTCTGTAGAATCAGCAGCCTCGACGGCACATCCCTATAACACTGGCCGATTTAACCCCACAAAAATAGAGCAGATGTGTGAGACTGTTAACATGGCAAAAAGCGTAGAGGAAAGCGCCAGTGATGATGTGATCAACGCTGCTCGCGAGAGTTTAATGGCAGGCTACCGTTCGTTCATGAACGACGGCATGAACAAAGGCGGTGTTTTCAGCGGTATTATCCAAGAGAACTTGACAACACAATATCTCATTGAAGCTTCGGGCTTCACCCGTTCTGCTGGCGGCAGCTATCGCTTCGGGAAGCCTAAGAACTGGACGGTGGAGAACTTCAACATCCCTAACGGAGGCGATGGCACAAAACAAGGACTTGACAAGTATTCAGGCAATGAGGCGCTGATGCTCGGAGTGTGGAATGATGCCGGCAGCAACACCACCGGCACACTTGCCAACGCCCGCATTTATCGCAAGATTACACTGCCTGCTGGCGAGTACTACTTCGGTGCCGCCTATAACACCACCTACAGCATCAACAGCGAGGCCTACATGTTCGTCAGTACAGCGCTCTGCAACACCGCCGACATCCCCAGCCAGAGTCTGGCCTATTACCCCATCGGCAAATGCACCGGCGACCTGAAGATGCAGGGACTCTACTTTCAGCTCGACGCTGAAACAGAAGTCTATATCGGTTTTCAGGCCAATCTGCTCAACGGCTCGTCCACTCAGGAGTTCCGTGCTGAACAGGTCGCACTTTATTCCCCTAAAAAGGTTCAGGAAAAGCACGCTGCCGAGCATGGGTGGCAGCAAATCAGTGCAATGCCCGAGGATGTGAGTCAGTATTTTTTCGCCCTCTGCGAGCATGATACTGACAAAGGTATTGTGCTCGCAGCCGGCAATAATCAGGGCAGTGCCAATCAAGCCATGTGGTTTGAGAGCGATGTCTATCCCGAAGGTAATAAATACGCGGTTTGGACTTTCGACGGATTCAACAGTAATAACTATTCAGGAGCCAAGGGCAGCGCCCTTAGCTTCCTCACCATCACCTGTGCAGGATATCCCGACTACTGTCTGCAGCACGACAACCCCTGGAACTTCCGCACGGGTGACAACGGAGACGGATGGACGGACCGCTGTTATGTCACCCCCGCCTATCTGCCCGATGGCTATTGGACGCTACGAAATAACAACGGGAACGCATATATCGGTCATTGGGATAATACCGACGAGATTGCAGGCAATGCCAGCGACGAGCGCATCGGACACTTTGACCTCTACGCGATTCTGCGCGGCAACTACGTGGCTGCCGTCGAGAACCTAGACAAAGCTTCCGAGGAGAATCCTATCGACATATCTTATGTCATCACCAACGCTGATGCCACCCGTTACAATAAATTCCACGCCAACCAACCTGTAGGATGGGTCCTCTCGCAGAACGATGCCTTTGAAGTAGAGTACGCCAACTACCTACCAGCAAAAGTGGGCAACAGCTATTTCAATAAGTGGCAGAGTAGCGGCAACCTCACCAACCGCTCTATCAGCCAACAACTATCGGGACTTCCCGAGGGTATATATCGCGTTTCCGTCCGCACTGGCAGTGGGGTGATTCATCCAGGGGCTTCGCTCTTTGCCAACAACGACAAGACCGATATGACAACCGTCGTCGGCAATGGAGCTGTCAGCGTCACCACCGACATCACCGACGGACAACTCACCTTCGGCGTAGAATTAAAGAACTACCAGAGTAACGACTGTAAGTTCGACCATTTCATGCTCGAATACTTAGGCAACCCACAACCCGACGGCATTATAAGAATGAACAATGGGAATATGAACAATGAGCATGCTACAGGTATCGTGTACGACCTGAGTGGACGCCGTCTGACGAATGAAAAAGTTCCCAATGGGGTATATATTGTCAACGGCAAGAAAGCGGTTGTTATAGGGAAAAGGAATTAGCACAACATTTCATTCAAGCCGTTTGGCTGAGGAAGGCATCGACCTTCTTGGCGGTGTCGAGGCCAGAGGCGATGGCGCGGACGACAAGGGAGGCACCGCTGGCAGCATCACCGCAGACGAAGACGTTCTCTGGGTATTCAGGATGCTCAGGCTTGAGGAATCCCATGGCTAGGAGGACGAGCTCGGCCTTGATGACTTCGGGTTCACCGGCTTCCACCATGATAGGTCGACCGCCGTCGGGGTTGGGCTTCCAGTCGATGGGTTGGACACGGACACCTGTGACGTGACCGTTCTCGCCAAGGAATTCGAGAGTGTTGATGTTCCAGCGACGGGTGCAGCCTTCTTCATGTGAAGAGGTGGTCTTGAGAATAACTGGCCAGTTGGGCCAAGGGGTAGCGGGGTTATGTCCCACAGGTGGCTTGGGCATGATCTCAATCTGCGTGACAGACTTAGCTCCTTGGCGATGGGCGGTGCCGATGCAGTCGGAACCTGTGTCTCCGCCGCCAATGACGAGGACGTTCTTGCCCTTGGCGGTGACGCGCTCATCCTTGGAGAACTCCATGCCAGCGAGGACGCGGTTCTGCTGCGAGAGCAGTTCGAGGGCGAGGTGCACGCCTGTCAGGTCGCGGCCAGGGACGTTGAGGTCACGGGCAGTGGGAGTGCCAGTGGCGATGACGACGGCATCATAATCGCAAAGTTGAAAGTTATTAGCTGCGCTGTCAGAGGTCGAATCATTGTCAATTGTCAAATTCCCATTGTCAAATTTTACGGCAACGCCGTAAATGAACTCCACTCCCTCTTCTTCCATCACACGGATGCGACGGTCGATGATCTTCTTATTGAGTTTGAAGTTGGGGATGCCATAGCGGAGGAGGCCACCGGCGGCTTCGTTCTTCTCAAAGACGGTGACGGAGTAGCCTAAGTAGTTGAGGGCTTGGGCGGCAGCAAGACCGGCAGGACCGCTACCGATGATAGCCACGCGCCTGCCATTGCGCTCGGGATGCTCGATGGTAACATAACCTTCGAGGTAGGCACGCTCCACGATAGCGGCTTCGTTCTCGCGGTTGGTGACGGCCTCGCCCATGGTGTGGTAGAGCACGCAGGCTTTCTCGCAGAGGGCAGGACAGATGCGCCCCGTGAATTCAGGGAAGGGGTTGGTCTTCTTCAGGAGCTTGTAGGCCGTTTCCCAATTGCCATGATAGAGGGCATCGTTCCATTCAGGGTCTTTATTGCCGAGAGGACATGCCCAATGGCAGAAGGGCACGCCACAATCCATGCAGCGGCTCGCCTGTTCCTGACGGTCGCGGGTATTGAGTGTCTGCTCCACCTCTCCGAAGTCATGGATGCGGTCGTGAACAGGGCGATAGCCAGCCTCCTTGCGAGGCACAGTCAGAAAAGCTGGGGATTTAGACCCTCCCCCTGCCCTCCCTTGTAGGGAGGGAGTAGTATGTATTTGAGTGCTTGTATTCTTTTCCATTTTTTATGATGCTATATTATTTGTTTCAATGCTTGACAGGTGACCACCCCCTCCCTACAAGGGAGGGTGAGGGGAGAGTCCTAATAGTCTCTCTGCACTTCTGCAATCTTGTGCTGGAGCTCTCGCATCTTCTCTTCTTCGAGCACGCGCTTGTACTCGATGGGGACGACTTGGATGAAGTCCTCTACATAGCGATTCCAGTCATCGAGCATACGTCCAGCCAGGGGGCTGCCTGTGTGGAGGTAGTGACGGCGAACTAATTCGAGGAGTTCCTTGCGGCTGGCTGCATCTTCCACAAGGTTGATTTCCACCATTTCCATGTTGCAGAAGTAGTCGAAGGTGTGGTCGCGGTCATAGACGTAGGCCACGCCGCCGCTCATACCGGCAGCGAAGTTGCGACCCGTCTTGCCGAGCACTACCACGCGACCGCCAGTCATGTACTCGCAGCAGTGGTCACCAGCACCTTCGACGACAGCGATGGCACCCGAGTTGCGCACGGCGAAGCGTTCACCCACACGGCCATTCACGTAGAGCTCACCGCTGGTGGCACCGTAGAGACCCGTGTTGCCAGCGATGATGTTGTCCTCGGCCACGAAGTCCTCACTGCGGCGCACAGGCGGCATGATGCTGATGCTTCCACCGGATAGACCTTTGCCGAAGTAGTCGTTGCACTCGCCTTCGAGGCGCATGTCCAAACCCTTGACGGCGAACGCGCCAAACGACTGACCGGCTGAGCCCTTGAACTTCATGTTGATGGTGCCGTCGGGGAGTCCTGCCTCGCCGTATTTCTTGGCAATCACACCTGAGAGCATGGTGCCAACGGCACGGTCGGTGTTGCGGATGGTGTAGTCGAGGTTGACTTCCTCCTGACGCTCGATGGCGGATTGGGCGGCCTTGATGATTTCCTCGTCCTTCACGCCGCTGACGGTGGTGAAAGAGCCGCGATCCCAGAAGAGGGGCTTGTCGGTGTCGGGGCGATAGAGGAGGCGTGAGAAGTCGATGGTTGCCCATTTTTCAGACCCACCCCCGACCCCTCCCGTAATGGAGGGGAGAGCTGGCGCACAGCTATTGAACGTAGTGAGGCCCTCGCCTTTACGGGAGAGCGGGGAGGGAGTCTTTACTTCGATGAGGTCGGTGCGGCCGATGATGTCCTTGAGCTTGCGGACACCGATTTCAGCAAGGTATTCGCGCACCTGCTCGGCGAGGAAGGTGAAGAAGTTGACGACATATTCGGAACGACCCATGAAGCGGGCACGGAGACGTTCGTCTTGGGTGGCCACGCCCACGGGGCAGGTGTTCGTGTTGCACTTGCGCATCATCACACAACCGAGGACAATGAGTGGCAGCGTTCCAAAGGAAAATTCGTCGGCACCCAGCATGGCCATGATGATCACATCCTTGGCGGTCTTCAGCTGGCCGTCGGTTTGGAGACGGACTTGGTTGCGGAGGCCGTTCATGACGAGCGTCTGTTGTGTCTCGGCAAGGCCTATTTCGGGTGAGATACCTGCGAAGCGCATGGAAGAGGCAGGCGATGCACCCGTGCCACCTTCTGAACCACTGATGACGATGAGGTCGGCTTTGGCTTTGGCGACACCTGCGGCGATAGTCCCTACCCCACTCTCGGCCACAAGCTTCACGCTGACAGCAGCTGTGGGGTTGATGTTCTTGAGGTCGAAGATGAGCTGTGCCAGGTCTTCGATGCTATAGATATCGTGATGAGGTGGCGGTGAGATGAGCGAGATGCCGGGGATGGCGTTGCGCGTCTTGGCAATGATCTCGTTGACCTTGAAGCCGGGCAACTGTCCGCCCTCACCGGGCTTAGCACCCTGTGCCACCTTGATTTGGATTTCTTCGGCATTCACCAGGTATTCAGCGGTCACGCCGAAACGCCCGGAAGCTATCTGCTTGGTCTTGCTGGAGAGTGATACGCCATCCACGTCGGAGTGGTAGCGGGCATTGTCCTCGCCGCCCTCACCCGTGTTGCTGCGAGTGCCCAGCTTGTTCATGGCCAGTGCCAAGGCCTCGTGTGCCTCGATGCTCAGGGCACCAAACGACATGGCACCCGTCACAAAGTGCCGAACGATGGATTCAACAGGTTCCACCTCGTCGAGGGGGATAGGAGCCGCTGCCTTCTTGAAACTGAAGAAGTCACGGAGGAAGATGGGGCTTTCTTTCTCATCAACCTGCGCTGCCCATTCCTTGAACTTCTTATAAGAGCCGAGTCGCGTGGCAATCTGGAGGTTGGCAATGGTTTCGGGGTTCCAGGCGTGCTTGATGCCGTCCTTGCGCCAGGAGAACTGACCGTTGTTGGGCAGGAACTCGTTGATTTCTGCGGGCTTGAATGCTTCATCGTGCAGAAGGATGGCATCGCGGGCAATCTCCTTGAGGCCAATGCCTCCGATGCTGCTTGTCTCGGTGCCGAAGTAGCGGCGCAAGAGGTCTTCGGAAAGACCGATGCTCTCGAAGATCTTGGCACCACGATAACTGCGGATGGTGGAGATGCCCATCTTGGACATAATCTTCTTCAAGCCCTTGTCAACAGCTTTGATGTAGTTGGCTTCGGCGGTGGCGTATTCCTCTTGAATCTTGTGTTTCTTCACGAGGTCGTCGAGCACGGCGAAGGTCATATAGGGACAAATCGCGCTGGCACCATAGCCAAGTAGCAAGGCCGCGTGCATCACCTCGCGAATCTCGCCACTCTCCACGATGAGGGCGGTTTGCACACGCTTCTGAACGGAAATCAGATAATGGTGGACGGCACTTACAGCCAACAAACTCGGAATGGCTGCACGCTTATCGTCGATGTCGCGGTCTGTGAGGATGATGTAGTTAACACCCTCATCCACGCTCGCCTCGGCTTTTTTGCACAAATCCTCGATGGCTTGCCGAAGTCCGCTGGCTCCTTTCTCCATATTGAAGAGGATGGGGAGTTTTTTTGTCTTGAAGCCCTTGTAGCGGATATTACAGAGAATATCCAACTGCGTATTTGTCAGCACGGGTTGCGGCAGGCGCACCATCTTGCAGTTCGAGGCATCGGGGGTGAGGATGTTGGTTCCCACGGCACCGATGTACTCCGTCAACGACATCACCAGTTCCTCGCGGATGGGGTCGATGGCAGGGTTCGTGACCTGTGCGAACTGCTGACGGAAGTAGTTGAAGAATATCTGTGGACGATCGCTGATGACGGCCAGCGGCGTGTCATTGCCCATTGCAGCCACGGGTTCCTGACCTGCTGTGGCCATCGGCACCACGGTCTTGTCGATGTCCTCTTGCCCGAAGCCGAAGGTGATGAGTTTGCGCTCAAAGTTCTCCACACCATTCTCCACG
>Ga0310786_10012424_pt1 | contig 10544 bp, 7 predicted proteins | sample AusTroGonzalo_MG_FD_203881 | JGI IMG/M metagenome (GOLD analysis project Ga0310786, IMG submission 203881) | Bovine rumen microbial communities from tropical cattle in Woodstock, Queensland, Australia - Gonzalo_03 (v2) (version 2) | ecosystem: Host-associated > Mammals > Digestive system >... | reverse complement strand
AAGACTTCACTGGCCAGCGCTGCGTGAACTGTCCGAAGGGAACGGAGGTGATAGAGCAGTTGCAACAGACGTATGGTGACTCGGCCTTCATCGCCGTAGGCATTCATGGCGGACCGTTGGGCTTCGCTGGCAATGCCAAATACGAGGGTTTAGCTACCGACGAGGGCGATGCATACTATAATCATTGGAAGCTGGAGTATCAGCCTGTGGGATTGGTGAACCGGCACGGAGCCGTGAACTATACCGACTGGGCAGGTGCTGTCAAGGAGGAGTTGACGAAGTCAGCACCCTTGGAGATGAAGATGAGTGCACAGGCAGAGTCGGGACAAATAAAGGTCAGGCTTGAGGAGTTCGGTACCGACGGTCAGACAACAGGAAAGCTTCAGGTATGGATTACAGAAGACCAGATAACGGGTATGCAGATGATGCCTGACGGAACAGCTAACACCAGCTACGTACACAACCACGTGCTACGTGCTGTTGTCAACGGGCTGTGGGGCGATGACTTCACCATTAGCGAAGGCGAGCAGAAGGAGCATACAATGATGACAGCCATTGAACAGGGCTGGAATGTCAAGAATCTGAGTGTGGTTGCCTTTGTTTATAACGACCAAGGCGTGCAGCAGGCAGTAAAGGCTCATGTGTCGTATTAACACTTACATTTCGAAACTCAAATCAAAACAAAAACAATATTGTGTATGAAGAAAATTCTACTTTTAATGACGGCCCTGCTCTCCTTCGGAGGAATGACGGCTTGGGCTCAGTCCTTTGAATTTCAGTATCAGGGCCAAAGTCTGGCAGACGGTGACACTGTGACCATCGCTGCCGAGGAAAATGTCTTCGGTGAACTGGCGTGCGAGACCAATTCTAGCGAAGACCCTAATAACGGGCTTGTGCTGAAGTTGCTTTCCGCTACTTCGGCAAACGTGAAAGCCACGTTACAGATAACGTACAACACGTTGGCACCACAGATATTACAGTGGTGTATGGGCGGCGAGTGTTGGCCTGTCAATGATACGGAGGTGTTTTCAAAACAGTTTCCTGTCAATGAGAGCGTTTTAGTGCAGTTTGACGCGAATGACATACAGAGCGAAGGGTATCTCATGGCTACGTTGAGAGCAAGCATAAGTTTAGAGTCCCATCAGGTGAACATCCAGTTTACCAATGGCGAGTCTGCCGGTATTAACCAACCACAGACATCCAACGCCCAACACCTGAAAGGTGTCTACGACCTGAAAGGCTGCCGCGTCTGCGCTGCGCTAAATGACAAAGGGAAAATGATAAATGATAAATTACGAAAGGGGATCTATATCGTGTCTGACGGTGTACATAAGAGAAAGGTAATTATTAAATAGAAACATATAAACTAAAAAAAGTACAAGGTATGAAGAAAATGTTACTCTTAGTGACAGTCCTCATGGCGACTGTCGTTGCACAGGCACAAGTCCTGCGTGCTGCACCTCGAAGCCAGGCGTTCCAGCCTTCGGTTCCTTCTGTTTTCAAGAGCACCATTGCACCCAAAGAGGGCCAGATGTGGTGGGGTTATTTTAGTGAAAGTGATTTCGATATTCTTGACACTACAATCGGTGTCGGATCGCCGACATCGTTTATGGCTGCGATTTATGTTCCTGCCAATCATGAACAAATAGGCGGCTCTACAGTTAAGGCGGCGCGTATCTATATCGAGCAAGGCCTTGCCTCAACCTTTAGCAATGTAAAGATTTGGATTTCGAAAAAACTCCCCGCAACGCCTGACGATGCTGACTACGTCCAATCCATCGACGAGAAACTGACTACAGGTGCAAACGACTTTGAGTTGGACAAACCCTATGAAATTGAGAATGAGGCTTTCTATGTCGGCTACTACTTTAAGAGCTCTAATAGTTATCCAATTAGGTGTGGCGGTATCGATACCCCCAATGCCTTCTTGCTCTCTGTTCCTGGTTCTATTGATTGGGATGACTTGTATGGGTATGGCTTTGGAAAACTGGCCTTCCAGATTCTTGTGGAAGGAGCAAACGTCAATAATGATTGTGCCACCATCGCCGACTTCAAACCAGCTGTTGCCGGTCCTGGTCAGGTTTTGAATATTCCTGTGACCCTTACCAATGAAGGAGCTAATGACATTACAGAAATATCTTATACGGTTTCAGCCAATGGTTCTACCTCTGAAGAAAACACCATTGCCATTCAAACCCTTCCTTTCAATGGAACTCGTCAGGTAACTGTTCCTGTTAATACGCTAAATGAGGAAGGACAGTTCACGTATACTATCACCATTACAAAGGTCAACGGCAATCCCAATAACTCCAATCACCCCTCGGCTACGGGAAACATCACAACCATTGTGGGCTTGAAGACCTTCCCGCGTAATGTACTGATTGAGGAATTCACTACCGAATCCTGCGGCTATTGTCCAGATGCTGCTGCCGGCTTGTCCTCTTTCATGACATCATATCCCGAACTTGCTAAGCGCGTTGCCATCGTTTGTCATCATGCTGGCTATGGTACAGATTGGCTCACAGTTAATGCTTCAACGAGTTATACTTGGTTCTATAACGAAGGCGGTAGCACATACGCTCCAGCCTTCATGTACGACCGCTATGCCTGGGATGGAAGGACACCAGTTGTGAGTCGTGAAGGTGGTGCTTCTGGCTACAAGTCAAGAGTTGAGGATAGAATCGCAGAGAACTCATACGCCAACATTGACCTGAAAGCCAGCTTTAGTGAAGGAAATACCATTGTCGTGACAGCTGAATGTGAGCGGGGATGGGACTTCAGCAGCACACCGGCACGCATCACGCTCTTCCTTACCGAGGACAATATCAAAGCCAAGTCACAGTCTGGTGCCAGCAACTTCGTTCACCAGCACGTCCTTCGTGCTGTCAATGAGACATGGGGAGCCGAGCTGAAATGGGATGACAATAAGGCCACCTACAGCTATACCTTCAATCTTAACTCCTCTTGGAAGACGGAAGACCTGAAGGTCATTGCCTTCATTTCTGGATACGATAAAAATGACCCCACCAATTGTGTTGTGGAGAATGCAGCCGTCACCGTTCCTGAAGGTGAGATACAGGCTTTCTACAACCTGATTGCACTGACCTCTGAAGGTGGCACATTGTCTGTTGATGGAGAACAGGTGACATTTGACTCGCCCGTAATGATAGAAGTGAAAACCGGCTCAAGTGTTACTATTAAGGTTATTCCTGATGAGGGCTATGTTCTTGAAATGCTGACTGCCAACGATAATGACGTGACAGATCAGGTGGAAGACAACAAATACACTATAAAGAACTTCAGTGAAGATATGACTGTGAGTGCGACATTCATAATAGATGAAGCCGTTGACATCAGCGACGTGGAATATCTGAATGGAAAGATGGATAAACGAGGCTATGTATACGATTTGCAGGGCCGTCGCGTCAGAGCTTCAGTAAATGAGAAGGGTTTATACATCAAGGGCGGAAAGAAAGTAATCGTCAAATAAACAGTTAAGCCCATAAGTGTTAGTCACCAGTCATAAGAAACAAGGAACTTCAACATCTGAATAGTTGCTTGTAATCTTTCGCCCGCTTCCGCAGCATTACTGTAGAAGCGGGCGATTTAGTTTCCCACATCCATCCCCTTGGAGTCCGAGCGCGGCGCTTTGAGAGTCCGAGAACGGCGTGTTTGGAGTCCGAGCGCGGCGCTTTGAGAGTCCGAGTGCGGCGCTTTTAAAGTCTAAGAACGGCGCGCTTAGAATCCGAGAACGGCGCGTTTAGAATCCGAGAACGGTGCGCTGAGAACCTGAGCGTAGCGTTCTGAGATTTAGCTAGGCTTTTTTAGCTTTTGTAATGATGTAGATGATGACTGGAGCACCCATGATGGGTGTGACGGCGTTCAGGGGTATGACTCCATTCTCGCCTGGCAGAAAGCAGACGAGGTTGCAGAGAAGGGCGATTAACGAGCCGCAAAGTATAGTTGCCGGCATGAGGATGCGGTGGTCGGCCGTGCGGAATAGTAACCGGGCAATGTGGGGCACGGCGAGTCCGATGAAGGCTACAGGGCCGCAGAACGCCGTGGCGATGGCCGTCAGAAGCCCTGTGATAATGAGGAGATAGTTGCGAACGCGGATGGTGCTGACACCGAGGTTCTCGGCATAGCTTTCTCCAAGCAGTAGGGCGTTGAGAGGCTTAATGAGTAGCAGAGAACAGAAGAGGCCTGCCAGGCTGACGGTGGCGAAGACGGGCATCTGGCCCATGGTGACGCCGCCGAACGACCCCATGCCCCAGACCATGTAGGACTTGACGCCCTCGTCGGTGGCAAAGAAGTTGAGCAGCGTGATTGCGGAGTTGGCTAAGTAGCCAATCATAATTCCTACGATGAGCAGCATGACGTTGTTGCGCACAAGGGTGCTGAAAAAGAAGATGAGTCCCATGACTGCCATCGCGCCGATGAAAGCTGCCACCAGCACGGCAACAAAGCCTGTAATACTGACGGAACCGACGCTGACAGAGCCGCCGAGTGCGAGCATGACGAGTGCGACACCGAGTCCTGCCCCGCTGTTGACGCCGAAGATGCCGGGTCCTGCAAGCGGGTTGCGGAAAGCCGTTTGCAACATGAGTCCGCTGACGGCGAGCGAGGCTCCGCAGAGGGTTGCAGTAATGGCCTGTGGCAGTCGGCTTTCTATGATGATGTATTGCCACGAAGGCTTTGCGGGCTCTCCGCCAGTCAGTATCTGTAGCACGTCGGGTAGCGGTATGCTGACGGAGCCGACGGTGATGTTGAGTGCGAAGAACACTGCTATAAGGATGAACAGGAATAGGAAGGCGAGAGTGGATTTCATGTTGGGGGAAAGGTACTTATTTCAGGGGCTTATAGTATTTGAGAGTGTCGTTCAGCAGGCCTGGCTGCAGTATCTGTATGAAGTCGGCAAGGAGGTAATCGGGTCGGAAGGGCGATTGTTCGTAGAAAAGCGAGCGCTCGACGTCGCAGCCGTAGACCTGCCGCTGTCTGAAGGCACGGAACTGTGTGTAGCCTCTGTGCTCGGCGAGCAGTTCGTCGTTAGTGATGTCATGGTCGCTGCTATAGCGGAAGAGCCATACGTCGGTCTCGCCGCCACGTTCCAGCACGGTCTCGAAGGGCAGTGAGAGCGAACCGCTGTGGCTGTCGGCAGCCCACGGGTAGCGTCCGCCGGCATCTTTGACCATCTGCCCGATGGTGCTGTGTCCGCCCGGTACGTACCACACGTTGCCTACCATCTTGTCTATCAGCACTGAGCGTCCCTGCCCAGTCTCTGATGCCTTGTCCCGAAGTGCCGTATAGCTGCTGTCTACAACGGCAAAAAGGCTGTCGGCTTGCTGCTCGCAACCGAAGAGCAGACCGTAGAAACGCATCCATTCGGCTCGTCCTAAGGGCGTTGTCTCCATGTACTCGGCACACTCGATGATGGGTATGCCGATTTCCTCGGTCTTGCCATAGCCTCCTGAGTTCTCGAACGGTGAGAGCATGATGACGTCGGGCTTCAGATCCATGATTTTCTCGACAACGGGATTCAGTCCGCCACCGCAGTCGGTTATGCGTCCAGCCTTCACCTGCTCTTGGATGTAGGGTACCTTGATGTACTTTAAGTCGGCCACTCCCACAATGCGGTCGCCCATGCCCAGGTCGCAAAGAAGCGCGCAGTGAACGGTTGTGAAGACGGCGGCACGGCTGACGGGGGTGTATACGACGGTACCGTTTGAAGTTTGAAGTTTGAAGTTTGAAGTTTGACGTTTGGCGTTTGAAGTTTGAGAGTCCTTGGGCACAAGGTAGTAACGGTGCAGCACCTTGCCCTTTTTCCACGGGTTTGCCAGCACCACCTCGGTGTAGCCCTGGTGCTGCGTGATGGTTATTCCCGTAGCGTACTTGAAGGCAAGGCTGTCTCCCTCATCCTGTGGTGCCGACGTGCGGTTACCGCAGGAAATAAGAAATGTTGAGATTGAGAAAATGAGAAAATGAGAAAATGAGAAATGGGGCTGCGCACAGATTCGGCGCAGCCAATTTCTCATTTTCTCATTTTCTACATTTCTCATTTTCACTTCGTGATGGTGACGTCGTCTATGCAGATGTAGGCGGGCGTGTTCAAACCGTACTCACCAGTGCGCGAGCCGGTAAAGGCAAAGCTCAGCTCCACGACCTTGCCCAGTGCTGTCAGGTCAGCATACTGCCAGTCGCTGACGTAAGTGCCGTCCTTGGCCAGTGACAGGTCGACGGAAGCTGTTGTGCCGTCGGCGTGCTTGCCGGTGATAGTGCATGTGAACCAGTCGGAGGCGTCAAACTTCGGTCCGGAATAGGCATCGCCGTTCAGGATGGAATTGACGGCGTAGGCGCTGTTGGTGAAGTAGAGACCTTTGACAGTTACGCCCTCAGGATCGTCGATGCTAATGACTTCGCCGTAAGTGGTGATGACGCAGAAGTTGTTTCCTGAGTGTGCCTTTCCTGCGATGTTGTTGTACTGGTCGGGAGTCAGGTTGGCAAAGGTGGTCTCGGTACGGTTAGAGATGGCGAAACCCGACCAGAAGTCGCCGTCACCCCATTCGCTGGTGTAGGAAGTGTAAGTAATGGGCAGCGTCATTCCGTTTTCGGCATAAGTGCTGTTGTAGACGTTGTAGACGGAGCCATAGTTCTCGTACGAATAGGAGATTTCGGTGGCATCGCCGCCAATCCAGAATCCGTCGGCATTAAGCGTTTTGTTCTCAAACGTAATGGTCAGCTCATCGCCAGTTGGTACGATGGGGTTGTCATCGTTTTCACATGAAGTTAACGACAGGGCCATGCAGCATGCGATGGCACCGATTGACATTACTTTAATTGTTTTCATAATGCTTTTGTTTTTAAAAGTTTAACAATGTTTATTGAATGAAATATTTCTTTCCATTGCGTATGTGAACACCTTTGGCTGACTTAGCCGACTGTCGGCCGCCGAGGTTGTATTCGGTGTCTGTACTTGTCCGTTGTCCTTTGCTGTTTTGCAGAAGAATAGCGTCGCTGGCAGTTGCTTCTTTATTCTTTTCGTCAGCCCAGGTAATAGAGGCTTCAAGGTGTAAGTCTTCGGCGCCGGTGATTTCCGTTGAGGTCTCTCCAATCCAGCCGCAAATTTGGTTCATGGCGTTGTAGACGCGCACGAAGTCAATGTGGTCGAGAGCGACGGGCTGGCCGTAGGCATCGACGGCCCAGCTGATGTCGAGTCCGCAGCCCTCGGCGTTGGGATACTCATAATTGATGAGGTTGGGCTGGTTGTCGGCATAGCCGTAGTCGTAGGCCGGCAGCAGGAACTGTCCGTTGCGGAAGCTGGCATTCTTCGGTAGCAATGCGCCGCTGAAGGTCAGCGTGCCACGATCCGTGAGCCATTGCGGGAAGTACTCCTGCTTGTGATAGTCGTTGCGTGCGACGGCACCCGTTGTCCCTTGGTTGTCTGTCCACGGTATGTCGGCCATGGGCTGGTAGGTGTAGGTGATGGTGTAATTGTGTATGGTCTGCGGATTGTCGTACTCGCTGCCCTTCAGCTCGTAGAATGTGTCGTCGGGCAGGCCGTTGCCGTTCTCGTCGATGGCTACCATGACGATGGCCGGCTCGGCATTATTGGTAAAGGCATTGCCCCAGACGGCGAAGTCGCGCTGTCCCTCGATGTTGGCAATAGGGTGGTCGAAGTGGAAAGTCATGTAGCCGCCGTAGGCACCTAATGTCACGGCATGGGTCGTACCGGTAGGCAGGTCGGGACGGCTGTGCCCGCCGCCGATGCTGTCGGTGCATTTCAGGGCCATGCTCTCAGGGGTGTCACCCTCGACGTATTGCGGCATGATGTTGACGAACTGTCCAGGGGCGGGGACATACTCGTCGACGGCCTGGATGAACTTTGTCTGCGCACCTGCGGTGCTAACGGATAATGTATAAAGGATAATGGATAAACCTATTAACCTCCATTGTCTGCTGTTGTTGTTTCTCTTCATTGCGTAATATCTCATTTTCTCAATTTGACTTCGTCTAAATCGCTCACGCTCGGCATAGCTCAAACAAGTTTGGCTCTGCTCTCGCTTACTCTCGATTTTCTCATTTTCTCATTTTCTCATTTTCTCAATTTCCTCAAGAACACCGCATGTCCGGGAATATCTCCCGTCCACGTCTGCCATTTCAGCCGTCCGTTCGTGTCGAAACAGAAGAGGCGCCCGCTGCTGACGTAGTTGGTGGCATCCATCACGTAGACGTCGCCTGTCTGTGGGTGAACCATGATGCCGTAGGGCGTCTCTATTACTGACGGGTCTTCCATCAGTTGGCGGCTGATAATCTGGCGGCTTCCGATGTCGATGATGCCGTAGCCGACAGTAATCTTGCCTGTGAACACGTCGGTCTGCGAGCCGTAGAATACCAGCGAGTCACCGCGGAAGGCCATGTCGCTGACAGGCGTGTCGATACTGTCGGTGACGGCATCATTCTGTAGCAGGTAGAGCCGCGAGGGCCAGGTCATATAGTCGCCGCGCGAGGCCACCCACAGCCGTCCCTGTCGGTCTGTCCGCAGGCGGAATAGGTTAGGTGCCACTTCAATGTGCTTGATAACCTGGAATGTCTTGAGGTCGATGACACTGACGCGGTTGTCATAGTCCAGTCCCTGCAATACGTTGTAGCCGCCGGAATTGGCCACGTAGAGGCAGTCGCCCGCTACGGCTAACTCGTCAGGCTGGTAACCCACTTCCACCTGTCCCACTACCTTGAGTGACAGGGTGTCAACCTTATAGACGCTGCCGATGACAGAAGCACCGCCGACTTTGCCGACATAGCTGCTGACGTATGCATAGCCCTCATGGAACGCCACGAAGCGGCAGTTGGGAATGTCGACGTGCCCCAGGCTGACGGTACTGGCGGCATCGGTCACTTCTACCTTGTTCGAGCAGTTGATGACTAACCAGAGCCGTGAGCCGTAGATCTTGGCATCGTTGCCCACGTCGCCCAGCTGCATCACAGCCGAGGGGTTGCGCGAAGGATAGATGTTGCGGCTGTAGACGCCCGTCTGCAGGTCGAGATAGTCGAGCGTGGCCTTGTTCGAACCCATGTTGCCTTCGCAGAGCACATACATGCCCACATACTCGTCAATTGTCTGCACATCGCCTGTCTCTATCTCCATTGGTGGCACCACCATCACGTCATTGCGACAGGCGAGCAGAAGCAACATTCCTATATATAGTAGCGCTTTTTTCATAATGTGACATCTAACGTTAGGCAGAAGTTGCGTCCTGGCATGGGGTAGTTGACGATGACTTCGTAGTCCTGAGCCAGCAGATTGTTCACGTCGAGCTGAGCCATGAACCGTGAACCATGAACCATGAACCGATAGCGCAGCGACAGGTCGCTGGTGTACCATGGCTCCACGTGGTTGTAGAGTATGTTCTCCTGTTCGTCATAGCGTTCTCCGGCATATATGAACGAGTAGTTCAAGTCCCAGTTGCGCCAGCTGAGGCCGACGATGGCAGAGCCGCTGTGCCAGGGGATATAAGGTATCTGGTCGTTGTAGAACGACGTATTGGGGTCGGTCACGTCGCGTGCATCCTGATAGGTGTACTGGGCACGAAAGGTGGCAGCAAGGTCACGGTTCAGCTGCGCAGTAGCTTCGGCCTCGACGTCGATGCCTTTGATGTGGACGCGGCCAAGGTTGAGCATGGTCCACCGGAACTGCTGTCCCTTGGGGTAGGCAACAATCTTGTCGTATACCGTATTATAATAGGCATCGAAGTGCATGGCGACGTGATTAAAATGGAAGGAATGAAAAGTTGAAGAATTGAAGTGCTTCGACAGCGCAAAGCCTGCGTCATACTGCAAGGCGCTTTCGGGCTTAAGCTGGGCATTGCCCATGTCGGTATAGTAGAGGTCGTTGAACGTGGGCATGCGGAAGCTCTTCTTCAGATATGCTCTGAACGACAGCCACTGGCCGCGGAACGGATAGACGTTCAGGAAGATGGCCGGGGTGAGTCGGGAGAGTGAAGAGTGAAGAGTAAAGGATGATGAATTGGTCTCGTATTTGCTGTAGTTGTCGCGGATGAAGTTGCCGAGCAGTGAGGCCTGCGCCTTTACGTGCCGGGTGTCAAGGGCTGTGGCAGCCGAGACAAGGTGCGACCAGCGGGTGGGGTAGGCGAAGTTGTAGGTGTCAGCCGAGAGCTTGTTCCACTTCAGGTCGTAGCTTACGGAGGCACTCCATCCCGGCAGCAGTTCTATGACGTTGGCCGTCGAGAGATACAGCTCCTGCTGCTTGAAGCGGTTGTCCACGGGCAGCTGCGTCGTGTCGCGGTTCACGTAGTGGGTATTGTAATAGGCGTACTTGGCCTGCCAGCGGGTGCTGAATGACCGTGGGTAGCTGGTTGTAGACAGCGGATAATGCTTATAGAAGTGGCCTTGCACGAAGGTGTTCAGGTCCTGTTGCCGTTCGCCGCGCCGCCACACGTTGTTGACGATGGCACCGGGAATGCCGCGGGCAGAGTTGTAGAGGTAGCCCTTCAACTGCCAGCCGCCCTGATGGAGCCGTCCGTGCAGGT
>Ga0310786_10012423_pt1 | contig 10544 bp, 10 predicted proteins | sample AusTroGonzalo_MG_FD_203881 | JGI IMG/M metagenome (GOLD analysis project Ga0310786, IMG submission 203881) | Bovine rumen microbial communities from tropical cattle in Woodstock, Queensland, Australia - Gonzalo_03 (v2) (version 2) | ecosystem: Host-associated > Mammals > Digestive system >... | reverse complement strand
TGGCCTGCTCGCCCAGCTGTTCGCAGGGATAGCTTTCTCCGGTTTCTGCCACGGTGACGGTTCCCTGCTCCAGATCGAGCGTGATTGTCTGTCCTGCGGCTGTGTGACTGCTGATGCCTTTGCAGATAACCGGCAGCAAACCCAGGTTTACCGCGTTGCGGAAAAAGATCCGGGCGAAGGAATCTGCCAGCACGGCTTTGGCGCCCATGGCCAGGAGGGCAATCGGTGCGTGTTCCCGGCTGGAACCGCAGCCAAAATTCCGTCCGGCAACAACAATGCCGCCCTGCGGAAAGGAAGGAGCGATTTCTTTGCTGACTCCTTCGAGACAGTGGCTGCCAATCTCTTTGGGATCTGTCAATGCCAGGTAACAGCCGGGATAGATCTGGTCTGTATCAATATTGTCGCCCACGACGATGATTTTACCTGTCAGTTTCGTTTCCATCACATTATCCTCCTTCTTACAGATAAGGCCTTGGGTCGGTGATTTTTCCATTCAGCAGGCTGGCGGCCACGGCGGCCGGGGAGGCCAGGTAGAGACTGGCTTCCTTGGAACCCATGCGTCCGGGGAAATTCCGGTTGGTGCTGGTGATGCAGACCTCGCCGGGGGCGAGAATCCCCTCGTGTACACCAAGACAGGCAGCACAGCCCGGAGCGGTAATGGTGGCGCCGGCCTTCATCAGGTCCTGGATATAGCCTTCCTGAATACACTTTTCCAGCACTTCATTGGAGGCGGGAACGATGATCAGCCGGGTGTACGGCGCGATATGCTTTCCTTTCAGGATCCCGGCGGCAGCGGCGATATCCTCTTCACGCCCGCCGGTGCAGGAGCCGATGTATCCCTGATCCAGTTTCACTTCTTTTTCTGAGATGACTTCGCTCAGAGGATGAACATTTTCCACGCTGTGGGGGCAGGCCAGTTCCGGTTCCAGCCGGGAGACGTCAAACACATGCGTTTCCGCGTACTCATATCCCGGATCGGTATACTGCACCTCGAAGGGACGAACCGCCCGGGCGGAGACGTAGTCGAGAACGTCCTGGTTGGGCTGCATATAGGCGGTTTTGGCGCCCATTTCTACCGCCATGTTGCAGATGGTCATGCGGCCGGCTACATTCAGTTTTTCCACGTAGCTGCCGGTAAAGTCGATTGCTTTGTAGACCGCGCCATCCGCCCGGATTTTTCCGAGTACGGCCAGGATCACGTCCTTGGGATAGACACCCTTTGGGGCTTCTCCTTCCAGCCGGACCTCAATAATCTCAGGCACACGGAACCACAGTTCACCGGTCATCAGGATTGTGGCCATATCCGTGGCGCCGCAGCCGGTTCCCATTGCGCCGAAGGCACCATGGGTCGTGGTGTGGGAATCCGTTGCGACCACGATCATCCCCGGATAGATCACGCCGGCTTCCGGCATTACCTGGTGGCAGACGCCGCAATTGGTATCAAAATGGAAGCGCAGGTCGTTCTTCTGTGCGAACTCCCGCATTTCCCTGTGGTTGGACGCGCTCTTTACATCGGGGCAGGGGGCGTAATGGTCGAACACGAAAGCACAGCGCTCCCGGTCCCAGACTTTTTCGCCGCCCATTTCATAAAAGGAATAGACGGTCTGCAGGTACAGGTCGTTGATCTCAGCAAAGTCCACCTTGGCGGTCACAATCTCACCGGTGCGGACGCTTTCCCGTCCGCTGTTCCGGGCGAGGATCTTCTCAATAGCATGCATGGGTCATTCCTCCTTTGATTTCATCTTTTCATGTTTAATCGTAAAACGTATATCGTATATCGTATACGATTTAACCACGACAAGAGTAACATGAAGCAGGATTATTGTCAACACTTTTCCTATTTATTATATATTATTAAGAATAATGAAGGTTTTCCCCTTGCAAAAAAGAAAAGGAGTGGATATAATTTAATTGGTATATCGTATACGATTATTGGAGGGCTTATGAATCAGCTGTCGTTGATGCCGATCAGGGTGCGGATTGCTTCGGAACTTCGGAAAGCAATTTATGCGGGAGAGTACAAAAGCGGGGATGAACTGAGCCTGACGGACGTGGCGGCCCAGCTGGGCGTCAGCCGTACACCTGTCCGCGAAGCTTTTCAGGAACTGGAGTCGGAAGGATTGATCACCCTGCGGATGAACCGGGGCGCTGTGGTCAATACCATTGACCGTAAGTTTGTCCGGGATATTTTTGAAATGCGCCGCCTGCTGGAATCGGAGGCGGTGGCCAGGGCGGCTGGTAACGGGATGGAAACAGGACGTCTTCTGGAACGGCTGTATGATCTCCGTGATCATATTACGGAGGTGAGCCGGAGTGCCTATGAGCTCCTGAACCAGGATATCCATACCGCTATCTGGACAGCAGCGGGCAATCACCAGCTGCAGAAGTACCTGATGGAGATCTGGAATGGCCCCAGTGTAGCGGGCAGTGCGGAGGACATCCTGGAACACTACCGGAATTCCACGTTTGAACATATCTCGATTCTGCAGTTTATCCGGGACGGCATGGCTGAGGAGGCCCGCCGGGCTATGGAACTGCATATCACCCGAAGCATGGCCAATATGCTGGCCTTCTATCCGGAGACTGAGAAGGAGTGACAGAAAATGCTGGAAAGCTTTATGGTTGCCTTCAACGCGGTAGGACCGTTCCTCATTCTGCTGGGGATCGGCTTCGCGGCAGTCCGGCTGAAGTTGACGGACCGGCCTTTCATGGACCGGATGAACGCGCTGAATTATCGTCTCTTTTTCCCTTTTCTGATGTTCAATAATGTTTACAGTGCAAAACCGGAGAACATGCCCTCTGTGAAGCTGATGCTCACGGGCTCGCTCTCGGTCATCCTCCTGGTTGTCCTGCTGGTGATCATCGTTCCGCGGATTGTGAAGGAGAATCCCCGCCGTGGTGTGGTGATCCAGGGCATCTTCCGCAGCAATTTCATCATCTACGGCATTCCGCTGACCACCTATGTTTTCGGCGCGGAGAAATCCTCTGTCTGCGGCATGATGATCATGATCATGGTTTCCATCTTCAATATCGCTGCGGTTATCGTGCTGGAACTGTTCCGGGAGGGCGGAAAGATCCGGCCCGGTGCGCTCCTGCTGGGGATTGTGAAAAATCCGCTTCTGCAGGGCTGCGTTGTCGGACTGCTCTTTTACCTGCTGCAGATCCGGCTGCCTTCCTTCATTGCCACGCCGGTGTCCTCGCTGGCCGGGGCGGCAACGACCATTGCCCTGGTGGTGCTTGGCGCGAACCTGAAGTTTGATGAATTGAAAAAGAACAGCCGGACAATCAGCGCTGTGCTGGTCATCCGGCTGATCCTCCTGCCGGTTGTAATGGTGGTTTTTGCTTATCTGATCGGCCTGCGGGGCGTGGAGCTGTTCCTGATCCTGATGATCTTCGGTACTCCTGTTGCCACTTCCTCCTATCCCATGGCCCAGAATATGGGCGGGGACGGACAGCTGGCGGGGCAGCTGGTCTTTGTCAGTACCGTGGCTTCCCTCGCGACCATCTTTGTCTTTATCTTTACGCTGTCCCGGCTGGGACTGCTTCTGTGAAAAACTGAAAAACGAAGTTTACCGTGCGCTCCCGGTAAGCGTCCCGCTTCCGGGAAGGGTCAGGGTGCTCACGGTGGCGCTGCGGGCGACGTTCAGCAGGGAGGTTTCCAGCTGTGCCTGCAGCAGGGCGTTGTTGTCTTCCAGGGAGGCAATGCCTTCGGAAAGCTGGCCGATCCGCTGTCCGCCGGCGTTCAGCGCCTGCAGGTCAGAGAACAGCACCCCGAAGAACAGGACCATAACCAGTGCCAGTGTAATCAGCAGCACGTCCCACCGGATGCCGCGGGAAGAAAAAACGGGCAGGGCGTGGACGGTTTCCGTGACGACGCTCCGGTTCCGGGAACCTGCGTTCAGTCCTCTGGTCCAGTCCTGTACCTGCCTGGAAGAATAAGGGGAAGGAAGCTGCTGCCGGCCGGGGACAGAAAACATGCCTTCCTGCTGTGGAAGGGCATATCCCTGTATGCTGTTCATACGACGAACTGCCAAAGCTGCTTCCCCATTTCGTTTGTGGTTTTTCTGGGCGATATTATACCATATATTGTGGGTTATGATATTACTTTTCTGTTAATAATCCGTACAAATTCGTTACTGGAAAAGGGAAGGACAGGATTCGGCTCATCTTTACACTCAAAACGGAAGCCTCCTTGCAGGAGGCTTCCGTTTTGAGGTTTGTTTTCAATCGGATGTCTGGAGCCAGCTGCCGTCAGCGGCATTCACAAAACTGTTCTGGACCCGCCAGGCCAGGGTGGCGGTAGCCGCCTGTCCGTTCACGTGAAGAAACCAGCATTTTTCCGGTGCCGGATTCTTAAAACCGGCCTGGGCAAAAATGGCATTGATTTCCGCTTCAGAGAGCAGGCTGCCGGAGGTTTTCTGCGGTTCGAAGACGGACCAGTTTCCCTGGATATAGATCAGGCCGTCTTCATCGGAGAAATATAACTCAACACAGTTTTTCCGCGCCATGGCAAATCCTGTCAGATAGCTGTACAGCGAAGGTTCAGACCAGCGGACGGGCAGACCGTCCAGCGTTTCCTCCAGCAGGACTTTACGGGTTTTTTCAAGGCCTTTCAATCTGCCATAGGTTGCGAAATAGACCGGTTCCGCGGCCCAATGCTCTCCGTTCAGCCCGAGTTTGTCGAGTGCGTAGGATACGACAGAGAGGGTTTCCTGTGCTTGGGGAGCGTCGAATCCGCTTTCTTCCGGAATTGTGTTATCGGGGAAATCATTCAGATCTTCAGTTGTCCAGGCGAACCAGAGGCGGCTCTGCACTTCTCCGTCAGCAAGGTCTCCGTTGGGAAGCACGTACCAGTCGGGCAGGCTGTTCCGGCAATATGGAGATGTGGACAGGACAGCCAGGTTTTTGCCGTCGTATGTCCAGGGATGCAGAGTCCATACAACCACCTGCTCTCCGGAAACAGGCTGCGAATTTTCCGCCAGCGCGGTACAGAGGGAGAACATCAGCAGCAGGCAGGCAAGAAAAACGATCGGTCTGATGTTCCTTTTCATCGTTCATTCCTCCTTGCGTACTGGTTGATATCATAGTTGTCCTTGAGCGCTATGGATAGCGAATCGTAATAGGAAATACTCACGACTGTCGACGTGAGGAATGACACAAGGACAATATAAACGCTTCCGTCTGACATCAGGACACGGACTTCCGCGCAGTGTGTATAACTGTTCAGCAGGGTTTCGCACAAGGCCCGGGCTTCCAGGATTTCTGTTCTGCTGTCCGCGCACAGGGCGGCGACGGCTGCCCTGGCAATTTCAGCCCAGCGGGGCTCCCACGGATCCAGGATGATATCAGAACGGGGTTCGCTGTCTCCGAAAAATGCAGGATCGGAATCCAGCGCGGCAAGCATCAGTTTTCCGGTGGTGGTATCAATCTGACCGTTCCAGCTGCGGCCATTTATTCCGGATTCGTTAAAGGCGGCGGAGTAGCTGACCCGGGAATCACCCCATTTGTGGTCATCCGATTCGATGTAATCGGAATTCATTATGCGGAGAGCGGAAATGGGCATTCCCATACGCGTATGCAGTTCCTGCCGGAGCAGCGTTTCATAGCTGGTGAATTCTTCCGGGGAGACCGCCGGTTCGGGATTCTCCAGGGCATAGAGCTGCAGAAGCTCCTGATCGTTGATCTGCCGTGCGGGATAGAATGTAAAGCGCTCCATTCCATTGAAAAGTAATTCATCAAGGAAGACTTGGCCGACGCCGTCATCCATTACGGAGGCGGTGAAAGGGGTATGTGGCCGGAGTCCGGACCGGACAAACTGATCGCCCAGGGCGGAATACCGTTCCCATTCGTCTCCGCACAGGTCGCGGGTGCCTGGGATGCCGCCGCCGCGCATACAGTTGCGCCAGCTCAGCATATCCGGGCTCAGACGGATTCCGATGCTCCGGAACGCATCCACGATCTGCAGCAGTTCGGTGTTGGCAAGCCGGCGCCCGGGAAGAATCAGATACCAGTTTTCGCCTTCATACTGATCCGCGGGCAGGAGAATCAGGGAAACACAGACATCCTCTGTTTTGTTCAGGATGCTGCTCTCCGGCAGTTCTCCGTTATCCAGCCGGCTCTGGGCATCGGACAGGCGTACAGCTTCCTCCTGTGTCAGGGCAGGTGTCATGTATTCATCATAGTATTGGTAATAGGGATCCAGGTCTTCAAACGCATAGATACTGGATTCAATCACCGGAGCAGGCAGCGGCGCTGATGTGGGCAGGATTTCAACAACATTTTCAGCCGCCGCAGTGAGTGGCAGCAGGACCGCGCACAGGGCGGCAAGGAACCGTCTCCCGGTCATCCCGGCTCATCTCCTTCCGTCAGTATAGTTTCCGAGACAACCTTATCATGTCACAGGGGATGTAAAAGAATCATCAACGGCTGGTAAAGCAGTTGTAAAGGTTACCCGGGTTCCTTTCCCCGGCGCGGAGTCAAAAGAAAGCTTTCCCCGGTGAAGCTCGGCAATCTGCATGCACAGGCTCAGGCCGAGTCCGGCGCCTCCGTGCCGGCGGGTTCTGGCCTTGTCCGCCTTCCAGAAGGGTTCAAAGGCATGTTTCAGGGCTTCTTCGTTCATGCCGGGGCCCTGGTCCTCCACGGTAAATCCCCCGGGAACAGACGTCAGGGTGACGGTCATCCCGGGTTCGGACACATGAAGGGCATTGGCGGTCAGGTTATCACAAAGCAGGGAGAGTAATTCCGGATCTCCGGAGATCATGCTGTCGGCTCCCTGGACCTTTATGGTGATACCCTTGGCCTGTTCCTGCAGGCGGACGGCTGTATCCTTCAGCAGGCCGGATACAGAGACCTGTTCGATTTCCGGCTCTTCATGCCGCAGCACGGTCAGTTTCATCAGCTGCTGGTCCATATCGGTCAGGCGGTGGATTTCCCGGGCCATGCTGTCCGCAATCTTTACACGTTCATCCTCCGGAAGGTCATGCTGCAGAAGGCGGGCGTTTCCGAGCAGGGAGGTAAGGGGCGTTCGCATTTCATGCGCCATGGCGTCCAGCAGGGCCTGCCGGGCTTCACTTTCTTCCAGCAGCCGGGCTTCCCGGTCTGCTACGGCATCCTGCATTTCAGAAAACGCCCGGGAAAGTGTGCCGATTTCATCTTTTCCGCCTGCGGGCAGCCGGACGTTTTGATCCGTGTGCTCCGTGATGGCACGAGCCGCCTCTGTCAGACGGGTTATGGGGCGGATCAGGATCCCGGCAAAAAGCAGCGTCAGCAGGGTCAGCAAAGCGGAGGCGATGATGGCTGTCCAGAAGGCGATGGTACGGTATTGGTCTCTTAACAGATACAGTTCGCTCATGTCCCGGAGCAGGATCATGGTCAGGCTGTTGTTCACCGGTTCCGCCACGGCGTAGCGTTCCGGAGTCCCGCGGGTATCCAGCAGGGCGGTACGCTGCAGCGGCTGCAGCAGCGCCTCATAATCTTGTGACGGAAGTTCCGCACCGGCAATGGGGCTGCCGTTCCAGCAGAAGATCAGTTCGATTCCCTGGCTCAGGTAATACTTATGTAGCTGCGCGGCATAGGCTGCGGCTTCGGTATAGGCCAGGTTTTTCATGTTTCCCTGGATTTCGCGGAAAACAATGCTTTCCGTCATTTGTGTCCGCTGCTTTTCCTGCTCCAGGGAAAGGTTGAAGGCACGGCTGCTCATGAACCAGGCCATGAAAAAGAAAATCGGCACCGTTACAAGCAGGATCAGCACGGAAAGCTTTTTCCTCATTTCCCGCCCGCACCTCCGGTCCAGCGGTATCCGTATTTGAAGACTGTTTCAATGGTTCGGGGCCCCAGTTTGGCCCGCAGGTGCTGCACATGCACGTCCACAGTCCTTGTTTCACCGATAAAGTCCCAGCCCCATACGGCGGAAAGGATTTTGTCCCGGCTCAGCGCGGCTCCGGCATTGTCGGTCAGCAGCGCAAGCAGGTCAAATTCTGTCATGGTCATGGTGACGGGTTTACCGTTCAGCGTAACGGTCCGCGCTTCATGATCAATGACCAGCCCGTCCTCGGAGTAGATCTTCGGCCGGGTTCTCCGCAGGATCACGTCGATACGGGCCAGCAGTTCTTCCGGCTCGAAGGGCTTCAGGATATAGTCCTCTGCTCCCATGCGCAGGCCGGCTACCCGGTCTTTTACGGCGGTCCGGGCAGTCAGGAAGAGCACGGGAATCCCTGCGTGGATCAGATCCCGGGCCAGGGAGAAACCGTCTTCACCGGGCATCATAATATCCACCAGCGCCAGGTCCGGTGTTTCCCTGGATATTTTCAACCGTGCCTGCTCGGCGTCACGCGCTTCGACCCCGTTATGTCCCGCAAGCTTCAGCATCATCCGCAGCATATCGCGGATGGCCGGCTCGTCATCCACGAACAAAATTGTCGCCATTCTACATCACCCTGATCGAGTATATCATAGTCGGATTGTAATAGATGTAACGGTGTTGTAAAAGAAAAAGCGCAAAAAACAAAAAATGTACAAATCCCCTTGACAAGGTTTGCAAATCATTGTATAGTCTACGCAATCTTTAAAGAAAGGAGCTCTTCCAATGAGGAATGCATGGATTAACAAGTACCTGCTGACTAAGCGTGAGACTAAGTTCATACCTCTCGGATCTGTGTCCGCCAGGCTGAAGAGCTCCGGAGTATAATTCCAGGCTCTGCTCAGTTTATACGGCCGCTTATCCGAATGGGTAAGCGGCCTTTTTGTACCCCGCATTCTTCCGGAAACCGGGAACGACCCGGCAGAACTACAGGAATCATTACGACGTAAATCAGGAAAGGATTGGATGATTATGAGGACGATTACAGCAAGACGGATCTGGCTGCTGTTAAGCAATAAAAAAGCTGTGAGGCATTGCAGGACGGTTATTGACCGAACACAGGGAGAGTAAACCTGAAGAACAAGATCATTAGCCTGTCTTAAATGAAATAAAACTGCCGCACAGGCAGGATAACAGCCTGAATTAACGAAGCCGGACGGAATCCGGCACATCAGATGGTGTGTTTCGTCTACCCAAAAAACAGATAACAGAACCCGCGCAGCAGCGGGTAAGAAAGAAAAGAGGTAATTATCATGATGCATAACTGGAAAAGTATCGGCCCTGAATGGAAAACAGAGGATGTTTTCCAGGTCCGTGAAATACTCAAGGGAGAACATATCCGCTTCAAAATGCCTTTCTCAGACGTCTTTTTCGTAAACATCTTCCACATGCCTGCGGAAGACAAAAGATGGACGGTCCTGGTCCGGGAAAAGGATTGGGAAAGGGTTGTCCGTATGCTGATCAAAGAAGACCTGATCCGCGGCGCGGAACTTGAAATCTGCACAGTTGGAGTCAGCCCCGAAACTGAGCGGGTTATTCCCTTCGGCGCTCCCGTTCCCTCCCGCTGAGAAAAGGTTCACAAAAGGCAAAAACCGTTTTTGTACAGGCAAAAACGGTTTTACTCTTTTGCGGGCTGTATGCTCTGTGCTACAATATTTGCAGCAAACCGGGACTTTATGAACCGGGTACTGTTGAAAATACAGAAAGGACCAGGCCGGACTGTGACGTATATACTGAACAGGCACTTCATCACGATCTTTCTGATCGTTGGTTTTACCATGAAGCTTCGCAGCCAGAGACGCGCAGGGGATACCAACCTGCGCTATTTCTGGCTGACGGTCTTCAGTGCCATTGTCCTGGTCGCGGCGGATTCCCTGGACGTCTGGGCCCAGCAGGAACAGGACAGGTACGTCCTGCGTCTGGTTTTCTCAGTGATTGGCTATATTATGCGTCCGGCAGCGGCGATGAGCATTGCCCAGATTGTTTATCCGAAGGAAAAACGGCCTTTCTATCTGTGGATTCCGTTTATCCTGAACGCGCTGGTATACTGCTCGGCATTCTTTACCCCGATTGCCTTTGAGATTACGGAGCAGAACTGTTTTGTCAGGGGACCGCTGGGCCTGACTGTGTTCAGCATCTGCTTCTTCTATATTGTTTTTGCCGTACTGACCACCTGGGCGCGGTTCAGGTATGAAGTCCGGCCGCGGGACCGGTATGTGCTTTATATCTGCGCGATTGCCTGCCTGGTGGCGGCCCTGCTGGACTGGGAAATGGATACGGACCACGTCAATGCGGCGATCATGATCAGCAGCATTTTCCTGTATATGTTCATCTGGTTCTATGATACGAACCGGGATCCGCTGACGCGGCTGCGGAACCGTCTTGCGTTTTATGAGGATTCCGAACGGTACGCTGCGCTGGTTACGGCGGTGGCCTCTGTGGATATGAACGGGCTGAAGGAGCTGAATGATACCAAAGGCCACGAGGCGGGAGACGAAGCGCTGAAGGCCATCGGCAAAAGTATGGAGGAAGTGGCCGGCCGGAGAATCACGGCGTACCGGATCGGCGGGGATGAATTTGTGCTGCTGTATATCCGCCAGGATGAAACGGTGGTGCGCGATACCATGTACGGCCTGAAGAACCTGATCAAAGAGCGGGGATATTCTGTTTCCGTAGGATATTCCAT
>Ga0310786_10012420_pt1 | contig 10545 bp, 10 predicted proteins | sample AusTroGonzalo_MG_FD_203881 | JGI IMG/M metagenome (GOLD analysis project Ga0310786, IMG submission 203881) | Bovine rumen microbial communities from tropical cattle in Woodstock, Queensland, Australia - Gonzalo_03 (v2) (version 2) | ecosystem: Host-associated > Mammals > Digestive system >... | reverse complement strand
TACGGTGAGATGCTTACACATCTGCTTGGTTTCAGATACGGTAAGACAAAAGGGGACTCCGTGAAGGTCTTCAATGTCATTTACCAGAAAACTCGTATTGCAATAGATAATGCCCAAAAGGTACAGGAATCATTCGATGGCAGCAATCCTGCAAAAGAAGAGTCATCAACCACCGTACATCAATTGGTTGAACAACTCCTACAGTTCGCAGAGTAAAGATTAACTTACAGTTTTTCTACATACAGCCCTTAGAGATTTCTACTTGTCAACCAGAAATAAGTTGTCAGCTTAGATTAGCCCATTACCACATCGAGTACCATCATCAAGACGAAACCGATGGCAAAACCGATGGTGCTGAGGTTAGAGTGCTGACCGCTGGAGGCTTCGGGGATGAGTTCCTCGACTACGACGTAGAACATAGCTCCGGCGGCAAAGGCAAGCATGTAAGGGAGGACGGGTATGAGCAGTGAAGCGAGCAGTAGGACAGCAATTGCTCCGACGGGTTCGACGGCACCGCTCAGCGAGCCAATGATAAACGAGCGCCAACGGCTGTTTCCTGCTGCCCGCATCGGCATAGAAATAATAGCACCCTCAGGGACGTTTTGAATGGCGATACCTACGGCGACTGCTAAAGCGCTGGCTAAAGAAATGTTTGTCGCGCCACTATCGGCTCCTGCAAACACCACACCGACGGCCATTCCTTCTGGCAGGTTGTGGATGGTGACAGCAAGGGCCAGCATCGCGGTCTTTGACAGATGTGAGCGCATACCCTCAGGCTTATCCGTGCCGATGTGCAGGTGCGGCGTCAGTTCGTCGATGAGCAACAGGAAGCCCATACCCAACAGAAATCCTACGGCGGCAGGCATCACAGCCCATTTGCCGCTATCGGCTCCCATCTCCATCGCAGGAATCAGCAACGACCAAACGGATGCCGCCACCATCACGCCCGAGGCAAAACCCAATAGCGACTTTTGCAGTCGCACGGACATTTCATCCTTCATGAAGAACACGAAGGCTGAGCCGAGCATCGTGCCCAGCAGCGGAATCAGCAGTCCTATGATCAGTGTCGTTGTCATCGGGGGAAAGAGGAGAGCCGAAGCCCTCCTTTATTACGCTTTATTGAACTTCTCTTTCGGCTGCTTGCAACGTGGGCAACGCCAGTCGTCAGGCAGGTCTTCGAAAGCTACGCCATCATGCTCTGCAGGGTCATAGACGTAGCCGCAGATGGAGCATACATACTTGCCAGAGGCTTCCTGCTTGGAGAAATCCACTTCGGCCAGAATGGTCGGCACTGGATGGTCGAGGTCCATCACGCGCTTAGCCTCCAGATTTTCATAGCCCTGCGGAGTGTGGGTGCCACAATAGACGGTGGGGTGGTTGCGGACGAACTCGCGCACTCGGTTGAGGGTCTCGCGGGCTGCTGGCAGGTCATCAAAAACGATAGACAGCTTGTCCTCGTGAAGAGCCTCGTCCATGTAGGTGATATCACCATGAAGCATGTAGAACAGACCGTCCATCTCCACCACGATGATGCTGTTGCCCTTTGTGTGACCTTTGGCCTTGATAAGGTAGATGCCGTCGGCTATCTTTTGGCTTTCGGGGAAGTTGTAGTAGGCTCCATCGGTATAGCTGACAGGCACGAGGTTCGTAAGTCCCTGAAGCTCCGCAGCGTCCATTTCCTCCTGATTCACATAGATCTTCGCATTGGGGAAACTTTTCAGTTCACCAGTGTGGTCAGCGTGGCGATGGGTAACCAGTATCTTCGTCACCTGCTCAGGCTGGTAGCCGAGGGCCTTGAAGGCATCCATATAGCTGCAGATGTCCTTGCCGGTGAAGATGGGGGAATCCTCATTGGGTACCTCCTCGGGAGTCCCTGCGGGCAGACCGGTATCCACCAGTATCACCTCGCTGCCAGTATCGATCAGATAGTTCTGAAGACTGCCACGATAGCGCACGTTCTTGTCAAACTTGTCCGGTCCCTCCTCCCCTCCGAACACGAAGGGCTGGGTATAGAATCCGTCTCTGCGGAATTTTACTGCTTTGATTTCCATAGTTCTTGATTTATTCTTCTACTGGCACGAATTTCTCTTTCTTACGCTTGCAGCGTGGGCAGCGCCACGTGTCGGGCAGGTCCTCAAAGGGCGTGCCGGGAGGGATGTTCTGCTTGGGGTCACCCTTTTCGGGGTCGTAGGTGTATTTGCAGGGGCATTTGAACTTTGTCATATCATTCTTTCGTTTTAGGTTAGAAAAGGGCGACAAGTATCGGTGTCTTTCAGTCAAAAACTCAGTCACCTTGCTTGCCGCCCGTTGAAGAAAAAATTTATATGCGTCGAGGTGCGGATGCACCTGTCGATGCCGTGAGAGAAATCAAGCGGGCTGCCACTTGCAACGTACGGGCGACACGATGGCGCCTTCCTTCTTTAACTCGGCAAAAGCCTTGTCTACTTCCTTGCGGTCGATGCCTGTAATCTCCGCAATCTTGCCAGCGTTCACGGGAACACCGAACTCACGCATGGCCTGTAATACCTTCTCCTTCATAATCTTCAATTTTCAATTATCAATTAACTTACATCTGCATGATCAGCCAGTTCTGTGCGCCAATCTTCTCAATCATCTCGACTGCGCCCTGACTCCAGTAGAGGTCTTCCTCCTCGTCGGCAAGATAGGCCTTCAGGATGTCGAAAGTGAGATAGTCCTCGCATACCGAACCCATGCACTTGCGCAGCAGCTCCACGCCTGGCTCCTGAATCTTCAGATCCTCCTTGATATACTCAACGGGGTCGTAGCACAGCGCGCGAGCCTCATGCTTCTCCACCTTCACCTCGCCGCCAAGGTCGAGGATGCGGTCGATGAACTTCTCCACCCATTCCATCTCCTCCGTGTAGTGGCCGATGTATTTCTCGCCCAGCTTCGTAAAGCCCTGAGCCTTGAAAATCTGTCCCTGTACCTTGTGTACGAATGCGCCCTCAGAGAGGCCTGTCACGAAGAACTGCAATGCTTCGATTGATTTCTGCTTGTCCATAATCTGATTTGTTTTTAAGTGAATAATTATGTTATTTGTTATCTGGGTGCAAAGTTACGACGTTTTTTCCATAGAATTGCAAGCCCAAACGAAACAAAAACCGACCAAAACGAAACAAATTCAAAAAAATATTCGTATCTTTGCACAGAAAATCTGTGCGATTATGTTTAGTTTAAAGGAATTTTGGCAACTAAGGAACCTGCCCGCACCCGAAGGGGAATGGGATGGGAATGTCATCTGCTTAGAGACTAACGCGGAGTGGTCATTCGGCGCGAACGAGACGCACGGCTTCTTGTCTTGCTATATCTATACGATTGTCACGCGAGGCTGGCTTACCATTTTATATAATAACCGCGAACTTACGCTTCGTGAGGGCGACCTCTACACCTATTCGCCCGGCTTTGAGATAACCATCCTCTCGTCTTCCAGCGACTACAGCGGCATCTGCCTGCTGGGCGACGAGCACTTCACGCTCAGCCTGCCCACGGTGCGCGACGCCATCCGCACGGCCTACTTCACGGTGGTAGAACTCACCTCACCCGTGCTGCCACTGAAAACCGACGATTTTCGCCGCCTGCGCGAACTGATGCAGATGATGATTCACTATCAGCAGATGGGACTCCCGCTGGCCAACGACAGCCTGCGCATGCTCTACAACCTCTTCCTCACCGACCTCTCCACCGTTCAGCAGCACAGCATCCGCAAGCACCGCTTCCCCAAACGCGTCGAGGAAATCTTCCTCGGATTCCTCGGCCTGTTGCCCCAGCACTTCGCTGAGCATCACGACATCGGCTTCTATGCCTCCGAACTCTGCATCACCACCACCTACCTCTCGCGCGTCGTCCGACAGGTATCAGGAGGCCGCACTGTCGTTGATTACATCAACCAGATGCTACTCATGGAAGCCACCTTCCTGCTACGCCAGACTTCGCTGAGCATCACCCAAATCTCCGACCAGCTCCATTTCGCCGAAGTCACCACCTTCGCCCGTTTCTTCAACAGGATGAAAGGGATGAACCCGAGGGACTTCAGGAAAGGGAAATAAACTGATGCTATAAAGTCACCTTCGGCGCCTGCCTGAAGGCATTCTTTACTTTCTGAGGAATTTCTGATTGTTTGCTATGACAACACCGAGGGTGGAGTCGGCGGCAGGGATGCCACCCAGCGTATAGGTGCCGGCCTCGCCGGGGGTGACAGTACGGGCTGACGCGGCGGGAATGGAGGTCGGAGTGTCTTCGATAGCCTCATACTCTGCCATCGTCTCCAGCATACGGCGGTCAAGGTCTTCCAAGCAGTAGAGGCCGTCGGCATTGGCTGTCAGTCCTGTGATGGTGACGGGCAGCACCATAGGTGGCTCGTCGAGAGAGAGCAACGTGCGGTTCTGCAGTTGGTTGTATTTGGCATAGACCAGGTTGACGGCCACGTAGTCGTCGGTTCCGTCGTTCCACTTCTCAAAGACGAGTTTCGAGCCGATGGGAGTGCGCACCTCCAAGGCCTGCTCTGTCTCCGGAATGTTCAGGCGCAAGGCCGCTCCGATGGAAGTGAGGTTGACATCGTGACCACAGAGAAAGGTGAACTTGCGTTTTTCATTGGCGAGTTCCTCACGGATGCGGCTCACTAACGGATAAGCCAGGTTGACAGCAGCACTGTGAGTGGCATAGAGCAGACCGTCGTGTACCTCCTTCACTCGGCAGATGGCACGCCATTGTTCCTCAGTCAGCTCATGACCGAAGGCAGCCATATCCTCACTCTCATAGCATTGCAGCACGAGAGCATCCGACACGCTGTAGGCCAGCTTGAAGCCACCCGTCAGCTTCGGCTCGTCGCCTTTTTCCAGCTTGTACTGCGTGTCGTCGAAGCGGAAATGAACGGTGTCGTTGGCGGCAGCAGGCGAATGGGCCATATCGATTACCTCCTCCATCAGCGTCAGCGTGGGCTGAACGCTCTGCATCCAGGCCTCGGGGCCGTCATGCATGGAAGCCATTTCAGCCAGAATCTGCTGGCGATACTCATCGTTCATCTTCGTGAACTGGGCCTTGAACACAGGGTCCATCTTGTCCTCGTCGTACTTATGCTGAATCTCCACGTTGGCGAAAGGAAGGAATCCGGCGGAGAAATACTTCGCCGTAGTGAACGTGCGCTGGCGCGAGTTGGCATAGAACAATACCTCCTCTCCTTCGGGACGGTAGTTGTCGGGCAGCAGGCCTGCGCTGACCACCCACTTGCGGAAGAACTGTCCCATCTCTGTTTCCGCCACACCGCCACGCAGCGACAACTGGCTCGACGGCGATGTCCATTGGAACCATTCGTAGGGTGTGACCCGCATGTGGACTGCCCCACCCGATGACAACGGCGAACGGATGTTGTGACGGCTCATCACCACCACCTCTTTCAGTTCATACTTTGCCCGAAAGTCGTCCGAGCGTTCCATCTGTGCCCAAGTCCCTTGTGCCATTATGCAGAGGAGGGCGAGTGAGAGTTGTTTTTTCATATTCAAAGAGGCTTTGCGATTGCTTTTCCACGACAGAAGCGATGCGTAATCTGACGGTCGTCGCCCAGATAGATGTACCGTTCCAGGCGGTGGAGCAGCGAGTAATGATCGTGATTCAGGTCGCTATCGTCGATGACGAGTGCATCGAACTCATAGCCTGGTTCGAAGCTACCCACACGTCCGAAGAAACTACCTGCCGACTTCGTAGCTATCCAGAAGGCCTCGGACAAGGTGAGGAACCTATGGTCATGATGCTGCTGATAGTACATCTTGCTCACCTGTATCGCATAGACCATCATCCGGAATATATTCAGGTCGTGGCCGCCGCTGATGTCGCTGCCCAGACCAACGGGAATGTCTTCTTCGAGGAACGTACGGACAGGTGCCAGACCTGAGGCTAAATTCAGGTTCGACGTAGGACAGTGGGCTACCATCACGCCGCGACGTTTCATCAGTTCGAGTTCCTCGCCTTCAGTCCATACGCAATGGGCCATCACGGTAGGCGTCTGTCCGAAGAGGCCGTAGCGGTCATAGGCGTCGCCGTAGCAGGTACTGTCTTTCTCCAGATCCTGCACCAAAGCTATCTCGTCCTTGTTCTCAGAGAGGTGCGACTGCACGGGCAACTGATATTTGGCAGCCAGTTCACCACAGGCACGGAGCATATCGGGTGTACACGAAGGAATGAAACGGGGCGTGATGATGGGTTGCACCAGCGCTTCAGGCTTGTTATACTCCGCTATCAGCGTCTCATAGCCCTGCACCATATCCGCTACCGATTCGGAGAGACCTTCAGGACAGTTGCGATTCATGGCCACCTTACCCACCAGCGCACCCATTCCAGCCTCCTGGAAAAGCTGCATCAGCAGGCGGGTGCTATCGGTATGTATCGTGGCAAACACACAAGCCCGCATGGTGCCAAAGCGCCACAGGTCGCGGACAAAACGGCGATACATCCGCTCGGCATAGGCGGTATCGGCATATTTCATCTCCTCAGGGAAGGTGTAGTTCTGGAGCCACGGGAGCAGTTCCAAGTCCATCGCGATACCCTGATTGCGATACTGCGGGGCATGAACATGTAAATCGTTCATAGCTGGAATCAGCAGACGGTCGCCGAAATCAACAACTTCGACACCTTCACCATCTAACGATGTCCAATCAGCCGACACACCAGTCACACGCCCATCGGCGTCAACGGCAACATAGCCATTCTCCAGTACCTCGAAACGACTTTTCTCCTTCGTATAGAGGATGTGAGCTTTATATACCTTTTTCATCCTTTCCGATTGTTGGTGCGAATGTACGTAGAAACTTGTAAAGTAAGCCTTCACACAACGTTAACAGGCTGGTCATTCAGAAATGCCCGGACATTATCCGTAGCTACCTGAATGAGCCTGATGCGAGCCTCTTTCGAAGCCCAAGCGATGTGAGGGGTGATGAAGGCGTTCGGCTGTCTTAGCAGCGGATTGTCTGCCTTTGGCGGTTCCTCGGTGAGTACGTCGGCACAGAAAGCAGCCAGACGTCCATCGGCCAGAGCACCGGCTACAGCCTGATCGTCCACCAATGGTCCTCGGCCTGTGTTGATGAGGATAGCTGTGGACTTCATTCGTTGTAGCGTATCAACGTTGATAAGATGGCGGGTGCGCTCTGTCAGCGGACAATGCAGCGAAAGCACATCCGACGTCGCCAGCAATTCTTCCAATGAAACCTTTTCGATGCCAGCAGGCAAGATCTCAGCCGTCTTACTGGTAAGCGCCTTCACCTGCATGCCAAAAGCGAGTGCTATCTGTGCTACGCGTCGTCCAATATTGCCCAGACCCACGATACCGAAGGTCTTGCCGGCAAGTTCCATGTGCGGAAAGTCCCAATAGCAGAAATCAGGATTCTTGCTCCAGCGGCCTTGTCTGTTCTGAACAGCATAATACTCCGTACGGTTCGTCACGGTCAGCAGATGTGCGAACACCATCTGTGCTACACTCTCCGTGCTGTATGCCGGCACGTTGGTCACCGTGATGCCTCGTTCGTGAGCCGCAGCAATATCCACCACATTATAACCCGTAGCCAGTACGCCGATATATTTCAGCTGAGGTAATTGGGCCATCACCTCGCTGCTGATGATGACCTTGTTGGTCAGCACGACATCCGCATCGGCAGCCCTCGCTACCGTCTCACTGGGACTGGTGCGGTCGTACACCGTCAGCGTTCCCAACTGCTCCAGCCCCTCCCACGACAGGTCGCCAGGATTAGCCGAATAACCGTCAAGTATGACTATCCTCATATCGTCCTGAGATTCCTGTACTATACGAAGCTGATAACGCCCTGCTGGGGTTCCTGAGGAGCAGTATCCTTGGGGTCGACCAATACCTCGCCGGTGGCCTGTGAGTGGATGCTGTCGAGGATTTCGCGGGTGCGCTTATAGGTGGGCGTCGACTCAACAGCACTGATGACGTCGTCGTTGTCGAGGTCTTCAGGGCGGAAGAGGTAGATATGAGGACGACGCTTGTAGCGGCGTACGCCGTCGCCACCCTTATAGTAGATATTACGACGTTCCTCGCGGGCAGCGGCCTTCTCCTGTTCCTCAGCTATGCGGTTGGCCTCCTCCTGAGAGTGCTTCTTCAGGCGTGTCTCCATACCGTCGACATTAGTGATGCCGAAGCCGGTAGCAAGGATGGTGACCTTCACCTTCTTGCCCAGTTCGGGATCGATGGCGACACCCCACTTGATTTCGAAGTCGCCGAACTTATCCATGAAGTCGTTGACGTAGTTCATCTCCTCCATCATGAAGTTGTCGCCAGCACCCTTCTCCTCGTTGAAGGCGATGCTGAGCAGGATCTTCTTGGAGTTGAACACGTCGTTATCATTGAGCAGCGGCGAATTGAGCGCATCGTCGATGGCCTTCTTCACGCGGTCCTCACCTTCGCCGTAACCCGTCGACATAATAGCTACGCCACCGTCCTTCAGCACGGTCTTCACGTCGTTGAAGTCGAGATTGATGAGTCCGTGGACGGTGATGATTTCTGCGATAGACTTCGCAGCGACCGACAGCGTGTCGTCGGCCTTACCGAAGGCGGCAGTCAACGACAGGTCGGGGTAAATCTCGCGCAGGCGCTCGTTGTTGATGACGAGCAGAGCGTCGACGTGCTTCGACATCTCCTCAACGCCGTCGAGGGCCTGGTCAATCTTCTTGGCACCCTCGAAGCGGAAAGGAATGGTGACGATGCCGACGGTCAGGATGCCCATCTCCTTCGACACTTTGGCAATGACGGGGGCAGCACCTGTACCAGTACCACCGCCCATACCGGCAGTGATGAACGCCATACGGGTACCGTCGTTGAGCATATTCTTGATGTCTTCGATGCTCTCCTCAGCGGCCAGGCGGGCGCGTTCGGGCTTGTTGCCGGCACCGAGACCCTCGGAGCCGAGTTGCAAGTGAACTGGCACAGGCGAGTCGTTAAGTGCCTGTGCATCGGTGTTACAGAGTACGAACGTGACGTCGTGGATGCCCTCGCGGTACATGTGGTTGACGGCGTTACCGCCACCGCCACCGACGCCGATGACCTTAATAATGCTGTGCTCCTTCTCCGGCTCGCCGAAGTCCAGGATATCTATCATGTTGTCTGCCATAGCTGTTTCCTTTCGTTATTACGTTATTATTCCTCTTCTTCGACCATACCTTTGACAAAGCGCATGGCACCCTTCTTAAACTTGTTCCACTTAGAATTCTCGCGACGTATGCGTTCGGCTTCGGCTGCCTCAGCCTCCTCCTTCTCGCGCTGCAGGCGTTCTTCCTCCTCACGCTTCAGGCGGGCTTCCTCCTCTGCCTTCTGCTTCTCGGCCTCAGTGCGCACCACACCAGCAGGAATCTCGCCGGGCTTACGGGCAGGACGCAAATCATTCACAGTATCAGGGGTGACGACCGGCTTCGGGGTATCGAACAGGTTGCCATTGGGATCGAACACGCCACCGGCACAGTTCACGTCGCCCTTCATCAGCAGTCCCAGCACGGTGTTCATCATGCCATTCTTGGCCTTGATGTCCTCCGTACCGCCTGTGACTGTCTGCGTAGGAGCCTTAGCCACGCGGATTTTCTCAATATGCGTATGGTTCTGGAATGCCCGTTCAATATTCTTCAGGTTGGCACCGCCACCCGTCAGGATAATACCACCGAGCAGCTTGTCGTAGTACTCGGAAGGCACTTGGTACCAGGCGTTCTCAACGATCTCCTCCAATCGGCCTTCGACAATCTCAATGAAGCGGCGACTCTCGACCGAGCGGTCCTGGTCGATGGAGTACTTCAGGTTGTTGTCAATCTCGCTGTTGTCAGTGTAGGCCGAGGCGTACTTCAGCTTCATCACCTCAGCGTCGCTCTCCTCCATCTGGAGGGTGGCAATGTCTTTGGTGATGTTGCTGCCGCCCAAGGGGATGACGGCTAAGTGGCGCAGGATATTCTTCGAATAGACGCTAACGGTAGTCGTGTCGGCACCAATATCAATGAGTGCGCAGCCAGAGCGTCGTTCAGCCTCTGTAAGCACAGCATCCGCCAATGCCAGAGGTGCATTAAGCATCTCGGCAATGGCGATGCCGGCCACTTCGAAGCACTTATTGAAGTTTTTATAAAAAGCTTTGCGCTGCAGGATGTTCAGGTAGTTACCTTCCAACCGTGTACACTGTATGCCTACGGGGTCCTGCTGGTATTGTGAGTCGACCTTGTACTCCTGCACGGCAGTGTCGAGGATTTCCTGGTCGGGATAATCCGTGTTGCGATTGGCGTATACCAACTCGTCAATCATGGCGTCGGTCACGATGGTACCTGCGGGCAGATCCTTCGTGACCACGTTGCGCACACCACGAATAGACTGTCCTCCGACGCCGACATACACCTGCGTAATCTGTGTCTTCAGCTGCGTCTCCAACTTCTTCACGATGCCCTGCAGGCACTGGGCGGTCTTGTCGATGTTGTAAACCACTCCCTTGCGGATGAACTGTGAAGAATCCTCCTTGACCACTGCCAGCACCGTGACGCTGCCGTCCAGAT
>Ga0310786_10012419_pt1 | contig 10545 bp, 12 predicted proteins | sample AusTroGonzalo_MG_FD_203881 | JGI IMG/M metagenome (GOLD analysis project Ga0310786, IMG submission 203881) | Bovine rumen microbial communities from tropical cattle in Woodstock, Queensland, Australia - Gonzalo_03 (v2) (version 2) | ecosystem: Host-associated > Mammals > Digestive system >... | reverse complement strand
GTTGACTGTCAGTTATCAGTCCGTTCCACAACTCCGCCTTTCCAGTGTTGTCCGTCACAGCCTGATAAAGCGTATTTCCCTTCGCATCCGCCAGGTTCACCGGATAGTTCACTATCGGATAACCGTGTTTGTCCACCACCTGCACCGTATAGCGCTGACGCGCAGACAGACGCCAGTCCTTGATAAACGCCTTATGCGTAGAGTCAATTACCGTCGGCCAGAAAGTCCACTTGGCGAAGTCATTCACCTCACCTGCCGTCAACTTACCGGCACTGACATTATTCGGCACCGCCGCCTCTTCCACCGATTCCGCCATCACCACATCGGCTCTCGCTCCGACAGCCATCGTCTTGTACATCATACCGCTCTTGGCCTCACGCGTACCGCCGTACGAGTAATAGAGATCCTCCTTCGGACGCTTGCCTTCTTTCGGCGTCAGCGCCACCAGCACCGTGCCGGTAGCGTCCACCGCCACCGATTTGTCCTTGTATCCTTCGCAACTCACGCCAAGCGACTTCGCGCCGCTCCACTGCTCGGGTTTGAGCACGATACGGCCGTCAAAAGAAGTAGTGAACGTCTTTTTGCCGAGTTTCACCTGTGCGCCGTTAAGCAGCGCTTGGGTAGTATCCATGACAATGACGGTCAACGGCGACGATGCCGCTACCGTATTTTTCTTCACGCATGCCTGCGCACTACCGACCATCAACAGAATGGTCATCAAGAGAGCGAGAAAATGTTTCATACTTGGTCGATTTTTGTCCGAAAAACATACAACAAATAGTGTGCCAAACAAAAAAACACATATAAATTGCATTTTTTTGTCGAAAAATTTGGTCATGTCAAAAAAAAGCAGTACCTTTGCAGCCGGTATTGAAAAAATCACCTCGGTGCTATCGTCTAGTGGCCTAGGACAACGGCCTCTCACGCCGTAAACCCCGGTTCGAGTCCGGGTAGCACTACTAAAAACGACCCGCAAAGGTCGTTTTTTATGTTTTAACAACGCTTTTTTATGCATCTTTTATATTTTTTTCAAAAAAAATGTGAAATATATTTGCACATGTCAAAAAAATAGTGTATCTTTGCACGCTGAAAAGTTGAAACACATTTTACCATGAAAAGATACCAATATTTTGCATTGATATTATTGGGGGTCTTCCTGTTCCAAAGCTTGGATGTTCAGGCTGCCGATTATCTTGAAGGAGAGCGTCGTGTTGCGTGGGCGAAGAAGCCGGGCAAAACGGGATTGTATACCACGAAGAATTATTTCTCCTCTCACGGTATTAGCATCAACGGAAATGCAATGTACTATTTCGGCGACGTGGATAATGTCGGCGTAGCTTTTCATGGTGGTTTCAACAAGAATAATGTCAGCTACGGTGGTTCTGTCGCTTTCGCATACGTTTTGCCGGCAAGCACACACTGTAACCTGCGTTTCTCGTTATTGGTCGGTGGTCTGGGCGGAAATAACACGGAGAAATTCCTGAACTTGAAGAAGCCCCGTCTCGACTCCCGCAGCTTCAAGTCCGTCATCATCCAGCCTGCTTTCGGTGTAGAAATATATCCTGTATCCACCGCCGGCTTCTTCCTCTATGCCGGTGTTGCGGTAGCGGGAAGTATCATCACGGAATACGACTTTAAATACTACACGCGCGTAGGGGACGAGAAAGTGCTCAAAGAAGTGAAAGGTAGCACTTACGGCATCCTTCCTATGGTTCAGTTGGGTCTGGGTTACAACTGGCGTCTTACCGAATCGTGGGCGCTTGGTATAGAAGTGTTGCTGAATGAGGGTGTTATCGACACGCAATATATCAACCTCGACGGTTGGCCTATGGCTGCATCGCAGAATAGCGCCGGCGTAGAGCTAGGTCGTACTTTCGGTACGTATACAGACGACGACGGAAACAAGCACATCCACTGGAATGACGGTTGGTTCCAACTCGGTATCAAAGTGACCTATCGCTGGAACAACTGCGAGAAGTGCCGTGTCCTCAACAACTACCGGCACATCCGTCCGCAGCGCATAAGCCGTTAACGGCGAGGCCCCTTCTCTTTCGGGGTCACCGTTCCAGTCTCAGCGTATTCTACCAGATTATCGAAAATGGTTGACAGGCGCCACTCGATGGCGTTCTGCCACGTTTTGTCGCTGATAAAAGCGGAGAGCACTTTTCCGAAGACCAGACGGAACTCGTAATGCACACTCGTCTGCGTTTCCGAGACTGGCTCCATACGCATGAGCACCGTACCGCCTTCCAATATCGAACCGCTGTAGGTGGCTGTCATCTTCGCCGTCATCGGGTACTTGCTCTTGGCGGGACGCGAAAGCACATATTTGGTGCCCAAATGCTGGTTTTTCCACCACCGCACACCTAACACGTAGATGTCTATCGCCACATCGCCGGTCTTGTTTACCGGGTCATAGACGCGGTCTTTGTAGCGCAACTGAATGACATCGCGGCTCTCTTTGGACGACGACTGAACAATCTCCGCCTCATCCAAACCGAGGTACGCCCATTCGAAGAGCGAGTCAGGACAAGCCTGAAACTCATAGCAGAACCTGTTCGCCGTCAACAGCACATCGCGAAACGGGGCATTGACAATAGAATCACGCACTACCTCACGCATCTGCGGACGCGCAAAAGCCGTAGCGGATACCAACAGCAGGAGCAGTAATGTCTTAAATCGCATAATCCAAACAGGTTCTCAATTCCGTATTCGGGCGTACTACCCCATTCGCTACCGCCAAATGCGCAGGGTGCTGGGCATACCCTTTGAGCGCTGCTTCCGACTCCAGCGTACTGTCGAGCATAATATCCGCCGTACTGCTTGCCAGACGACCGTCTATCTGCACATGGATATCCACCAAACCGGGCACTTGGCCTTTCAGTCCTTCCAAGCCCTGCTTGATAGCCAAGGCTTTCTCGCGTTTCTCGTCCGCACTCAACTCCGAGCGCAATTTCCAAAGAATAATGTGTTTTATCATAACTGTTTAACTGTTTAACGCTTGTTTGCTACATATATCGTCGCAATCCCGAAGGTAAGCGATTCGAAATGCTCATTCACAAATCCCGTGTCGTGGAGATGCTGCACGAACGCCTCTCCCCAGCAGAACGACTTCACGCTCTTGTTCAGGTACGCATAGGCCGTCTTGTCCCTGCTCACGATACGACCGATGAACGGCAACACGCGCGTGAAATATATATCGTATAGCGCGCGCACGAGACGGTTTGAGGGATAACTGAACTCCAGTATCGTCACTTGGCCGCCCGGTTTGAGCACGCGATACATCTCCTTTAGTCCCGCATTGAGGTCACTGAAATTCCGGCAACCGAAGGCACAGGTCACCCCGTCGAACGCGTTGTCCTCAAACGGCATCTCTTGCGCGTTGCCATAGACAAACTCCACCTGTTCGCTCAACTTCCACTTCGCGCATTTCTCTTCGCCGATATCCATCATCTTCGTGGACAGGTCAATACCCGTGACGCGTTGCGTCATGCCGCACCGTAACATCTCTATCGTCAGGTCCGCCGTTCCGATGGCTACGTCCAACACATGACGCACCGGTTTCATCCGCTCTACGGTCTTGCGCCGCCAACGACGGTCGATACTCAATGACAGCCCGTGATTCAAGCCGTCATAGGTCTCCGCTATCCGGTCAAACAACTGTCCTATGTGCTTTTTCTCCTCCATCTCTATACCTTTGCGGCTGCAAAGGTACAAATATTTTTGCATATATCAAAATATTTTTGTAATTTTGCGCCAGTTTTGACATTAGTCTGCCATTTTGGCAGTTTTTATACCTATGGTATATTATTTGTAACCGGATAGTTGGAATATGACAATTTTAAAAACATTATATCTATGAGTAAGATTCAACCCTTAGCAGACCGCGTGTTAGTAAAACCTGCGGCTGCAGAAGAAAAAACCGTCGGGGGTATCATCATTCCTGACAGTGCCAAAGAAAAACCGCTGCGCGGTGAGGTGCTCGCCGTAGGCGAAGGTACCAAAGACGAAGCGATGGTGCTCAAAGCCGGTGACCTAGTGCTGTACGGCAAATATGCCGGTACGGAACTAGAGTTGGACGGCGAGAAATTCCTGATTATGCGTCAAAGCGATGTGCTCGCAATAATTAAATAACTAGAGTTCTAGATTTCTAGAATTCTAGATAACTAGTAAATTTTTAAGATTATGGCAAAAGATATTACCTATAACGTGGAGGCGCGGGATGCGCTGAAGAGAGGCGTTGACCAGTTGGCTGACGCAGTGAAAGTGACACTGGGTCCGAAGGGACGCAATGTCATCATAGACAAGAAATACGGTGCGCCGCACATCACCAAAGACGGCGTGACGGTAGCCAAAGAGATTGAACTGAAAGATGCAGCCGAGAACCTCGGTGCACAGCTCGTCAAGGAAGTGGCTTCCAAGACCGGTGACCAAGCCGGTGACGGTACGACAACCGCTACGGTGCTCGCACAAGCTATCGTGGGTGTGGGCCTGAAGAACGTGACCGCCGGTGCTAACCCGCTCGACCTCAAGCGCGGTATCGACAAAGCGGTTGCAGCTGTCGTAGCTGAGATAAAGAAGAATGCGGTGGTTGTAGGCAACGACTTCGACAAGATTGAGCAGGTTGCTACCGTATCGGCGAACAACGACGCCGAAATCGGTAAACTGATTGCCGACGCGATGCGTAAAGTAAGCAAAGACGGCGTCATCACCATCGGTGAAGCAAAGGGTATGGACACCACTATCGACGTGGTACAAGGTATGCAGTTCGACCGCGGATATATCAGTCCATATTTCGTAACGAACACCGAGACGATGCAGGTGGAAATGGAGAAACCGTATATCCTTATCTATGATAAGAAAATCTCCAACCTCAAGGAGCTGTTGCCTGTGCTTGAACCGGCTGTACAGAGCGGTCGTCCGCTGCTTATCATCGCCGAAGATGTAGACAGTGAGGCTTTGACAGCACTGGTAGTGAACCGCCTGCGTGCACAACTGAAGATATGTGCCGTCAAAGCGCCGGGCTTCGGAGACCGCCGCAAAGAGATGCTCGAAGATATCGCCATCCTCACCGGTGGTACGGTTATCAGCGAAGAGAAAGGTATCACGCTCGAGCAGGCTACGCTTGAGATGCTCGGTACGGCTGAGACCATCAATGTGACCAAAGACAACACAACGATTGTCAACGGCGCCGGTAACAAAGAGGCTATCGCCAACCGTGTGGCACAAATCAAAGCGCAGATAGTGGCTACGAAGAGCACTTATGACAAAGAGAAGCTGCAAGAGCGTCTGGCCAAACTGGCAGGCGGCGTGGCACAACTGAACGTAGGTGCGGCTTCCGAGGTAGAGATGAAAGAGAAGAAAGACCGCGTAGATGACGCACTGAGCGCAACTCGTGCTGCTATCGAAGAAGGTATCGTACCAGGCGGCGGTGTAATGTATATCCGTGCACAAGCTGCTCTCGAAGGCCTCAAAGGAGATAACGAAGACGAGCAGACCGGTATCGAAATCGTACGCCGCGCGATAGAAGAACCGCTGCGTCAGATTGTCAACAATGCCGGCAAAGAAGGTGCGGTAGTAGTGGATAAGGTACGCGCAGGCAAGGCTGATTTCGGTTACAACGCCCGTACAGACGCGTACGAAGAACTCTACAAAGCCGGAGTCGTTGACCCTGCAAAAGTAGCCCGTGTGGCATTGGAGAACGCTGCTTCCGTAGCAGGTATGTTCCTGACTACCGAAGCCGTCATCGTTGACCATCCGGAAGAACACCCGGCAGCTCCAATGGCTAATCCCGGGATGGGCGGTATGATGTAAAAAGTACTGCGTCGGACTCTAAGGTCCAACCCGGCAAAATAGAAGATTGGGTATAGCCTGCATTGCGGTAAAGCGCGGTGCAGGCTGTATTTTGGGTAGCAATGACGGCGTAGAGCACGCGCATGTTCAGATGTCCGAAGGCATAGTCCTCCAATAGGCGCAGCGCTTCCTTCCCTACTCCTTTACCGCGGTACTCCGGCGCGACATACATGCCTAAAGCGGCGCGTCTGTTGCGCGGGTCGAAATCAAAAAGGTCAATGCATCCTAAGGTTCCTGAATGCTGATTGTTGATAGCTGATGGCTTCTCAATTATCAGCCGCAACTGGCCGTCCCGATAGATATCGCCGGTCGTGGATTCGATGTACGCACGCAGGTCTTGCTGCGAGAGCGGATTATGGTTACTGCCGTCCGCCCACACTGACGCATCGTTCTCCCACTGGTAGAGAAACGGCAGGTCGGATGGTTCTATTTTGCGTAAACGAATCATTAGCCGAACAACTTCTCAAAGAAACCTTTTTTCTTCGGACGCAGGTCTTCCATGTTCCCTTGCGGCGCAGGTTCCCACGGATGGCCGGTATGAATCATGTTATAGATAACTCCCCAGTCGGGCAGACCGCATAAGTTACGGTCGTCGATATAAATATCTGCCACCACTTTGCGGTTCGCGCGCTCTTCGGGTTTCTCCTCGGGATAGTTGGAGTTCACAGCATAGAACTCCAGTCCGCGGGACTTGCAGTAGTCCAAGGCCTCGTCCAGCAATGCACCTTCACGCACCGTCCAGAGGATAATCTGGTGATGGTCCTCTTCCTGCAGTTTTTTCAGCGTTTGGATGGCAAACGGAATGGGTTTGCCTATCTGCGGGTACTCGTGGGTAACGATAGTACCGTCAAAGTCACAAGCGATAATCATAATCAATAAGTAGGTATATTGGGGTCTTCGGGGGTCATCTCTTTCTCCATCTTACCGAGTGTCGGTTTGGCGAAATACCAAGCGATAGCAGCGATAGCGGCCACCCAGAGCATCGACTGATAGCAGCCCATCCAGTAATAGGCAGCGATACCGAGCGGCATGGTGTTGCTGACGAGCAGGATGCGTGCGCCGGCTATCTTGAAGTATTTCTGCTCCGTGAGCGGCTTGAAGAGTTTGACGAGATAAAGACCAAACGGGATGGTCAGCAGAGCATCGAAGATGATGATATACTGCACGATGACACCGGTATGCGAACTCGGGGCAAGCGGTTCGTACAGGCTCTTTGAGAAGGCATAATACATCGCCGTGAGTACGATGAGCGCGATGACCATTTGACCATAATAAATCCAATTGAGTTTTCTAACTGTTTCCATTATCCTTTGAATTCTATTCGGTTAACGATAGAGCGACCGAGTGTTATCTCGTCCGTATATTCTATTTGATTGCCTACGGCCACGCCGCGGGCTATCTGCGATATTTTCACCTCTACGCCGGCGTTCTGTATGCGCCGATAGATGTAGAAATTCGTCGTGTCACCTTCCATGGTGGTGGGTAAAGCAAGGATGATTTCTTCGATACCGCCTTTCGCTACGCGCTCGATGAGCGAGTCAACCTCTATATCCTTGGGTCCGATACCTTCCATGGGCGAGATGATACCGCCCAAGACATGATACACGCCGGTATATTGCCCGGTATTCTCGATGGACATGACATCCTGCACATTCTCCACGACGCATATGGTGGAGTGGTCGCGTCGCGCGGAGCCGCAGATAGGACACAACTCCGCATCGGAGATGTTATGACATTCGCGACAATAGACCACTTCTTTCTTCAAGCGCGTGAACGCCCCAGCGAAAGTTTCCACCTGTTCGTCCGACTGCCGCAAGAGATGCAACACCAGCCGCAAGGCGGTTCTCCGCCCTACTCCCGGCAGCGAGGCCATCTGGTTCACCGCCTGCTCCAGTAATATGCTCGGGTAGTCAGACATCAGCTTTTCTTCGCCCAGCGGGCGGGTAAGACACGATACGGATAGCGGTCACGGATATCTTGTGCATTCGGGCAGTCACAGCGGTGAATACGGATACCTTTGAGAACGGACACGAAGGCGAAAATGGGGTCTCCGGGTTGCGGGTTGCAACATCTGGAGAGGTTGTAGTCCACATTCTTCACGTTCATATCCACCTCGATGGCAAGGCCTTTCAGTTCGGACTTATCGACATATTCGGTATGTTCACGCGGCACATTCGGCGCCTCTTCGGGTTCCTGAAGCACATCGCGCAAGCGCTGTACGTCCTCCTTGCCGGTCGCCACGGACTGATACATATCGGACACCGCCTTGTAGCCGAGGCGCGTCGCCATCTTGGTGATATCCCCTTCGGTGTAGGTGATTTTCCAGTTCTTGAACTTGCGGTCGATAATCTCCTTGCCCTCCGCCGCCTGCTTGTATTCTATTTCCTTGAGCGCCTGACGAATCTTGCTCTTCGCCTTGGTGGACGCCACGAAATTGAGCCAGTCGGCATTCGGGTGCTGATTAGGAGACGTGAGGACGGATACCTGGTCGCCGTTCTCAAGTTTCTGACGGATAGACACATTCTGGTTGCGGATAGTACCGCCCACGCAATGCGAACCGACATCGCTGTGTATCGAATAGGCGAAATCGAGTACCGTCGCACCTTCCGGCAGACGGCGCAGGTCACCGGTAGGCGTGAAGACGAACACATCGCCTTTCTTCTGCACTATCGAACCTTTGACACCTTTGTACGACCAGTGTGCCGCCACACCTTTCTCCGCCACCTCATCCATGCGTTTGGTACGAATCTGCACCTCTACCCATCGTTTCTCGGGTCCGAGGACCGTGGTGTGCAAGGACTCGTAGCCGTTCTCTTTGGGTACCGACAACCAGTCGCGCAGACGCTTGGGATTCGGCGGGAAGATATCAGTGATGAGCGAATAGACCTGCCAGCAGTCCGATTTCTCTTTCTCGGGCGGCGAGTCAAGGATGATACGGATGGCGAAAAGGTCGTAAATCTTATCGACGCCGCAGTGTTGCGCCTGCATCTTATGATAAATCGAGTGAATCGATTTTGGACGACCTTTGATAGTGAAGGTAAACCCTTCGGCCTTGAGTTTTTCCTCCAACGGCGCGATGAACGACGCGATATACGCTTCGCGTTCTGCCTTTTTGGCGTTCAACTCATGGGCGATATATTTGTAGGTCTCGTAGTCAAGAAATTTGAGCGCGAGGTCCTCCATCTCGGTTTTTATCTGGTACAGACCGAGACGGTGCGCCATAGGCGCATGAAGCGTCTGCGTCTCTTTGGCAATGTGCCGACGCCGCTCCGAATCACCCTCCGCGTCTAACTGGCGAAGCACTTCCAGCCGCTCATTGAGGATATCATATAAGACTTTATTGCTGTCTTCCATTGTTGTCCAATCAATTTCGGGCGCAAAGGTACGACAAAAATTGCACATATGCAAGTTTTTGCGCACTTTTTATTTGCACATTCCATTTTTTTGTTGTACCTTTGCAGCCGCAAAGGTTTGTGCAATGATTTAAAATGATTAAGTCAGCCATATATATCATCTCGTGTCCAGATGTGACGGAGTGCCCGAAGACGGGGAAGGCGGAGTTCGCGTTTATCGGTCGGAGTAATGTAGGTAAGTCGAGTCTTATCAACATGCTTTGCCGTAATCCGAAGTTGGCGAAGACCAGTCAGAAGCCCGGAAAGACACTGCTCATCAACCACTTCAAGTTAGAATTCAATCCCTCCTCGGCGGAGGCCGCTCCTCCCGCTTCAACGGGAGGACGCTCCGGGTACTTGGTGGATTTGCCCGGGTACGGGTTTGCACAGACGGGTCTCAAACAGCGGGAGGCGTTGCGACGGATGATTGAGCGGTATTGCCTGTTGCGCGAGGAGATGGTGTGTCTGTTTGTGCTGATTGACTGCCGACTGAAGCCGCAGCAGATAGACCTCGATTTCATGGCATGGTTGGGCGAGAATGGTGTACCTTTTGCGATAGTGTTCACGAAAGGCGACAAGTTGGGCAAAGTGCGGCTGCAAGAGAATGTGGAGGCGTACAAAGCGCGTCTATTGGAAGATTGGGAAGAGTTGCCGCCGGTGTTCGTAACCTCGTCCGAGACAGGCATGGGAAGAGAAGAGTTGACGAAATATATTGAGGAATTGAATGAAACCGTACAATCTTAATAATCGTACATTTTTTGAGTCCGTAATAAGTCCGTATTGCCTCCGATATTAGTCCGAACACGCATACATGCGCAAAATCTTAAAAATAGTAAACTTTTTGTTGCTCTGCACGTGTAGCGTTTTTTCGTACGCGCGGACGGCGCGAGTGTACGGGTACGTGGTGGACCAAGACAATGTGGGTATCGAGTTGGCGAACGTGGCGGTGGTGAACAGCGATAGGCCTATCGGCACAGCGACAAACAAGAACGGTTATTACGAGTTGCTGCTCGACGAAGCAGATACGGTGGTGTTGAACTATTCGATGATAGGTTACACCTCCGTGCAGCAGCGTATCTTCGACCTGCGCGATGTGCTGAACATCAACGTGCAGTTGCTGACAGACGAGCAGTTGCTGACGGAGATAGAGGTGCGCGGCATCAAGCACACGCAGGGCACGATGGATTATATCGACGCGCAGACGATGCGTGTGATGCCGGACGCGACAGGCGGTAGCATCGAATCGCTCCTCATCACGTTCGCCGGCGTGAGTCAGACCAATGAGTTGAGTAGTCAGTAT
>Ga0310786_10012417_pt1 | contig 10545 bp, 9 predicted proteins | sample AusTroGonzalo_MG_FD_203881 | JGI IMG/M metagenome (GOLD analysis project Ga0310786, IMG submission 203881) | Bovine rumen microbial communities from tropical cattle in Woodstock, Queensland, Australia - Gonzalo_03 (v2) (version 2) | ecosystem: Host-associated > Mammals > Digestive system >... | reverse complement strand
TCTATGTCGCGAGGCATGCTGTTTTCTCCAAATTCTTGAACTGTTTTATGGTGCAGCCAACGTTCTTAATCCAGAAGTTCACTCCAGATTTGACGCGCTTGAACCAACCCCATCTTGAGGCAATACCTCTTGCTCTGTGAGGAGTATATTTTGCCTTGAGTTTTCTGGCGTCTCTCCTCACCCGTCTTTCAATTGTTCTCCGGACCAGAACTCTCTTCCTCTGGACGATGAATCCCATCATGTCCATGCCGAACCGTTCGATGGGAAATATCTGCTCGCTCGGCTTGATAACCAGTTTGAGCGCATCTGCCAGTTTATGCATCATCTTCTGGAATTTTCTCATTTTCTCTTTGGATTCACAGAAAGCAATGATATCGTCATTGTATCTGTAATATTCATATCCCCTGTCCTTTGCCTCACGGTCAATTCCGTTCAGGAACTGGTTGGCAAGAATAGGAGAAATGAAATTTCCAATGGGAATTCCAATCGGAGTAGGACTTCCGTCAATGAGATTGAAGAGCAATTGAACTGTTCTTTTGTCTTTGATTTTGTGAACGATAATTTCCTTCAGTTTGTCGTGGTCAATGCTCAAGTAGAATTTCTTGAAATCCATCTTGTAGACATAAATCGGCTTGCCGACATACTTCTGGACTTTCCGATACATGCGACGCATTCCCTTGTGAAGAGAACGGCCAGGAATTCCCGCATAAGTGTCGTCAATCAAGGTATGGTTCAGCACTGCTCCAAGCGTAATGCCAATCGCGCACTGAACAACCAAATCCCCAAAGTCGGAAGAGTAAAATATCTCTCTGAGTTTGCCGCACTCTTCACGGACGATGTGTTTATACGGGTGCATTTTCCACGTCCCATTCATCAAGGCTTTATGCAATCTCTCAATGTTTTCCTTGAGATGTGCCTCAAACCTCTGGATGCGACGTGCATGTTTTTTCTTGCATTTCTTTTTGAGATGACGAAATGCGCACAAGAGTACGAATTTCGATATCATAAACGGAAAAATGTTTCGTATCCGTTTCATTGTTTTCGCTCCTTTTTAAGCGAAACGAACCAAGAACTTTCAGCTTCCACGGACATAAGACCCTTATCGAATGCCATGAATTTACTAATTCCTATGCTGGTTATTAAGCCACCTACTGTGCGGTGATGGACAATATATTGCGTAGTTTTCGCTGGTTTCGTCCAGCAAAAGAGTTTCTCAGAGAGCCGAGCCGAATAGTTGACGTTGGCGTTCCCGACAGCGTTGTTGACGTTGAGGTAGCCGAGTCCGTCGTTGGCCGTGTTATTCGCGTTCCCACCACGGATGCCGGCTCGGGTGCGGCTTGCCACAATATAAGCCACCTTAGACCGAACTGGTCTAAGATTAAAGACGAGGGACGGAACGTACTCAAACGCCGCATTCGCTTTCGCTATTGCCGTTCTCATTGTACGTTCTCGTCCTTCGTTTTCGTGTTGTCGTTCTATCGTTCTGCGTTAGGCGCTTTGTCGCTAATCGTTTCAACGACTTCGTTTACGGTCAACGACATGCGCCTTCGGCACCTGCCCACGACTTTTACGCAGAGAGCCGAGCCGAATAGTAGACGTTGGCGGACCCGACAGCGATGTTGACGACGAGGCAGCCGAGGCCGCCGTAGGCCGTGCCACGCGCGTTCCCACCACGGAAGCCGGCTCGGGGATTTGTGTTCGTCGACGTGTAGAAGTAGTCTTGCATCGCACCACCAGAGGATGCCACAGTCGTCGGAATGAACGTATCCATGTTCCAGGTGATGACATATCCATTCATCGGCGCGCTGTTTGCGTCCACCGGCCAGGAGTGTGTCACCCAGTCCATACTTCCCTTCGTTCCGTCGGCGGGAACAGTAGTCCCCGCCGCACTGGTCGTGAGCAGAAGAATGTCCTTGTAACGATTGATGCTCATGGTCTCGAAGTAGCCGAGCGACGTCGCATTGTACGGAATCGGGAGGAAGCCGGCGAGGTTCTGCCACAGGCTGCCCCACGGGTTCTCGATGAAATACTTTGTCGCCGTGCATCTGTTCGCTGCACCCGTTCCAGTGTTGACCGCGGTGATGCTGGCGTACTCCGTCTCACAAGTGGAGTCGGTGTAAGTCTTGTCGCCAACCGCCGGCATGTGGTCTGCGTATTTGGTGTAAATGAAATCCGAACCATTTTTCCAACCATACGCAGTGATGACATGAACACCGGAAGCGTCCGTAGTGAAAACGGCATGGTCAGGAGCCGTACCCCAGACAAGACTGTTGGCGGTGACAGTGCAACCACTCCACAGCGGCAGAATGTCAATGTCTTTGTCGTCAGCAAACGTGCTGCCACCGTAGAAGTTTGCCACCTTGTTCGTATATCCGCAAGGACGCGGATACAGCGTGCTCCAGGACGTTCCGGAAAGGTAGCAAAGACCGAGCGAAACGCTTTGCGTATTCGCAGTCAGCTTGTCGCAGATGAACAGGTGGTAAAGCCACTCGTAATGCGCTTCGTTGCAAATGGTCGCTCCATTGTTTTCTGCGCGAACGAGGAAACTGTCTTGAGTGGGAGTGCTCGCCGAACTGGGACCGAGTCTCAGGTTCACGGTCGGATACACCGGAGCAACATCCGTTCCACAAATGGAACGAAGTTTCTTGACGCCGTCCACTTCCTGTGTCGACGCCTGATAGTACCCCATATACTGAGGACGAACCGTAGCACCGTCCGGCGAAATCTTGAACGACTTATGATAAGCCGCAACATGCTCCACGTTCTCTCCGTCCGTATAGGAGAACGGATAACGGGACATGAGCACGCATTCACGCTGTTCCGTATCGTTCTGAGGAGTGAGCGTCAGCGAGAGGTAATAGCCAGGCATAAACTCTGTCATCACATCACCGTCCTCACCAGTAAGAACGGAAGCCGTGCCATCCAGTTTCTTCGTCAAATCCTCGGGATTGAGGTAATAGTTGACATGCTGCGTCGAACAATCATCCATGACGCAAACGCGACGTTCGTGACAGGACATCTTGGATTTGTTGAGTGCGGCGACCTTGCTGATGACATTGTTGTTGAGTTCGATAGGAACGTAGCCTTGCGTCGAAGTCCCGAGAGCACTGACTGCACGACCGTAGCCGTAGACGTAATTGGCAGGAAGGACATCACCGTCCTTCGTAATCCCAGCGTAAGTTCTGGGGTCAACAGTTACAGTCCCGCCAGCCGCGTCGATAATTACGACGTCTTTCTCGATGGTTACACCATCATCGGCTGCCACCGGAGTGGAATTGGTGTTGCCAGTCAGGTCAACGACTGCATCGGCAAACACCAGAGCGCCAGTTCCATCAATGGTAATCGGCGCGATGGTGCAAGCAACGATATACAGTTTGTCAGTGACAGTCAACGTGCCAGACAGAAGCGTGTTTTCCTTCCCATTGCCGACAAGATGTTTTTCTTCGGCATAGGTGGTCGCGCCGGCAATATCGATTTCCTCACCATCAAGCGGAGCACTGAAACTGATGTATTCGTTTTCAGTCGTCAGTCCATAATAGAGCGAACCGGAAGCAGTACCACCAGCCAACGTCACAATGTAGCCGGCTACGTGGTCTTCCACGCTGATAATGGCCAGTCCGTCGTGGAAACGGATGGTCAGATTGTTGACTGCATCAGGTTCCAGCTGCTGCGTGAGGATGACATTCGCTCCCGTAAGAACGTTGCCAGTGCTTGCCACAAACAGTTCCATGTGGCTTTCCAGACCCCAGTATCCTGCGGCCGGAGGAGTTGCATTGATGGTCAAGACCGAGGAAGTCGCATACGCTTTGTACGCGGTATCCGGAGCCAGCGTGACCGTATTGCCACTCACAACAACGATGGGAGTGATGGGGTTGAAGTTCAGGATGTCCTCGTCGAAGTCCAGGCGGTAGCCAGCCACGATGCCGCTTCCACCACCACTCGTAATGGAAACACCACCAGTGGTCGTGCCGTCACCAATGAACAGCGCGCCGAGCGTTCTGTCCCAAATCAGTTCACCTTCTTTGGGGATGATGGACATGCGTTGCTCAGTCGTGAGCGACTTGACATTCGTGTCCGTAGTGTCGATGCCGCCAGGAGTATGACTGTCACCAATGAACAACCTCTCCATGTCGGTATCCCAAATAAGGGAACCGGACGCAGGAATGAACGCCGTTCTCTGAGCAGTACTCATTGCCTTCGCAGAAGTGGAACCTCCGCCACCTCCACCAACAGCTACCCACTGGGAGCCATTGTAGACCTGAAGTTCCAGAGTCGATTTTTCAACTCTGAAAAGGCCTTGCATGACATTGCCATCTTGAACACCGTAGTTCAAAAAGAAGAAATCACCAGGCATTTTTGCCTCCTTTCATTTTTGTTTGTTTGTGATAATATAAACCGACTTCATCGAAAATCAATACCAGATACCGTTGATAATGATGTCTCCAAAGTGGCATTGCTGCACGAACGGAGTATTGCCATCGTAGCCAATCACCGCGAGCAGAATGCAATAGAACGTTCCTTCACCGGAAACCACCGGAGCGGCGGTGAGGTTGTTTGTCTTCGTATAGCTGGAGTTGCCGTTCTGGTTGATGATAATCCAGATTGCGTTCAGCGTATTCGCCGTGATTTGGAGCGTGGAAGAAGCACGAGAAATGATTGCGTGCTGCGGGTCGATGCCATTGTGAATTCTGCCTTCACCGATGGTAGCAGTCGTGCCGCTGACGGAAACTCGGAAGGAGCCGCCATACGAGTTCATAATTTCCATCTCGCCGTTCTCGTTGATGAAAACGTCAGCCCCGCCCTTCACAAGGCCGGGAGTAGAATTTGTAGCGAGTTTGATTTCTTCATCGCCAGTATAACTTCTCAAATTGGACATACTTACCTCCTCAATATTTGATTATAAAATTCACAGCCTGATTGATAGGTGTAACATGATTTGATTTTCCATATATTCTATCTTCTTCAGCAACATAATTTCCATCAGTATCTGTCTGGCCCAATGCGGCATTGAAAGTCCGTTTTCCGTAACTGAGGTTGTGTCCATCTCCGTTTTCCCAATAATTGTCTACAGTTGAATAGCGTATTGCTCCATCACTTGTAGAATTAGCTGCCCATGTAAAAGTGCCCTTAATATTCGGAAGGCCTTCTGCTTGTGTTGAACCCATTGGCGCTGTTGTTCCATCCGTAGCAGCTCCGCGGAGGAACTTGCCTCTAAAATCCGGAATGTTGAACGTAGTAGAACCATCGCCAGCACCATACATCGTACCAATGACGCTGAAAAGTTGGCTATAGGTTGTTCTGGAAACTGCTCGACCATCGCAAACAAAGAAACCGTTCGGTTCAACATTGGACGCATAAGCAATCAGGCTGCCAACCGGAACACTAGACGTGACATAAACTCCACGAGCAATGGGAGAACAAACTTTCCACAAGCCAGAAGTAGAATCATAAATCAATTCTACAGAACTGAACGGAGTGTCGATAATGAGTGAAGTATCCGCAGTGCCTGTCGGAGATTCAATTGCTCCAGCAATTGTGACGGCAGTTCCAAGTCCAATGGTTCGGCCAGTAGCAATCTTGAGTTTGTCTCCGTTCATCAGTCCAAGCGTCGGCAACGTTAATGTAATGGAGCCAGCAGTGCAGAAATACAAATTTCCCTTCTCCAAAGGATTGACATTAGTTGAAACAAACTGAACATTATAACCACCGCCAGAGCCACCGCCAATGCTTGCTTCTTTCCAGTACGTTCCGATATTGGCAAGGTCAGCAGGGTCTCTGGTTCCACTGGAAGGACCGGAAGCCTGGAGAGCCTCGTAAAATTTCTCTGTCGAGCCAACAGTTCTGCGTACAATACTTCCAGTCACGTAATCCGTTGCCGCACTCCAGAAAAGAATGCCTTGAACTTCGATTGCGTCCAGGACGGTCGTGATTCTGTACATCAGCTCGTTGAAGTCCGCCGAATCAACCACCGTTGCGAACGGCCAACCAGAAGCCGCCAGCAGTTTCGACAAACTGGTGTTTCTGTATGGCACGCCAACATTGGGACTGGCAGGAATGGTCGTGTTCGCATCGGCGCCGAAAATCAGGCCACCAAGCGAGACGGTTCTTTGAATGTCACTCATAGAATTCCTCCTATATTAACTTTGATTGCAACTTTCGAAAAGTCTGTTTTTCCAGCCGGGTCAATGTCTGGAATGAACACATCCGGCACTTCTCCTGTTCCATCCGCTTTCGGGAAAATGAAGATATTGTCCGTATCAATGAGAACGGTTGGAGGAACCGGAAGTGCATAATAGTCATCCACCCTGGTATCGTTCCAGGCAACTCGGACCAAATACATTGCATTCAGCGAACTCTCATCAACAGACGGCTCTCCATCAACATTGCTCGTAGACAGGAATCCAATTTGGTAATGCTGCAGGCCTGTTTTGACAAGAGTTACGAGATGGCCGTATATGTAAGACCCTGCGAGCCGTACATCGGGCAAAGAAGCGCCGCGAATATGGTTCTTAAAGATTTTTGCCAGGATAAGACGGTAGTACATATCGTCGAGCAATTGTTCTTCTTCAAACAACCGACCGTTCTTGACCCATACTTGCGCGACGTCCGTTGCAAACTTGTCATCTCCAAGACCATCAATGAACGGAGTGAAAAAATCAATCGGCTTGGAATTGGCCACAACTCTTGCCTGACCGATAAGATAACCGATTTTATCCAGTTGGACACCTTCTGCGTACCCGTCCTCGCCAGTTCCAAGCGTTCTTCCTTTGAGAACGTCCAGTCCTGTGTCGTAAGCGGTCTGAGTCTCAAAAGAAATGGCGTCAACGATTTGTTGAAGTACAGGAGAATTCCGGAACTGCTCCAGGTATCTGCTTTTTCCTCGTTTGGCGAGGTCTTGAGCAAGTTCCGCAAACGAAACGTCAAGATTGTCTTTGAAAATGCTCATTGATACTGCGTCTCACTGTATTGGATGTCGATGTGGCCCGCATCAGCGATAAATTTGGCGACCTGCCACCAGTCAATGTCGATATCTGCGTTCTGGAGGTTGTCCAAACTCGTGCCAATCTGCAAACTGATGACTTTGATGCCAGGAACTGCGTTGATTGGAGTGTACAGTCTGGAAATATCCACGTTCTCTGACGGCGGGAAGCCGAAATCGTCGAAAATGTTCTGTTGCCTCACCAGTCCAATTCCCTGGACACCGTATTTGGCAAACTGGACGATATTGTTCCTGATTTGGTCCTGGTAATTTCCAGGTTTCTGCGAACCTTCCATGTCCGTGACCGCCAGTCGCACAAAAATCGGAACTTCCTGAGGATAAATGAACTTGATTTTCGTGATTTGGTTGAAGGAATCCGTGAATTCAACCATCTGGCAAATGTCACCTTCAGCAACAAGCTCCGGATGGTCGTCCAGATTATAATATTCCTCTCCAAGTCCGGAAGTGAGGAAGATTTTCTTTGCAATTGCCTGCTTCAACGAGGTGTCGGTCTTGTCGTCGACCTGAGCGACAACTGCAATGCTCTTTGCAGGAATGCCACGACTGTCCGTTGCCATCGTTCTATTGGTGAAAACCTTGCAATAGTCAACACCTTCAAGACCTGCGATGGCGCAGTAAATGCTTTCCGCCAGACCTTGCGACGGCGTCTCTGTTGCCTTCTCACGACGGCGACGAAGTGCAATGTCCGACTCGTCTGCTTCTCCAGGAATGGCAGCGGCAGGATTGACAACCGAAGTGACACCAGTCAAGGTATCAATCAATCTCGTAATCTGACCGGCTTCGGCCTCATATGCACCATTGTTTTGACTGTCGCACTCCACCAGGCAGTAGAAGGTCGAACCATCGGAAATATCGATGGTTCTGGCCGCCACGTCGGAAGGGTTGTTATCGTCTCCAACCACCTTCCAGACAACCGTCTGTTCTTCGTCGCAAACTCTGGTTCCAATAGGAACAACAAAACCGCGTTCCCCGTAGAAACGAACCATGACCGTAGAGGACTGGCCGCGTTTCCGCGTGATACCATTGAGCTGGACAAGAGCGGAAAGCATCGGTCCAGTAGCCTTGAGCGGGTCGAACTGGTCGTATGCCGCATTGAGGAGTTCCCAAATAGTGGAAAGCTGGTCACAAACAAGATTGATGAACTGGATGAACGGGTCGTTCTCCTCAAAATCAATCTGCAACTTCTCGCCAGTTTTCGGGTCTTCAACCAGAAGCATTTTTTGCTTCACATCGTCAAGAATGGCTCTAAGCCTTTTGAGCTTAAATCCAGCCTCGGAAAGTCCGTATTGTTCTTCAGCCATTATGCACCTATCTGTATATTCGTGATTTCGTATTCAGAGCTGGAATTCTGTTGGCCATTGGTTTCAACAAGAATGGAACAGGAGAAATAATAATTTCTCCCTATCTTCGTTATGGAAGGATTTTTAACCTGGAGAACACCAGGAACATCCAGCAGTTTCTTCCTCAAAAGATTGCAAATCAATTGGTCCGAATTCTTGGAACCGAGAATTTTGATTTGGTCCTGATTTTTCGTATAGTACGGAATTCCACCAAGGCGGTTCAGGAAGTATTCCGAGAACTGGTGCTGAAGTGCAACTCTGACTCGTTGACAAACTTCCTCTCCACCAGATATTCGTTCAAAATGACCAGAGGAGTTTATCACCAAATCGTTCGTGAAATAGTCAAGTTTCAGTGTGTAAGCCATTTTCTTCTCCTCTTCTCTTTTATAATATAATACCTGAAACTCAAAAATCAATTAAGAAGACGAGGGTTTATCGTCAACTCCATTTCTTTCAATTCTCGTGTCGTTGTAAGAGGCAATAACACCAACCGTCTGCTGCGGGTCCGAGCCAACCATGTACGTCTTCGCAAACAGCTCGCCATCCAGGAGGACGTCGCCAGTGATGATGATGTTCGGGCAAGTGATATTCAGGACATCTGTGAAAATGATATTTCCGGTCGAACCAGTAACATCAACCTCTTCTGCGGTGCACGTCACTGTGTTTCCAACTACGTTCACAGTATCACCAGTCACATTCACATTCTTCTCACTGAACAAATTGATGTTTCCGTCCTTGTCAATGATTATGGAAGCAATGGTCTTGCCGGAACCATCTTCAAGTTTCGTGACGAAATTATCTTTGTAGAGTGTCAGCTCAACTCTATTATTCCTGAGCGTAATATTGTCATCTGTCAGTGAAAATCTTACACTCCGGTCTCTGTTCCGGATTTCCATTCCATCAACCTGGAAATCCTCGATAGAGGAAACAAGCGGTGAAATACCAACCAGAGCGAACGCATCATTGTATTGATGAGAACGAGGTATGCCCGTCTCTGCAGGATTTTGAACTGAACCATACTCAAGCCAGTTATCATAGCTCCGTTCGGAAAAGAACAGAAGACATTGGTCTCCAGGTTCAACAGGATATGTGAACGAAAATCCTTTCGTCTGTGACTGGAGGAAAACAACCGGAACGTCCATAATTTGCGGCGGTTCAATCCAGGAAGTTTCGCCGTTCTCGTCAATCGAGGTGTTACGGATACAGCTCTTGACCGTGGCAATCTGCTTGTCTTTGTCAAAAGCAATAATCTCGCCAGGAATGCAAGTATGGATTTCCAGGAACATTCGTCTAACAAGCTGCATCAGAGCTTGAATAGAACCGCCTTTCAACATTGTTGTATCCATAAAATCACCCTATGATGTACGATTTGATTTTGCCCCACAAGCCGTCATTGATGGTTTTGGAATCAATGGTCATTTTCCAATCATTGTCCTTCGTCGAACCTTCCAATGTGAGATTGTGAATTTCATACTGGCCATTGTATTGAGGATAGACCGTAGATTCCAAATCAATAATGTCCATGCATTTGCACTTCGGATTGAGGATTGCTTCAATCTTCATGGCAACTTGCTGCATATACTTCTCCCCAATTTCTGGAGTAGCCTTGAGCAAGTTGCGTTCCTTGACAGAAACTTTGTAGACCGCCTGAGAAGCCTTCTTCTTTTTCTGGTCCATGTATGCCTGGAAAACACCGTCCTGAATTGACCACGTGAATCTGTAGCTGTCAGCCAGTGCGTCCAGATTGGAAGCAGTACGTCCATAGACGCTGTAGCCACGTTTCCCAATCGTGCCCGTCAAGTTAATCTTCGTCGGGTCTACTTGCACGCCATTCGGCTCGAAGCTGCGAGCCAGGGCAGTCACGACATCAGCTACTGGCGTTCCTGCCTTAAATTGCGTCTCCAGGTGTGATTTCTGGATAGCCGCATATCCGTCAAGAAATGTGAGTGTGAAAGTGTCGGAAGAACCTTGCCTTTCCGGCAGCAATTTTATGAGGTCTCCAGAAGACAGGAGTGTCATACCTTCATCCTCATATCCGGCAAATAACTCGACCGTGATTTTCTGCTTGTTCGTCAGCGCCAGGAGATACGACTTTGTATCCGGACTTGCATTTGTCAAAACGACCGTAGATTCATTGGGAGAACCGACAGACGTTTTTTCAATTGCAAACTTGATGTCAAGCGTATGTCTGGTTCCATCTGACCA
>Ga0310786_10012416_pt1 | contig 10546 bp, 7 predicted proteins | sample AusTroGonzalo_MG_FD_203881 | JGI IMG/M metagenome (GOLD analysis project Ga0310786, IMG submission 203881) | Bovine rumen microbial communities from tropical cattle in Woodstock, Queensland, Australia - Gonzalo_03 (v2) (version 2) | ecosystem: Host-associated > Mammals > Digestive system >... | reverse complement strand
GACTGCCGCCGCCAGCTTCGGATTGCGGAAACAATCCATGACGCCGTGATAGCAGATGCGGTCTCCGCTTCCAAAATCCTTGTGGGTGTTATAGTCGAACATGCACCATCCAAAGCAGCCGGCAATGTCCTCCTGGGCATTTACCGCCTCCATCACGTTGGCGTGGCGAAGGGCGTGCTCCACACGCTTGTCCTCGCAGTCATAGGCCTTCGTCGGGAACATGTGGCCATTGTGCTCCGTGATGAGATAGGGCTTTGTCACGTCGGAGGTGACCACCTTCTTCGGCTCACATCCGCGATTGTCTCCCTCGTGCACGAATTCGTTATAAGTATAAACGTCCTCCAGGAGATGACTCTTTTTGATGGCGCGAACGCCACCTGTCTGCCTGGTGGGATCAAGGCGATGCGCCAAGGCATTGGTCCTCGCGTAAAACTCATCGTCATCCACGGACTCATTGATGCGAACGCCCCAGATGATGATGGAGGGATGATTGCGATATTGCAGGATCATGTCCTGCACGTTCCTGACGGCCTGATCCTTCCAGTTTGCATCCCCGATATGCTGCCAGCCGGGCAGCTCCGTGAAGACTAACAGTCCCAGCTCGTCACAGCGATCCAGGAAATAATGACTCTGGGGGTAGTGAGAGGTGCGAACCGCGTTGACTCCAAGCTCATGCTTTAGGATATCCGCGTCATTCACCTGCAGGGCCTTCGGTGCGGCATATCCCACGTAAGGATAGCTCTGATGACGATTCAGGCCGCGGATCTTAACCTTCTTTCCGTTCAGGTAAAAACCGTCCCTGCGAAACTTCGCACTGCGGAAGCCAAACACGTCAACCCGCTCGTCGAGCAGTGCGTCTCCCTGAAAGAGCTGGGTCTTTAACTGATACAGGGCCGGGTGATCCAACTCCCAAAGCTCGATCTCTCCGAGTTCTTCCCTTCCGTCCGCCTCCACGTCGGTGGCGCAAAAGATTCCCTGCTCATCCCCAAAACGGCTGGCACGCTTTTTTGTCTTGTCCGGATCGGCATCGGAGGATGCCTTCTTCTCGCCGACAAATACGTACTCTCCCTGATCCTTTTTGCGAAGGAACTGGCGTATGCGGAATTCGTTCGCCTGGCTCGCGGAATTGATCTTCACGCGGCTTCTCACCCTGTGTCCGGTGATCTGTACCGTGGATACGAAAACGTCCTCCAAATAGGCCTCCTCATAGACGTCAAGATAGGCGTCGCGATAGATGCCTCCGAAGGTCATGTAATCAATGACAAAACCAAAGGGTGGCTGATTTAAGGTCTCACGGCTGTCCACCTCCAGGGCGAGCACGTTCTTCTCCCCGAGGCGCAGCTTTCCCGTCAGCTCCATGGAAAATGCGGTATAACCGCAGTGATGCTCTCCGATCTGCTCGCCGTTTAAAAAGACGCGGCAGGCATGGCCCACGCCGTCGAATGTCAGCACGACGCGCTTTCCCTCCCACTCCCTAGGTGCCTCCAAGATCCTGCGATAGCCGCTCACCATCTGATAGATGCTCTCGTCAAAGTAATGCAGCGGCGTCTCCTTACAGGTATGCGGAAGTCTTACCTCCTGCAAGGCTCCCTCATACTTTTCGCCAGTCAGCTCCTGCGTGAATTGCTCCGTAAAACCCCACCCGTCATCCAAATAAACCCTAATCCCCATTACAACCTCCGATTAACGCACGGCGATGCCGTTGACGAGAATGTCAACCACGTTGTCCAGTGCTTCGCCGTAGCTTAAATTGTTCACAATCAAAATGTCTCTCTGGAAGAACTGCTCCAGGCTTGCCTCCAGCATCATCTTTACCAGACACAGGGGCAGGGGACGGATCACGCCTTCCTTAATGCCCTTCTCAAGCAGTGTCAGCGTATTCTCCCATCCGGTCTCCAGGCGCTCCTCAACGCGCTTATAGGTGGTAGGATACTTGTCCTTTAACTCATAGAGCTTGCGAAGGTCGATATCGCGATAGCTCTCAGGCATCACCCCAAGGATCTTGCGGATCTTCTGCAAGGTGGTCAGGGACTTGTCCTTCATGACCTCCTCCTCGCTGGCCTTGATCTGGTCAAAGAGATAATCCACCATCTCTAAGAACATCTTCTCCTTGTCGTCAAACACCTTGTAGATCGTCTTCTTGCTGATCCCAAGCTGCTTTGCGATGTCATCCATGGTAAACTTCAGTCCCTTTTGATTAAATACTTCCATCGTTCCGTTTAAGATCGTCTTTCTCAGTTCTGCATTCATCTTCTCTTCCTCCTTTGTGGTTTCCCATCCGGCCTTTTCTTTCTCTCTGCCCCTCGCTCCATGTTTTCCGTTTTCCCCCATAATTTTGCTTGACGTTTTGTCGCTCCCGAAGGAAACGGTTTATCCTATTTTAGTTTCTATAATTTCATTATAGCAATTCAGTTTCCATGTTGCAAGAAACTCTTTTTACAAATATCGTTTCCTTCATTTGTGAAAAATAGACAAAAAATAAAGGGCTAGCCTCATCAGCTAGCCCTTTATTGCACTAAATTATCATGTTATTTCAAATTATTCAGAAAAATACTCCTTCATGACTTCAATGGCCATCAGCGTGTCTTTTACGCCTCCGGTTTCCACTGCGGAATGCATGGAAAGCTGCGGCAGGCCCACGTCGACGCTGGGGATGGACACGTGTGAGGTGGAAATGTTGCCCAAGGTGCTTCCGCCAGGCTCGTCAGAATGATTCACAAATGTCTGGCAGGGAACGCCTACACGCTTGCAAAGCAGCTTAAATTTTGCCGCCGTCACGCCGTCCGTGGTATACTTCTGGGCGCTGTTGAATTTCAGCACGGGGCCGCCGTTCATGCAGGGCTTATTGGTGGGATCCGCCTTCTCCGGATGGTTGGGATGCACTGCGTGGGCGTTGTCGGCAGAGATCAGGAAGCCCGACGCGATCCACTGTCTTTGCTTTGCCGGGGAAATACCAAGGGCCTCACCCATGCGAAGGAGCACGTCCTCCAGGAAGGTGGAATCCGCGCCCTGGTTGGAACCGCTTCCCACTTCCTCATTGTCAAACACCGCGGTGACGGTAACGTACTTTCCCGCCGCAGCCGCCACGTGGCCCTGGGTCAGAGCGTAAACGCACTGCAGGTCATCCAGCTTCGGCGAGAGAACAAACTCCTGCTCCGCCCCAAAGATCCTTCCCTCTTCCCTCACGTACAAGAACAGGTCATGCCCCAGGATCTGCTCCGGCTTAACGCCCGCTTCCCTTGCCACGACGGAGAGCAGGTTTGACGCCTCTTTCCCGTCCTGCCCTGCGGGCGCGGTGGAAAACAGGGGCTGCAGGTCCGTCTGTGCCTTTAGCTCCACGCCCTTGTTGACCTCGCGGTTCATATGGATCGCGAGGCTCGGAATGACAAGAAGATCCCGATCCACGTTCACCAGCCTCGTCTCGATCTCGCCCTTTTTATTCTCCACGGCGATCCTGCCCGCAACGGACAGGGGACGGTCCAGCCAGGTGGACTGGATCATGCCGCCGTACCGCTCCACGTTCAGCGTGACGCAGGCTCCCGCAGGCCTCTCAGGGTTTTCTTTTACCTTAAAGCCCGGCGAGTCACAGTGAGCGGCCGCCACGTGGTAGCCCTTCACTTCGCTCTTTTTCCCGGGAAGGCGAAAGGCGATCAGGGCGCAGTCATTTCGCGTCACGAAATAGCCCTTTCCCCACTCAAGCTTCCATTCCTTCTTTTCGTCCAGTCTCGCGAAACCATGCTTTTCATAGGTCTCGCCGACCTTCTCCACGGCGTGATAACAGCTGGGACTTGCCTCAATAAACTTAAGCATCTCCTCAGCGCATTTTTTTGCTTCCTTCATGAATCTGCTTCTCCTTTTCTTTTCACAGAGCAAGGCTCCCCTTTTCGGGGAGCCCCTGTCACTTTCCGTCTATGCCCGATATACGATCTTGGCCGCCATGTCCCTTGCGACCTCGCTGCCGCAGAGAACCTCTGCGATGGCAAGCGCAAAATCAATGGAAGTTCCCATGCCGCGGGAGGTGATCACCTTGCCGTCCACTTCCACTGGGCCAGCCGTAACGGTCGCACCCTCCAAGTGACTTTCAAAGGTGGGATAGCTGCAGGCCCTGCGTCCCTTTAAGAAACCGCGATGGCCAAAGATGCTGGGTGCCGCACAGATCGCCGCGATATATTTTCCTTCCCGGTAAAACTCATCCACCTTCGCCATGAGGGGCTCACAAGCCTCCAAGCCCTGGGTTCCCTTGCCGCCGCCGGGAAGCACGATCACGTCATAGGATGCAAAATCAACCTCACCGATGGCTTTGTCCATCGCCACTAAAACGTCATGGGATCCCAAAACCTGTTTCTCGCCATATGCGGAAACCATCTCCACCTCTATGCCACAGCGCCTGCACACGTCAACCACGGTCAGCGCCTCGATCTCCTCAAATCCTTCCGCAAAGAAAATGCCTATCTTACTCATCAAAAAATCCCTCCTTGCTTTTTCCTTATCATACCCCATTTCCAGCTTTTCCGCAATCCCAAAAACGCGTTACAAAAAGATCCCCGCAGCTTCCCGCGGGGATCTTGAATGGTTCTCATTTATAGAATTGCTTCCGGCTCGGAACCTCCGCGGGGCTCTAAGAACAGTGCCGCCAGCGAGAAGAACAACAGGCCAAGCAGTACGTTCACCGAGATCGCGATGGTCACGCCAAGCGCCAAATGTCTCATCACGGCAAAGATCGAAAGAATCACAATGTCAGGCAACAGTCCAAAGTAGACAAACATGATCTGTACGAACTGCTTGATCTGCACGCCTGCATTCACGGGAACGGTCACGCCGATGAACGTACCTACCGATACGGAGTATACGTTGATGGAAAGCAGCGCCGCTACCCATGCCAGTGCGATCAGGGGATTTCCGCCCATGATCAGCGCACCGATCACCATGGGGATGGACAGATCCAGTGCAGTGCTTACGAACTCCGCCAGATAGGAGTAAAACATTTTCGACCACGCGCTCTCAGGGATCATCACAAAGTATTCCATCTTCGTGTCAGCCTCGAGAACGTTCCCCAGGGAACGCATGAAGGAGATGACCGCAAAGATCGCAGCCAATGCGATCACGTCCGTGGTCCCAATGCTGAATCTGCAGACAAGCGCTGCCGCCACCGCCACCAAAAGGTAAAACTCCATGGTCTTCGTCAGAAAACCAAAATGTGCAAATCTAAAGCGGTTATACATGTTTTTGAAGAAGAATGCGTTCGCGCCAAAGCCATGATTGATGCCGTCCCTGCGAAGCTTATCGCTTCTGTCCTTCTTGCGCTTCATCAGGCCGGTATTCTGGGTTCTCACGGCCTCCATAGCGGCCGCAACCTCCTCCGACTTCGCCATGGCGTCCTCGTAGAAGTCAACCTTCAGTCTCCACATAAACCAGATCAGGAAGGCCGCGCCAAAAACGATCAGCGCAAGGAAGATCAGCACGTAGGTAAGATCGCCGTCAATGGCAGCCCTGACAAAGCCCTTTAGCCAACCCCAGAAGGGGATGAAACGCGTCCCCTTCGCATTAAAGAATGCGGAGGCTGCCGCCAGATTATCCAGGCCGCTGGTCTTTTGATACAGGAAAAATCCACCTGCGACTGCTGCAAGGATCGTAACGAGTCCGGGACGAAGCATCTTCTTAACCATCTCATACTTGGAACAAAGAAGGTATACCAAGAGCTGCAGGAGCGTTCCCAAAAACATCATCATGGAAAACGCCGCGATAATGGCAACGCCGGCCCAAACGGAAAGCCCAACGTTAAGCACAAGGTTTGGCAGCTGGAACAACAGATAAATGCCCATGAAGAGCATGGCGCCGATCTGCATGCCGATTCTAAACAGCATGACGGACTGCGGCTTTAGCGGCGACGGGAACAATAGGTTTACGTCCGCCGGCAGGAATAGTTTTCCCGCGTTTTTGTCCGCGTTCACGATCGCCAGCGCAAAGGAAACCATAATGACCGCCGCCGTGATCAACTCGATGAAATTCGCGTAACCGATGCCGTCACGAATGAAGTTCGGTTTTTCTTCCTCCATATCCTCGTCAACCGCTGCATCCTCCTGCGAGTCCATGGTCTCCGTGATCTCCGTCTCATCCTTATTTTTCTCGGCGAGGTTTTCCATGGTCACGGCGAACAGGCCGATGCCCATGCCCATGACAAAGCACACGAGGACAAAGATCATGACCCACGTCTTAAAGAGTTTTCGGATCTGGTTGACAAAGGAATGGCAGGCATAGTATAAAAACATTCTCATGGTCGTCACTCCTTCCCAGTCTCCTGCTCCTCAGCCTGCTTCACGTCCTCCTGCTTTAGGCCCTCCGTCACGTCGAAGAAGAGCTCCTCCAGCGTTCTGCCATCCTGCTCTAAGGCGTCGCGGGTAATGTTCGCCTTGATCTGACCATTTTGCATGATCAGGGCGCGATCCCAGAGCATGTCCACGCTGTCGATGATGTGGGTGCTGACAAGAAGCGTCTTGCCCTCCTTTCTCATCTCCTCGATCATGTCCTTCAGCTGCTTGATGGCGTGGGGATCCAGACCGATCATGGGCTCATCCAAAAGGAGCATCTTGGGATCCGGCAAAAGTCCAAGGCAAAGGTTCAGCTTCTGCTGCATGCCCTTGGAGAGTTCGTCGCCAAATTTCTTCCTTTTATCCGTCAGTTCAAAGCGCTCCAGCAGGGAATTCGCCTTGTCCTTATAATTCGTCATGCGGTAGGCCCTTGCAAGAAATTCCAAATGCTCGGAAACCGTGAGGTTCGGATAAAGCGCCGGCATCTCGGGAATGTATCCAAGGATCTTTCTCGCGTCTGAGGACTTATTGGGAAATCCTCCCACCGTGATCTTTCCCTCATATTTTAGGAAACCGATGATGGACTTCATGATGGTACTCTTTCCTGCACCGTTCGGTCCAAGCAGAACCGTCACGCTTCCGGGATCCAGATGAAAGTCCACGTCATTGCATGCCAACAGCTTTCCATACTTTTTTGTTACGTGTGATACGTCTAACATTTTGTTTACCCCTTCTCTCCTCTTCGGAAACTGTTATTAAGATTCTTCCATCATTATATCCCCAACAATATTTTTTGAAAAGCACGGAAAATGCACTTTAATTCCCTTAATCCATGAATTTCTGCACGAATGTTTCGATTATGTCTGTTCAGAAACTGAAATCTATGCTATACTTATCGTAGATTAGTTTGTTCTAGTTTTAATCAAGCAGAAAGGTATTTACGAAATGGAAATAGAACGCAAGTTTTTACTGAAGAGGCTTCCGGAAAATCTGGAATCCTACCCCTGTCATCACATCGAGCAGGCGTATCTTTGCGTAGATCCCGTAGTTCGGGTTCGCAAGGAGGACAATGATTACTACATGACCTACAAGGGCAAGGGCATGATGACCCGCGAGGAGTACAACCTGGATCTCACGGAGGAGGCCTACTATCATCTCCGCGCAAAGGCAGACGGTCACGTAATCTCCAAAAAGCGTTACCTGATCCCCTTGAAAAATCCCGGATTTAAGGAGGGTTTTCCCAAGCCTCCCGCTGACTACACGCTGACCATCGAGATCGACGTGTTTGAAGGACATTTTGCTTCCCTCATCATCGCCGAGGTTGAGTTCGGCAGCAAGGACGCCGCAGAGGCCTTCGTTCCGCCCGACTGGTTCTGGGAGGACGTGACCTATTGCAAGGAGTATCACAACTCTTACATGGCCATGATGGAGCCCAGCGAAATTTAACGTTCATAAAAAAGAGGATTCGGTTTCCCGGATCCTCTTTCTTTTTCATCTCTTATTGTTCCTTCATCCTGCCATAGGTTCTGGCAAGCTTACAGATCTTCTTTGCCAGTTCATCGGTGCAGGCTCCCTTATCCATGCGCCACTTCCAGTTGTCGCCAAGGGTGGACGGCATGTTGATCCTGGCCTCGTTTCCAAGCTCCAGATAATCCTGCATGGGGATGATGGCGGTGTCTGCCACGCTGGAGATCGCCGCGCGGATCATGGCCCAGAGAAGCTCCTTCTCATCGGTGCAATTCAGGTAATCCATGAGGAAGGCGTTCTGCTCCTTACTTCTGCCGCGGATCCATCCAAGGGTGGTCTCATTGTCATGGGTGCCCGTGTAGACTACGCAATTTTTCTCATAGTTGTGAGGCAGGTACATGCCCTCGCCGTCAGGTCCCTCGTCAAAGGCGAACTGAAGCACCTTCATGCCGGGATATCCCGTCTCCTCCAGGAGCCTAAACACGCCCTCGGTCAACAGTCCAAGATCCTCCGCGATGACCTTTCTGTCCGCAAGCTTTCCCCGTCTTCCGGTTCCCTTGTTGCTTCGGTCTGCCATCTTTCTCGTCAGGATCTCAAAGAGCTCCGCGCCGGGTCCCTTCTCCCAATGCCCGCCTGCCGCCGTGTCGGCACCGTAAGGCACGAACCAGTATTCATCAAAGCCGCGGAAATGATCCAGGCGGACAATGTCATAAAGATTGTAGCAATAATTTAGGCGCTGATACCACCATGCGTAATTGGTCACCTTGTGGAAGTCCCAGCGGTACAACGGGTTCCCCCAGAGCTGTCCCGTCGCAGAGAAGGCATCGGGCGGACACCCTGCCACGCCAATGAACTTTCCGTTCTCATCGATCTGGAAGAGCTCGGGATGAGACCACACGTCCGCGCTGTCCGGCGCCACGTAAATGGGAATGTCTCCGATGATCTCAATGCCCGCGCGATTCGCATAGAGCTTTAATGCCTTCCACTGTTTGCTGAACTCAAACTGCTGGAATTTATAGCAGCGGATCTCATCCGCCAATTGTCTTTGGTACTGCGCCATGGTCAGGGGTTGTCTTAGGCGAAGGCCCTCCTCCCAGTCCATAAAGCTCTTGCCCGGGAAGGCATCCTTCAGCGCCATGAACATTGCGTAATCGTCCAGCCAGAAGGAGTTCTTCTTGATGAACTCCACGTATTCCTTCTGGGTCTCCAAGCCTTTCTGAATGGCCCTCTCCCATGCTTTCTTAAACAGGGGGAACCTTCCGTTGTAGAGCTTGCCGTAGTCCACGTAATTCGGGTGATCGCCAAAGTCCGTCTCGTCGCACTCCTTCTTCGTAAGAAGGCCATCCTTCACCAAGGTCTCCAGGTCGATAAAATAGGGATTCCCCGCGAAGGTGGAAAAGGACTGGTAGGGCGAAGCGCCGTAGCCCGTGGGCCCCAAGGGCAGGATCTGCCAAAGCTTCTGGCCTGCCTTTTTCAAAAAATCAACAAATGCGTAGCTCTCCTTGCCAAAGGTGCCAATGCCGTACTCGCTCGGCAGGCTGGAGATCGGCATTAAAATGCCCTGCTTTCTCATGAAAACTCCTCCTAAACGTCTTGCTTTTTCATTTCTTCTTTATTCTGATACATCAATTGATCCGCACGTTTTGCGGTAGAATTGAGATCATAATCAATTCGGTTGTCATACCTTGCGAAACCGCATGCGATGGCGATCTTCACGTCCTCACTCTTGGCGTTATAATCCTCTACCATCTGCTCCATCGTCGCCTGCTGTTCCCGGCAGGATGCCTTTCCTCCCCTCGGGATCAGGCAATAGAATTCGTCACCGCCCATGCGGTAACAGCTGCCGATGGTCCCAAAGGTATTCTTGATGATCTCCGCGCTGTCGCGGATGTACTTATCTCCCATCTCGTGGCCGAGATGATCGTTACAGTATTTCAGATTGTTCAGATCCAAAACTGCCACGACGTAATTCTCAGGATCTACCGCGTAGGGATCCGTGTCCATGATAAATGCCGCGCGGTTAAACAATCCGGTCAATTTATCGTGATATGCCAGGTTTTCAAAGTTCTGGGCAACCCTTCCCGCGGAGATGAGGGAAGTGGATTCCCTAAAGGTGCTGATCCCAAGCGCGATGGCATACAGCAAAAAGCCCAGGATCACAAAGGACGTAAGACTCTTTCCCTTACTGACGTAATAGGTAGCGATGTCGGCAAACACGCCAAGGACAACCACGGTCATCCCCAAGAGATTTCTGCGGAGCTTCTCATTCAAACCCGATTGAAGCAGTTCCCGGAATGCCATAAAAACAATGACGGCAATGGCCAATATGATCGAGATCTGGATCAAGATCAAAATCTGCCGAAAGTCTGCCAGGTTAAAATACTGCAAAAACAAGCCAATCACTATGACCCCAAGGCTAAACCAACAGGGAACGTACCAGATCTTGCTCCCCTTGGAATGATACAGTTCTCTCATAAACAGCACAAAGGGAACGACTGCAAGCATCAGGGCGATAAAGGGAATCAGTGAAATGATCGGGAGCCCCGGAAACATTAGCTTTGACAGCTTATCGTCCGACAATCTCCACAATCCCACCAGAGACACCAAGCCGCCCAAGAGGGCCATGCTCTTGTCAACCTCGGAATTCTTGCGGTTATAAAACACGTAGAGTATCATCACGAGGCCGATGATGATCAAGGCGATGCTTGAGATCACGGAGAACAGATCCTGTTTGAGATAGTGGATGACTATGCTTCCCTTCTCCCCAAACC
>Ga0310786_10012415_pt1 | contig 10547 bp, 7 predicted proteins | sample AusTroGonzalo_MG_FD_203881 | JGI IMG/M metagenome (GOLD analysis project Ga0310786, IMG submission 203881) | Bovine rumen microbial communities from tropical cattle in Woodstock, Queensland, Australia - Gonzalo_03 (v2) (version 2) | ecosystem: Host-associated > Mammals > Digestive system >... | reverse complement strand
TATGTCTCCTGTACACGTCTTGATTGGTCTATGTACAGAGCAACAAATACAATCAGCGCAATTGCTAAAAATATCGCAATTACAATGGCTCTAATCATTTTTCGCTTCATAATGTATTCCTGGCCGTAATCACGGGCGGTATACTGAAGCATCGTATTTGCTGAATTATTTTTCTTTACCTTTAAAGGTTTTTGATTTTTATCATTGTTTACTTCTGTTGTTTCTTTTTTAGCCATATCTTTACCTTCACGCTAAATCATAATTCTATGCCTCTGTGTCATCGTCAGATTGTGATTCTAAATATTCTTCCACGGCTTCTTTCTTAAGCCTTTCCACCATTTCATCATAAGTCTCTTGAGCTTTAGCCTTATCTTCCTCCGTCATCTTATCCTCTCGAATCTTCTTTGTTAACTTCCTAATGGAATTAACTTCATATATAGAAGCAGCAAACATCGGGATGATGACTAAAAGCATCAAAATCTTTCTTAAATCCATAAAGGATAAAATGAAATTAAGTGCTCTGACTCTGCCACAGTATTTGCCAATAACCTGATCTCCTCTAACCGGAAGTACATCAGTTGTATTATTGGCGTCACCTTTTGTTTTAAATCTACCATCAGGCAATACTTCTACAATTCTATGAATTACAGGCATGCCTTTGATATCCGATTCTTCACTATAGTATGCTATAATATCTTCTTTCTTAAGAGTACTTATATCTGCTTCTTTAACAAATATGTATTCATTAGTAGAAATTGTTGGTTCCATGCTTCCTGTTACAACATGTAAGACATTATAACCACATATTTTAACTGCTTTTCCTTGTAGTGTATTAAAGAAGATATAGAATAGTAATATTGCTCCTATTATAAGAAGGCCCCACTCTATATATGATGCTACTTTCTTTAATACCTGTAATGCTTTCTTCATTATGCAGCCTCATCAGTATTCTTTTCTGTAAGTTTTTTCATTGTTCTTCTCATCTTCTCACGTACTGATACATGATATTCTTTGTAAAGAGCACGCATTTCCATTTCGATTGCTCTGGTTTCTTCTTCAGTACGTACAGGTGGATTCCATACAGGTTTTGGTTTCTTCTTAGCTGCTTTCCTTCTCTTACGTTTGAATTTCTGATCCTGGATGAATCTTACAAAACTATAAGGGAAGTTCGTAGCATACTTCCTGTAGTATACCAGCATTTTTTCTCTTTCCTGCTTCTCGTATGCTTTCTTCTTTGCAGTTTCTTCTCTCTGTATTAAAATCCTCTTTTGAGTTGGATTATCCGTATCCTTAGGAATTACACCAAATAGCACATATAAAAGCCATCTAAACAAACGAGGCAATGCGTAAATTGGATTGTAAGAATACAATTTGTATATCTCTCTGAAAGGTTTCTGCTCGTAAGCCTGTCGTTCTGCTTTAAGACGAGCTGCCCTTTCTTTTTCACGAAGTTCTTTTTCGCGCTTCTGCTGTTCAAGTTTCATCCTAGCTGCAACTTCCCTTGGATCTTCAATAATTTCATCCTCAGCTTTAGCTTCGATTTCACCATTAGCAATCTTTTCTTCACGCTCCTGCATCATGTTAGTAACTTCTTCAATGTCTTCCTGAGTTACTGTACCATATGCATTAACTTTTTCGTGTGTTTCCTTCCTCTTATCAAATACGGTTGTATCAACGCCTTCAGCTTCACCAAATTCTTCTCTAATAGCTTTCTTCTCGCGTTCAAGCTTTTCACGTTCAGCTTTTTCCTTAGCTTCCTGTTCAGCTCGTTTACGCTCTTCTTCTATACGAGCCTGGCGTTCTGCTTCAAGACGAGCACGTTCTCTTTCTTCAGCCTCGATTTCAGCCTTCCTACGTTCAAGCATTTCCTGAATACGCTTATGCTCTTCCTCACGCTCTCTTCTAATACGTTCGCGTTCTTCTCTTCTGGCTTCCTCGATACGCTGTTTTTCTTTAAGTCGTTCTTCTCTTTCAAGTCTTCTTCTCTCAGCTTCTTCTGCTCTCTGCTGTGCCTCTAGGATTCTTCTATCAACTTCAGCATAGTAATTTCTCTCGACCTGTATAGTCTTACCTATCTGATCAAATATAGCCGTTGAGTTCTTTGGAAGTTCTGAATTCTTATATCCCTGAAGGCCTTGAACCTGGATAAAACCTGCTGCACCCTCTGTATGAATATCATACTGACCTGATAAGAGTTCTGACTTATACCTCTTAACTACTCTAGGACGAATAGGTCTAAATTTCCTTTTACCAATAGGCTTATAGACTTCTTCTGAATTATCCTTATCAGTATAACTTCTAAATAACACAAGATTACACGCAAGAGTCTTTCCAAGGTCATTAACATATTCCTTGGCTGGAGTAAGTGCCATATCCTCGACATTTATCTCGTAACCAACCTTGTCATAACTTAATATGTATTGCCAAAGCGCAAGACATGCCTTTAAATCAACGTTCTTCATAAGAGCATTAGTTCTCATGATAGGCGGTTGAACAAAGTTATTCCCAAGACTTGTACAAAGTTCCGACCCTTTATAACCTTCTATGGTTTTCTTAAGCCTCTCAACACGTTGCCATATTGTATATCCACTGTCATTGGTAGCCTCTAAGCTTTTCTTTGTATCAATGGAGATTTTAACATTAAGAGTGTTTCCACTCTCATCATTAATCCTGCTTTCCGCTTCCATTGCGTACACTTCTTCATCTTTTTCTATCTCAGACAGCTTCTGATATCTGGTCATTATAAAAATATACAGTCTGTCAATAAGCGTATTGACGAAACGGTTCTCATATGTGTTAAGACTTTCCTCTTTATGCACATTAAGAACCTTAGAAGGGGTAATAGTCCCCTTCTTTTCATCTACGCTCTGAATCAGATCTGTATGTTGTGCAAGATGCTTTATTGATTCAACTGTAATTTTTTTCGACAGGGCTATAGGGACAATTTCTTCAACGTCCACAATAGTCCTACCAGGATTTCTAATAACGTTATCAACATGAATTAGGCCATCTTCAATGGCTTCAACCCACGATACATCTATACTCTTTTCCATGAGTTTACGATTCATGGAAATATTGAAACGTCCTAAGCCCATTAGCCTGTTCATGTCACCATAGATGTCATTTTCATCCATGGTGTCGAATGCGCTTTGAAAATCCTGATACCATTCTCCATATTTTCCGTTCAATTAAAAACCTCCGGATTCTCTAGAACAGTTTCTGTAGTCTTTCTAGATAAGCTATTGATTCATTCATCGTGTTTTTACCAAATGATTTGTTAATGTATACCACTAATTCCTTAAGTTCATCACGAAGCATTGCAAGATTCAATGATTCAAACTTACGGAATATCTTAGTTGCAAGTATGTAATCAATACCATCAAGTTCGTCGCCCCCACAAGCAACATATACAGGAACAAATAATCCCATCTGCTTGATAATACGGTTACCAAAAGCTACACGGAGCTTGTCAATTACCCAAAGGTCAAGCTGGTGTATCTTCTTAAGATTCTCTTCTGAAATAGGATATTTTTCAAATGCATCCTGGAATAAATCGTTCAAATGTGAAAAACTTATAGTAAGCTGTTCTGTCTCAGGAGCTTCGAATGCAACACCCTTTGCATCAAGGTTTATAGGCTGAGCACGGTCATAAACCTTATCTGAAATAGCATATGTGGAATCATCGTTATTAGCTGTTCCAATATACCAGATATTCTGTGGAATGCGTAAACGTCCATGATCAAGATTTTCTGGATCTGAACTCCATACATTAGGAACAAGATCGAGTTCCCATTCATCTGCGTTAGGCATTTCAAGTATGGATAACATTTCAGCAAAATAGTACTCAATACGAGCAATGTTCATTTCGTCCAAAAGGATTAAGTTAACATTGTCGTTGTAACTTGATTCATATATTCTCTTAAGAACTTCTGTTTCATTGAAGTTCTTTGTAAATTCATTGAAGTAACCAAAAAGTTCTGTTCTATCACGCCATGATGGCTGAACTGATGCAATAGTTGTATCTATGCCTAAAAACTTACCAAATGAATATGGTAAAGATGTTTTACCTGTACCAGATATACCCTGAAGGATAATAAGCTTTGTAGAAGCCATACCTGCGATAAACAATCTTATAGTCTTTATGTCATAATAAAGATGCATCTTGTAGCATGCAAAGTTACGATATCTTTCACATACACCTTCAAGATCGATTTCATTATCATAATCAGGTGTTGTGTAATCTTTATAGAACATATCAACTTCATAAAGCTTGGAGAAACGTCTTGTCTGAGTAATGAAAATACCCTCGTCTCCTGCTGCCTGCTGAATGTTCTCGGCATCCTCTGTTTCATACTCTTCGGAAGTAAGACTAAGAGCTGGTCCACCGCCGCCACCAATCTGAGCAACCTTCATGGCCATAATCCTGTCTTTTTCCTTTGACATCTTCATTACATCTCTCTGAAGAACAGATATTTCTTCAAGAAGATCTTCATTACTTACTATCGAATGTCTAAACCTTACATACTTTCTTACCACCATAATTACAAGTAAAAACGCCAGCAAATAAACTGCCGCGACAATTACTATTGCGAGTATGGCAAGAATCCATTCCGCAGTACTAAACTTCGCTGAATGAGTCTTAAATATCTTTATGTAATTTTTAATGTTAAATATCTTTATTATGCCACGTCCAATACCTTGAAATATAATTTCAAACCCCTTTAGCATTTCAGATATAAATTCAAAAAACCATTTTAAAAAATTGTCCACTACTTATACCCTCTCATCCTTAACTGCTAGTCCTCTTTTGTTACGTCTTTTACTGCTTCAGTTACCTTCTCTTCAACCGATTCAGCTTTATCTTTTAATTCATCTATTACATCTTCAGCTTTATCTGCAACTTCTTCAGCTACATCCTCTGCTTTATCTGCAACAGATTCATCAACTTTCTCTTCTACTTTCTTTTCTGCTTTTTCTTTATTTGCTAAGTATTCTTCTACAGCCTTACGTTTAATTTCTTCTTCATCTTCTTCTGTAATCTTAACCTGTTTTGTTTCGATTAAAACTGCGATGAACTTATAAAGTTCGAATATGAAGAATATAGCTATAGGAATAAGTACGCATATGAAGAAACCATTCTTTGTTGTTACAAAATCAACAAATTTTCCTAAACTTCCTACTTTAACCTTTGTCCACTTACCAATGATATCAGAAGCACTAACTGGTGTTTCATCATCAACTGGATTGTTATCACCTCGTGTTATAAAACTCTTAGTATTATCTTCTTCAGATATTCTAACAATTCTATGGGTATTAATTACCTTCTGACCATCAACAATTGTATAGAAAGTAATTACATCATCTTCTTTTAATGAATATAAATCATCTACTTTCTTTACTACGATGAGATCTCCTTTTTTAAATGTAGGACTCATGGAATCAGATTGTACACTCATAGGCATGTAACCTAGTAGAGTTGGCACTCCGTTATTCTTTTCCGATCCAAATACCATTATAGTTATTAAAAATGCAAAAATTAGTAATATCCATGCTAAAATGTCAACTACTACGCTAAGTACTTTTTTCATAATTTATTCTGCCTTTCAATTTTCTTCAGTATTAAGTTGATTCTATAATCTTAAATTCCATCTGGAATTTAATTGTTCCACCTATGATGGCATCCACGCAATCAGGGTCATTACCCTCTAACCATATAACCACCGTATACTTATCTCTGTCATTTGGTGAAAAACCTTCTTGCTGAGTTCTCATTACAACGTCTGATGAAAGGAATTCCTTGTCGCAATCACTTTCCATTCCAGCACCGCTGCTCTTGGTTTTACCATAAAGAGTTCTTTCTCCATTTTTATATACAGCAACTCGTATGGCATCATCAACGTTCTTTGTTACATTTTCTATATACAACTCACCTTCATAGGAAAGTGTATCCCTACCTGAATTAATAACATAAAATGTATATGCAATGTAATTCTGACCATTATGACTTCCATTTACCTTATCTATGTTATCAGGGATGTCATCACCACTAATATTGGTCATATCATACACAATTTTTGCATTCAACTCCGAAACGGTATGTTCATATTCTGGCGTTTCAGAAAGAGTCAGTCCCTGTCTTGCCATGTCATATTTATTTACTTTTACTGTGAAACTTCCAAACTTATCATAAAAGTATGAAATTACATATACTATAGCAATTATCGCTACCAGTAATCCTATAAGGAGTGCGATAACACGGGTTAAAACCACATGTCTCTTTACTTCCTTGGCAGTTCTACGAAGTTCCACAACATCACGCATTTTATCTGCCAAATCATTACCCCCCTTCAGTATAATTATTCTTTTTTGTCTTCCTCGTTCTTATTCTTCAAATATCTCGATGCAACATACTTGCCAACAAGTTGTCCTGAGCCATATCTGCATTGGGCCTTGAATAATAATTCTGCCTGTTCAGCATTTGAAACACCATCTGCTATGGTTTCCGCACCCATTCCATTAGCAAATTCAACTATGGATTCAACAGCTGCAAGAGTTCTTGAATCATCCACCAAATAACCAATCATCTCTTCACTAAGTTGCACGAAGTCCACAGGATAATATGCCAGTCTTATCAATGGCGAATTCATTCCACCAAAATCTGTCAGCATAAAATGAAATCCTCTGTTACGCAAATGCTCAATGTTCGTACTATGTATAGGCTTACCTTCAAAGAGAATGTCAGGAGTAAGTTCAAAGCATATTTTATTTGTATCTATGCCCGATTCATCCATCCTATCCATAAGATATTTCTGCGCATTCTTACTCTCAAGGTACCTTAATGGCATGTACATGGAAACCCATCTAAAATAAAAATCAGTTTCCTGTAACATCTTTATATTTTCAATAAGTTGTCTTAATTCTAATTCGAATAAAGAAATACACTGATTACTCAACTCCGAAACCTTTCTAAAAGTTTCCGGCATTAATATTCCCAAATCAGGTGTATTTAGTCTTGTTCTGGATTGAAGGAACTGCAATTCACCAAATTCAAACTCGCGAATTGGGCGAAATTTCATGTCCACCGCTCTAAGTCCCCCAATCTTTGTAGCAGTTTCAAAATTTTCCATATATACTCTCTCAATATCAAAACTAAAACCAAAAATTATACTTTCCCCGAAGTATAATAGTTCTATTTAAGTATAAATAAAATTATGAAATATGTCAAGTAAATTGGCACTCTCAGGGATTTTTTTTGTGCAAAATTACAGAAAAAAATAGAGTTTATGAAACGCTAAACGGTTAACGCTCCATAAACTCTAAAAAATCTTATTTTTAATCCGATTTTATATTTTTATTTTCCGTCCATAAAATGAGTAAAATACTGTTGCTCCACTTCCGGAGTTCCATATTTTCCCTTAGCATCACCAATGGCCTTTATCAAAAAAGCCATATTTCTAGCCAAATTTCTCATGGTCTGAAGACCTTCTAAATCCTTCTTAACATCTTCTGCACTAAATCCATGAACCTGATTCCAGTAAGTACTTGCAGCAATCGGCATTCCGCTTATTGGGAAATACTTATTAAGCACATCAAATGTTGCTGTATTTCCGCCTCTTCTACAGCTTACAACCGATGCTCCAACCTTCATGTTCTTTGGAAATCTCGTACTATAAAAAAGTCTGTCAAGAAATGCAATCAATGTGCCATTTGGTGAGCCGTAATAAACTGGACTTCCAACCACAAGGCCATCTGCTTCCTCGAATTTGGCAGCAACCTCATTTACCATGTCATCAAATACACACTTTCCATTCTTCATGCATGTTCCACATGATATGCAGCCTCTTATCTCCTTGTTTCCAACTTGAATAATCTCAGTTTCTATACCATCCTTATTAAGTTGTTCTGCCACTTCCGCAAGCGCTGTATAAGTGCAACCATTTGAATGGGGACTTCCATTTATAAGTAATACTTTTGACATTTTCCATACCTCCTAACATATGATTACTATACACTAAACAAAGAAGATAATAAACCATTTTTTACTGCGGTGGCATACTTGGGTTCCCATGACCTTCTGGAGCAACTGTTGTTGCTGTGAATTCTGTTGAAACTTCACCAGCAATAAGTGTGTATGTAACACCATCCTTAATTTCAGGTGATGAAAGTAATAAATAATTTATTTTCTTATTAGAAATTCCTGTTAAGATTACATTACCTTCTGAATCAACAATCTTGTAGAACGAACCTGCTTCAATACCAAGAGCTGATGGTTCGTTAGGATCTCTCATTCCTGGTCCACCTGGAGGAGGCATCATGCCTTCGCCTGGATTAAAGCCTTCGCCTGGCATTGGGAATCCCTGACTTGGATCAAATTCTGGAGGAGGTCCCATCATACCATTGTCGCCACCAAACATAATCATAGCCTGCTTAAGTTCAGTAGGATTTTCTGGCATACCCATATCACCTGCAGCAAATACTATCGCCCCTTCACCAATGTAATAATCATCATTACAATCGATAGGTGAATTACCAGTTGATGAAGCACCACCAAATACAACTATCTTTCCGCCATATGCATACATTGATCCATTACAGTCAATGCCATCACCACTGGCAGTAAATGAACCTGTAACAAGGCTACCATCCTCAACGATACCGAGGCCATTTGCTACTGGTAAGCTGTATTCCTGTTCCTTATCATCTGCAATGCTAATGTCAAGTTCACCATTATAAACTGTCAAGCTTCCGCCTGTTCTTGAATAAGTTGTTCTTGCATACTTTTCTTCTGATTCATCTTCGTATACATACTCAACTTTATATTTTTCTGTTGCATTAATTCCATCATCATTTGAATACACATAAAGGTAAGGATTATCATTACCATCCTTTGTACCAAATACAATGTCCTTAGCTTCAAGACCTTCATACGCCTTGTTAATATAAATCTTACTATCACCTGTTACAGTCACATCATTAATAACTGAAATACCGTCATCCGATGCGTTAATAACAAGTTTACCACCAGTCATGTTAAATGATGTCTGGCTCTTAATACCATCTTCAGGGCAACCTAACATAAGCTGACCTTCACCTGCAGTTGTAAGATTGCCATCATCTACATTCATATTTGGTGGAGGAGGCATCATGCCTTCGCCTGGATCAAATCCCTGAGGTGGCATCATACCAGGTCCACCTGCAGTGTACTTAATACCTGTGTTAGTTGTATCAAGGAAGATATTACCACCTGAAATATTTAAACTACCTGTAGCTTCATCATGATATTCTACACCAGCTTCTTTTTTACTACCTTCCTTAACTGCATTATATGTATAGTAGTAATCCTTCGATCCAGCCTTAATACCCTTATGACTGCCTAAATCAACATTGATATATTCTTCCTTAGAAGAACTTGAAAAATTATCATGTTTAATGTTTGTATTGTAATTTCCTTCGCCAAGGTCCTTATTATAATAGTTAAGACCAGCGTTTTCAAAATAAGTCTTAATTACAATATTACCATCTGAAATGTTTACATCATTCGCCTGAATACCATCTCCGTAAACATTGTCAGCATTAATATATCCGCCTGAAATATTTGCTGAATAATTCTTAGCATTAATAACATCATCCCCAGCAAATGTAACATTAATCACACCACCTGACACATCAACAGTACCATTCTTTGACTTGATTGCAGCGCCCTTAAGTGATGAAAGTTCAATATTTCCACCGGCAATCTTAACGCCACCTTTGCCATCAAAACCAGTGCCCTTCAAACAGTCACCATCTGATGTAACAGAAATATTACCACTCTTAATCACAAGTTCACCCTTTGTGGCAATACCATCCGAAAGGCTCTCGCTAACCGCTAAAGAACCATTGCCGCCATTTACAAACTTAAGAGTTGACACTACATTTTCATCAGAATTCTGAGAAATAACTGCTGCGATTTTTGAAGCATCAGCAAATGTTTCACTACCCTTCACTTCATTCTCACCAACAAGAGTAATATTAACCTCGCTACCCTTACCAAATGAAAGCACAGAATTATCAGCCTTTGCCACCTCAGCAAGCTTTGTATCATCAATTGAAAAATCAGCGAAAATCAAGTTCGCTTTTACATTGTCTGCGACATACATAATTGTATTTGCTGTTTTGCCCGAGAAAGCATAAGTTCCATCTTCTCTAATTAAAATTCTTTTAACGTCCTTATTTTCAGAAATATTCAAACCAGGAGCCTCAGCATTCTCGCCATTAACATTAACTGAAAATTCACCCTCAGCAAATGTCACAACAGGTGTTGTCGCTTCAATCTTACATGCATCTTCATCCGCCTTTTCGTTATCCTCTTTAATCATTTCAGGAATAACTAAATCAGTTTCATCATAAGGACTGTTAGCTGTTATGTCCTTATCGTTAACATTTTCTTCTTTCTTTGGATCTTCATTCTTAGATTCTTCTTTACCGCCATCAGATTTTTCATCGGTTGGTTTTTTGTCTTCATTTTTTGAAAAATCCTTTTTGATTACGTACTTATATACGTAACT
>Ga0310786_10012414_pt1 | contig 10547 bp, 23 predicted proteins | sample AusTroGonzalo_MG_FD_203881 | JGI IMG/M metagenome (GOLD analysis project Ga0310786, IMG submission 203881) | Bovine rumen microbial communities from tropical cattle in Woodstock, Queensland, Australia - Gonzalo_03 (v2) (version 2) | ecosystem: Host-associated > Mammals > Digestive system >... | reverse complement strand
GTAGATTTTCCCATATTGTAAAAATAACAAAAAGTGGAAAAAAGGGTAAAAATGACAGATTTGGTGAAAAGTGTCAAAAATAGTGTTTTTCTGATATATGTTATTTTGACTGTTTTCATAGGTGTGGAAAGATCATTCCAGGGGGAAAATATCCACTATTTAGGGTATATTGCAGGAAAAGGGTGAGAATAAGAAAGAAGAAAGACTCTTTTTGGATGAATTAGGAAGTTTAGGTGATGTAAAGAGATGAGATGGAAAAGATTCCTCTATGTTTTCTCAAGATGTGGAAAGATATTCCTCTCTGTTTTATCAAGTGGATGTTTTCGCTGGTCGCAATTGCAGAGATGAAGAGTGATTGGTTGGGTGGTTGAGGTGGGGAGGGTGTCCACTGGGGATGGAGGTCTGGATTGGTTGGTTGGGTGATCTGGACCAGGACCCACTTGGGACAGTGACATCCTGATGGAGATAACCCATGCAATGTCTACTGGCCTAGGACCCGCTGTCCACTGGGGATGGGAAGGGAAGGAGGAGGGTGGGGGACAGGTGGTCAGGTTCTACCAGGATGTTGAACCCAGGAGACAGAGGCCAGGACCAGAATGAAGAGGAGAGACTCTGATTGGTGGATCAGGATGAGGAGGGACTCTGATGAGGAGGCAGAAGCAGAAGCATGTGTAGACTCAGTATACTCAGACTACTTAGACATCTGGTGGTGAGTCACTGTTGGGGTCATCTGATGAGGAGGAACTCCCAGTGGATGATCTTGTCTTGAGTTGTCTTGAGTTCTGTCTTGAGTTGGGTCAGGGATAAATCAAAGATTCCCCGCAATGTCCGCCACTGCAGGGAATCAAAAAAAAGGAGTTATGAAGAAAGAAACTAACCTATTTCAAGAAGGTTCACAAGATGGTAATCCTTGTATGAAGAGAAGACTTGGGTGAGGAAGTCATGGAGTGAAGTCTTCTCCCTGTTGTGGAGCTCCCAGTCAGTCATGTTGAGTCCTAACTCTGACATCTTCTTCAGGAAGGTATCCTTGGTCGGGTCATACTCCCAGTGGGTGTCCTCTCTGCATGCATCAATGTAGACTGTGGCCTTCCAGGTGGGGAAGATCGCTTTGTCCTCTCTGATGTCTGCCACCCGGGTCACCTTGAACACATAGTGATTGGGATTAGGTCTGTATGATGCAGTAATCCTCACATTTTCAATTGTTGGCATTGGTGACTGGTTGACTTTCTCGGTGAAGGAGTAGACCGGGATCAGGTTGGTTACCTTGACAGCACCTGAACTGTAGTATCCACTGGGGATGTCCACTGCCTCAACTATCTCACCGGTCTCTTGGGAGACGAGTGCGACATACGGTGACCCACATTCCTGGGGATGATGGTAGATGGCAATTACATTTCTTTTCATTTCAGTCTACTTCTTTTCTGGTTCAAGGGAGTACTTGGCAAGGAAGTCATCCATATCATCAAGGATCCATTCACCGCATTTGGATATCTCATCCCAACTGAAGGAGATGTCATAGTCACAAGACCTGGGATTCTCACCCTTGTCCTTCCACATCTCATCTATTCCCGGAGTGTTGATGGTATGGACATTGGAAATCAGGACAATGATGGAGTCAGAGTTCCTGTGCTGGTAGACTGCATAGTTCCTCTGGAAGAAAGTACGCTTCCCATCCGCCTCACCCACAAAGTGAAGGGTGAAGACATATCCTTGTTCCCGACAGTTCTCATAACGTCCAACCTCTACGTTGATATTCCTGCCGTAGTACTTGTCACCGGTCAGTCGGAAGATATTTCCCTGGAGATAGGCAAGTACCGCTTTGGCCTGCCAGTCTGCTCCATCATTCAGATAGTTCTCAAGATTCATCATAGGATTTCAGATTAGATATCAAGAATACCTGCTCCCCAGTAAAGTGCCCAGGTGCAGGCGAGTGCGAATACAGTCGTCACCACTTCACCAAGTTTGTCTTCAGTATCTTTGGTGAAGGACTTGATCAGTTCATAGATGGACTTGATGACCAGGAAAACAATGAGTGTGATTTTACAGAATTTCATATCAGTTGATTTCTTTTTTAGTAGTCTCACCGGGAATCGAACCCAGATCTACAGTTTAGGAAACTGCTATTCTATCCGTTGAACTATGAGACCAAGAGGTGATTAGTCAGCGACTGCGACCATCGTCAGTGGTTGGTTCCAGGCACCTGCAACAGACTGATATACCATATAGAAAGTACAAGTGTCAATGTGGTTTTTGACAAAGTCATCTGAATCCTCATAGAGTTCTGCATCTTCATCAGAGAGTTCCTCTACCACGATACCCTTGTGCATTGCACCATTGGGGCAGTTCTTGATGATGTCTTCAACAACGTCCTTGATTTCAGACTTGATGTTGTTGTCTTCGAATACGAGTTTCATACTGTTTCTTTTTTAGTTGTTTCCTTTCTTCAATACAAAGATAACACTTTTTTTTGAAACTACCAAATTTTTTTACACTTTTTCAGTGAATTTCATTTCGTAGGTCGTAGTCGTCAGTGGATTTCTTTTTCCTCTATCTCAATGGTCACATAGGTATCACCTGATTTCATTGCATAGTAGAGGTCTGCTCTCTCTGTCACACTCCCATTGTAGTCCTCTGCATAGACATCTATCTCTTCATCAGCCCATTTCTTTGCAGTATCCAGTTCAGAGAAGAGTTCTACAGAGCAGGAGTTGGAATCAATGTCCTCAACAAGGATCTTGGCTACATATACCTTTTTCATAATGTTGTGTGTTTATTGGTTTCTTTTTCTATTACAAAGATACAAAAAAAATCTGAAACCACCAAATTTTTTCAGTGAATTTCAGATTTCGCAGTCCGCAGTCGTCAGAGATTAAAAGTAGGTTACCACATGTGTCACCTTATTGTCATACAGAACCTGGGGAATGACATTGAACGCCTTTTCTATCGGGATGAGTTCCTCCTTGGTTTCATGCCCGAGTAACATGATACGCCCCTTGACAATCTTCAGGATTCTTTCCTTAACATCCTCGATTGATTTCCCACCGGTCTGAATAATCATCAACTGGGGTTTCAGGGGGATGACCTTATATTCTCTCCCAGGGTAATATGTCTTGTTGTATTTCTCGAAGGTCTCTTTCAGGTCAGAGATTCCAATGCTGGCTGCAAGAAGTACAGAGAAGTCCGTATCATCAGCCCTCTTTTCAACTTCCTTGGCAAGGGCTTCCTCTTCTTTTTTCATATATGCCTTGTTTTCTGCTTCCCTCTGCTCTTCATATGCTTTGTACAGCATCAGGTTGTCTGCATTGACAATGGACTCAATGTAGTCCTCATCATAAAACTTGGAGTCATCATAATCCTCAACATCACAACCGAGCATAATGGGAACCAGGATCTCCCTCTTGTAGACCTTCTCAAATCTCTGATACTCCTCAAGGAAGTGGGACAGGTCAGTATCTTTGATTTCTGAATTGATGATATCCTGGATGCATTCCATATAGTAGGCAAACTGGTCTTCATCAGTCCAACCCATAGATTTCTTCTCTCCGGTCAGAGCGCCTGCCACTGCCCTGGTGTTGTTGGAGTCTGCACCAAAGTATCTATCAGGACAGTCTCTCATCATATCACCCATACTCTCTTCCTCGAAGTACTCAAGGAAATTGACAGCACAGATACAGAAGGAGAACAGATCCTTCTTGGTGAGATTGTACTTGGTCATCAACTCATTGACGATTGTGGTGTCGATTTTCATAATGTTGTTGTGTTTTGTTTCTTTATCTCTTTCTTTCTACTACAAAGATACAACAAAAAAATGAAACCACCAAATTTATTTTAACTTTTTTGGTGGTTTCATTCAATCGCAGGTCGCCATCGTCAGATTATATCCTCTCAATAATCTTTTCAATAAAGACTCTGTCAATGAGGGTTTTCTGGACAATGCCTCTCATTCCAGACCAGTAAGTTCCTCTTCTCTTGAGTTCAATCACATCACCCTTGGATTCCAGGAGTTTCTCCAACCTCTTTTTCCAGTTGGTTGTAGGAGTCTTCTCCAAATACTTCAGGATTGCCGCTGTTGACTCTTCCCAGTCAAAGAATGACATAGACCAGGGTTTGGATGCCAGTTGGGATGAGGAGATGGTCATCATCTTGAACCCGGAGCCAGAGGCTTTCTTGATTCCATAAGGATTCTCCTGTCCAATCTCCTGGATGGTGCTGATCATTGCTTCCTGGAGATTCCCTTCCAGGAGTTCCTTTTCCTTGGTCAGTTCTGCAATGCGTCGGCGGATTTCTTCTACTTCCATATCGTCAGTCGTTATCGTAGAGTTTTATTCCCATTGGGATTCCTTGTTGAACTCATAGAGAGGGTAGGTGCAGTACCCAGATCTCTCTTCACAACCATCAACCTTGGTTGCAATCCCATTGTCCAGGAGGAACTCCTCTGCCCAGGGACAGTTGTTGGTGTCTACAAAGGCATGGGTCTTATCCTGCAGGGGACTCTGAAGGTTCACAGTCAGGGCGGCAAAAGGACACCAGGGTGCTGCGGCCTCGATCAGTTGTACAGCAAGCTTGTCATTGGATGTATACTTGCTAAACTGCAATGTCACCGGGTAGGTTCTGCCGGTCTTGGTCAGCCGGACATGAAATACTTTCTTACTCTTCATATGTCTATAGATTTCAGTTTATTCCTTGGGTGGATAAACCAGTTCCCATCCCAGTTCCTTGATGAGATTCTCTGATTCCTTGGTCAGGAGGAGACCTTCCCAACTGTAGTAGTCAGACAGACCGCCATAACCACTCTTCTGCATCTTGATGGCACCGGCATCCAGGAGAGTCTTGATCTTCTCCGGAGTGTTCCTCCACAGATGCTCACGGAGAGAATTGTTCTTGGGTTCATCCACAGCAAGGTAGTAGAACTCATGACATCCATAGTAGGTCATCTCAGATACCTTGATCTTGTTCTTCCACTCTTCCTTCTTCACCTCAATCCATTCGTCAGTCGCAGGATTCTGCTCTGCACTGTCATAGGCAAACTTGATGGCAAGTCCTTTCTTGGGTTTCTCCACCTCAATAAGGGCGAAGAGTTTGGGGTTGTCTTCTATGAACTGCATCAGAGAGGTCTTCTTTTCCCCCAGTTCAGATGCTGTCTCTGTGATGAGCGCATAGTTCTGGCAGTTCACCTTCTTGATGAGATTCACTATTCTGATTACTTCAGAGATCTCCAATCTTCTGGGACCTCTCACAGGTGTTCCTAATCCAGGCATATTACATTAAATTTCATAAAGATACAACTTGGGCATATTCATCATCTCCCTTACTATATTGGCAGCCTCCATATAGTAGGAGATTCTCTCTGCCGCATATTCACTGTCAGTCAAAAGTCTGCTGGGGTCTGCCAGGTGATTCTCCACCAGTGCTACCAGAACATTCTTGATGACCTTGGCATTGTGTGCCTTCATCTCTTTTTTAGTAAGCACATTCATATCTGATGATGTTTTTGGTTTCAGTTTTGATTTTGCTCCGCAAGATGTGATTCCACTTCTGCTTGGCGTGGCGATTGGAGCGATGGCCGCCACAGTACCTCTGGTCTTCTTCAATTGCATCATGGATTCCATACTTGTCAAAGATGGATCCAGGTCTATTGCTTGGGGTTCTGTGTTTGTAAGTGTGTGCCATATTGTTATCTGTTTGTTTTTCTTTCTGTTACAAAGATACAAATAATTATCGAGATTACCAAATTTATTTCAAATTTTTTTTCACTTTTTATCGCCCCGTGACGATAAAAAGTGCAATGCTATGAAAATAACCATTGGGGTCAGTATATAGTTATCCCTGACCAGGAAGTCTTCTTTTTCTCAGTCAGTGGATTTCAGTTCTATGTCTTTCTATTTCTTTTTCTTTTCTCTACTACAAATATAAGATAAATATTTGAAAAAACCAAATTTATTTCAGTGAATTTCTTCTCACCGCAGGTCGCCATCGTCAGTGGATTTCATAAATACCATATATGATAGAAGCAGAAACAAGAGAGCTTAGGGAAGAGATCCTTAAGGGTTTGATTCTCTCCTTTGAAAAGCTGGTGTCAGATAAAAAGAAGACCAACTCTGAATTGGCATTTGCTGAAGATGAGAAGGTCATCACTGTCAAAGCCGTAGACATATAAAAAAGAAAGTGGTCAAGGATTCAGTTCCCTGACCACTGTTCTTATAAGATCATCCCCAGCAGGGCGAGCAGAGCCAAAACGATAACCACAAAAATCTCTATTACATCCATTATCTTATTTTTTGTTTAACTGTTCATTGTACTCCAGGATACCACTCTTCCCTGTTGTGCATTGGAAGGTGAAGAGGTCATATATTCCATCAGGATGCAGTTCCCCGAAGTAGACTGTTTCGGCTGCATTCCTCAACATCTGCACATTTCCGTTGGGGACTCTGATGATCACTTTCCGGTTCTCATCTATTACAGTTACGTTCACATCCTTCTGGGAGAGTTTGTTCCTCACGCAGAAGTTAGCGATAGCGAGTTCAAGAGTATTCTTCATAATTACTATAAGTAAAGTTTGTTAATTTCCTGCTGGACAATGTTTTTGATGTGGTTAACCGAAGTTCTCCTCCAACTGCTGTCCACCAACAGTGGGTGAAGTTTGTGTTCATAACTGGGGTAGACCTTCACTCCATCAATCCAAAGGAGTTGCTCATCTTCAGCATTCTCTACATCTTCCAGGTAAATGCTGAGGATCTCATACTTGTCACCATCCTTCTGGACAGTGGGTTTGTTCTTGTGGTAGATGAAGTCAAGGGATTCAACACCTGCTTCCTTCATAAGGTTGACAATGGTTTTCATACGATTACGGTTTGCGGTTTATTCACTCCAAGAGTTCACACAGAATCCATAGATGTCTGAAAGATAATCAGCAACATCATCATCAGGAACAAAATTAGGCACTAACACCTCTGTGGGGAGTCCAAGGTCTTCACCATCTGTATCCCAGTCTACTTTGATAATCCTATCCATAAGTCTATGCGTCTTTATACTGATTGTAGAGTTTCTCTTTCTGTTCATCACTCATCTTATCCCACTCTTCATTGACATCATCAACAAAGTCATTGATAGTGCAGTGGTCAGGATCAGCACTCATCATCACCTCCTCATAAATTGAAGGGAAGATGAAAGCAAGGGTGAATGAATCAAGTCCTTTAAACCAGTCGTTAATTTCCTTTTTCATATTACTGTTGTTTTTGTTTCTTTCTTTTCTCTACTACAAAGATACAAATAAAATATGAAATCACCAAATTTTTTTTAACTTTTTTTAGTGAATTTCATATCGTAGTTCGTCACCGTCCTATTTCAGAGTATTTCTTGATAATCTTATTGATGTCCCTTGTCAGCGGTCCATTGCAGTAAACATCATATGAGTCATTCCACTCATTGTTTCTGTAACCAGAGAGTATCTCCTCCGGTTCAATGTCAGAGTATTTCTTGATTTTGAATTTCTCCCCGCTGAAGTCGAAGTAGCGGTAGATTCCTTCACAGTCACCAATGAACACCTTGCGGTGATGGTACACAACCTCTATGGCCACATGACTCACACCTTTACCATTGATGGCATTGTTGAAATCAGTTTCATTGAGAATATCGGAGTACTGGAAGATGACAGTCTTGTACTTGATTCCCAATGCTTTTAGATTCTTGGCCAGAACATAGGCAGAGTAACAACATCCACCGAAGAACAGTTTATGTTCATACACATACTGATTGATCTTCCTGTCAAGTTCTTCAAAGAGAGCGTATTTTTTGGCTTTGTCCATATTGTTGTGTGTTTGTTTCTATTACAAAGATACAACAATTATTTGAAACCACCAAATTTTTCTGCACTATTTTCAAAAAAAACGAGAAGGTTTTCACCATCTCGTTTCGTAAGTCGTCATCGTCAATTAACCTGATACTTTTACAAACCTCTTGATTTCTCCAAGATCACAGTGACATCCATAGAAGACATCCTTATCACTGTCATAACCTTCGGGAAGTTCCTCAACCTGATAATACAGTTCACCAGTGTAAGGAATCTCCAGTTGTCCCTTGAAGAAAGAAGGGTCATCAACAAACCTCATATAAATGTTTCTATATGGTTTCATAATATATTATATTGATATATTTTATTTATGTTCGCACCTCGCCACCGTAGAGATTTTACTCCTCCACCCTTGTCTTTGTCAGTATCTCATCAGACTCATAGTTCCTGATGTTACCATCACTGTCCAGGTAGAAGGCCTGCCGGCAATCCAGATCTGCAATGGTGTCCAGCATCACCGCCTCATCACATTGGGTATGACCAACAATGTTGAATCCAAATGTCTCCTCCGGAGTGACTCTGACCCAAGACCTGATGTCTGACCATATAGGTGAACCGTAGTCGTAGCCGCCCCATCCACGCCAAGAGTCATAATCACCAAGGGAATTCAATACTCCATACTGATCTTCCCACCAGGCTTGGTTCAGTTGGTCAACCACATTGAATGCAGGACCAGCTGCCTCCTCTCCCCAGACCCGATCTGCCCAGCCTTTTAATATGCCAGCATGACTGAACACAAAATGTCTGCCTGCAATGTCACAATCTTCAGCAATTTGGAACAGTTCCTTGTTCTCCTGGAAGAGTTTCTCAAGTTCTCTCCTGTGCCACCTGTCCATCCGGCTACTACAGATGTCATCACCAATGGCATAGCCACAGTCATGGTTTCCAATTAATAGAGTGACTCTGTCCAGGTATTTCTTCTTGAGTTCCAGGATCTGCTTGAAATTGTCCACTGACTCCTGGAGATAATCCTCTCCGGAGGTGAATTCATAAGGATAGGGATCATGATAATCACCTAGGAAGCAGATCTTTGCATCTGTTTCCTGCAATGTCCTGGTAACTGGTTCTTTCCAGAATTCCCGGCCATGCACATCCGGTATGATCAGCCACTTGATGTCTTTCATAAGTCTACTTTGCCTTTTCAGGGAAATACTTTTCTATGAACCATTTGTTGAAGGGGACAGGGTGACCCAATTGAGCATCCATCAGATCTTCATACTCCAGCGGTCTACCGAGTCTTTTCTCCATGCAGTCCTTGCAGAGGTATCCTCCACCAATCCAGGTCTCACCATCTCTAGTGTAGTATTGGATCTGTGGTTCATCCTTGGCAATCTGCCTCCAGATATCATCTCTCACCATTGGAGACTCTGTTCCGAAGTATGGGAATTCTCTTCCACATGCCCAGCATTCACAGAATTCTCCGGCTAATTTCCTCTTCATTTGAAAATATTAATATTCTTTAGTATACAATAGATTTGCTTGGCAGTCTTCCTGGTGAGATGCTCTTCTGCTTTGATGGTGATTTGTGTCCTGGACAGGAGGTCATATCCATAGAATGACAGGTCTCCATTATCTGAGATCATAGTGAAGATCACAAAGTTGGGAATCACATCCTGGATATGAATGTCATACTCATGATGGTAACCTCTGCACCAATCTCCACTATATGATGTCATATTGAGGATGAACTTCACAATCCTCTGCATGTACCATTCCTTGGTTCTGAACAGTTTCATAGATCTACTTCTGCTTTTTGATGAACCTTCCCTTCTCATCACGCTGGGGGAGTGTCTTCTCCTCCTTCTGATCATTGTCCAGATCCTCATCCAGGAAGTTGTCCACAAACTGGGCAAAGATGTTGAGGTCAGTGGCAAAGGAAGTGAAAAGGGTTGTCACATTACTAATCAGTTCTTCTCTGGTGGGGACTCCATCTTCCAGGAGAGACTCATAGGTGACCCTAAAAACATACTCTATGAATTCCTCACCCAGTTCCTTCACGGTGGCGCTGACGATAATCCATCCTGTCTCACTAGGTTCTCTGCTGATCCAATCAAGGAAAAGGATCTTTCTATCCCTGTCACTAATGTGGTCAATTACAGATTGTGGCATCCAGCCATACATTTCATGATACTCTCTCTTCATATTATTTGATTTTTTCAAGTTCCTGTTTGAAGAAGTGGTAGAAGGATACAACCTCTGCCATTCTGGATTCCGCTGACTTCATCTCCTTGGTGTGGTAGTCAATGTTCCACTTGGCAGAATCAAGGAGACTATTCCTGTACTCTTCCTTCCTGGATTCAAATCCTTCCCTGGACAGATCACCTATCTTGGCCAGTTCCTTCTCATAATAGTCCATATTCTCCTTGGAGATCTTCAACTGGTCCAGGGCGAATGCCTTGATGTTGTTGTATTCAGGACTGCACTCCCAATTCTTGATTGCTTCAGAGAACTGGTCATACTTGGCATTGAGTGAGGTGTCCCTCTTGATTGCCTCTTCATTGTATTCCTTTTTCTCTGTCATATAGGACAGGAATTTCTGATACAGTTCATCGTCGGTCAATTGCTGGATCTTCTCCATCTGCTCTTCGGCAGATTTCAGTTTCTTCTTGTGGTAATCTACATCCTGTTGATAGAATTCCATAATCTTGGGGGTGTAATCCTCTTCAACCTTGAACTCATCATCTCTCATACAGACACA
>Ga0310786_10012413_pt1 | contig 10547 bp, 11 predicted proteins | sample AusTroGonzalo_MG_FD_203881 | JGI IMG/M metagenome (GOLD analysis project Ga0310786, IMG submission 203881) | Bovine rumen microbial communities from tropical cattle in Woodstock, Queensland, Australia - Gonzalo_03 (v2) (version 2) | ecosystem: Host-associated > Mammals > Digestive system >... | reverse complement strand
GATGAACAGGTCTATCAGATCCATGTTCTCGCGGATGCCCGGACCGTAATCGTCCTTGGAATCATAATCAGGGATGTCAAAAGAATAGTAGTTCCTTCCGGCAGGGAATGTGATCCTCCTGCCTTCTGCTGTGAACTCGCCGCGCTGTATGGTCGTAAAAGTGCTGTCAGCGAATACGACCCTGATCCTCCTAACATAGGGGCGTACCCCCGATCTGTTAGCCGAGATGCATCCACCGACTGTGTACTCGAGAGCGGTCTTGACCGGGAACCTCAGTCCTTTGGTGTCGCATCCCTCGCCGATGGGTTCGATGTTCCCGACTGACAATGAATTGTTGAACTGCGAGATGGTTGTGCAGGGAAGCACCCTGACATATGTCCCCTTCTCGTCGCTGCCGACACCGATGATGCCGGAGAGATTCTCCATGGACATTACATCCCCGCCGGTCGGCACCGCGCCTCCGGAAGAACCCATCCTGGTGCCCGATATGGTGACCTTGGTGTTCCCTTTGTTGGAATAGCGCATTCCTTCCCTGAGCTCCGTCTCATCGTTGGGAAGGATGACGTTCTTGGCATGCCCCTTCAGAGTGGATCTGTCGAAAAGGTACTTGGAATCGCCGGAAATCCTCTCTCTAAGGAACATTCAATCATCCCACAGACGCGGTATCATGGCCGCAGTGACCGATTGCTCGGTCAGCGTCTTGCGGTCGATGAGACCTTTGCTGAGCAGTCCTATCGCGCCCTGCTTTTTGCCGATTTCGGTGTTGCCGTAGACCTCTTTCATGGCTTCGCCGACGGAAAGGCCGGAAAACACCAGTTCGGCCACCTTGTCGGGATATCTGAATCCCGATCCCTGTCCGAATGTCATCCTGCCGTCCTTGGAGATGATCGTGCAGTGCTGAATATCGTAAAGACCGTCGAGCATCCTGAAGACGCCTGCCTCTATCCCGACGGCCATATCGTGGTCTTTCAAAGCGGCCTTGGCACGGTTGACTGATCCCTGATGTGTCTGTTCCTCGAAAGGCTGGGGAGGGACTCCGCTGGATACGTCCTCGGGGGTTATCCTGACGTCGCCGTATATCCTCTCCATGACGGCGCGGACCGCCTCAACTTTAACAGGATTCGTCGAGCCCACAGCGATATCAGGTACATCCTGCCTTCCGGAACGCCCGTATTTTCCGCGGAGTATGGATGAGGCATTGATCTTCTCCCCGTCGCTCGCCATCTCCAGAGGAACTACAGACAGACTCATCGGCGGCAGGCCTCTTCCAATACGCTCCTCATTGACAGCCTTTCCGTTCTCCAGTGTCTCTTCTGAGACCACCAGAACATCGACGTCGTCCATCATGACGGCCGGACCGTACATGTCGTCGATCTCGAATATCTCGTAATCGCCCAAATCGCGGACGAATGATTCCACTGCCTTCCTGCGAATCTCGATGGATACAGATGAATCGCGCCCCTGGGATGCCATCCTGTCGGAAGTTATCCCGATCCTGACCAGGTCCCCTTCCTCGAATGCTCTCTGAAGAAGCTTCTTATGACCATCGTGCAGGATGTTGAATGTGCCGGCGACTGCGGATATCATTTCCAACCGAACCATAAAGCGATGACGACCACGGCCACAAGCGCGATCTCGAGCAGAAGGTACTTGCGGAGCTTGCCCTTGACCTCGGACGACGCGGAATCCTTGCAGTTCTGGCTGCAGAACTGTCCCTCGCCCACGAATGCCTTTCCGCATGCCGCGCAATGTCTGTGCTGTGGTATCTTCTCTGTGTACTCTGCCATGTTATCACTCCGCCGTCCTGCGGTCCAGCTCGTTCTGTACAATTATCATGCAGTGGTCGGCATGCAGGCTGTACGGGCCTATGCATATCCTGTCCGGTGAATACGACAGGAGGGTCTGCTCCTCCTCTTCGGTGAGATCATGGTTGTCGCCTAGAACGAAGATGGGATTCTCAGGGAAGTCATAATCCCTGCAGTCCTTCCCATCCTCTTTGAGATAGACGAATGAACCTTTCTCCGAAAGCTTAGCCAGAACCTCGTCGAACGACATCCTTGTCACGCATACACCGGGCGAGGACCTGACCTCTTCGCCGGGTTCGACCTTCTTCAGAAGGGCGTTCCTGATCAGGGATGATGTGCTCCTCTCGTCCGGATTTAGATATCTAAGAGTGGAGCCCCTGAAAATCACTGTCTTGGGAGCATCATCCCCGCCTTCCAGCACCAGGTATATCTCCACATCCTTGCGGAGGTCGTGGCTGAGAAAGAATGCCGAATTGACGCATCTGACCAGTATGTCCAGCCTGCCTGCGCCCCCGGCGATGTCGTCAAGCTTGAAATCCCCGGTGGTGACGGCCTTGTGGCCGGTGATTACGAAGTATCTCATTCGGATCCCTGGAGCTCCTTGAGGCTGTCGAGATCGATGCCGCCCATCTGCTTCATCATCTGCTTGCGCATCTTACGGTCCTTTCCGACGGCGGACATCATCTTCTTGCTCTGGTTGAACTGCTTCAGCAATTCGCGTACATCGTGGGAGGAGACACCTGCTCCGGCTGCGATCCTGTCGATGCGCTTGGCCTTGATTATGGACGGGTCCTCCTTCTCTCCCGACGTCATCGAATCCATTATGACCTTGAACACTCCGAGCCTCTTCTGGGTGGCCTCGTAATCCACCTTGTCGCTCATGGAGCTCATTCCGGGAAGGAGGCTCATGATCTTCTCCAGCGTACCCATCTTGCTCATGGCGGTCATCTGGGTGTACATGTCGTTGAGTGTGAAACGGCCCTTCATCATGTTGCGGGCCAGCTCCTCCATGGCTTCCTGATTGTCGATCTCCTGGGATGCCAGCTCCATCAGTGCCGACAAATCTCCCATTCCGAGCAGCCTGTTAATGAACCTCTTGGCGTCGAAAGCCTCCAGGTCGCGGATGTGCTCTCCCACTCCGAGGAATACTATCCTTGCATTGGTCTTCTGGATGGCCGATATGGCGCCTCCTCCTTTCGAGGTTCCGTCCATCTTGGTGAGGATGACGCCGGTGACTCCAACGGCGTTGTGGAATGCCTCGGCCTGAGGTCCTGCCTGCTGTCCGACCTGGGAATCCAGAACGAGGATCCTCTCTTCGGGCTGGGCCACCTTGGCAATCTGCCTGATCTCCTCGATGAGGTCGTCCTCGAGGGCGTGACGTCCGGAGGTATCGATAATGACTATCTGTTTGTTCTTGAAGTGCTCCTTACCCCTCTTGACGATGCCTGCCGCATCGCTCTCGCCGGGCTCGCCGTAGACTTCCACGCCGACCTTCTCTCCGAGCTGCTTCAGCTGGTCGAGTGCAGCTGGCCTGTATACATCGGCGCCGATGAGTCCGACCGAGAATCCCTTCTTCGAGAAGTAAAGGGCTAGCTTTCCAGTGGTCGTGGTCTTTCCCTGTCCGTACAGACCGACCATCATTATGGTCTGCGGGGTAAGTTTGAGGCCCTCGCCATTGTTGACAAGGTTCACCAACTCTTCGTAGATGATCCTGGTGACGTGGTCCTTCATGCTTCTTCCGGCGGCCGGAGGTTCGTTGAGGGCACGCTCTTTGACATTGTTAGTGACATCAAGGACGAGCTTGACGTTGACATCGGCCTCGAGCAGGGCGCGCTGCAGATCCTTGCACAGATCCTTTACCAGATCCTCGTCTACGACTGATGCCTTCCCTATACGTCCCAGGACTTCCCTGAGGGATTTGCCTAATCCTTCCATGACCATGGTTAACGTCCGCTCTATAAACGCACGCGTAAAAAAGGGTATTGGACGGATAATCAGAAAAACACGAAAGGTTGGGGGACCGGTCAGCAATAAGAAGGGATGGGATGCACTCTACAGCCTGACCGAATCCCTGTGGTCATACGATTATCGGACGAACTATATAATGATTGCTGGATTTGTTTAGTATCCACCTTAATAATTTTAGTTAACAACTTAAAGATAACTTCTGCGACTTTAACTAACCGAGAAATTATGCTGGATGATAGCTCCAAAAAGGTGTAAAAATAACGGGGGCCGAAGCCCCCAGGAATGTGTTTGTTTCAGAGGTAACCGGACTTCTGGAGGGCCATAAGGTCCTCGGTGGAGAGCTTCTCTCCGGCCTTGAAGCGCTCGAAGATCTCCTTCGCTTCCTTCTTGCCGGACTCATCGACTCTCTTCTTCTTGACGCTGTTCTTCTTGCTCTTGATGGCCGCAGCGTCCTTGTCCATCTCGTGTACGGACTTAATCTGCTCGATGTGCTTCTTGTGCTCCTCGTCAGCGGCCTGCTTGCACTCGATGAACTTCGCCTGTGCTGCGTCCGCATCCTTCCTGAGCTTGTCGGCCTGCTCGTAGTAGCCGATCATCCTGTCGTGGGCTGCCTGTGCCTGCTCGGCGTACTCGGCCACCTGGCGGTGGTACATCTCTGCCTGAGCTTTAGCTTCCCTGAGCTGAGCGACGAGTCCCTTGATCTCATCGTTCTGCTCGTAGGACCTCTCCCTCTCTTCGATCTGCTTGGCGAGAACTGCAATCTGCTTGACGATCCCATTCTCCTTGTCCTTTCCAAGGGGCTGGGTCTGCTGCATGTATTCAAGATCCTGGAGCTGTTTCTTCAGCTGTTTGAGGGGGACCTGGTCCTTCTCCTCTGCTTTCTCAGTCCTGTAAGGTGCCAACTGCTCCTTGAGTGCGGTGACCTTCTGGTTCCACTCGTCCCTGAGCTCCTTTGTCTCCCTTACTTTCTGGTTGTAAGAGTCACGCTCTTCCCTGCACTTTCCTGCTTCGTCGACGAGTTCCCTGACCTGTGCGTTGAGTGCGTCCCTCTTGGCCTTCCACTCTTTGGTCTGGTTGTTGAGCTCGTCCCTGAGCTTCCTGTGCTTCTCTGCATCTTCGTTCACGATGCTGCGCTTCTCTTCCATCGCTTCGAGGCTCTCCTCGGAGGCTGTGATCTCCTCCTCGGTCTCGGTCACCTGCTCGATGACCTCTTCTGCCTGCGTCTGCTCTTCCTGAGAATTCTGCTGCTGAATTTCCTCCACAAAATCTTCCATAAATGTTCAACTCTCTATGTTCGAAATGACCATGAGATAAGCATGGTCCACTTTATACGTGCGTAATAATAACTTGTTTATAAAGATTACCGAAAAGGAATCAGAACTGCCGTATATTTCCGTGAGAATATCGGTCCGAATACCGAATATCCGCTTATACATGTTGGTGCATCAGGGGGATATGAATGATGAATTCGCCGTCGACGAGTCGGGAATGACCTCCGACGGCTACCATATCCTGGATCCGGTCAGCAAGAGATCCATGTACCTGAAGAACCTGATAGTCTTCGCTATCCTTGCCCTGTTCTTCGGACTGGGAATCCATTACGCGGATATCATCTGGGAGACGGATACGGACCTCTACCGCATGGGATTGTTAGCAGTGTTCATCCTTATCGCGGTCTACCTCATCGTATCGCCCATTGTCTTCTACAGGCGGTACCGCTACAGGCTGGACGACGACAAGGTCGACATAAGGCGCGGAATCATCACCATCACGCACACCATGGTGCCCATAGAGAGGATCCATCAGGTGGAGGTATCGAAGGGACCCATCAACCGCATGTTCGGTCTGGCCAATGTCAACATAACCACGGCGGGCGGGACGGCCACCCTCGAATACCTCAACGAACCAGTGGCCGAGAGCATCGCCTCCAAACTCAACGAATGCGTCGTAAGACTCCTGAAGGACCGTGACCAGAATTGACGGACGAAGAGAGCGCAATGCCGGAAAACACCGGGGGACAGATAGTACTAAGGAACCATTGGTCTGTGATCATTGGCAACATCCTGTCTGCGGTGATAACCGTCGGCATCATGCTGTTCATCACCGCCCTGAACTTCAGCGAGAAGGGCCTGGACTACGGGGAGAGATGGGTCGTTATCGGTATAATCCTGGTCGGATCGCTTACATTCATTTTCTGGAGAAGATGGAAGCTCACCACATACACCTTCGGCGACACCGAGATCACCGTCGACAGGGACACCGTCTTCAAGAAACAGATACATATACAGTATTCCAGACTGGCGTCGGTCAACGTCAGGAGGAGCATTATCAACCATATTTTCGGGACAACCGCGCTGCTCTTCAACGTCAATTCTTCCGTCAACTCAGCCCAGGCCGAGGCCATCCTTACCCTGAAGAAAGATGAGGCGGACAAGATCAGAGAGGCCATCTCCCAGAGGATATTCCAGAGGGAGATGGTCGTCAAGGAGGAGGTCAAACAGGAGACGCTGGTGGAGATCAGCAACTTCGACGTCATCCTGCACGGTTTCTTCGGGCAGCCCTCCCAGCAGTCCATCATCGGACTGGCTTCACTGGCATATTCCATTTGGTCCCTGTTCTGGGGGGCCAGCGGAGGTTTGGCGGCAATAATCATCTTCGTATTCAGCTACGCGTACCCCATGGTCATGTCCATCCTGAGATACTACAATTACAGAATCTACCGCGTCAACGACACCATCACAGTGGAGAGCGGTATGATCAACAACTACCGCAGCTCATTCAGCGTGAAGAAGGTGAATGCGATAAGGATCAGACAGCCTCTCCTGGCCAGATTCATGGGCAAGGCGCTGCTGGAGGCCGAGGTCGTCGGCATCGCCGACCAGCAGGGGATACCCCTTCTCTGCCCTCTTAAGAGCAAGAAGACCGTCATGACCCTCGCTAATCAGCTCATCCCGGAGATGCTCTTCGATGTCGAGAAGAGCGGCCAGCCCTCGAAGGCCCTCATACCCACGATGGCCAACAGGGTCTTCTTCGCCCTGGTGCTCATCGCCGTCGGATTCTGCTTCTACACATACACCGAATCCCTGGCCGACTTGGGTTACTGGGAGCATTTGGCGCTCTTGGCCATCGATGCGCTGCTGATGCTGATACTGCCCGCCATCCTCGTTATACACGGCTTGCTGGCACATGCGGGCAGAGCGTTCGCATCCTCGGACGAACTTTTCATGTTCGTGATAGGCGCATACGACAGGGAGACCGACTTCATCAGGTACGACAAGGTGCAGATGAGCGTGGTGTCCTCGGGAATAATCCAACGCCGGTTCGGAGTGGCCCAATGCACCATATCGACGATGTCCGCAATGGGTGCCAAGAACATCAGATCGGGCGTCTTCTTCAAGGAGGACCTTGACGCCGTTCCGTCGGAGATCATGGCAAGGATAAGGGACGGAAGGTACGACTACAAGCGCTACCAATGATGTCAGCGGCCTTTACGGGACGTGCGTTTATAATTAAAATTAAATGAATAACGCGCATTGAGGTTCTATGAGCAACAGCTGTCCCCTTGATTACAGGTACGGCCGCCCCGAGATGAAGGCAGTCTTCTCCGAGGAGAGCCGTATCCAGAACCAGATGTACGTAGAAGCGGCCCTCGCAAGGGCCCACGCATCCCTTGGAACCATATCCGAGGCGGATGCCAAGGAAATCACCCGTGTGGCATCCTTGGACATCGTTTCTGTCGACAGGATCAAGGAGATCGAGCAGGAGACCAGGCATGACCTGATGGCCATGGTCAAGGCCATGACCGAGCAGTGCCAGGGCGACGCCGGGAAATACGTTCACCTGGGCGCCACGTCCAACGACATCGTCGATACCGCCACGGCCCTTCAGATAAAGGCGGCCATGGATATCATTCTCGATGATGTCGAGAAATTCATCTACACGCTTGCAGTCATCGCTAAGAGGGAGAGGGACACCCTCGAGATCGGCAGGACACATGCTCAGTTCGCTATACCCATAACATTCGGTTTCAAGATCGCCGGATACATCGCAGAGATGATCAGGCACAGAGAGAGGATCATCGAGTGCATGCCCAGGGCATGCGCGGGAAAGATGGCTGGAGCCGTCGGTACCGGTGCCGCTCTGGGAAAGAACTTCTTCGAGATCCAGAAGAGGGTTATGAGCGATCTCGGTCTAACCTACGAGCCCGCAGCCACACAGGTGGTCGGAAGGGACAGGTACACCGAGGTCATCTGCCTCATGGCCAACATTGCGACCTCCATCGAGAGGTATGGTACCGAGATCAGGAACCTCCAGAGGTCCGAGATCGGCGAGGCATCGGAATTCTTCGATGTCGAGAAGCAGGTCGGAAGCTCCACAATGGCCCAGAAGCGCAACCCTATGAACTCCGAGAACTGCTGCGGTCTGGCAAGGGTCGTAAGATCGTTCGTCACTCCGACCTTCGAGAGCCAGGTCCTCTGGCACGAGAGGGACCTGTCCAACTCATCCACTGAGAGATTCACACTGCCCCACGTGTTCATCCTCACCGACGAGATCCTGAAGAAGATGAACTGGATCTTCGAAGGGCTTGAGGTGCATGCCGACAAGATGCTCGAGAACATCGAGTCCTCCAAGGGACTGGTCATGGCCGAGCCCCTGATGATGAAGCTCACCGAGAAGGGCATCGGAAGGCAGGACGCCCACGAGATCATCAGGGAATCGTCGATGATCGCAGAGGACCAGAACAGGCACCTGAGGGACGTTCTCATGGAGAGGGAGGACCTGAAGGGAGTGCTTTCCAAGGAGGAGATCATCGCCACCATGGATGCTTCCAACTACGTCGGCGCCTCCAGGGAGATCGTGGACAAGATGGTCGAAGCCGCGGAGAACATCCTCGAAAGGACGGTGCCCTGATGAATCCCCAGATGCGTTTCGGTTTCATCATCGGTGCTGTGGTAGGCGCCGCTCTGGGCGGATTCATGGTTATGAACGGCAGCCCGTGGTTCATGATACTCGTGCTCACGCCGATCGGTGCGGTCATGGGAGCGGCCCCCTGGCTGCTCAAACCCAAGAATGAATGACGGTCGGAGATCCGACCGTCTGAAAAACCGTTTCAGAGTTTCTTTCCGGCATGGTCGCCGGGCGTTACGTAGAATATTTCCTCGACCTTCATCTTGATGAGGTTCTTGGCGGGGTAGGTCTCCTTCTTGGAGTGGGCGATGGCAACCGCCTTCTCGTAGTCCGCACCGGAGTTCTCTATGGTCACGGATCCCTTGATCTGATAGGACTCCGAGAAATCCCTGGTCCAGATGTAGAAAGCCGCCTTGGGGTTCTCCTTGAGGTTGGCAAGGGTCTTGTTGAGATAGTTGTCGATCAGCCAGATGTTGCCGTCGTCGCCTTTGAAAATCATTCCTACGGGGACCACGTTGGGCGTCCCGTCCTTGGAGGCCGTGGCGAATGAAATAATGCCTGTGGCCTTCATCTCTTCGAGCATCTCTGCTGTTAGTTCTGCCATGGTCTGGATAACAAGGTCGAGGATTATAATAATGATGAGGAGCAGAGCTCAAGTCCCATTACAATTAGAGATAAGTAGAGAGGAGTGCAAGAATAATGGTTTCATAAGCCATGGTTTGTTTGCAAAATTCTGCGTTACAACACATAATCAACTTTACAAGCTCCGTTTGCGACGACCCTGGCAGAGACTATCTCGTAGATGAAATAATACTCGTCGTCCTTCTTCGGTTCGAACTCCTCGGGAGTTACACGATGGCGTTGTCGTCCAGAGGTAGCTTTCTACTTCAGAGAAACATTTGAACGCCCGCCGCCCTCTGGGCGTGAGTCTTATCGGAATCCAAGACACCGTAGGCAGTTACGTCAGGTACATCCAGAATAATGAGATCGTCTGTTTCGCTCAGCATTACAGCATGGTAATGACCACCTATCTGAGAAACAAAGAGCGTCTGAAGAATAACAAGCAGACCCTCAGCGACTTTGCAAAGCTCACACCATTCGCAGTCTCCGACCTGGAATTCAACCTCAGAACAACGACCTCGTCATGGACGGACCGTTCACAGAGCCGGACAGCAAGTTCCTCAGACTTCAAGCCAGAGCATATGGGTGATGATGCTAGGTGGTCTTTAGCACCTAGCATGTTTCATATGTTCATTTTCTACAAAGTTTGGATTGTGATTATATCTCTAGTTAGAGGCCTTCATATACCAGCGAATAGCCTCATAATTTGTATTATTATTTTCAGTTTATCTCTTCAGTTTCCAGAATATAAACGCTTTCTTAGTTCGTGTTAGAGGATTCACGATGCTCTGATTAAAGAGCTAGAAAGATTACATTGTGCAATGTTCATGCATCGTGCTACCTGTACAGGAAACTCTAACATCCGATGCGTCTTCCGATGATTTTTTTTGTCCCTCCGAACACTTATTAATTTAAAACTACAAAGTACCCTTTTCCCTTTGAACTTTGCAGGAAATCTTGAAAATAGTCAGATAAGAATTTCAAAATAGGGTTTTCTCAAGCCTAATATGATAAACATTTTTAGACTTACGATTATTGCTCCCCCCGGATCATTAGAAAAAATGACCAGCAACAAAAACGAGCGGCAAAACCTCCGAGAATGAGTGCAAGGACTGAAGAAGTGCGACATTCATTCTCAATCGCTAAAAGGAGGCGAATGCCGCATGAGATACATTGGGCTAGATGTACATAAGGATAATATCACGGCTTGCGTGCTCACGAGCACGGGCAAGCCGAAGTTCGAGA
>Ga0310786_10012412_pt1 | contig 10547 bp, 8 predicted proteins | sample AusTroGonzalo_MG_FD_203881 | JGI IMG/M metagenome (GOLD analysis project Ga0310786, IMG submission 203881) | Bovine rumen microbial communities from tropical cattle in Woodstock, Queensland, Australia - Gonzalo_03 (v2) (version 2) | ecosystem: Host-associated > Mammals > Digestive system >... | reverse complement strand
GCTGGAGATTGTTTCGCATCCCCAGAACATCAAGGTTAAGTCCAGCACCTATGCCACATTCTCAGTGGAAGCGACAGGTGACGAATTGAGCTATCAATGGCAAACGAAGGTCACGGAAGAAGGCGGCTGGAACAATACGTCCCTGAGCGGCAACAAAACAGCGACGCTGAACTTCAAGGCGACAACAACTATGAGCGGACGCCAGTTCCGTTGCGTTGTTACGGACAGGTACGGAAACAGCATTGAGTCCGAGCCGGCATACCTGTACATCGGCACACCGCTGAACATCACGGGGCAGCCTGAAGACACAACGGTAGCTGTTGGCTTTGAAGTAGAGTTTGAAGTTGCGGCAGTCGGAAGCGGCCGGACATACCAGTGGCAGGAACGGACTGCAGAAGGCGAATGGACTGATTCTGTACGGAACGGATATGACAGCGATGTTCTGAGTTTTACTGCCGAGTATGAGCTGGATGGTTATGAATTCCGCTGCATTGTAACTGACAGTCATGGATTTACTCAGACATCCGAAACGGCAACGTTGATGATTGAGCGCACACCGCTGGCAATTGTTGCGCAACCCGAGAGTATCAAGATTAAATCCAGCACCTATGCCACATTCTCAGTGGAAGCGACGGGTGACGAATTGAGCTATCAGTGGCAAACGAAGGTCACGGAAGAAGGCGGCTGGAACAATACGTCCCTGAGCGGCAACAAAACAGCGACGCTGAACTTCAAGGCGACAACAACATATAATGGACGCCAGTTCCGTTGCGTTGTTACGGACAGGTACGGAAACAGCATTGAGTCCGAGCCGGCATACCTGTACATCGGCACACCGCTGAACATCACGGGGCAGCCTGAAGATACAACGGTAGCTGTGGGATCTGAAGCGGAGTTTGAGATCACGGCAGTCGGAAGCAGCCGGACATACCAGTGGCAGGAACGGACTGCAGAAGGCGAATGGACTGATTCTGTACGGAACGGATATAACAGTGCAGTTCTGAGTTTCACAGCTGAAGATGAGCTGGATGGTTATGAATTCCGCTGCATTGTAACTGACAGCCATGGATTCACCAAAGTCTCAGATGCGGCGACGTTGACGATTGAGCGTACACTGCTGGAGATTGTTGCGCAGCCCGAGAGTATTAAGATTAAATCCAGCACCTATGCCACATTCTCAGTGGAAGCAACAGGCGATGAACTGAGTTATCAGTGGCAAACGAAGATGAACGAAACAGCAGAATGGGGTAACACTGGACTAAATGGAAACAAAACGGACACACTTTATTTCAAGGCGACAACAACATATAATGGTCGTCAATTCCGCTGTGTTGTTACGGACAAGTACGGAAACAGCCTTGAATCCGAGCCGGCATACCTGTACATTGGCACACCGCTGAATATCACGGGTCAGCCTGAAGACACAACGGCACCGCTGGGATCTGAAGTGGAATTTGAAGTAACGGCAGTCGGAAGTAGCCGAACCTACCAGTGGCAGGAGCGGGCAGCAGAAGGCGAATGGATTGATTCTGTACGGAACGGATATGACAGCGCAGTTCTGAGCTTTACTGTTGAAAATGATCTGGATGGTTATGAATTCCGCTGTATTGTAACTGACAGCCATGGATTTACCCAGACATCCGAAACGGCAACGTTGACGATTGAATTTGAACTCATATCTGGTGACTTTACGTACAGACTTACAGATGAACTGGATGGAGTATGCATCGTCAAGTATAATGGCAATGACAGCAGTGTTTGTGTTCCGGCAATGATTGACGGGAAACCAGTTGTTATCATCGGCACAAAAGCGTTTGAAAACAATGAAAGCATTGCATCGGTCAGTTTGCCGAATTCTGTTGTTGTCATTGAATCGCGTGCATTTGCCGGATGTATTCACCTTAACACTATGACTACTCATGACTAATCATTACAGGGGAGACTGAAAAGCCTCCCCACCTTCATCAGCGCGGGGCTTTATTCCGGTTCGATTCCGGAAGCGCTGGAAGAAAAAAACGGGAGGTATCTTGCCTATGCCAGCTGCATTGACCTACCTGGCGATCATGCTTGGGGTAATCATTGTCTGGTTCTTGCTGCTGAAAAGACCGGTTTATGAAGCCGTTCTGATCAGCTTCATCATCCTGCTGACGATTACCGGAACCTGGGGTAATGTTTTGGGGTACATTGATACAGGTCTGAAGACCTCGCTTCTGTATTCAATGACGGCATTCTGTGCTATGTCGATCCTTTTGACAAAGACGAAGGTAATCGACAGCGCTATTGCTGTTATTCTGGCACTGCTGGGTCGTGTTACCGGCGGTGCGGGTTATGTGTCTGTTGTGGCCAGTGCTTTTATGGGTGCGCTGTCCGGTTCTGGCCCCGGGAATGTTATGGCTACCGGTTCCATTACGATTCCGGCTATGAAGAAATCGGGTTTCCCGGCTGAACTGGCGGCAAACATTGAAAGCAATGCCTCTTACCTGGGGAATATGATTCCGCCTTCCGGAAACATTACTGCTGCGCTGGGTGCCTTGACCGGCATGGCCGCATATGGCGAAGGCTATATTTCCCAGGCAGAGTTCTGGATCGTACTATGGGGATGCAGTCTGTGGTTTATTCTGCAGCGGCTGATTATGGTGTTTGGTTTCTGCAAGTATTACAAGGTTGCTCCGATGGATAAAAAGGATCTTCCTTCCCTGAAGGAGACTTTCAAGCAGGGATGGCAAGGATTGTTGCTGCCAGTAATTATCCTGCTTCCCTTCATTCTGGATTATTTCTTTAAGTCTACTTTCTTCACTGATAGGTTGGGGAAAGACGGGGCAAAGTATATGTCCAGCAGCCTGCTGATTTTTATCGGCGGCCTGGCGTCCATTTATGCTGTGATTATTGCAAAGGATAAAAAACAGTGCACGCCCCATGCGATAGCGAAGATGTTCGCAGATGGCATCAAGATTATTGCTCCGGCTATCGGCGTATGTGTCATCGGCTATATGATTGGTGCAATGTTCACTGATCTTAAGGTGACCGATGAAATGCTGACTTTCATGGAAGGCATGAACATGGGCCGGTTTGGACTGGTGCTGTTTATTTGCTTTATTACCTGCCTGCTGGGTATGGTAATTCCCGGATCCTCTTTGGTGGTTATTTTCGGACCGGTATTTATTACGATCCTGGCTTCCAAAGGCGTTAATCCGGTTTTGGCTGCTGCCATGCTGCCCTGTATCTGCGGTGTTATGTGCGGCATTACACCTCCGCTTGGCCTCGGAATGTATGCAGGTATGAGCTTGGCCGGATCTGAGTTTGGAAAAACATTCAAAAACAATCTGTGGTGGGTGGCTGCCCAGTTTGTGATGGAAGTTGTCGTGTTAATGGGCTGGCTGCCTATCCTTGGACTGTAAGGAGAGAAGAGAAAGTATGAAAAAGATAACCGATATATGTAAAATGATCTTCGGCTATGGCATCATGATCGTTCTCTTCGCCGGAGGATTGACATTCTTTGGCTATGTTGCTGCCTTGATTATTGGTGGAGAAACAGCAACGGCGATATGTACCTGGATTTATAAATCCTTTATTCCGATTATCATATATGCTTCGACTGTTTTGATTCTCTTTGGTCTTTTGACGATGTATCTGGCCGGAGAGAAGGCGCTTGTGCCGGGGCAGAAAAACGCACAACATGAGGGTGAAAAGTAAAACAGAAAAACTTGTATGACAAACAGTACGCATTGGTACAGGGTCCAGATACTGATCCTGTACCAATGCGGTTCAGTTGTTCTGAATTATCAGTGCCTAAATTGGAATACCCTAATGAATATATCATGTATGATATCAGATCATTATCGATAAATAAATCCTTCTGGGGAGTTTAGAATATGTCTAACAATGTATCCATGCAGTTCATTGCCGATATAAAAAATGTTTGGAATAAAGAAATACCAGCACAAGTTTTTCAGCGGGCACGTCAGAGTTTACTTGATTATCTGGCAGTGACATGCGCAGGGGCAGCTTTTCAGCAGGACAAGCTGGAAAAGTATCAGGCTTTTGCACAACCGGAAGAGGGAATGTTCCGTGCAATTGGTACCGGGAAAGATCTGGTTTTAAAGGAAGCAGTCTTTCTGAATGGCCTGAACGGACATGCGCTAGATTATGATGATGGAACCAACAGCGGAATCATTCACCTGGGTTCGCCTGTTTTCTCTCTACTCATACCTTTGGCACAACGGTATGAGATTTATGTTGATGATTTATTGAAAGCTGCTATTATTGGTTATGAAGCTTCCTATACGATGGCAGTATCTATACAACCCAAACACAAATCAATGGGATATCACGCAACGGGAACCTGTGGTACACTGGGGGCAACACTGGCTGCAAGCTATATGCTTGGCTTTACTGCTGAAGAGCGCTTTCAAGCCTTTGCGGCAGCATGTGTGGCGGCCAGCGGTATGCTGAAGGTGTTAGATGACGGAAGTGAGCTGAAGCCTTATAATGTGGCAAAAACAGCTTTGTTATCCCTGACGGCATTGCAAATGGCAAAGGCGGGATTCAAAGGTCATCCTGATCCGCTGGGAGGACGTGGATTCCTGAAAATGATGACAGGACAGGAAAACACTGAACTCAAACCTGTACTGTTAAATGGAACCTATGCCATTATGAAAAGCTATACGAAGCCGTATGCTTCCTGCCGATACACACATCCTTCCGTGGAAGCGGCGATCCGGATGAGAGACAGAGTGAAACTGGATGAAATAGAGCGTATTGATATACTAACTTATGATTTGGCAGTATCCGGACATGATCATACGGAAATCCCCGGAAGCTACAGTGCAAAGATGAGTATTCCTTATGCTACGGCAGCAGGGCTGATCTTCGGAAAAGCGGGACTGCAGGAATTTGACGAGGACACAGTGCGACGCACGGATGTACTTGCATTGACTGGGAAGATTCATGTGAAGTCGGATGAAACATTAAGCGCAGCGTTTCCAGCAAGACAATCTGCTATTGTAACGATCCATACAAAAGAGAAAGACCTGACAGAACAAGTGGATTATCCCAAGGGAGAGCCGGAAAACCCGATGAACGAAACGGAATTCAGAGAACGTTTTGATGGACTAATGGCTTATGCCGGAATAGAATATGAAACATGTTCTTCCATATATAATAAAGTTAATCAACAGATATTGGTTTCTGAGTTGATTATGGATTTATGAGAGGAAAAAGATGAAGCTGATCCTTGGTACAATGACCTTTGGTGAATCTGTATTCGCTCCGGACGTTTCAGCGTTTTTGCAGACATTTTTCGATGCGGGCTACAGCGAACTGGACACTGCATATGTTTATAATGAAGGTCAATGCGAGAACCTTTTGGGCGATGCATTGCGGAACATCCGTAATCCCTACCGAATTGCGACAAAAGTGAATCCGCGGATTACAGGAAAACTGGATTATGAAGCCGCATATCTGCAGGTGAATGAAAGCCTGAAACGTTTGTGTCTCCCTTCAGTTGAAACTGTTTATCTGCATTTTCCGGATCCGGCTACGCCAGTTGTTTCCGTGCTTTCTGCAATGGCGGAACTGCATGATCAGGGAAAATACCGGGAACTGGGGCTTTCCAACTTTCCGGTCAATATGATTGAAGAAGTCTTTGATATCTGTGGAAAGCACGGCTGGGTCAAACCGACCGTATACGAAGGAATGTATAATCCACTGACACGGAAAGCAGAAGGAGAACTGAAAATCTGCCTGGAAGACCTTGGAATGCGATACTACGCGTATAATCCTTTGTGCGGGGGCTTACTTACCGGACGATATGCAAGGTTTGATGATGCACCGAGTGACGGACGGTTTACACACAGACCGGGATATCAAAACCGTTACTGGAAAAAAAGCTATTTTGATGCTGTGAACATTGTGAAAGAGGCCTGTACAGAAGAAGGGATCACTCTGGTGGAAGCGACATATCGATGGATGAGTCATCATTCCATGCTCAGGGAGGAGCGGGGTGACGGAATCATCATCGGAGCGTCGAAACTGAGTCATCTTGAACAAAATATGGAAACGGCCAAAGCCGGAAGACTGTCGGAGAAGATTGCAGAGGCGTTTGAACGAGCGTGGGAGAGCTGCCGGAATGACAGCCCGGAATACTATACGCTGTACAGGAAAAAGTAAAACTAAACGATCCTGACAGCATAGAAAAAATGGAAGAGGGAACAAGTTGCTAAATCAGAAGACTGTTTTTGAAACACTGGCAAAGTATGGCGTGACATTTTTTACCGGAGTGCCTGATTCCTATCTGAATGGATTCTGTAATTATGCGCTGGCAAATTGCGAAGAACGCAATATCATTGCGGCGAATGAAGGAAATGCAATAGGAATTGCCGCAGGACATTACTTTGCCAGTCAAACTATTCCGTTGGTTTATATGCAGAACAGCGGACAAGGAAACGCTATTAATCCGCTGGCAAGCCTGGCGGATCCGAACGTTTATGCTGTACCGATGCTTTTGCTGATCGGCTGGCGCGGCCAGGGCAATACAGAACCGAATCACCCGCAGCATACATTGCAGGGGGAAATAACCCCCGGCTTGCTGGAACTGATGCATATTCCATATACAATCTTGTCTGACAGTGACGAAGATTTTGACAAGATTATCCATGTGGCAACGGAGTACTGCAAAAAAAATCGCGGCCCTTACGGTTTGATTGCTCCGAAAGGAGTCATGGCTGATCCGAACAAGGCCAATAACGTTGATGGTTCTTATCCGATGAGCCGGGAAGAGGCAATAGAGGCCATTCTGGACGAAATGCCTGATGATACGATCTATGCAGCAACAACCGGGCGGGCGACAAGAGAACTGTTTTTTTTGCGGGAGAAGCGTGGAGAGGACAAGACGCACGATTATCTGAATGTGGGCAGCATGGGACATGCCAGTTCTGTGGCACTGGGCATTGCACTGGAAAAACCGGAGCGTTCGGTGGTTGTTCTGGATGGTGATTCAGCGGCAATCATGCATATGGGTGCAATGACAATGGTGAGTAAGGTGAAGGTGCCAAACTATTGTCACGTTATTTTGAATAACGGTGCGCATGAATCTGTAGGAGGTCAGCCATCAGCTGGTTTCCTAGTGGATTTTACCGCGATTGCTGAGGCGTGCGGATATCTTACAACGGGGCATCCGGTAACGACAAAAGAAGAACTGGTTGATGCGATCCGCACCCTCCGAGGACAAGAGAAACCAATGTTTATTGACTGTCGGGTGCATAAAGGACTGAACCGCAAATTGCCGCCGATCGTTTTTGACCATCGGGAAGCGATAGATAAACTGATGCAGGAGCTTGATCAACAACCCTGAAGGGCTATTGTGATACATAACGAAACAAAAAGTTAAGGGGATAAAAAACATGAACAGCATGGAACAAACGAGAGCTTTTCTGAAATCCATAGGGCTTCCCGGCGGAGATGCCTATGATCTGCCGACATCGGAAAAGCGCTTTGCCGACGGAGGACAATATCGGTTCGAGGTGCCTGGAATACAGGGACCTAAGGTAATGAAAGCTTTGCTGGAATCCATTGACGGGTACGGACTTTATCTGCATCGTGTGACTCAGACCCAGGGAATTATGCGACTGACAGATGAAGAGATCGGAAAGATGGTTGAATTGGCACATGAGTATCAGACTGATCTGATTCTGGCTGTCGGTCCAAGAGCCACAACAGACACCTCTGCTTCTGTGCACACGGAAGAAGGTGTCCGGATGGGGTATCGTCTGCGGGGAGAAGAGCAGATTGTCAGGGCAGTTGAAGATGTGAAACGGGCAGCAAGACTTGGCTGCCGAGGTTTTTTGGTGTATGACGAGGGTTGCCTGTGGGTGTTGGGAAAGATGAAGGAAGCGGGAGAACTGCCGAAGGACTGCCACTTCAAGGTGTCTGCCCATGCTGGACACGGGAACCCTGCCTCTGCGAAGCTGCTGGAAGAAATTGGGGCCGGATCCATTAATCCCGTCCGGGATATTCAGCTGCAGATGCTGGCAGCAATGCGACAGGCGATCAGAATCCCCATTGATATCCATACAGAAAACCCGAAATCCACAGGTGGATTTATCCGACACTATGAGGTACCAGAAATGATCCGGGTGGCAGCGCCGATTTATCTGAAAACCGGCGGTTCTGTGGCAGCGACACACAGCTGGGACAGCACAGAGGACGATGCAAGGAAACGGGCGAAACAGTGTGCGCTGGTGAAGCGAATGATAGATGAGTATTATCCTGAGGCTGTTTGGAGTCCCAGGGGAAGTCTGAAAGAGTAATCATATGACAATACGGAAAGAAGGACAGGCTGACAATGAGACATCACCGCTATAATCCTGAGTTTGAGTTTGTTGTAGAACCGGAATCTTTTGATAAGTATACTGAGCGTGAATTGCTGCAATACTGTCTTGGCGCGACAATGTATATGCCGGGATATAAGGATTTTGCTTCCAAAATTCTTTCCAATGCCATGCCGGGCCTGACGAGTATGGTAATGTGCTGTGAGGATGCCTGTCCGGAAGAACGGATAGAAGAAGCAGAAGAAAACATCCACAACCTGTTGGATACCGTTACAAGTGCAGTGGAAGACGGTACACTGGATAAAGACAAGGTTCCGCTGATTTTTGTCCGGATAAGGAATCTGGAACAATTCAAACACTTTGGTGAAAAACTGACGAAGCATCAGGTGAAGAGCCTGTGCGGTATTAATTTTCCGAAATTTAATGCCGAGAATGGTTACGAATACTATGCGTATCTGAGAGATCTGAACGATCGGTTTGGAGAGATCCTTTACGGCATGCCCATCATTGAGGATATGGAGGTCGCCTACAAAGAGACCAGAATGTATGAGCTGACGGGTATCAAACGTATTCTGGACAAGTATAAGGATCTGGTGCTGCAGGTTCGTGTGGGTGCAACAGATTTCTCGTCTGTGTTTGGAGTGCGCCGCGGCGTGGGTTATTCAGTATATGACATTATGACGGTACGGGAATGCCTGTGTGATATTCTGAATATGTTTGGAAGAAACAATGATTATGTGGTTTCCGGACCTGTGTGGGAATACTTCCGGGCACCGAAAGAACTGATGTTTGAGGAATTGCCGCACCATGACATTGAAGACTATCTGATTACCCGAAAAGCAATCGTGAATAACGAAGTGGATGGTCTTCTGCGAGAGGTCATCCTGGATAAGGCAAACGGATTTGTAGGCCGGACTGTTATTCATCCTACCCATGTTAAGTTTGTGAATGCGATGATGGCGGTTACTAAGGAAGAGTATGACGACGCATGCCAGATTCTGGGAACAAGCGGTGGTGTGGTCAAGGGTTCCGGTGGGAACAAAATGAATGAGATTAAGCCCCATACAAACTGGGCACGGAAAGTTTATAACCGGGCAAGGGCTTATGGCGTGATCCGGAATGAAAGCGGGCATGTGAAATTATTTGCAGTGAATGATTAAACAAATCACGGAGAGGAACCGGCATGATTAAGCAAATCATTACTCCCATCAGTGAGGAAACAGCAGCGGAACTACAGGTGGGAGATACGATAGAGATCAGCGGAGATATTATATGCGGCCGTGATGCTGTTCTGCCAAGAGTATTGAAAATGATTGATGAAGGCAGAATATATGAGCTGGGTGTTGAGCTACAGGGACAGGTGGTTTTTCATACAGCGGTCAGCCCTGCCGGTGTTGGGCCTACGAGTTCGAACAAACTGGAAATAGAAAGCAGCATCGGGCCCTTGTCGGCTGCAGGGGTTAAACTGCATCTGGGAAAGGGTGCATTGCATCCGGAAACTGTACAGGTTCTTGAAGAGCATAATGCAGTATATGCGGTGATTCCGCCGGTAACAGCTTTGCTTGGGGATAAAACAACAAATATCCGGTGTGCGGCGTTTCCTGAACTGGGAATGGAAGCACTCTATATGATCCATGTGGACAGATATCCGGCAATTATTGGGGCAGCGCACGGGAGGAGTATCTATGAATGAGACAAAGGATATTGTTTCCCTTGTGCGTGATACGTTGGTAAGCGCAGGTTCAACGTTCAGGGAAGATAAGAAGGAAGCTTACCGGAAAGCGATTACGGAAGAAGACAATGAAAATGCCAGATGGGTGCTGGAAACGATTCTGCAGAATGCGGAAGCGGCAGAGAAAAACCATAGCCCTCTGTGTGATGATACGGGTATTCCGCATTTGCTTCTGGAAGTGGGCGCAGACTGTGCCGTGAGCGGACGGATGCTGGATGATATCCGGCAAGGTGTCGCTGAAGGCTTGCGTAAACTGCCGGGAAGACCAATGGGGATTATGGGAGATGATAGCAGCCGTATTGATCAGAGCGGCGGATTAAATCCGGACAGCGCGGGGGTCGAGCCGGCACCGATTTTGCTTCGTCGATGCGAAGAGAATGTGATCCGGCTTCATATCCTGATGTTTGGCGGCGGCCCGGCAATCCGGGCAAAGACATATCGCGTTTTCCATAAACATGATACACAGGTAGTATTGGACGAAATTGTGA
>Ga0310786_10012411_pt1 | contig 10547 bp, 15 predicted proteins | sample AusTroGonzalo_MG_FD_203881 | JGI IMG/M metagenome (GOLD analysis project Ga0310786, IMG submission 203881) | Bovine rumen microbial communities from tropical cattle in Woodstock, Queensland, Australia - Gonzalo_03 (v2) (version 2) | ecosystem: Host-associated > Mammals > Digestive system >... | reverse complement strand
CAACTTTAGCGTGTTCTTCATCATGTCGTAACACTAACTCCATGTGGCTATCACTTTTATCCCAACTATTCATTGGATTACGCATTCCTCTTAGTGCGTGTTCAAAACCACATACATCTATGTTTTCAACTTTAATCATGCTTTGACCTCTCTTATCTTTGCTCCACAATTAGGGCAATAATTTGTCGTTTTGTTACATAATGGTGAAACTCCACACTCAGAACATCTAATATGTCCTGTAGATACTTTTTCTGTACCTATATATACTGTTGGAGTAACTATCCACCGCCCCACTTTCTGCTTCGGCTGAACGGATGGCAAATCTTTGATTGCCATTTCAATATCTTCAAAAGAAGTCTGCATCTCAACATCAAAGTTTTCGTTCCGATATAACCATTCTTTTGAAGATTTGATATAGTCAAGCACTTCGGCTCTGCTTACGCAATCCTCACAAGGCTCTCCCCATAGGGTATCAACTGTATTCTTGATTACTTCCTCATCATGCTTATCAATGTCAAATTCAAGTGCTTTAATTGCCATGTCATAAGCTTCTATGACACGCTTACTTTCTTTTTTCTTCATTTGTTGTGGAGTATGAAGGTCTATAAATGTCTGTTTCATGCTCTCCATTTTTTTAATTGCTTCTTCTTTCGTCATTCGCTCACCTCCGTAATAACTCCACCTTTCCAACCATCTTTCAAGTAGTCGCACACATCATCTATTTCCTCTTTGTCAAAACTTGTGTATGTAGTTATTACCTTCACACCATACCCATTGACAGTATTGGGTTTTAATATCTCATAGTTAATCACGCATTTCATTCGCTCACCTCAATTCACCATATTGCTTACGCTATATTCTCCGATTCTTCTTGTTAATGCTTTCTTGCAACTACTTAATAACTCTTGTGCATTTTCTACTTTGCTTTTCATAATCTTGAATGCACGATTAAAACATACATTTGTTATATACTCTTCTTGACTTGCAAGTTCTGCTAAACTGTCTTTATCTGCTACTGTGCCGTGTTCTATCTCGCTACGCTTTGTGTGATACATTTCTTTATACACCGCTTTACTAATGTCATCACGAATACCTAACTGCTCTACCATACCGCCTGCAAAGTAAATGTATGTTGACAGGTTCAAACAGAAATCTTCTAACTCCATATCAGTAGGTGGATTCTCTCCATCTTTAAGACAATCACGAATGAATGCGACATACTTATCCAAGTCTTTACAATACGGCTTGATGATTGTATCTATAATCTCATTTACCTGTTTTGAGTTACCTTCAATCTTGTCTTTGAGTTCGTTGATTTTCTTAATACCAATTTCATCAAGTGTTATCTTCATACTCTACCTCCTAATTGGAACTTCTCACTCTGTTTGAAAAAGTCGTTCATGTCATAGTCAAAGAACACACGCTTCTTTTTGCCTTCAATTACATAAGTCATTTCACCATAATATACATCAATATCATATCTAAGACTTTTTTTATCGTGTTTTCGCATTTCTGACAGCACTTTAATTGGAACAAATCTTGTAACATCTCTATCTATCCACCACACAAGCACTCCTGCTACAATGCCATCAATCTCTGATTTCTCTAACAACCCCTCCCATTGATTGTTAGTAATATTGCCGTATTTCTTCTTCGGGTCATTGCTGTGAATACTTAATGTATTTCCATGTACTGACTTACACTCTATATGATATTCATAAGGCTTATGATACACAATGAAGTCGCAATGATTTCTTATTCCTAAATATCCTTGCACAGGGTCAGCAAGTCTTACAACACTTGTGTTCGGAACTTGTAAGAATGATTCTCTTATGACATTCTCAAAATCTTTCCCTCTATTAGTTGCCATTATATCACTCCCTCATACGGAATATCATCAACATCAGGCTCATCACTAAAGTCTATATTATACTCCTTTAATAAATCATTATAATGACGCATTATATAAATACATATATCTTTTGTAAGTCCTGTATCGGATAAATCACAAACAGTTTTTACATCAAACATATTTGTAACTCCACTATACTGAATAAATACATACTCTTTGAACTGCTCTTTTGTTGGCTTCATTAGTTATCCTCCTTACAATATGATTTATAATGACAGTATGTACAGGCTTTCTTACTATCGCCCTTTGGTGGAACACATTGTTTTGCTACATAACTATTACACTCATCTATATAACCTACTAATGCATTCTTCATATCACTTGTTGGCTTAAACATATATGCTTTCATATCAAGTGTATCTCTGCTTATATATACAAAGATAACTTCATCTAAGCCAAAACATAATGAGTATGCTGTTGCCTGCTTATAGTGTGATTCATCAACCCCTTGTCTTTGCCAAAACTTACTGCTACTTTCGGTCTTTAACTCAAGAATGTAATAGTGACCTTTGTACTTAATGATACCATCACATAAGAAACTAATATTCAAAGTCTTATGATACAGTTTTGTTTCCATACCCTGCTGTGCTACAATATCAAGATAATCAAGTTCTCGGCTCTTTACAAACTGTGCTACATCAATATAATGACAATCCATATCATTGCCTATCATCATTGATACTGCTAACTGTATTCTTTCATGAATATCAGAACCACTATTACAGATTCCTACTCCTGTATATGTTGTATTATCATGTTCGGGTTCTTTGCCTAACAACTGATAATAACTTTGACGCATACAATTCATTCCACTCGGCTTATAGGTCTTACTTGGAAGTCTTGCTTCTTTATCTGCTGTTAATACGATTGACCTTTCTAAGTCATTAAGAAATGCTTTCTCAACAGGTACTTCTTCTTTTGCTGTGTTGATTAGTCGCATTACTGACTTTAGACTACTTCTTGCCATTCTCTACCTCCTCTAAATACGCTTTCATACTGCCTGTTACAATATGTGAGATTTTATCCCATGTTTTAAGGCTTCTAATCGCCATATCAAGTGCTTCTACCATTGCTTTATCATTGCCCTCACAATATCCACGATTGAGTTGTAAAAGTTCGATTGCTTCTTCTCTTGTCATTCGCTCACCTCACTTCCTTTTACTCTAAGTGTAAGTTCTACATCGACAGGTTTTACAAATTCACCTAACGCAAATATTACTAAATGTCCATAGTTAAGACGGATTGCATTTGCAGGCATATTAGTATCTACTAAAGTAACAGGTTCAGTATCTACTAAAGTAACAGGTTCAATACGCATATACACAATATTAGTATCTTTACCACAGGTAAAGCATTCTCCTACCTTAATGTTATTAAACTCAACTTCTTCGTTTCTTGCATCAATTACTTTCATTCTTTCACCCTTTTAACCTTTCTTTGTTGTGTTTTCTTTGTTACTGTAAACATTATACTATATGAATAATTATTTGTCAAGTAATATTAAAACAATAGCACGACTTTTTTTAATAAATCGTGCTATTGCTCATTCTTGTTAAAACATCTTTAATTACTCTTCTTCGCTGTTATCTTCATCTTCTAAGAAAGCGATAATCTGTGTTGTGTTTCCATTCACAAGGCTCATGAATTGATTATGACTATAATGAATCTCTACTACATCTCCTGCGTATGCTTTCAACTGTGAGATTAACATCTCAATGTCAATGAGTGCTGTGAAGTCTTTAGCATTCTCACTTTCCATATACTCAACATTCTCTATACCGCTTGACTTCATACTTGAAATATTTACACCAGATTTTGTGAAGTTTAACACAACTGCTTTATTGTCATACGCTCCAACAAACAATGCAATTCTTTCAAGAGTAGCAAGCATATTAGACTTCAAAACCTTACACATACAATCAAGTTCTGAATCAAGCAAATTGCCAATAGACTTCACATCAAAGTCATTGATTCCTTCTTGCATATATCCATATACTACACAATCATTTGTATCAAATATAACAATGGACTTATCTTCATCAACTCTTACACTCACCTTTTCAGATGTCATCACATTCAGTAAATCCATCATCTCTGTACTAATAAGAACAGGCTTATCAAGCAAGTTCATCTTCATGCAACAAATCTTACAGGTATCTGTTGTGATTACTTTATCGCCCACATAATATCCAGAATAGAATGAATGCTCTGTCTTTTCCTCAGGTGCTAATGATGCTTTTGCTGTGTTGAGAATTGCGTGAATTGCTGATAATTCAATGGTGTTTGTAATTAGTGCTATCTCATTATTGTTGTAAGGGTCAGGGAATTTGACTAATGCTCCTTCTTCGTCTAACGGCAATTCAATCTCATATTTACCATTACCCTTTACTTCAAGTGAGTTCTCTTTTAACTCCATTGATACATCTGAGCAAGTCAACTTACCAATCAATTTGCTAAACTGCTCAACAAATACTGTAACATAGAAGTCATCTCCTTCTACATTCTCTTCCATGATGTATAAGTGATTTGACATATCTGTTGTGTGTAATGTCAACTTGTTACCCTTCAACTCAATCGCCATCATGTTTGTAAGAGGAGCGAGTTTATTACAACTTGCACCCTGTACTGCTTTGCTTACCATCTCTTTCAGAACATCTGTCTTAATCTGTAACTTCATTCTACTTTACCTCTCTTCCTGTCGCATATACTCTCCAATTAGTTGCAAAATGTCCACTCTTGATGGCTCTGTGCAAATTGCCCTGCTTCGCAAGTCTGTACCTTGCTACACTTCTTGCTAATGTTCTTGGAAATACTTTCATACATCTTCCTCCTTAAAATAATGATTTTTTCTTTACTGTATGTTGTCTTATTGATGTTTTACCTAATAAGCAATTTGCTATTGCAATACCATACTTATAAGCAATCAAACTCGGAACACCAGAACATCTATTATATTGTTCTTGCAATGATATATCCTCTGGGAAGTAAAAATCATCACCTACTGTTTGTAAACGCAAATGTTCTCTAACTGATAACCTTCTCGGAAAATCTGATTCGCTACGCTTAGAGTGTGCTGTTTCATAAGTGATATTGCCTAAAAATGGCTCTGGATATAATAACGCTGATTGAATTGATGATAAAACTGTCTTTGATGGCTCATCCCATTTATTCTGTCTAAAGTTAGCACTAAATTTTGAAAACAGTTTTTCATTCATCTTATCCGTATTATGATTTCTCACATCAGATATTGTCTTATCCTTCAAATCATAAAATGCATCTCTTTGAGTTTTTCTACCAAAAGTCATCGTCTTAGGCACTTCAAACTCATTCGGTACATCATCTGAAATGGCAACCATGTACACACGCTCTCTCTCTTGTGGTACACCCAAATGCCATGAGTTTACTATTGACCAATATGTATGATAACCGAAACTCTCAATTTGCTTTACAAAGTCATTGAACACCAATAAACTATCTCCCATTGCTATACCAGCAACATTCTCAAAAAACAATGCTTTAGGTTTGCATTCTGAAAACAATCTTATAGTCTCTGCAAGCAAATCTCCATACTTCTCATCATCTGTTAATCGTCTTGCACCACATACAGAAAACGGCTTACATACAGGTGTTGCAATCATTAAATCGTGCTTTGGTATATCTTCACTTTTAAGACTTCTAATATCATCACATATAGCATGATTACCAATATTGATGTTATAAGTTCTTACTGCGTCAGAATCATTGTCTATACCGAATAATATATCATACCCTGCGTGTTTTATTCCGTATGCACCTATGCCAGCACCACAAAATAAATCACACGCTGTTAATCCATTTGATGCAAGTTGCTCTATCTCATATAAGTTTTTACTTAATTGCGATATATCCGACAAAATTCATCCACCTCCAAAATACATCAACTTCCTTAAATCCTGCTTGTTTTAATAGCGCCATGTTCCAATCATTTGTTACTGGAACTAAGACACCTTCTAAAGATAATCTCTTACGCTCAATCTGTTCATCAGAATAACCATTCTGTGACTTCATTCTATAATAATTCTTAACAAATAACTGATTAAGTGTATCTGTGTTACCGAGTATCTTCTCCACCATTATAAAGCATCCGTTTGTTACTCTCAATGAGTTATATATATTTTGTATAATGTGCTGTCTATACTCTATTGGTGTGAACTGTATTGATAGCACAGAAGTAACAATATCGTATGTACCTGATGGATATGAGTTTCGCAAATCACAATTCTCTATTGAAATCTCTTTGTTTAGTATTTCATCCAAGAATCTTAACTTTGCCTTTTTGAGCATTGGCTCTGACACATCAATCCCTGTATATATACCAGCAATGTTATCATCTGAAAACTTGTTTCGTATGTGCCCAATCATTAAACCATCTGAGCAACCAATATCTAACAATGAGAACGATTGCTTTTTATCCTTGACTATCATATCATGTGCCAAATTTGCAACGCTTTCTCTCATGACATCATATTGTGGAATGGAACGCTCTAACATATTTTCAAAACAATCTGCTACAGCATCATTAAATTCCCACTTCTCACTTGGAACAACATTATCAACCAAATCACTCATACTCACACCTCCACTTTTTCTCCGTACCATGCTTTAGTTACTTCAACATCACACTTGATAGGCATTTCAAGTATCTTCTCTGCCGCCTTGCTCATTGTCTGTGCTAACAACTCTTTACACTCTTTTGCATTCTCTTCTGGGCATTCTGCTATGACTTCATCATGTACTTGAATTAACAATCTGAATCCTAACTCTTTAAGACGCTTATTGTTGTTCAAGTCAATCATTGCCAACTTAGTTAAGTCTGCGGCACTTCCTTGAATACGACTATTAACACATTGTCTTGATGCATCTGCTATTTTCGCTCCATTGTCAACAATCCATATTCCTTCGTCATTCGCTTGCTTAAATACTCTCTGCTTCTTCTTACCCCACACTTGACTTAACAACCGCAAATACTTATTGATTGTTTCTTCTGGAATGTCATAATCTTCATCTGAATCAAAGTCAAGTAAATCATCTTGAGGTGGTGCTCCGTCTTTCCACTTGAAACTATATTCATCAAGTTGCAAGTCGGGCAATCTTCTCTTTCTACCGCATACAGTTGTTACATATCCTACATCTTCTGCCATAGCAAGACTATCTTCTTCAAACTTCTTGATTGCAGGAAATCCTCTGAATACACTCTCTTTAATCTGCTTTGCTTTCTCTGTAGTGCAACCTAACTGTTCTGCAATACTTGCTTCTCCTCTTCCGTAAAGAACACCTAACAATATACTCTTTGCTTGACCTCTTCTCTCTTTTCCATCTGCATAAGTATCTTCACCATCGGCAATCTTATCATAGTCATCATCTGTAGCATAATACCACTTCTTATCGACTTTCTTAATCGGTGTGCCTTTCGGAAAATGCTCTAAACACTCTAAGTAAGTCTTATTGAATGCTTTACTTGCAATCTCTGAATACAAATCTTTGCCTTGCATAAATGTGTTATACATCTGAGGGTCGCCTTGCTGTTTGCATAAGGCGGCTAAACATTTGGGTTCTTGCTGTGAGAAGTCACTTGACATCCACACATATCCATCGCTTGCTTTGAACATAGGTCGTATGTCTTTGTTATGTGATGGTATGTTTTGTAGATTAGGGTCTTTACTGCTAAATCTACCTGTCTTTGCTCCGTACTGCTTGAACTCACAATGTATTCTTCCATCATCAGGATTGATACATTCAGGCAATTTATCAATGAATGTACTAACAAGCGTTGCAAACTCTCTGTAACTCAATATTGCTTTTGTTACATCTGTATTGTGTTTTAACAACGCTTCTTCTGCTGTGCTTTTTGTATCTTTGTGCTTCTTCTTATCGTAGAATAAATCATAACCAAGAATGTCATACATCAGAATTGCTAATTGAGTTGATGACTTAATGTTGATAGGATTATCAAGTTTACACTCAACTCCACATTTCTTTCTATATGCATCTATCTTGTCTTTGTAGTTATCACATACCTTATGAAATTCAGATGCTCTATCATCCAAGAGTTTGTGATATTTCTCTTTCAGAACCTCATTGTATTCTAAGTCAATCAGAACACCTGCATCCTCCATATCACACACTACATCAACACAAGGCATTTCTATGTTCTTAAATACCCAATACATTCTTCGTATATCTTCTCTGTCACTATCAGGTCTTAAATACTTGCGTTGATAGTCACACAACTCTGTTGTAATTATAGGGTCATGAGCCGCATAAAGATAACCTACTTTGTATGGAATCAATGTAAATGGAATGCCTTTGAACAAATCATCGAACTTGAAAGCATCACCTTGTCCGTTCAAACAATACTTCTGGTGCAACTGTTTTAAGTTCTTATGTTCCTCATTCTCATTTAACAAGTTGATTGCTATAGAAGCATCCCATGTACAGAATGCATCTTTCCACCCTGCGTGTCTTAGAACTCGAATATCGAAACTCGCATTAAACATATCTATATCAATCTCATTACGCTTAATACGCTTAAATTGCTCTATAACATCTTCTTGCTTTAACTGATTCTCTACACGCTCATTTGTGATATAACTAATGTGATTGACAGGGATGTATGATGCTTTCTCATCTCTTGTATATACACAGATTCCTGCAAGCGTGTTTCTCAATGGGTCTAATCCATCTGTTTCGGTATCTATGCTTATATATTTGTTAGTTATTACCTTGTCAATGTATTCTTTCAATTCATCAATATCGGTAATAACTCTATATTCGTCTTTATATTGACCAAGATTCTGCTCAACTTTTAATTTGATAAGATTGATTTTGTCTAATATGCCCCCACTACCTTTTATGGTAGCAGGAGCAATTTTTACTTTCGCATTAGACTTTTTTGCAATCTTAGCATCAGTTGATTTACCTGCTCTTTTAGGTACTTCAAATAATGCCATTATGCAATCCTCCTAATATACATCTTCGTTGTTTGCAGGAGTTCTTCTTGCCGTTCTTCTTCTCGGCACATCTTCTTCCGAATCGTCATCTATGTTACTACGCTTTGACGAACCACTATTAGGGAATGTCTTATTCTTCGCATAATACTCAAGTTCCTCAAAACTCTTATCCATTACAGCAGTTCCGATAGGGTCGGGAATCTCAGGTAAATCTTCAAGTTCTGTATCATCAGTATCATCAAGATACTCATTGTAAGTTGTCTGCTTATCGTTCTTAGCACCATTTCTCTCAATCTCAAAAATGTTATTTACAAGATTGCCTTTCTTTGCATAGCGTGAGCAAAGACCACTCAACTTAGCACCATAAGACTTGCTTCTTGTCCAAATCTGTACTTCATCTGCATCTACATTATATAGAGGTACATAAATCTTAACTCTTGTTTTATAGCCTGCCTTGCAAAGAGGACACTCATCAAGAGGTTCATTGTAGGCTCTAAGACAATTAACATCTCTGTCATACTGTGAGCCTTCAACAGGTACTGAATGAACTACAACACCCTGCACATCATCAATGTCATTGTACATGAATCTTACTTTTGCTGTGTCCTTGTCATTCTTCAATCTGAAAAATGATGCACTACTTCCCTCATTCTTGTAATTGTCAAAATCGTTAAATCCTACTCTTGCCATGTTTACTCACACTTATCCTTTCTTCTTTCATGTAATGTTGGTTTATTCTTTCTCTTTCCTTGAGTTCTTTTGTAAGTCTTTGGTCTTTCTACAGGCTTATAATTAACATTTACGCTGTCGATTACTTTCTTGATAAACTCTTTCGTATCGTCATTGAAATTAGGAATACGCATCATCTTATCATAGTAATACTTTTGAAACAACATTCTTGAATTTCTGTTAATCTCATCTGTAAGCCACATTGACTTCGTGTACATATTCGCTTGAGAATTATAAAGCCTCACCATCAATGTACATTGCTTTGAATACCCATCTTTATTGCTCTCACCTGTATATGGTGTTCTAAACTTATAATCTCTATCATTGATTTGTTCAAAAGCCATACCATATTGATTGATAGCAATATCTTTGATGTACTCTAAAATCTCGTTCACAGGCACCTTCTTTCTGTACTTCTTCTTATGTGACAGACTATGAATATCCCAATATCTTGCGATTGTTCCTGTCTCATACTTACTTCTATGTACTTTCTTAGAGCCACCTACTTTTGGTTTCGGTTTTGGTCCTCGCTTTTTAGGTTTCGGCTTAGGACCAGGTTTCTTAGGTTTCGGTTTCGGTCCTGACTTCTTAATTGCATAAGTTGTTTCCCAATATCTTTCAAACTGTGCCATTGTTAATGTCTTTGTCTGTTCTTCACATCTAACATCAACTGTGTCAAGTTCTTCATTGATACCAACTATCATGCCCTCTGTGTCATTGTATTTGTTCTTTACTTTATCCCATTTACGCATCATCTCACTTCTTTCAACTTATATAAAACATTATACTATATGATGTACAATTTGTCAACAACTTTCTACAATTAAAATACTTCCCATCTTGATATGCTCTGAATCTGATACTCACTACATTCACCTACATCTTTAATGCCATCAGGAAATTCAATCTCTGTAATA
>Ga0310786_10012410_pt1 | contig 10548 bp, 7 predicted proteins | sample AusTroGonzalo_MG_FD_203881 | JGI IMG/M metagenome (GOLD analysis project Ga0310786, IMG submission 203881) | Bovine rumen microbial communities from tropical cattle in Woodstock, Queensland, Australia - Gonzalo_03 (v2) (version 2) | ecosystem: Host-associated > Mammals > Digestive system >... | reverse complement strand
GAGGAGTACAAGACCGCTGTTGAGAAGTCTAAACTCGAGCAGGTTCAGAAGTATGTGGATAACAAACTGAAGAAGGCTGGTATCAACCCCAACCTCGTTGACTCTGAGGATCACATCGAGAGCAACATGGCTAAGGGTTGGCTCACACAGGCTCAGGCCGACGAGGCTCGCAAGCTCATCGAAGAGGGCAAGGCCGAGGGTGAGGCTCAGCTGAAGATGCCTATGATCGAGGGCATCGCTAAGGGTCGTGTGCAGAAGTTCCTGAAGGAGAATTGCCTCGTTGATCAGGAGTTCCAGTTCGGTGACGGTGACAAGCAGACTGTTAGCCAGTGGCTCGCCGCTCAGAACAAGGATCTGAAGATCGCTGACTTCAAGCGCTTCACACTCGTTGCAGAGTAATCTCCAGACGATATGAAAAGAAAAAGCCTCGCATGAAGCGGGGCTTTTTTCTTGTCGTTATCTGATCGTTTCTCGTTATCTGACGACTTGCGTGAATTCTGGGGTCTGACCTTCCAGAACCGTCACATAGACCTTCATCTCTCCTGCGGGAGCGGCCTGGGGAGCACCCTCGCGAGGCAGGTCAACGGCAGTGAACAGATACTCCGTGCCACCAGGGATGGTGCGAGAGGCAACGGTCTTGGCCTGGGCATGGATCATCTGATAGTCCTTGACGGCGGCATCAAAGATGGCCGACTCTTCCTCCGTAACGGGCTGCTGCTCTGGGAAGGCCTCCAACTTGGTGTATTCGCCCTCGATGAATCCTCCAGCCTTCAGGAACTGGTCAATTTCATTGGGCACGGCAGCCATACGGGCAGCGCGGACACCATAGCCGGGAAGGATCTCGGCCTTTGGCTGTTTCTCTGCCAGATCCTTCACGCTGGAGTCCAGTCCACCGCTACCGAAGGTGCAGAACGGAACAATCTTCTTGCCACTCAGATCCACCTGATCCAGGAAGGCTCCGAAGGGCGGTGCGAAGGTGCCGAACCATACCGGGTAGCCCACAAAGATTACGTCATACTGGGACAAGTCGGCAGCAATAGGCTTGATCTCAGGTGTGACACCCTGTTCGCGCTCCTGCATACAACGGCTGATCGTCGCCTGGAAGTCACCGTCGTAGGGTTTGACGGCGACAATCTCCTCGACATCAGCACCGAGGCGTGTGGCAATCTCCTGTGCCACGGTCTTCGTGTTCGACGTCTGAGAGTAGTAGATCACCAACGCCTTCTTCGGCGCTTCTTTCTTCGAGCCACAAGAGACTGCGGCCACCATCACTGCCACAAGGGCCAGCATTAGTTTGATTACTTTCATATCAGTTGGTTTTAGGGGTTATTTGTCTGCAAAGATACAAAATAATCCATAATACCCCATTAACAATTCACTTTTTTTCGTATCTTTGCCGTCGAATGATGTAACCAAACCACAAAACAGCATGAAAATCTTCGCCATCGGCATGAACTATGCCGCACATAACCAGGAACTCCATGGTACGTTGAAACGCCCGGACGAACCTGTCATATTTACCAAGGCCGACTCGGCCATCCTCAACCAGGGAAAACCATTCTTCATTCCTGACCATTTGGGACGCATCGACTACGAGACGGAGGTGGTGGTGCGCATCTGCCGTCTTGGGAAGAACATTCCACAGCGCTTCGCCCATCGTTATTATGATGCCCTGACGGTGGGCATCGACTTCACTGCGCGCGACCTGCAGAAGAAAGCCTCCGAGGCTGGACAGCCCTGGACTATCTGTAAGGGCTTCGACGGCTCTGCTGCCATTGGCGAGTGGGTGCCGAAGGAGAAATTCTTAGATATCCAGCGCATCCACTTTCATTTGGATATCAATGGCCAGACGGTGCAGGAAGGTTGCACCTCAGACATGCTCTATACAGTGGATGAGATCATTGCCTACATCTCACAGTTCTTCACGCTGAAGACGGGTGATCTGCTCTATACAGGGACACCTGCCGGTGTGGGTCCCGTGCATATTGACGACCACCTTGAGGGATGGCTCGAAGAGCGTAAGGTTCTGGAGTTTAATTGTAAGTGATGCAATAAAGCGGCCGAGAATCCGTTAATATCTTAGTGAAACGATTGTATAGGCTGATATATGGCTTAGCACTTCTGTTTCTCTGCCAAGAGGTAGGGGCACAGGAGTTCTTTAACTTGACTGCGCGTCAGGTGAGGATAGACTCGTTGTTGCCCGTGTTCACCTATCAGAAGATTCTTCCCGATCATTTCGCCGACTCTGTCTATACTGTTAGCATCGAATATCCTGAGTTCATTGATATGAGCAAAACGGATATCCGTCGTTATCAGCAGATCAGTGGAGAGCCTTTGCCAGAGTTGCCAATGGTCACCCAGACGGTGGGCGTGGCACGTAAGCAGGGTGTGCTCGACGTGTCGTTCGTGCCGTTGGTGTTCAGAAATGGCAAGTATCAGAAACTTGTCAGCTTCAAACTGAAGGTTGATGCCTCCCCGAAAGCACAGAATCGGACGAGGGGTGATGGTGAGCCAAGGCGTTATGCCGACCATTCAGTGCTTCGCGAAGGTGCGTGGGCGAAGATCCGCATCCCTGAGAGCGGCTTCTACCAGCTGACGGATGCACTTCTCAAGAAAGCGGGATTTTCGGATATCAATAAGGTAAAGATATATGGCTATGGTGGAGCCTTGCAACCAGAGAGTCTGACAGGTGATTATTTGGCCGCTACGGATGATCTTCGGGAGGTGCCCACCTGTACGGTAGGCGGGAAACGTGTCTTCTATGGCACCGGCCCAGTGACGTGGGAGTCGGCAGAGACTTCGTTACGCGTGCGTAATCCTTATTCTAATTACGGCTACTATTTCCTGACGGAGAATGATGAAGAGCCGCTGATCGTCAGCAGCGAAGAACTGGTGGCCGCGCATTACCCTTCACCAGAAGACTATCATACGCTCTATGAAGTCGATGACTATGCATGGTACCATGGCGGGCGGAACCTCTTCGACAAGACGCTCTATATTCTCGGTACTCCTCAAACTTATACGTTGGCGGCTTCAGGTACATCGGGAACCCTCTCTGTGGCTCTTACTTATGAGGGAAGCTTTGAGGCAACGGTGATGGTCAACGACTCCTTGGTAGGTACCATTACGATGAGTGCGAGACACGACAGTTATACAGTGGCGGGGGAGACAGTGTGGGACTATAGGCTCGAAGGCATCCTGACAGCAGAGAACACTGTTAAGATTACACAGACGTCAGGCGCAAACCTGCGCCTCGACTATCTTTCCTTGCAGCTGGATACGCCAAAAGCCATGCCAGACCTCTCTTCTACCAGCCTCCCCGTGCCTGAATATGTATATAATATCATGAATCAGGATCACCATGCCGACGAACCAGTAGATATGATTATCATTATTCCGACGAACCAGCAGGTGCTGGCACAGGCGGAGCGCATCAAAGCCTGGCACGAGGAGAAAGACGGCATGCGGGTGAGGATCGTCCCCGCCGACGAACTGTATAACGAGTTCTCCAGCGGTACGCCTGATGCCACGGCTTATCGTCGCTATATGAAGATGTTCTACGACCGGGCCACGACAGATGCCGACATCCCTGGTTATCTTCTGCTCTTTGGTGACGGGGCTTGGGATAACCGAATGATGAGCGCTGACTGGTCAGGTTATGACCCTGACGATTTCCTGTTGTGTTTCGAAAGTGAGAACTCTTTCAGTCATGTGAACTGCTATGTCAGCGACGATTTTTTCTGCTTGCTTGACGATGAAGAAACGATTCAGCAATCGTCAGGTAGCACTTATTCATACTTGGGCAAACCTGATGTGGCTGTAGGGCGCTATCCGGCACGGACGGCGGAAGAGGCTGAGGTGTTGACCGATAAGACGCTTAACTACGTGGCCAACAAATACGCAGGTCCTTGGCAGAACGTCATTTGTATGATGGGTGATGATGGCAATGGCAATACCCACATGGCGACAGCCGACAGAGTGGCTACTCTCGTGGAAAACAACTACTCTGGCTATCAAATTAAGAAGATATACTGGGATGCCTACCAACGTACCTCTTCATCTACAGGCTACAGTTATCCTGACGTGACACAGCTCATCAAACAGCAGATGACCAGCGGGGCACTGATGATGAACTATTGCGGTCATGGTGCTGCCTATGCCCTTTCCCATGAGTTGGTAATGAAACTGGCTGATTTCGAATCGTCAGTTTCTAATAATCTGCCGTTGTGGGTGACAGCATCGTGTGATATCATGCCTTTTGACGGACAAGAGGAGAATATTGGCGAGACGGTGATGCTCAACAAACGAGGTGGTGGTGTGGCGTTCTTTGGTACGACGCGTACTGTGTATGCCACCTACAATGAGCAGATGAATCTCGCCTTTACCAAATATGTATTGGATTCAAACTATACTATTGGCGAGGCCGTGCGTCAGGCTAAATGTGACCTTGTCAGTCAGAATCTTGACACGACGCCGAATAAGTTGCAATATACGCTGTTGGGTGACCCGGCCTTGCGACTGGCTTGTCCTTCACCGTCCGTAGTCATCGACAGCATCAACGGACAACCTGCGTCGGCAACAGTTAGTCTTTCCGCAGGCTCTGTGGCGCTGGTGAAGGGACATGTTGAACAGAATCAGATGCTCGCCAGCTCGTTCAATGGGGTGCTCACAGCGACTGTCCGTGACGCAGAGGAAACCATAGTCTGCAAACAGAACGATGATTCCGACGAGGGGGCAGGACAACCCTTTACCTATCGAGATCGCACGAAAATCCTCTATCAGGGTTCCGACAGTATCAGTAGTGGTGTTTTCCGTTTTACCTTTGCCGTACCCAAGGATGTCAGTTATGCCGATGGCAACGGACTGATGACGCTCTATGCCGTGGATAATATCAGTAAAAAGACGGTCCATGGCGAGAACGGCAGTTTCGTACTCGACGGCAGTTCCGTTAGTCAGAACGACTCCATCGGTCCCTCCATCTACTGTTACCTGAATTCGAAGTCCTTTACCAATGGCAGTAATGTGAATACGACGCCCTATTTTGGTGCTGACCTGTACGACGATGATGGTATTAACGCAGCAGGCAGTAGCGTGGGACATGATCTCGAACTGGTCATCGATGGAGAGTTGACCAGGACCTACAACCTTAATGACTACTTCTCCTTCGATTTCGGCGATTACCGTAGCGGAAGTGTGGGCTTCACAATCCCAGAGCTGAGTGTGGGTCCCCATCGTCTTCTTTTCAGGGCATGGGACGTGCTGAATAACTCCTCGACTTCAGAACTGGCCTTCAATGTCATCAAGGGTGGTGGAGAGGGTACTATCAGCGTCGTCTGTACGAAGAATCCCGCCTCGAACTCTACGTCGTTTGTCATCAACCACGACCGCAGCAGCACGGAGGCAGATGTGCTACTGGAGGTGTTTGATACCTCAGGACGACAGTTGTTGAAGCGCATGGAGAAGAATGTCAATACAGAAGGAACGCTTGTCATCGACTGGGATCTCTCCGTCAGCGGTGGTAGTCGTCTGCGGACTGGTGTTTATATCTACCGCATCCAGTTCAATGGCAATGGAGGCAGTGCCTCTTACGCCAACAAATTGATTATATTAAGCAATAATTAACCGACGAAAACGTTATTAGAAATGATGAATGAAAAAAGAAATCATAGAATGCAATGGTTGTTGAGACTGATCGTAATAGGTATTCTCTTGCCTCTTACCTCTTACCTCTCACCTCTTTATGCTCAGGAGGATGACAAGACCACGATGTTTAATCCCGTGGAGCATGCTGTCATCTCGCAGACCATCGCCCCCGATGCCCGTGGTGCCGGTATGGGTGATGTAGGTGTGGCCACCGATCCCGACGTGAATTCCCAGTATTGGAACCCTGCGAAATATCCGTTTTGTATTAGCCGCTCAGGTATCGCACTGAACTATACCCCATGGCTTCGCCAGTTGGTCAATGATATTGATCTGGCCTACGTGGCAGGCTATTACCGCATCGGAGACTATTCAGCGATATCCGGTTCATTGCGCTATTTCTCATTGGGAGAGGTCTTTGCTGATGATGGCATGAGCGTCAAGCCCTATGAGATGTCCCTCGATCTGGCCTACTCACTGATGCTCAGTGAGAAATTCTCTCTGGCGGCAGCAATCCGCTGGATCTACAGCGATCTGCGCTATGACTATAGTGAGGATTCCAAGCCTGCCTCGGCCTTTGCCGCCGACCTGGCGATGTACTATAACAATTATGTCATGTTGGGTAGTCGCGAGTGTCAGCTCGGTATCGGTCTGAACATGTCGAATATCGGCTCCAAGATCTCATTCTATGGCGATGATGAGGCTCAGTTCCTGCCCGCTAATCTGCGTTTGGGTGCTTCTTTGATGGTGCCCGTAGATGAGTATAACCGTTTTTCGCTCTCCGCTGACCTCAACAAGTTGCTGGTACCAACTGTTCCCCGTCAGGAGGAGGGGGAGTCGAACAGTGACTATCAGGATCGTGTGCGTCGAGAGTATGCCGACGTGAGTGCCATTAGTGGTATCTTCAAGAGCTTTGGTGATGCCCCTGGCGGCTTCAAGGAGGAGATGGAGGAGATTCAGTGGAGCGTAGGAGCCGAGTATGTCTATCATGACCAGTTCTCCATCCGCGCTGGATATCACCATCAGGCAGAGTCAAAAGGTAACATGAAGTATTTCACCGTGGGTGGCGGCTTCCGCATGAGCGTCTTCTCGCTTGATGTGGGTTATGTCATCTCTACCGCACGCTCTAACCCTCTTGACCAGACGCTGCGTTTTACCCTTGCTTTCGACATGGACGGCATTAAAGACCTCTTTAAGAGGTAATTGATAATGGATAATTGATAATGGATAATGGATAATTAATATGAAGATACGAGTAGGAATGGGCTATGACGTCCATCAGTTAGTGGAAGGCCGTGACTTGTGGATGGGCGGCATTAAGATCGATCACAGTAAGGGCCTGTTGGGTCACAGCGATGCCGACGTGCTGTTACACGCTGTCTGTGACGCCCTGTTGGGTGCAGCTAACATGCGTGACATCGGCTATCATTTCCCTGATACCGCAGAATTTACCGACGGCATGGATAGTAAGGTGATCCTGAAGAAGACCATAGAACTGATAGCCACCAAGGGTTATCATCTGGTGAATATCGACGCCACCATCTGTGCCGAGCGTCCGAAGATGAATCCCCACATCCCCCAGATGAAGGAATGCATGGCGACCATCTGCGGTTGTGATGTAGATGATATCTCCATCAAGGCGACCACTACTGAGAAGTTGGGCTTCACAGGCCGTGAGGAGGGAATCTCCGCCTACGCCGTGGTGCTCATAGAAAAATGATGCCGCCACTCTCGCGAGCAGCGGCATCGAAAAAAGCCTATGTTTAACTAAAAATCCTTTTCTCTAAAAGAAATTTTCAGCCGCAAGGGCTAAAAATTTGAAAGTTTAAAAGGGAGCTTCGCAGCGACCTCCTGTTATCCTACAGTTGAAAACTTTCTCTTACCAATAACTAAAAACCTAAAACTATAAATATTACTACTAACCTAAAACAATCTATTAACCTTTTGACGATGCAAAGGTACGACGATTTTTTTATTCCCACAAGAGTTAGGACGGAATAAGTGTATAATTACCCATTATTCTTGACGTAAATCAACCGTTTGTGTGCGTAAACATTTAGAATCCCTTGATAAGGGATGGCTATAATGCAGGGATTTAAATGAGAAAAATCTCCTTTTCTTTTGGTTTTTCACTCATTTTGCATTATCTTTGCAACAAGAATAGGATGAGGGTACTGATTGTCAACACGAGTGAACGCACGGGTGGGGCGGCTGTCGCTGCCAAGCGTCTGATGGTCGCGCTGAACAACAACGGCGTCAAAGCAAAGATGCTTGTTCGCGACAAGGAGACAGAATCGCCTGCGGTCATCGCTTTGGGCAGGCACATGTTGGAAGAGTGGCATTTCCTGGCCGAGCGACTGGTCATCTGGTTTAATAATCTCTTCAGTCGCAAGAACCTCTTCAAGGTGTCGATAGCCAATACGGGCACCGATATCACTCGTCTGCCGGAGTTTAAGGAAGCAGATATCATCCATCTGCATTGGGTCAATCAGGGCTTCCTCTCTTTGCGCTCCCTCCGCAAGATCCTGCAGAGCGGGAAACCCGTCGTGTGGACCATGCACGACATGTGGGAGGCGACGGCCATCTGTCACCATGCCTATACCTGTGAGCAGTACCAGACGGAGTGCCACCACTGTCCTTTCCTGCGCTTTCCCGCCAGACATGACCTTTCCAACCGCGTCTTCCACAAGAAACAGAAACTGTTTGCCGGGGCTCATATTCATTTCGTGGCGGTCAGTCAGTGGTTGGCCGACAGGGCCAATAAGAGTGCTCTGATCGGCAACCAGTCCGTTACCGTCATTCCCAATGCCATCTCTACCTCCCAGTTCTCGATGACCGACCGTCAGGACGCCAGGAGTATGCTGGCCCTGGGCAGCGAGCGCTACTACATCGTCTTCGGTGCAGCACGTGTGGACGATGATATCAAGGGACTCAACTACCTGACGGCGGCGCTCAGCCAGCTGATCAGTGACGGGCGTTATGATCGCCGGGACATCCGTCTGGTGCTTTTCGGTGGCATCAAGGACGAACGTATCCTGGCAAACATGCCCGTACCAACTTCCTATATGGGTTATGTCAACGATCATGTCCTGTTGTCACAGCTTTATTCCGCAGCCGATGTCGTGGTGTCGTCATCGCTCTACGAGACCTTCGGCCAGACCATCATCGAGGCGCAGCTCTGCGGCTGCACGCCCGTGGCTTTCGGCAACAGTGGACAGGCTGATATCATTGAGCATCAGGTTAACGGCTATCTGGCCGACTACCTCTCTGCCGACAGTCTGGCAAATGGAATCGACTGGGCTATTCATGCCCGTCTCCAGCCTCAGGATCTGAAGAAACGGGTGATCAGGAAGTATGCTGAAAGTGTGGTGGCCAACAAATATATCCACCTGTATCAACAACTGGTTAAGGAGAGTCTATGAGTATCAGGATTACCTATGTCACCATCACTTATAATGCCGCATCGGTGTTGCAGCGCACACTCGACAGTGTGCTCAGTCAGGATTATCCCGACATCGTCCACCTGATCATCGACGGGGCCTCGACCGACGCGACCTTGGAGATGGTCAACGACTATACCGAGCGTTCGAATGCCGCCCAGAACGGTCATCGCATACACGTGACCTCCGAGTCCGACAAAGGCATCTACGACGCCATGAACAAGGGCTTGCGCTCCCTCGACGGCGACTATGTCTGTTTCCTGAACGCCGGCGACTTCCTGCCTGCCCCCGACATCGTTTCCCGCATTGTGGGGCACATCGGGGACTGTCCCCAATGTGCACTTCCCGCCGTGCTCTACGGCGATACTGATATCGTCGATGGTGAGGGCCGTTTCCTCCACCACCGCCGCCTCTCTCCACCTGAGCATCTCACGTGGAAGTCGTTCCGTCAGGGCATGCTCGTCTGCCATCAGGCTTTCTACGTCCGTACCGACTTTGCCATAGCCACCCCTTACGACCTACAGTACCGCTACTCTGCTGATGTCGATTGGTGCATCCGCGTGATGAAGGCGGCGGCCAAGGAAAAGGTCCCGTTGCAGAACCTCCACATGGTGGTGGCCAATTATACTGAGGAGGGTCAGACGACGCTCCACCACCATGAGTCGCTTTGGGAACGCTATCATGTCATGGAGCGTCACTACGGCCGCATCCAGACCATCCTGCTCCACGGCTGGTTTGCCCTGCGCTCGCTCCTGAAATAAGAAAAGGCAGCTGTCCCAATCAGGATGCTGCCTTTCCAACCAATTACTAACTATAATTATTTAAGAACGAATTTTCTGTTGTTGACGATGTAGATGCCCTTCGGCAGTCCGCTCGTTGCCTCGCGGCTGTCCTTGGCCGTGCGCAGCAGTCGCCCGTCGAGTGAATACACTTTCACGATGCTTTCTTTCGTAGTCTGTATGCCGCGGATGGCAGTGGGGGTGACCACCCCCTGCAGTCCCTTTCTGATGTAGTAGCCGCCATTCTCAAAGACCTGGTCATACTGCTGCGGCTGTCCGTCGTTGTTGAAGATGATCATGGCAGGCTGGGTGGCAGAGGAGTTATTCTGCTTCTTGCCGTCCCATGTCCATTTCCACACCTTATTGCCATTGGGGGCCGTACCCAGTTCCTCGCAGGCTACGCCAGGCCAGCTGCCGCCCGTGAAGTTCTCCGAGGGATTGTCAGACCACGCCCAGCAGTGGATCGTATTTGTCCAGGCCTCGGGAGCCTCGAAGAAGGCGCAGACCTCACCCTCGTTCACCTTGCAGAAGTCGGGGATGACGGGTTCTGGCTCTGGCTCGCAATAGGTGAAGACACGGTTGATGACGCCGGTGAGCTCACCGTTGACATATAGGCATACCGTAAGCGCCACGTCGTCCTTGGTGTCGATCCTGATAGTGGTACCGCTGGCAACCTCCCCCTCTTCGTA
>Ga0310786_10012409_pt1 | contig 10548 bp, 8 predicted proteins | sample AusTroGonzalo_MG_FD_203881 | JGI IMG/M metagenome (GOLD analysis project Ga0310786, IMG submission 203881) | Bovine rumen microbial communities from tropical cattle in Woodstock, Queensland, Australia - Gonzalo_03 (v2) (version 2) | ecosystem: Host-associated > Mammals > Digestive system >... | reverse complement strand
GTGTAGCATTAGCGGTAATAGTTATTGAAGAAATTTTTGGTGAAGCGTTAAAATAGTAAGCGGCTATATAATAAGCCATACCTATTACATATTCGGCGTATTTCTCTCGCAAATCTTTGGAAGGCATTTCGGTTATCTTATAATTTCCGCTAGCTAATCTTACACCAACTATATGAGGCATGTCGCTAATAGATGGCAAAAATATTCGAATATTCAAATTAATGGTACTTGGTTCAATTGAATGTTCAACTCTTATAGGAAGCGGCATGGAGAGTTCTTTGCTAATTTCAACAAGTGCATTTTCTATTACATCTATATTACCATCTATTAAGCCTTTTGCTTTTCGTTTCCTCTCATTATATTCTGCTTCTGCTTTTAATTCAAATACTTCTTGTTTGTGTTTCTCTTCTAATTCAAACTCCTCTTTGCGTTTATTAAATTCGCGCAGAAGTTGATCGTAATAGGATTCAAGCCGTTCGTCAACGTATTGCTTACGTTTACTGCGATTGGTCCAGAAAAGAATAGATCGAATGACTTTTTTTGCCTCTTTGTCCAAATGCTTTTGGGCATCTGTTTTCGTTGGTACTTCCTCGGAAAATATGGATGGAGAATATTCTTCTCGTTTTATATTTGCATATTCATTTTGATAGTCTTCACTATTTTTGATTCTAGGTACATTTCTATACGAATTAACTAATTCGCATATTTCTTCCTCGTTCTTTAAAGACCACATTTTAATTGCTTCTTGTTGTCCTGCTTTAATATTTTTTGCTGAGAGCATAGACTTGACAAGCATATCACTCAACGGCTCTCCATAGCGAAAAAAAGTAAAGCGGATATCATCAACTGCTTCAACCTCCAACTTGAGAGTAAACTCGGAATCTTCCACTTTAGGAAGGTGATAAATACCTCGTTTGACTAACTTTTGGAAACAGCGTTTGGTTAGTTCCACATCCGCAGTACTATCATGTAGTGTTAAATCATAATAATCTATTCCTAAACAATCAGCCAATTCAGAAAGTTTTGGCCACTTATAGCCATTACCGAATGGTTTGGGAATTGCGCAATACGATGTAGTGCGCTTCATGGTGTCGTAACAGAATTCCCATCCACTTGCAGCATATTTTACATTAGCCTCTTTACAATCTGCAATGATAAATTTTTTGTCAAATTCAAGGTTGTGTGCGACAATCAAATCCACGTTGTCTTTATCTTTTACGAACTTAGATAATGCGTCATGTCGATCTGATAGTTGTTGCGTAGATAGAAAATCCTTTGTTAATCCGTTAACCGCAATGGCTTCTTCTGACACACGCCATTCGTTTTCTGGCCATGGAAAATAATGGCAAACTTCTTTAATGATATGCCAATCTGCTGTCTCTACAATTTGGTAACTCAATTGTAATATTACATTATATCCAGCATTTAAACCTGTAGTCTCGGTATCAAAGATAAGGACTTTCATAGATGATAAATAATAATTTGTTATTTAATGGCTATTTAATCAAAACAACATTCGGGGTTAAGGTCTTGCGGGCTGCGCCAGATCATGTGGTATTCCTCTCGCAAGATTTTCTTCTTGTGTTTCCAGAACGTATGGCATGAACCAAACCACCATTCGTCTTTCGGCATGTTCAGTTCTTTTCGGGTTAATCGCTCCGCTTTAGCGTCAACCTTCTTCTTGATGGCTTTGTATTCAGCCAAGCGGGTTTTACCTACTTCTCCTTCCATATCTTGGTATTAGTTTAAATCGTTAACATACATACACAAAAAGCGCAGGATCTGTAATTGTTGCCTTGTCCTGACTTAATATTTATTAGAAAGTTGCGAAGTTTCTAAATCGCCAAAACAAGCGTCAATAAACGCCTTTTATGTAACTGCTTTTTTACGTTGCCAGCCTCAACGATCCAGTTTTACGTTATGCACGCAAAACTGCGTGCAAAGGTACTGCTTTTTTTTGACATATGCAAATTCTACAGAATAATTCGTGCAAAATTTACAAAAAATACCGGATAAAAAGGAGAAAAACAACTGATTTGGGAAATAATATGAAGAAAAATCGCGTTATTTCGTCCCAAATCTCACTTTTTTCTTGCACATTTGGGAAATTATATGTAACTTTGCAGCCGATTTTAGATGTATACAATTATGCTTATCGGTAGAAGTAAAGAGCAAGAGCAACTATTATCGTTGCTAAAGAGCGACCAATCGGAGTTCGTAGCTATCTATGGTCGTCGCCGCGTTGGAAAAACTTATCTTATTCGGCAAACATACAAGAATAAGTTCGCGTTCCAACATTCAGGTTTAGCAAAGGGAACCATGGAGGAACAATTAGAGGAGTTCCAGTATTCATTAATCAATGCTGGTATGCAGCAAGTACCTAAGCTCAAGTCATGGTCACAAGCATTCTTTCTTCTTGGTCAATTTCTTGCAACTTTGCCATACGGAAAGAAAGTGGTGTTTATTGATGAACTACCATGGATGGAGACACCGAAGAGCAAGTTGGTTTCTGCGCTTGAACATTTCTGGAATGGATGGGCATCTGTGCGCGAAGATATAGTGCTAGTTGTATGCGGAAGTGCGACATCATGGATTATCAAAAAGATTGTTCGTGACCATGGTGGTCTTCACAATCGTCTGACACGTCAAATATCATTGTCTCCGTTTACTCTAAAAGAATGTGAGCAATATGCTAAGAAACGCAAACTCGGTTTGTCACGCAAGAACGTATTAGAAACATACATGGTACTTGGCGGCATTCCTTTCTATTGGAGTTTGCTCCAACCAAAGTTATCATCAGCTCAGAATATAGATGAACTTATCTTTGCTAAAAATGGTGAGTTGCGTAATGAGTTTGATGCTTTATATGCTTCTTTGTTCCGTTCTCCGCAGGTGTATATAGATATCGTCACAACGTTGGCAACGAAGAAGATAGGAATGACATACACAGAATTGCGAAAAGAAATAGAGATAGATACCAATATTGGAGGTAAACTAACCGACAAATTGGAGGAGTTGGAGCAGTGTAATTTTATCCGCTCATACCCTGCAATCGGCAAAACAAAGAAAGATACTCTGTACCAACTGATAGATAACTTCACATTGTTCTATTTTAAGTTCATAGCAGAAAATACAGCCAACAATGCCCATTATTGGACGAACTCGTTAGGGAAGCCGACGTATAACACGTGGGTCGGTTTAGCGTATGAGCGCGTATGTATGCAGCATGAACAACAGATAAAAGAAGCGTTAGGAATATCCGGAATAGAAACAAACGTATATTCGTGGACTTATCGCGCCAAGACGAAAAAAGAAAGAGGCGCACAGATAGATATGCTCATAGATCGCGGTGATGATGTCATCAATGTATGCGAAATGAAGTACTATAAAAACAAATATTCACTAACTGAAAAGGAATTAGAAAATATTCTTGAGAAGATTAATATATTCGAGGAAAAGACAAAGACGAATAAAGCTGTGCGTCCGGTTATGATAACATCCTATGGATTAGTGGATAATGAGTACGCGAACGAAATTCCCAACCAACTTACAATGGTAGATTTATTCGAATAAAACCACCTTATATTTTCCCAAATCGCAGTAGAAAAGAATAGATTTGGGAAAATATAACACACATCAAAGGGCTTTCCCTATTATTATTTTCGGAATAATGTAGAGCCACAATGTTGTGCAATTTTGCAATTATGTAATGCGCCTATAAAAAACAGGACCGAAGTCCCGTTTTTTTAAGTAAGTCGCCGCCAATGGGCATCGGCGGTTTTGTCAATGCGACCGAGTTTGCGCCAACGGCAGAGGAGCGAGTTGACGCTGGTTGGCGTGACGGACTGGTTCTTACGCGCTCGCAGACGGATGAGGTCGGCGGTAGTGAAGTCCTTGGGTAGGAGCGCCAAGAGTGACGATGCGGCACCTCGTTCGGTCATGGCGTCCAACGCACCGGTCAGTTCCTGCTCCATCTGGTCGCCCCAGAGTTCCATCTGATTGCGGAAGACATACTCTGCGACCCATTCGGCGAATTGTCCTACGATCTTAGTGTATTTTCGGTTTTCGAGGAGATAGCACAACATTCCTGCACGAAAGCCCATAACCGCAGCACGACGGCGAAGTGTATCCATTGCGTGGTTGTCTGCGTCGATAGCTTGCTGACGTTTCACTTCAAGCCAGTCCGCGATGACCTTATCGAGCTGCGGACAAACGATGTGAACTATTTGTGATTTGTCATTGGTGATTGGTGATTTTCCAATCGCATCTAACTCTCTCGCCCATCTTATTATTTCTGCTTTCTCCGCTTCGGTGTATGGAGCGAAAACTGGAATTTCGGTGAAACTGGTGTCTGGCAGTTGCGCGAAACAAACACGGGTTGCCAAGCCGTTTTCGAGGTCTTTGAAGAACCGCTTCATGGAGTTGGGTGTGCCGGTCAGAAGCAGGTTGTAATAGACCTTGATGTGCGCATTGAACGAAGCATCAGACATGTACGCTTGACCGTATTCGGCGTTATCGAAAGCCAGACGGTAGATGTCACTTTTCTGCGACCAAACACCGGCACGTTCGGACTTGACCAACGTGTCCATTTCTTCGCCGATACCGATGAGGTGTTTACCTTCGGCATAGGTGAGCAGTTGGAGCAACTTGGCAATCGAAATGGCTACGCCATTGTTACGCGGACAAGCGTGCGGATCTTCGGGTTGGTTCTTGCTGTTCTTCGAGGCACGGAGTTTGTCCTTGTAGGCCTGTTCTTTCTCGCGTTCGATGGCGTCTTGCTCGTTGATGGGAGTAAGGAGCAAATCCAACGGTTTGCGGATGAAACTCTTACCGGAAGCAGCCGGAGCCGTGATACAGGAGAAGAACGAAAGCGATTGCTCCTGACGATCGAGGTACTCGAATCGGATACGTGTTGCCAAGGTGCCGAGGACAGGCAATGCAGCGATGACCATTGCGGGACGATAGTCTACGGGAAGTCTGCGACAGATTAACTTTAACAATCTCGGCAGTTCGGGCAAAGGAAGATCGGTGGCTTTCTCGGTTCTAACGTCCCGAGCACCTGACAAAGACTCTCTCTCACAAATGGCGATGGCTGACTGGACGATGACAGGTGTCTGGGATTTGCGAGGACGACCAATGGCGGAGCTGATGGCTTGGCGGCGTTCGGACTCGGACAAACCGAAATCAGGAAGGATAGCCAAGAGCATGTCGGCGTTGAAGTCGCAGATATAACGCATATAGTTGGCCAAACTAAAGTATACCGTATTTCGTTCGCCGATTTCGGCTCCACCGGCTGCACCCATGGCTAGCATGAGTTGATTGACAATCGCGGAATATTCTATTCCCCGATATGTCAGACCGACTGAGCCGGTGTCGGAATCCGATTCCGACGCAATAGACGAAGAGTCCTCAATGTGAGGCGGGAGAGCGAGCCGTATACTATCCGGGAAAACAGACGAAGTTCCATCGGCGGGAATACCCGCCGGAACAGAACACTCGCGATCAGCAAAGAGACCGGATTCGTAGATCCAGAGGATATAGGAACGCGGGACGACGTAGGATGCACGGGCGAGGTCTTTGGTGACGGCATCGTACTCCTTGATGCCGAGAGCGGTGGCGATTCTTAACTGCGCTGCCTCAATGCTTTCGAGCGCACCCGAATTAGATTCGGGACTAATTGACGAAGAAAGAGGCAATCGTTCGCCTATGAGACGCAAGCCTTTGCCGGAGGCGGTGATGGCGACAAGATAAATCTTGTTGTCGGAGAGGAGTTGTTTGTCGAGGGAATCGAACCAGTCACGTGGATTGTCCACGTGATCTACGTCCAACATGGCAAGACCGGACGGGATGGCATCGGAAGAGATACGTTTGCCGTTACGGAATGATGCTGCGTGCGGGATGATGATAGGCAGACGCTTTTTGAGTGCTTGCTTGCGGTCGGCATAGTCGGTTGCATTGGGATCGAGTGCGCCGATAGCGGCACAGGTGTTAGCTACTGCAGGAGAGTCGATGAGGCTGTCCCAGATTTCGGGTGTACATACTTGCGGTACACCGGCGTTTACTTTTTCTTGATAACAAAACATAATATTCTAATGTTTAATGATTAATGTTTAATGTTTAGTGATTTAACGATAGGTCTTCCTTGATTCTACAGGGGAAGAGGTGACGAGGAGGGACGTTGTCGGATTTGTCGGCATTGTGTTTGCCTTTGGAGCGTGTCCATGTACAGCCGACAGCATGAATCTCGTCGTGTTCGTCCGGGTACTGCTTGCGTTGTCGGATGGCTTTGAGTCCGACAGCGGCTTGCATCTTGCGCCACTGTGCTTCGGTGACTTCGAGTTTGTCAATGCAGAGCGGATTGTAGATGTCGCAGTCCGCCATCCACGGATTCATGGTCATGGAGCAATGGGTTTTGAGTGGTCCATTGATGCCGCGCACGACTCCGCTTTCCTCGTAGAACGGGCAGGCGCTACTACACTTCACGCCTCCCTTTCTTAATGCTACGATTAACATCTCCTCAACTGTTTGATACCGTTAACCACTTCGCCAAGTTGCATCTCGCACAGATTGTCGCCCATCTGATCAACTTGCGATGCCAGGATGTCGGCGAGTTCATGACTGTTGGCATAATCCGTGTGCGGGATATACAATTCCAACTTGATGTGCGTGTCATTGGCGCTCACTTTACCATAACGGCATTTGTCCAACACCAACCAGTGCTTCTCCGGATGCACCTCGTGCTTGTGCGCACCTCGCTCGATAAATGTGAACCGATCTTCACCATTCCGGCAGAGTGTTCCCTTGCGGCTGTCCATCACTTTCAAATCACTTCTTTTCATTTGCGTCTGTAAATCGACGCACAAATACATTTGCTTTTTCATTGTTGCGAAAAATTTCTGCTTGGCTTTTGCTTTACGAAAGGCCTTTCACGTGTACACAAGCTATACAAAAACTTTCGCGGGTTAATAAATAAAAAATCACACCGAACTTCAGTTGTTTTCTGAAATCCGGTGCAAAATTACTGCTATTTTGCGGGACATCATAGGACGCTTGTCCCGTTTTTTGTCCCGTATGTGTTTTTTATGAAAAAATGCTATTTTTGGAATCCTTTTCGGTTCATCGTGCGACGCAAATTGCTTGCATCTATCTTATACCAGCCGATTTTTTTCTTGAATAACATATCATTGCACATGGCTTCAACATTATTGTCATAATCCTCCAAATAATCCCTTCCGTTGCTACGCTCTGCTTCTAACCATTCCACCAACCCAACGTAACTTCCCTCTTTCGGCAAATTATTCGGATTGATACGTTTGCCGGTCGTGGTAATGAACGGATGATCTTTTTGCATACGTTTCAATAAATCGCCTTGCAATTCCAGTAACGGACGCAAACTATACAAACGCTGCTTGTCCATATTATCATTAAATAATGTATATGCGCGCGACTCTTCATCGAAAATCTCCTGCCACAAATCATCTTCACACAACGCTACATTATTTCCCAAGCGTATGTCCGTTTGTTCGTAGCGCCATTCCATATAATGCTCTAATAGTTTACGAAGCATTCCGTGCTGCAATTTGACATTGTCGCGATCATCAAAGATAGCTTTGCAGGTCTCTATTGCCAATTGACCCACTTCTAATAAATCTTCTGCCTGTAAGGCTTCTTTGATAACATTCTTCGCGGTATTGGCAATAAAGAAATAGAACGCCACACGCGCAAAGCCGCCAAAAGGAATCGAATCGTATCGGCTGTACGGGTCAAAATCCTCACTCTCCGCGTACACTCCTGCCGGATAGAAAGCCGGTTCGAACCAAACAGACGGTTTATCTCTCACTATTGCGTCTTCGCGTTCAATTACCCAACGCAGATAAATCCTCACCAACGTATCCAAAGCTTCGATCTGTTCATTCGGCATTGTTTTTCGTACCACTTCATTCTCCATAAGTGCCACATAATGACATAACTGCTGGTAGGATACAAAGGTCGTATTCACCGGCAGTTGTTCCCATTCTTTGCTTTGCGAAAGCGGCTCGCATCGCTCCGCTAATTTACCTTGCAACGCTATCACAAACAATGGTGTCACATACCCGTCGCTACTTGCGATACAGCGTTCTCCTTCATTGGTGCGTTGATATAATCCACGCTGAGGAATAAATACCAAATCTTTACTTATCTCTATCATGTCATAAATAATGGTGTTTCAATGGCGTTCTCTTCTCGCAACAGTCCCAACTCTTTCAACCTATATCGTGCCGCTTCTTGCGAGACATAAAAATGATTTGCTACATTAACAATGAACTGCGTAGCTGTCTTATGATTAAACGCTCCCTCGGTACGCGAGTACTGTCCATCATCGTACACATATCCTTTTCGAATATCCATCTGGAGCATCACTTGTTTCGCATATCGGTCGATCACATTACCCGGCATCAGCAGATAGGAAGCAAACTTATTCGCCTGACTCTCAAAATAACGTATTTGATCATTGGACGAACCAACCATATTGATCGTTTCTTGGTCTTCTGCAGCGGTATAGTTGAATTGCCGCAAGATATTGCCATGCAAAAAATGGTGTCCTAACTCATGTGCTAATGTAAACCGTTCACGAACAGTAGGACCATGCTTACGTTCACGGATGTTCAAATAGATGGTCTTTTCTGCATACGAATACTCACCAAAGAAGTCCGCTCCCATATCCATAAAGGCTATCTTCAACTTCGCTTTTTCCGCGATTAGCCATAAGTAATCCGGTTCCTTAAACATCTCCGCTTCTGTCAGATTAATTGCATTAAGGATTTTCATCGCCCGATCCTCAATATAATCATCATGTGCGTACGGACATTTGAACTCATATTCCGCCTTAATAGGAATCCCTAACTCACTCAGAATGCCTATCGCATTATACGACTCTTGGCGCATACTCAATACAGCACCGGCACACGGTTTCTCGCTCATCAATACACCGATACGGCCACGCGGATCGGAATAATCCGTCCAAAGTCGGTTTAATACCAGACTCTGCGTGTCTTCTCCGCTGTATTTAGCTAATATCAAACGATGGTCGATGTCAAAACCATTAGCTCGAACATATTCCAACGCTTCCCGTTCAAATCCTTTGTCCGTCACCAGGCATACTCGAACATTATACGCCAATCGCTTAATGGCATAGACCCAATTGCGACACTCCTGATACGGTACTAATCCATCACATTGGAGATACCGAAAAGCCAAATAATGATCCTCGTCTTCTATCTTATACTTTATCGCAAAATGGAAGGCATATTCTAATCGAAAACCATCTGCCATGTTTACATATATCGGCAGCGGTTTAAGCACTAATTCTACCTTCCCTTGCTCCGTATTGATTACTTGAGCAAAGATCGCTTCAAACCTATGTTGTAGTTCCTCATTCATTTGCTTGCGCCAATTTGGCGCAAAGTTACAACTTTTTTCTGATATATGCAAGTTTTTATACAAAAAACTGTCATTGCACGATTGCAGAATTGCACATCATTTTTTGTCGTTGGAGGGCATTATATAATATAGATATTATTATAATGACTATTTATTTGGGGTGGTTGAAGCCACATTGTTATGCAATTTTGCGATTTTGCGAGAGAGGGGCGAAAAAAAACAAATAATGTAAAAAAGTTGCGAAAAAATTTGCTTTAGAAAATTTCTTATTAAAAAACGATATTTTTTTTGCGAAAAAATTTGCAAAATACAATTTGTTCATCGTATCTTTGCATCGTCGTTCGGAAACGGACAGAAATCGTGTCGCTATCGTCCCGTATCTGTCCCGTATCCGAGTCGTAAATTAACATTATTAACCAAAACCAAATTTTAACTATGAGTAACATTAAGTTAGAAGCGCCGTTTACGGCATTTCGAGGCAAGATCTGTAAGCACTCGAAAATCATCTTTGCCCAACGTGGGCAGACCCAGTACACCAGCCAGATTTGCAACCCGCGCACGAAAGCGTTCAGCGCAGAGGAACTGGCACGTCAAAACAATTTCAAAACCGCTGTGACAAACGCGAACACAGCTCTTGCTGATCCGACGCAGAAAGCCGCTTACGAGTTGGCATTCAAAGCGCAGAAAAAGTACAAGAGTTTGCGCGGCTACGTGATCGCAAAAGAGTACGAGAAATTGGGCAACTAATAGCCCGTTTCTCAACTCAAAAAATCAACCTTATTGTTAAACCTAAATCTTAACTAATTATGGGAAAAGTAGTTTTTGAAGACCCCGTACATCACATTTCGGGCAAGATTTCTCGCAAGTACCGCACGTGCTACAACTACCGCAAATGGAGCGACCGCAAGTACACATCCGTGCATGGCGACCGAACGGTTCCGGCAAGTACTGAGGAACTGAAGGTACGTGCTAAGTTCAAGGTGGTTCGTCAAGCGGCTCTTGAGCGTTCGATGGACTTGATGCACTTGACGTACGATCAGATGGATTTCATCGAGGAAAAGAAGACCCGTCCGAACTTCAAGTACACGACCTACAAAGGTTGGCTGTTCGGCAAAGCATGGAAGTGCT
>Ga0310786_10012408_pt1 | contig 10549 bp, 7 predicted proteins | sample AusTroGonzalo_MG_FD_203881 | JGI IMG/M metagenome (GOLD analysis project Ga0310786, IMG submission 203881) | Bovine rumen microbial communities from tropical cattle in Woodstock, Queensland, Australia - Gonzalo_03 (v2) (version 2) | ecosystem: Host-associated > Mammals > Digestive system >... | reverse complement strand
AGCTGACAGAGAAATTCATGGCAGAAGGCATGGATGAGGAGGCCGCAAAGGAGTGTGCTGAGAAGGAAAGTCCACTCATGCAGGAGGCTCGTGCGATGCTCGTCAAGTGGGAGCAGAACGATCCAGAGGTAAGGGCCTTGTGGAAGAAGATGAACGACTGGGTTTATGCTGGTTTCGATGAGACATACAAAGCGCTGGGCGTTGGTTTCGACAAGATTTATTACGAGAGCCAGACTTATCTTGAAGGCAAAGAGAAGGTCATGGAAGGCCTTGAAAAAGGTTTCTTCTATCGTCGTGAAGACGGTAGTGTGTGGGCAAACCTCAACGCAGAGGGATTGGATGAGAAGCTGCTGCTGCGCGCCGATGGTACCAGTGTTTATATGACGCAGGACATCGGAACAGCCAAACTACGCTTCCAGGATTTCCCCATTGACAAGATGATTTATGTCGTAGGCAACGAGCAGAACTATCACTTCCAAGTCCTCTCTATCCTTTTGGATAAGTTGGGCTTCAAATGGGGTAAGGACCTCGTACATTTCTCATACGGCATGGTTGAGTTGCCTAATGGTAAGATGAAGTCACGTGAAGGAACCGTCGTGGATGCAGACGATCTCATCGCCAAGATGATCAGCGATGCACGCGAGATGAGCAAAGATAAGGTAAACAAACTCGAGAACCTCACTGAAGAAGAGGCTCAGGAGATTGCGCGCATCGTGGGTATGGGTGCTTTGAAATATTTTATCCTCAAGGTTGATGCCCGCAAGAATATGCTCTTCAATCCAGAAGAATCCATCGATTTCAACGGTAATACGGGCCCGTTCATTCAATATACTTACGCAAGAATCCGCTCCATCCTCCGCAAAGCAGGTTCTGAAACGAACGCTCTTAGTGGGTCTGCTGCTGAGAATATTCTCTCCGAGAAGGAAATCGCACTCATCCAACAGCTCGCGGCCTTTGGAGCCGCTGTGGCACAGGCCGGTACAGACTACAATGTCAGCGTCATAGCGAATTACTGCTATGACCTGGCTAAGGAATTCAATGGCTTCTATCACGACTTCCAAATCCTGAAGGAGCCCGATGAGCAGAAACGGCTCGTGCGTCTTGCTATTTGCGAAAGTGTTGCAAAGGTCATTCGCCTGGGTATGGGTCTGTTAGGTATTGAGGTGCCGGAACGCATGTGATGCGAATGTATAATTGATAATGTATCATTGATCATTGGCTGCACTCGTAAATCCTCCCGACTATCGTCACGATACAGTACTACCGTTACCAATGGAAGTGCCGGCAGAGGCTATCGCCGTGGATGCTGCCTGTAGCGGTAATCCCGGGCCCATGGAATATCGTGGCATCTACCTGAAGACGGGCCAGGAAATCTTTCATTATGGTCCTGTTCACGGCACGAACAATATCGGTGAGTTCCTGGGAATTGTGCATGCGATGGCGCTGTTGAAGCAGAAAGGGCTGTCGATGCCGGTTTATAGCGACAGCCGCACAGCCATCATCTGGGTACAGAAACGCAAAGCGAAGACTACGCTGGCACCTACCCCCGAGAATCAGCCTTTGCTGCAACTCGTAGCGCGCGCAGAGGCGTGGTTGCGACAGAACGGAGTTCCTTTTCCCCTCATCAAATGGGAGACCGAATTATGGGGTGAAATTCCAGCTGACTTCGGAAGGAAATAGACGGACTCTTTATTTTTGAACACACGAGAAGTACATGAAAACGCTGGCAAAACTGATAGGGATGTGGCTCGCGGTTTTTCTCGCAGGCAAGTTAGCATTTATGGCTGTGTGTCATGGCGCAGAGACATTGACGTTGTCGGATGTGCTTGCTGTGTTATGGCATGGTCTGCCGATGGACTTCTCAACGATTATCTATCTCATTGCGTTACCTGGTCTGTGCCTCTGGCTTTGTGCAAACATACCTACTGCATGGCGTTGGGGGCGCTGGATGCTTTTGGTGGTTAACACTTTGGCTTCAGTGGCTGTCGTAGCCTGTATCGTTGGTGATATCGCCCTTTTTCCATTCTGGGATTTTAAGTTAGATGCTACCATTTGGACCTATATGGATAGCCCTGCAGATGCTGTAGCCAGTGTGAGTGCAGGCTTCATCATCGTACACGTAGTCATGGCTATAGCTGCTATGGTATTGGTCATCTGGCTGTCATGGCGTATCATCAAACAGGCCCAAATCGTTAAACATCTATGGCCATGGAACCTGGGCTATGTGCTGTTGGCAGCAGTATGCTTCATCGTTCTACGTGGTGGTGTTACGGAATCTACGATGAATGTAGGGCACGCTTACTTCAGCGATCGTCAGTTCCTAAACCAAGCTGCCGTGAACCCCGCTTTCAGCCTGTTGGCTTCCTCTCAGAAAACAGAGTGCTTTGATGAACTTTACCGAGCTTTGCCAGATGAAGAAGCGGCACAGTTGACAGAAGGCCTTTTTGACACGGACGCAGCTCCCGTGGATACGCTACTTTGCACAATGCGTCCCAATATCCTGCTCGTCTTCTGGGAAGGATGTAGCGCAGTCTTTACAGATGCATTAGGCCAAGTAAAAGATGTAACGCCACACTTAGACTCCCTCGCTGCAAGTGGTATTTTCTTCAACCAGTTCTATGCCAACAGTTTCCGTACGGATCGTGGCACATTAAGCACCCTGAGTGGCCATCTGGCCTTCCCCACTCATTCTTTAATGAAGATGTCCGCGCGTGTTGCCCATCTGCCTTCCATTGCCCGTACACTGCGCTCCGTAGGTTATAGCACAGCATTCAGTTATGGCGGTGACATCAATTTCACAAACATGAAAGGCTATCTTCATGCAACCGGCTTTGAACATCTCACAGCGGATAGAGATTTCTCTATGACTGAACGCCATACGGCAGAATGGGGCGTTGCGGACAGTGTGCTCTGCGAATATCTCTATGAATCGTTGAAGGCCTCACCTACGCCTTTCTTCCACGCAGCACTGACACTTAGCAGTCATGAGCCTTGGGATGTACCAGGTGCCAATGATCAGGATTCGGATCAGGAACAGAAATACCGTGCTTTCCGCTACACCGACCGCTGCTTAGGTCGCCTCATTCAACGCCTGCAGGCATCACCCCTTTGGAATGACCTGTTGGTCATCATTCTTCCCGACCACGGCATCATCAACGTCTTGACACCCTCGCGTGACGACCCTGAACTCTATCATATCCCTATGGTATGGACGGGTGGAGCTGTCAAGGAGCATACTTGCGTGAACCAACTGATGATGCAGAGCGACCTGCCGGCTACGCTGTTCGGGCAGATGCATCTTTCATACAGCGACTTTCCCTGGAGCCGCGATGTTCTCTCGCCGGATTATACTCGGCCTGTGGCATATTCTTCGTTCAATGATGGTTTCGTTCTTCGTGACTCAACCGGCATCAGTGTCTGGGATAACAAGGGCGCCCGCCTCAACGAAGAAACGGACGCCCGTGTGCGCCTTGGCTTAGCCATTCAACAGCGAAGCTATGACCAGCTGCAAGCGTTAGGATACAAGGAATAAGCGTATCGCGCGGCTATTTATAACACGGCTATTCACCGTTGTAGAAGCCATTTCCCTTCTGTTTGACGACTACTGCTTTCTGCAATCTGACTGCACTGACATCCTGGGGCAGCCAGACAGCCATTTGTCCACGTCCTCGATGAGCCCATGCATAATAGGGAATCATCGTGAGCGTTACATCGTTCACGTCGAGACGTCCTGCGTTGTCGTAGGAAAGTGTCTGAGCCAACGTCTGCAGCGTCCTGACCGTTGTACCGGCAATGGTCGCCTCACCCATGGTGAAGCTTGGCTGACGACTGACAAGCACGCTGTTCAAGTTGAAAGCGTTATCAGGATGCTCTGCACAATACACCAACGGTCCACGCTCCACGCAAACACGTCCCTGATCGGCACTTACCTCTTCGTTCGCCCGTATCGTGCGGGCAGGCATGTCGAAGCGTATTTCCACGCGATCACCCTTTTTCCACTTACGGGTAATGGAGAAATAGCCGTCGATGGTGCGCTCCATTTGCGTCGTGTAAGCAATCTTACCGTCAGATGACATAACGCGGAAGTTGTAGCCTGCGGTGTGACCGTCACAGAAGGTGTAGAGGTCCGAGGGGACCACTTGTGTATCAGCCCAGCCAGGAACACGTACTTTCAGGGTAAACTCTCCTGCACGGTTCTCATCCACCGTCAAAGCGATGTCGCCGTCCCACGGATAGTTGGTCTTCTGGGAGAGCTTGACGCTCTTTCCACCTACACTGAGCGCACTCTGATTGGCCAGAAACAGGTTGACATAGACGTTCTGATCCTTCACAGCATAGACATAGCCCGGAATGGAGGGAATGAAACGGCAGATGTTGGAGGGACAGCAGGCACAGCCAAACCAGGGCTGACGCTGGTGCTGACCTTCCGAGGCCAAAGGATTGGGATAGAAGAACGCGCCGCCATCGAGGCTCATACCGCTGATGAGTCCGTTGTAAAGCGAGCGCTCCAGGACATCGTAGTATTTGGATTCTCCGTGCAGGAGGAACAGACGGTGATTGACATAAACATTACCGATAGCTGCACAAGTCTCGCAATAGGCGGTCAGGTTGGGGAGCTCATAGTTCTTACCGAAAGCCTCGCCCTGATTCGTGGCCCCGATACCGCCCGTGATATACAATTTTTTTGTGACGATATTGTCCCAAATACGGTCAATCGCCTTGATATAGGCGCTATCCCCCGTGAGGGCAGCCACATCGGCCATTCCGGCATACATATAGGCCGCGCGGACCGCGTGTCCTACGGCCTCGTCCTGTTCAATGACGGGCTTGTGAGCCTGAGAATAGTCATGCGTAATGGTAGTCTTTCCACGCTCATCCAACAGGAATTTAGCCTCGTCGAGGTATTTCTTATCACCTGTGACCAAATAAAGCTTTGCCAACGCCATCTCCGGAATCTGGTGTCCAGGTACAACGCGAGCCTGCCCTGCACCATTGCCGACCTCACGGCAGACGCAGTCGGCATAGCGAATGGCTATGTCGAAGAAGGAGCGCTTGCCCGTGGCCTGATAGTGGGCGATAGCAGCCTCCACCATGTGTCCGAGGTTGTAAAGCTCATGGCTGCCTTCTTCCTCCTTCGTCCAGCGGCGCATACCAGACCACGGATGTGGTTTCTGCGGATTCTGGGTGCGCGCAGTATAGAGATAGCCATCGGGCTCCTGTGCCGAACCGATGATGGTAATCACGGAGTCCAGATAGTGCTCAAGGCGCTTGTCGGGATATGTCTGCAGCAGATAAGCAGCACCCTCAATGGTCTTGTACGGATCCGTATCATCGAAAGGAAAGGTGCCTTCCTTGATATCAAAGACCTTTGCGGGGTCCTTCATGTGGGCGGCAGCGTTGTCGAAGTTACGGTAGCGTCCGGTCTCCTCACATTTGGAGAAGGCTAGGGGTACAGTGACGGTACGGGCAGCCTGCAGTCGCTGGCCCCAGAAGCCCTCACTTACCTTCACGCTTGTGAAGGGCACTGGTGAGATGGGATAACCAGCCGCCAGTGTCTTTCCGCTTTTGGCAGAGACGTTCAGGGCGAATAAAGAGAGGGCCAAGATGGCACTAAATCTCATAGTAAATGGTCGCATAACGAATGATGAATGATGAATGAAAAATGATGAATGATGAATGACGAATAAGAGTTACCATCACCTTCCCAAGGTTTATTGTATTCAACATTCGTCATTCATCATTCGTTATTCCTTACTCTTCTTGTCCTCCAAAGAAGCGGCGGCGTGCCTCCTGGCGTGCATTACGATCGTTGCCCTTGGCGCGGAAATCGTTTCCCCGCTTGCCAAAGCCGCCATGCCCCTTGAAGCCTTCCCGACGATCACCGCGGTCGCCGAATTCGCGGTCGCGATGGCCTCTCTCACCATCCCGTTTGGAGAACTTGTTGAAGCGATGGTCATCGCGGCGTTCGCGACGGTCCGCGCGTTCATCGCGGTCCTCGTCATTGAAACTGCGCTTGAAGTCATCGCGGTGTTGTTTGAAGCGGCGCTTCTCTGCCATCTGCTTACGCTCCGAATCGGTCTTCACTGTGCCACCTGCCGCGCGGTGTTCGTTCAGGCGTCCATCAAAAAGAACGTATTTACGCAGTTCACATTCGAGGGAACCATTATATAAAGGTGTCTTTAATGACGGCTTCAGGCCGATCTGTTCAAAGCACTCCTCATGGTAGCTGAGTACCCAAGCCTCGCCACCCGTGAACTCGCGCTTGAGTTTCTGACCGATGGTTTTGTACAAGCCTAACAAATCTGGCGACGTGATGCGCTCGCCATAAGGTGGATTGGTGATGATGAGTGGCGTTTTCTCTTGCGCGTCGCGGTCGGGAAGTAACTCGCACTTGGTGAAATCCTTCTCCTCGATGGTAATATCCTTGGCAAGGCCTGCAGCCTTGACGTTCCGCGTAGCAATGCCCACCGCCTTCGGGTCGTTGTCACGGCCATAGATGTGGTGCGTGAACTCACGTTCGTTGCTGTCGTCATTATAGACACGCTCGAAGAGGTCGCGGTCAAAGTCCGGCCATTTCTCAAAAGCATAGCTCTTGCGGAACACACCGGGCGCAATTCCTCTGGCAATCAGTGCGGCCTCGATACACAACGTGCCGCTGCCGCAGAAGGGGTCCAGGAAGTCCGTCTCGCCCTTCCATCCCGTCATCATGATGATGCCGGCAGCCAGGACCTCATTCAATGGTGCACTGACACTCTCCTGACGGTAACCGCGGCGGTGAAGACTCTCACCACTGCTGTCCAATGCCAGTGTGGCATCGTAATCCGAGATATGGATGTGCAACTGTATATCCGGATTGGAGACGCTTACGTTGGGTCGCGTCCCTGTTTGCTCGCGGAACTGATCCACGATAGCGTCTTTTACTTTGTATGCCACGAACTTGGAGTGGCGGAACTCGGGAGAGAACACAACGCTATCCACGGCGAAGGTGGTCTGAGCAGACAGATACTGCGTCCAGTCGATTGCCTTGACCGCGTCATAGACATCGTCTGCGCTCTTGGCCTTGAACAGTTTAATAGGTTTGAGCACACGAATCGCTGTATGCAGGCAGAAATTAGCGCGGTACAGCATCTCTTTGTCACCAGAAAAGGTGACCATGCGCCGACCAATCTGAATGTCCGTAGCGCCCAGCTCAGTCAGTTCTTGTGCCAATAGGGGTTCCAAACCTTGGAAGGTTTTGGCAATGAGGGAAGAATTCATATTTAATGACTATATTTGTTCTGAAGTATCTTGGTACAGGGCTCCACATCGTCCGTCACCCAGATATTACCGCCAATGACGGCATCATGACCAATCGTGATGCGGCCCAGGATGGTGGAATTAGCATAGACGATGACGTTATCCTCGAGAATCGGATGGCGGGGAATACCTTTGATCGGGTGCCCCTCCTCGTCCAGCGGGAAGCTCTTGGCACCCAACGTAACACCCTGATACAATTTCACGTGATTACCGATGATACAGGTTGCACCGATGACAACACCTGTGCCATGATCGATGGTGAAATGATCTCCGATTGTAGCGCCAGGATGGATGTCGATACCCGTCTCGGAATGAGCCATCTCCGTGATGATGCGCGGAATCAAAGGTACTCCGAGCAATAGCAACTCGTGTGCCACGCGATAGTTTGAAAGCGCCTTGATTACCGGATAACACGATATGACCTCGCCATAACTCTCGGCCGCGGGATCGCCAAGATAAGCAGCCTCCACGTCGGTCGCCAACGTCTGGCGGAGCGCCGGCAGTTTAGCCACGAACTGGCGGGAGAGCTCCGTCGCCTTCTGTCGGCGAAGGTCTTGTGCCGTCACGTAAGTATTCCCGTAAGCCTCGATTTCGTTCCAGCCAGTTGCAAAGCATAAGCCGGCCTGTATCTGCTCACAGAGGATACCATACAGGCGTTCTAACGCAACTCCGGTGTAGAAAACAAGGTTCTGGTTATTCACATTACTCTTTCCATAGAATCCCGGAAAGAGAATACTGCGGCACAGTTCCATCAGCTCAGCCAGCGCCGGCTGAGAAGGTAGTGGGTCACCGTCTTGGTGCTCATGAAAGAGACCGCATAGCGACTCTGGGCTGGCCAGCTCCTGAGCCAGCGTAGTCAATAGGGAAGGTGTTTGTCGATTCATTTTCCGTCGCAAAGGTAGCGCGAAATCCTTGCTTACCCAAACTTTTCGGCAAGAAAGTGATACTAAGCCTCTAAAAACAAGGCTAAAAGAGCTATTTGAGTAAAATCTTACGTCCTCCTATGATGCGTAGCCCGCGATAAGAAGGGGTTACTTGCTGTCCGGAAAGGCTATAGATTTGACGGGGAAGTGCTGAAAAACGGCCATTTTCGGTAGGAGACAGAAGGGCATCGAAAACAGGAGGCTCCTCAATGGACCATACATAGCTTGGCTGAAGGGAGTATTCTGCAAGTGGTGCCAATCTATTCGCTGTATTAACCGTCCAAAAGGTGTTGGCATTTACGCCCCAACCACTGTCTGAAGCAGCGGCATTCGTCGCACGTACAGCATAACGCCCGTCAGTTCCAAGTAAGAAGACTTGCGCCTCCCAATCAGCTCGTTTTTGCGCTTCATTGGTCTCCAAATGACCTGTATGAAGCGTTGGATTACCACCTACAGGAGGATTCGTGAAATAAGCTTCACGGAAGCGGAAGCCCCAATAGTAGGTTCCACCTGTGAGACGTGTAAAAGTGAAAACGCCTGCATCAATAGGATCCGAAGAGAGAGTACCTGTTGTGGTGAGATAGTACTTCTTGGTGCCCACCATGGTGGTAATACTACGCTTACTACTGTTTTTGATATTGGCTATCGCACGGAAATAGGCGGTATGATTCCCCTCACGGAAATTATTCGCGACGAGGGCTTCCGTGAGGTCCAATCCTTTGACATCGTAGCTACCTGAACGATTGGAACCCGCAAAATCCATCATGACAAGACCTGTAGCTCCTGCATTTTGTTTAAGGTATTCGATGACTGCGGCATTCTGCGTAGCGGCATTATCGCGATAACCGTCTTGATAGGCTGTGCCTATTAAAGGAAATGTCTTGGAATAGCCAGAGGTGTGATTGATGACCCAAATATTGGGATTTGTATTCTCGGTACAAGAGAATTGGAGCATGCGTGCTACACTATTTGTTTTCTTAGCGACTGCCCCGCTGGCGGTTACCTCATAGAAATCCTGAATATAGCAGGGAGTCGTTGAACGTCCCTTGATAGTGCCACCTTTCTGATTGTTAAAGTCATCACTGAACTTCCAATCTTTAATATAGCCGCCAACGGGCGAGGTTCGATATTCATCACGGCTAAGAATCAGAAGTTTGCCACGTGCTTGTCCCATCGTGAGCAAAGGCGTGAAGATAATGGCATGACTCTTGACAGGTTCTGTCGTGAGCTGCGTCGTCATGAGTTGGCTCCATTTAGAACTATTGTCATCACCCTCCGTCTCATGTCGCATAATGATGATTGCCAATTCCGTGGGATTACTGTCCAGTAGCGCGCAGAGTGTGGTGACGGCATCCTCAAAAGAAATTTTCGTGGAAAGGACGCCATGATTAATAGCCAGTTTATCGCCATCTACACAAGGACGCAGGTCGAAAGCACGAACGCCAGCCTCCCACATTTCAGAAAGTGTGAGATCCTGAGTCCGCCCAAAGGTATCACTTGATGTACCATGCCCCGTGGCCGCATCGTGGGCCCCGGGAATAGAAAGTTGACTGACAAAAGTCTCGTCAGGAACACGACTCATCCACGAAGGATTAGCGGATATGACATATTGCTGTACAGCAACTGACATCAACAGAATGATAATGAAGCGTTTCATGATGATTAACGGTTTTTCTATGATTTATGATGTGACTGATTATCAATTGCGAGTAACTTCTCTACGCCGCTGCGGATACTGAGAAGTCCAAAGTCAGAAGGATGAATGTCGGAAGGATGAATCCATAGCAGTTCGGCAGCATCATCGGCGGCGTGGGCATGGGAATAGACATTGGCGTTCTCCGCCTTGACATAGCAACGGTAGAACATATCCATTGTATGAACCAGGAAACCAGAGTAAAGGTACTGATTAGGAATAGAAAAAAGGAACTCAACACGGTCCACATCAAGTCCCGTTTCTTCTTTCACCTCGCGCATCACGCCCTCTTCGCTCGTCTCAAACATATCTGAAAAGCCTCCGGGAAGATCCAGTGTACCCTTGGCTGGTTCCTTCGCACGGCGCACACAAAGCCACTCTCCGCGCTCATTGACAATAAGGCCTACAGTAGCAGCAGAAGGGTTGAAATAGTACGTGAAGCCACAGTCCTCGCAATGCTTGGACTTGGCATTATGCTCCACGAAACGTGATGAGCCGCACTTGGGACAGAAGTGGAATTGTTCTAACGGATGCATGAGGAGAGAAGAGATTAGTCTTTGAGGATTTCCTCTATGAGGTTTTGTGCATTTCCCCACTTGTCAATAAGCCACAGAACGTAGCGAATATCCACGCCTAT
>Ga0310786_10012407_pt1 | contig 10549 bp, 10 predicted proteins | sample AusTroGonzalo_MG_FD_203881 | JGI IMG/M metagenome (GOLD analysis project Ga0310786, IMG submission 203881) | Bovine rumen microbial communities from tropical cattle in Woodstock, Queensland, Australia - Gonzalo_03 (v2) (version 2) | ecosystem: Host-associated > Mammals > Digestive system >... | reverse complement strand
TTTGCAACAGCAGTTTGACGATGGCAGTGGCGCGCATCACGCTGAGGTCCCAGTTGTCCTTGACGGCTGTCGAGCCACGGTAGGCATCGTTGTCGGTGTGGCCTTCGACCATGATGTTGAGGCTGGAGTCTTGCTCAAGCACTTTGGCAAGTTCCTTGATGGCGCTGATGCCATCCTTGCTGACGGTCCAGCTGGCCGAGGGGAAGAGCAGTTTGTTTTCCATCGAGACGTAGACCTTGCCGTCCTTGGTTTCCACTTTGAGGCCCTTGTCGGCGAAGCCGGTGAGGGCTTTGGTGACGGAGGTGCGCACGGACTCCAGCTCACGTTCCTTGGCTTCGAGCTGTGCCTTGGTGGCGGCCTCCTGCAGCTCGAGCTCTTTTTGCTTGGCAAGGAGCTCGCTGCGTTGCAGTTGGAAGTCTTCCTGTTGCTGTTGCAGCTCCATCTGGCGGGCCTGCAGTTCGCGCTCCTTGTCGCCCAGTTCCTTGGTGCGTGCGGTAAGCAAGTTCTGGGCACGGGTCAGGTCGCGGCTCTTGCCGGCCACCTCTTGGATGTAATTCTCCATGGTGGTGTCGTAGTGCTGGGCCATCTGCTCGATGCGGCGGCCGAGGCTGTCGGCGCGGGCGTCGGAGGCGCTCTTGGCCACCGAAAGGTCGGAGTAGTCGGCGTTGAGAGACTGGTTCTGTCGTGCCAGCGAGGCGTTCTCTTCTTTCAGTTCCAGCAGCTCCTGCTGCGTGAGGTTGTACTGTTTGGAGGTCTGTTCGTACTTGGCCAGCAGGTCTTCGTGTTCGCTCAGGGTGACGCACGAGGTGAAGGCCAGTGCGGCAAGGGTTCCGAGGAGGGTAATCTTCTTCATGATGCGAAAATTTTAGATTTAATAACGCGGTTTAAAAATATTTCGTATTTTTGCACCCGCTTTTTTATGAAAAAAAGTGGCAGGTCCGTACCTGCCGCCGAGAGGGAATGAACCTTTACATGCACATACACCGGTGGCGTCTGCGCCACATGAACGAGTCCGTCTTCGTGATGCTCATGGCTGTGGTCGTGGGCCTGCTGAGCGGCTTGGCGGCGGTACTGCTGAAGACGGTGGTCCACCATGCCGGCGCTTTGGTGACACGCATGTCTACCGGCGACTGGCAACTGGCGACCGGCAACTGGCGCTTGATTGTCATCTTTTTCCTCCCGATGGCGGGTATCCTGCTGACGGTGTTGTTTGTGCGCGGTATCGTGCGGGGCGACATCGGCCACGGACTGCCTTCGGTGCTGCTGGCCATCAGCCGCAACCGCTCCGAACTGCCGGCCAAGAATATGTGGTCGTCGCTGGCGGCGGCCACCATCACGGTGGCCTTCGGCGGAAGCGTGGGTCTCGAGGCCCCCATCGCCTCGACAGGCTCGGCCATCGGCAGCAATATCGGACGCTGGTTCCGCCTGAGTCCCAAGAACGTGCGGTTGCTGCTGGGTTGCGGTGCCGCAGGGGCCATCGCAGGTATCTTCAAGGCTCCCTTTGCGGGGGTGCTCTTTGTGCTCGAGGTGTTTATGTTCGACCTGACGGCCACCACGGCATTGCCGTTGCTGTTGTCGGCCCTGACGGCGTCGACGGTGGCCTACTTCCTGATGGGCACCGGTGTGCAGTTCAAGTTCACCGTCGAGGAGGCTTTCGGCCTTTCGCAGTTGCCGTTCTACATGGTGCTGGGGGTCTTCTGCGCCGCCGTGTCGCTCTATTTCCTGCGGGTGACCGACCGCGTCGAGGCCTGGTTCTCGGGCCGCCGCAACCCCTGGCTGCGTGCCGTGTTGGGCGGATTGCTGCTGGGGACGATGGTGGTGCTGTTCCCCCCGCTCTATGGCGAGGGCTATGCGTCGCTGACGGCCTTGCTGCACGGCGACCCCGACACGCTCTTTTCCGGCACCCTCTACCGCTCCCTGTCCGGCATGGAGTGGGCACCGGTGGTGCTGTTGCTGGCGCTCATCGCGCTGAAACCCGTGGCCACCGCCGCCACCATCGGCTCGGGCGGCGTGGGCGGTACCTTTGGCCCGTCGTTGGTGCTGGGCGGTTTCTCCGGCTATTTCATCGCCCTGCTGTGCAACCAGATGGGGCTGCCGCCGCAGAGCACGGCCAACTTCGCGCTGGTCGGCATGGCTGCCGTGATGACGGGCGTGATGCACGCCCCCTTCATGGCTACGTTCCTCATCGCCGACATCACCGGCGGCTACGGCCTGCTGGTGCCGCTGCTCACCGCGTCGGCGGTGACCTACCTCTGCATCAGCCCCTTCGAGCATCATTCCATCTATGCCCGCAAGCTGGCCGCCCAAGGCAACCTGCTGACGCACGACAAGGATGCTTCGGCATGGAACCTGATGAACATGCAGCGCCTGATCGAGACTAATTTCGTGATAGTGCGCAGCGGCAACATGCTGCGCGACCTGGTGGAGGTCATACAGACGTCACGCCGCAATATCTTCCCCGTGCTCAGCGACGACGACAAGTTCCTCGGAGTCATTGTCTTCGACGACGTCCGCAAGATTATCTTCCGTCCCGAGCTGTACGACAGTGTGACGGTCGACGAGTTGATGCACCCGCTGAGCGAGGGCGACCTGGTGCGCAGCAGCGACAGCCTGAGCGACGTGGTGGAGAAGTTCCGTGTCGGCAACCGCTACAACCTGGTGGTCATCGACGACGAGAACAATTACCTCGGTTTCCTTTCCCGCGCCAACACCTTCAGTGCCTACCGCCGCTTCATCAGCGACACCACCGACGAATAAAAAAGACACCAGCCGAACTGACTGGTGTCTATAGGAAGGATTTACTTGTATTTTATGTTATAGCCTCGTCCTTGGCAACCGACGCATTTGCCGCCTTTGCAGGCGTGGCAGCTCTCTGGGTGGCCACCGATGCCGTCGACATGGCTGGTACCGCCGCACTCCTGGCACTTGCCGCTGCCGCCGCAGCGGTCGCAGGTGACATGTATCTCCTCGACCTCCACTTCGCCGTAGTCGGGGTCATCGTCGCCTTCATCGACCGTGCCGCTGTTGCTGCTGGCGGGCACGTCGGTGTCTTTCTTGAACGACTGGGCGACCTTCGACATGCCGTTTGATGGTTTTGATGAGGCCGCATTAGTGCTCGGCTGCTGGGCTTTCTGTGCCTGCTGTTCGGTGACGACGGCGGCGGTGGTCATGGCTGCCGCGCCAATGATGAGGGCGGCGGCAATGGCGGCCTTCTCGCGGCGCTCCTTGGCTTCGGCCTGCTGGGCTACCCCGCGGATGCAGGCATAGTAGTTGTCGTTGATGTAATCCACCTCGCGGTTGACCATCTCAAGTTGTTCAAGGCTGTAGATTTCGGGGTGGTCGAGAACAAGGGCCATCTTGGAGGCATCGTAGTGTGTGCCGGGGAGACGGCTTTCCTTGACAAAGTCGACGACGGTGGCGTAGTCCTTGCGCTGCTCGAGGATGAGCAGATTGTAGCGCACCTGCTGGAAGAGCGGCAGGGTCTGAGTGCTGTACATATCGACCTGCTCGAACCGGGTATAGTAGTCGATACAGTACTTGGCTTTGCGGTATTTTTTCTGGTTATAGTAGTAGGCATAGCGGTCGACCCAGGCGTTGTTGTTGAAGGTGGCGGTGTCGGCATCCCACATTGTCTGGAGGGAGGCCTTGTCGGCAATCTTGATACGTTTGCCACGGCCAAGATCCCCCTTTTTCCACGCAGAGACATATCCATCGGTGATGTAGTAGAAGTAGATGGCGTCGTACTCGAAGGGGACGAGAACAGTGCCGCTGTTGTCGACAACGCCTTTTTTGCCACCGACGGTCATTACCCAGAATCGGCCGCAGTGCCGTTCTAACTGGGTATAGTCATACTGTGGGAAGAGCACGTTGCCCTGCAGGTCGATGGATTTGCCGTTCAGGTTCTCAATCCAGTCATGGTGTAGGATGCCGTATTTGTCGGGCCATGAGCGTGTCGTCTTGAGGACCGATTTGGGTATGTCGGTGCGGAACTCGTAGGCGAGTTTCATCTCTGATTTCGATTGTGCGGCCAAGGTGCAGCAGACGACGCTGGCAATCAATGCTAAAACTAATCTTTTCATATCGGGTGGAATGGTTAGAACACGTATGCTATGTAAAAGCCGAGGTTTATCCTCATTTTGTCGTGCAACTCGCGGGGCAGGACCAGGCGGGCGGTCGAGTAGGTGGCGGAGTTGTAGTTGTCGAAGAAGGTCTCCAGCTGGTTTCTGTAGGGCTCCAACTCGATGTCGGTGGCGACATAGGGCCGCAGGGATGCGCGGCCGCCGAGGATGATTTTTCTGTTGTAGTTTTTGGCTATGCCCGAGAAAGTGATGCCCAGGTCGAGGTCGAGATACGGCTTGACGCCATGCGCTACCTCGATCCTGGAGTCCTCGTACTCCTCGTGCCTCAGGTGCAGCCAGTAGCCGTTGTAGTAGCCGTAGAAGCAGCTTACGACGAAGTCTTCGGGGGCCGTGCCGCCTTGATAGAGTGCAATTCCCAGGTTCAGGCCGATATAGGGCTGGACGGCATTCCACGAATCGACAAGGTGGGCCACGCCGCTGAAGTAGACGGCGGGCGTCAGGCCGCCGTAGTATCCGGACGAGATACTCAAGCCCGGGCCCCAGTAGACCTCACCCGTCCGGCGGAGCAAGGCATAGGACAAATCGATGTAGCTGCCGGATTCCTCTTCTTCGGAGAGCATCTCTTTGCCGAAATGGGTATAGTATTTACCGATACGTTCGGAATAGCTTTTCCCGGACACGCGGCCGATAGAAATCCTGTGGTACCAGTTCTGCTGACCAAAGACATACTCGTGCCGGTAGTCTACTTGGTGGCTGGGACTGTTGTCAGCCTCTGACCGTAGCTGCGCCGCTGCGGGGAGGGCTGCCAGCGTTGTACAGGCAAGTGCGATGAATGTGATAATTGTCCGTCTCATATATATATTGTTGCTTTACATGCTGAATATCCGGCGGGCGGTGAGGTAGCGCTCTTTGTAGTAGGGTTCGGTGGAGCGGCTGATAATGACTCCGTTGTGGGTCGAGGAGTGGATAAAGGTGAAGACGCCGGTGGCGGTGTCGGTGGCGACGACGATACCGGCGTGGCCCACCAGCGCAACCGCTGGCCGTCGTAGGTGATGTTGGGTACAATGAGTTGGTCGTTCTCTTCGCTGGTGATTTTCACGAAGTTGATACCACCCTCTTCGGGCACAGTAACCAGCGAGGTGCTGACTGCCATTTCACTGCAGCCTTCGCAGCCGCTGAGCATCATTGCGGCCATGACCGCATAAAGAATCTGTTTTGTCTTCTTATTGTTAGGTATTATTTTATTGTATTTTTATTGAGACTCTCTTGTATTTTTAGTAAAGTAGGTTTCAGGGTTGGAATATCGTCAGTTACTACATCCCAGACTGCTTCAGGAAGAATCATGTAGTAGTCGTGAACCAATACATGTCGCATCTTCTCAATGAGTTTCCATGGAATCTCGGGGTGTCGCTCTTTGAATTCATCCGTTAGTTTGTATACAGCTTCTCCGATTATCTGTATATTGTAAGTTGTGGCATGTAGTCTCATACTGTCATTCACAAACTGATTGTAGGAAATACCATTCGTGTATTCCTCAATCTTTGCAATGGCTTGTAGCATGTGCTCAATTCTTCCGGGGTCACGGGTTTCTTCTCTCATAAATTAGTTTTTTGTCAATGTCAGCAGTGCGTTCGGCAAAGGGTAAAAGAGCCCCCTCTTCCACAAGATCAACCTCTTTCCCAAGTATTTTCTCTAAGTCAAGAATCATGGAAGCGTATTTGAGCAGGCCGACTTTTGCGTTCTTCCGGTCAAATGCCACCATCAGGTCAATATCGCTGTCTGGACGTTCCTCTCCTCGGGCAAATGAACCAAACACCCAAGCTCTCAGTACAGGCTGTGTGGCGAGGTAATTACTTATCTGTTGTGTTATTACACTGTCCATATTAATCTATATTCCTTATTTCTAATTGCTTGCGCGTATATGAGTATTGTCGTCGCCTACTGCAAATATACAAATAATTTTTACATGTAATAGAAAAAATTATCGGAATATCCCTTACCCCTTTGGGGAGCTTGTTGGTCGTGGGGGAGTGGCTGGGAGTGAGGCTGTTGGGGATGATAAGTGGCTGTGCGGCGTTTCGGGACAGGCGGTGCTGGCGGGCTGCGACTGAGGGGCGTCGGGGTTTTCGGCAACGTCGGCAGCCTCGTCCGCGGCGCCGTCGGTCAGCGGGCCGTGGCCGATATAGATGGTCTGCGAGCAGCGCCCCTGCTCGTCCTGCACAAAGCCGTAGAGATGCACCTCGTGGCCCGCGAACAGCTGTGGAAGCACCACGGCGATATGGCGAGCCGAACGGTACACTGGCGCCGTCAGGTAGCCCTGCTCCAGTTCGGGACTGTAGATATAGAGGTACACCTTGTCGAAGTTCTCGGCCCTCAGGTGCAGCGGGTTACGCTCGAAATCCAGCTCCAGCGTCGTCCCGCCGCTCACCGTCGGTGCCCCGAAGGCCACCGGCGCCACAGGGCCCGCGCTGATAATCAGGTTCTCCCAGTCCACCTCCAGCCTACTCGTGCGGACGGGGAGGTCCGCGTTCCCAGGGGTGGCTGCACTCTCGGGCACATCCGCGTTTCCTGCGGCAAAGGCCGGCTGGTTGATTTTCACGAAGAGGTTGAGCGCCGTCATCTGGTGGAGGTCCGACTCCATGGCCAGCCCCACGTTGAGCGCCCGCCGCATGTATCCCGCCAGCTGCACTTCCTGCTTGAAGAGCATGCGGTGCTCCTGCTGCGCCTCGGTGCGCGGGTTGCGCATCCGCGACGGCAGGCCGCGCAGACACCATTTCCCTTTCCACTGATAACCCACGGCAGTCCCCAGCTTCCCCACGAAACCGCCCATGTAACCCTCTGATAGCTTTGCCATAACGCCTAATTTAAAAGTGATTTACTACTTATGATAACGTTACATACACTTTATTATTGCTTACTCGAGTAAATTTTGAGATAGGGTAGACAAAGAGTAAAGTAAGAGTAGAGTAAGAGTAGATATAGCAGCATGCTGGAAATATGAAGGTTATGGCACGGGTTGAACGTGCCGAAATCGGTTTTGAATGAAATTTTTACAGGATTTTTTTACCGGAAGAGGCGGCGGGCGGAGAGGTAGCGCTGGGCGTAGTAGGGTTCGGTGGAGCGGCTGATAATGACTCCGTTGTGGGTCGAGGAGTGGATAAAGGTGAAGACGCCGGTGGCGGTGTCGGTGGCGACGACGATACCGGTGTGGCCCACAATCCTGTGATGGTGGCGGCCGCCGAAGAAAACCAAGTCGCCGGGCTGCAGGTTGCGGGTGTCGGACACTTCGGTGCCCAGTTGGGCCTGAGCGCCGCTCCACCCCGGCAGGTCGTAGCCGAAGTGGCTGTAGAGGTAATGCGCGTAGCCCGCACAGTCGAACCCCTTGGGGGTGCGTCCGCCGTAGCGGTAGGGGGTGCCGAGATACTCTTTGGCCATGGCGATGAGCATGATGCCCGAGTCGGCGCGTGCGATGATGTGGGCCATCGGTATGACGATGCTGTGGTTGTCGGTGGTCTCGAGGTCCCAGCAGTTGTGGCGCACGGGCTGCTGCGCCTGCAAGGTGAGAGGCGAAAGGTGAAAAGCGAAGGCAATGCTGATGCAAATCAGCAGCTTAGGCAGACGGAATATGTTCATTTCCGCTTTCATTTTTCCTCTTTCTTTTCGCTGTAGAGGTCGAGTGCGACGACGGCGGCGGTGAAGGCCCAGAAGGGGACCGAGAGCTTGTCGGTGTCGAGGAAGTTGTTGAAGACCCCGTGGACGTAGTAGGTCAGCAGCGCCAGGGTGAATGCCAGCGCCATGCGTGCCACGTCGTGGTCGCGGGCGGTGCGGTAGACCCGCACGCCGGTGGCGAAGGTGGCGAGGAACAGTGCCGCGATGAGCAGCACGCCCGGCAGGCCCTGCTCGGTCATGGGGCCGATGTATTCGCTGTGGGCGTTGCCCAGGTTGCCGCTGTTGGTGCTGATGACGCTGAGCTGGTAGCTCTTCTGGTAGCGGCCGTAGATGAACTGGTAGGTGCCGGGGCCGGTGCCGAGCACGGGATTTTCACGCCACATGCGGATGGCCGACGCCCAGCGGTTGAGGCGTTCGAGGTTGCTGGCGTCGGTCGAGATGTTGGAGATGCTTTTCACCTGTCCGGCCAGGTCGTAGGAGGAATCCTGTTTGTTCTTGCCCAGCTTGTAGAGCACGTCGCTCTGGTAGGCGAAGAACATCCCCACGCCGAGGCCGAAGAGCAGCACCATCCATTTGACTTTCATGCCCATGCGGATGAGCACGTAGACTCCGGCGGCGGCCAGCACGCTGATCCATGCCGCGCGGCAGTAGCTGAAGAAAAGACCGATGCAGAGCAGGACCACAAGTATAAGGGAGTACAGGAAGTTCATGGAGTGCAAGGAGTTCGGGACAATACCGCGACGAGAGCGTTTGTCTTGAACTCCTCGAATGCCATTAATTAAGAAATACACTACCACCGGCAACATTAGGGCGATGGCACAGCCGTAGGCGGTGTGGTCGTTGTAGAAGGGGCGCATGACGCGGTGCAGCGTCTGCAGGTTGCTGAAATTGCCGAGTGTCTTGGTGGTGGCGATGATGATGATGACCCCCAGCCCGATGGCGTAGGCCCAGTAGAACTGGCGTATACGGGTGCGGTCGCGGAAAATCTGCGTGGCGGCGAAGAAGAAGGGCACCACGAACCAGATGCGTGCCAGCAGGTATTTGAACGACACCCACGGCATGCGCGAGGTGCAGCTGGTGACCGCCATCCACGCCAGCGAGGCCAGCAGCAGGAGCGTGACGGGGTGGCGCAGAAAGTTCGGAGTTCGGAGTTCGGAGTTCGGAGGTTGGGGGTTGGAGTTCGGAGTTTGGCGGCTCCGACTTCCGACCTCCGACTTCCGACCTATTAAAACGCGGAAGAAAAAGAAGAACGAGAAGAGAATCATCATGGGCTCCACAGGCATGGAGAGCTCCATGCCGGGCAGCAGCGCCACGTTGAGTGCAAAGGGGGTGAGCAGGGCCATCAGCAGCAGGCCTGTCTCGAAGCGCACCACGAAGAGCCACACCACCAGCAAGCCCAGCGGGAGGAGGCTCATCATAAAGCCGCCTTTCCAGTACATCACCAGCGCTTCGGCGACGATGAACAGCAGCGTCAGCAGCAGCGCCGCCAACAACCCCTTGTTCTTCTTGATAAACTCCTTGACCATACAATGGCTACATCAATCCTCTTCCTTCTTGGCGGGGCAGAAAATCAGCAGTCCGAAGATGCACACCACCACGGCGCCGAGGGTGCCGGCCAGCACGATGAGCATCCGTTTGGGATAGGCCTTCTTGTCGGCGGGGACGGCCTCGTCGACCAGGTATTTGTAGCTCACCTCCAGCCCCTTGTCCACATTGGTCTGCATGGCGCGGGTCTGCAGGTCGGCCAGTTGCTCGCACTTGTCCTTGACCAGTTCCGTGCGCCATCCGCCGTTTTTGTCTTTCCTCATGGAAATCGAGTCGAGCTCCTGCTCCAGGGCGTCCACCACTCCGTTCATCACCAGGGCGGCGCTCTCGGCGCGGTCGGCATGGATTTCGTGGCACAGCGTGTCGTACATGGCGGCCATATAGTTGGCGATGTCGGCGGCCCACTGCGGGTCTTGGTCCAGCACGCCGATTTCCACGCCGAGGAACTCGGTGCGTTTCACCGAGACATTGCTCCGGTACTGCTTCTCGAGGTTGAACTGCGGGTGGGCTCCGTCGCGTTTGATGGCGTAGTGCTCCATCAGGTTGAAGTGGTCGCACACCGCCTGCTGCATGCGCTTCGAGCTGAGAATCTGGATGGCATATTCGCAGTCGCGCTCAATGCCGTAGTCCATAAAGTCCAGGCTGTAGTGGTAGTCCATGATAGCCTTGCTGAGGCGGTTCGAGCTGGTGGGGAAAATCACCGCGCTCGACTTGTAGAGGGGCTTGATAAGCATGGCCACGACAAGGCTTGTCACCGCCGCCACCACGCCCACGATAACCAGCACCTTCCACCAACGGCGGAAGAACTGTACGGTCGATTGGTGGTCGTAATTGTTTCCGAAGGTCTGTTCCATTATTGGTATATACTATTATATATTATTACTTTCCGTTACATAACGTAACACCCCCCGCGATATTGTATGGGGTTCCAAAAACTTTCACACCGCTGCCCCTAGGGGCAGCGGAAAAGACCGCCCGGCGGCGCTGTTTTCCCAGCCTGGTGGTGGCATTGATGAGACAGGTTGTTTAGTTAAAAACTGTTAAATATGAAAAATGTTTTTGCTGTATTGGAAAAGTGTTGTACATTTGCAGTGTACTAGTTTACTAACACACAAAAACAATGATGATATAAACTATTGATTATGAAAAAGATGCATTTAAAAACAATATTGGCACTGGCGGCTATTTTAGCGCTAGGGATGCCGGTAGGGGCACAAAATGTTAGTGTGAAAGGCACCGTGAGGGATGCTTCGACG
>Ga0310786_10012406_pt1 | contig 10549 bp, 8 predicted proteins | sample AusTroGonzalo_MG_FD_203881 | JGI IMG/M metagenome (GOLD analysis project Ga0310786, IMG submission 203881) | Bovine rumen microbial communities from tropical cattle in Woodstock, Queensland, Australia - Gonzalo_03 (v2) (version 2) | ecosystem: Host-associated > Mammals > Digestive system >... | reverse complement strand
TATTCGTCGCTTCCAGGATGATCCTCTATATTCTCAAGAACCTTTTTAGAATCAATAGTCGGCTCAAATACAGGCTTAAAGACCGAAACACGATCGAATAATTCCTGACCAAGAGCAGAAAGTCTATGCGCTTGTGCGAGTATGTATTCCTCTGGCATTGTTATTCCGAGAATGACAAACTCCTCACCAGTAGCAATAGGAAATGTCGCATTGGGGTAATATGACTGAGTGGATGTGTCTTGTGTTCGCTTACAAGTCAAGGTCCAGTCATCATTTATTGAATCATAAACCGCCTTGATAATAGGAAAATCACGACCTGCACACATACCGCTTTTAACGGAAAGTGTGGCGCCTCCGCTTGACTGCATCTTGGCTATGTCAAATCCAATCTGATGGGTCTTGATCTTGAAGTTTGAAATAAGCGCTTCGCGTATATTTGCAGATGCCACAACGTCACCCTCCTTTGTGATAGTGACGGTACGCATATTACTGCCAGAGCGCGAATCTGCATTTGCCAACATTACAGTATACTGTAGCGTTACTACGAAACGGCCTGTGACTTGATTCGTCTTGGTGCCAACTGAAAGCAGGGTATCCAGGTTAAATATCTGACCGTTGGTTACATTACTCTCAACGGTGAAATCTGCAGCCGATACAAGAGTGTTTCGTGAGACATCGCCTTTATGTAAGCGTAACCTGAGAAGGAGATAATCACCTTCTGCGAGAGGTTGATCAAGAACACATTTTAAAGCGCCATTCCATTTGACATCTACCACACCTGTGTCGGTAAAGGTATATTCAAAGAGTTGAACCTCATTGATACCACGATTGGCACAAGGGTCTGCGTTTACAATAGTAGAGGCTATAACTGCATCATAAGAGTCTACGTACTTCTCACCACTGTTAGTCGGCGTACCGTCATCCTGGGGCATAAGTACCGCTTCCTTCACCTGATCAACACGAATCGTATCGTCGTCGGTCTGAGGGTAATAATCAGGCGCACCAGCACCTGTCTTACCGAGTGATGTTTTAGCGGCTTTTAGTAATTCGATTGTCTGTTGTTCTATACTCGGATAGACCTCTGGATGGCCATCGGTACCATCAAAATATACATCTTTCGTGATAAGACCATAAAGTGCTATCTTGTCGGCATCCTCAATATACGCCTTGCGTGCATCAGGTTTGTTATCCGTCTGACCCCAGAGTTCGATAGGAATCATAAGGTTGGGGATATTCACTGATTCCGCATTGTATATATCTTTTCCGTTGTAGTATCGGTTGATAAGGTTACGATCTGTTCCGAAAACGTGCATACGGGTACAGAAATTATCCATACTGCCGTTATTACGCTTCAAAGCCGTCAGTCCATTGGCGTAACTGAATATATTGGTCCTATTCCCACTGGTTGCAGGTGCTATATTGGGATAACCAATGATGATGGTATTTACACCGTTCTCTACAGCGTAAGCCCAGCCCAGTTCATTCCAGGTCTCATAGATAGCGTTAAGGGCATCAATACACATTCCAGATACACTGAAATCCTTAGCCACCGATACCTCGTAAGACTCAGGTATATTTTCAGCGATCCTGATATTCCATACGTCCTCACCGAAGAAAGCCTCAAGATTGGCGTTCAGACGCTCAACAACGTTAGCAACGGTACCTGTAAAGGATACATCCTGCTTTGATGAGAAGTAATACTCACCAGAGCCAGGTACAAGATCGCGGAACGGGACCAGACTGAGTTCCTTGGTATTATCGTATAACTGAACATTACGATAGGCAAAACTCTCGCCAGAGTGATTGTTTGATGCCTGGCGTTCAATCTGGGGAATACCATACAACTTATAGATGCGGCCCGTACGGTCATAACGGATGTAATCACCATTGTGCCAATCTATAGGCGTAGGTGATGCAACCATTGAATACTCCAGATAACCGCTCTTGAGGTATGCCCCGTGGTATGTAGGCTTACCCTCGTAACGGAAATCGGCACTTACGTACAGTGAAGTTACGCTATTCCAGGTGTAGAGTAACATAGTGTCAAGGGCGAGGTAGTGCTTTCCACTCTCGCCCGTTGCAGGAAAAGCATCCAGTGATGCGTATTCCAGAGTATTGTATGGTATAACCTTTATCTTCATATTGCAACTATCTTACCAGTTGTCGAATCAAGTTTAGTCATCGTAACAGGATCGTTTACCTTGAAGGTTACGGTGAATATGCACGTCGCAGTATCACCACGTGACCTGAATGCTTCTTCTTTATATCCCGCATACCTTACGTGCTGTCTGCCGAGCGCGGTATATGAGTCAAACACCATCAGTTCGCCATTCTTGACAATATCAAAGAAAGCCTTGAGTTTGGTACGTATGGTCTCTGCCGCCGTCTCAGTCACAACATTATTGGTAATGGTGTCTTTGGTCCTGATGTAGAACTGCACATCAAAAGTAAAAGACTCATAATACATATTGTCGGTGTATTCGTCATCGCCATTATGGTCTTTAAACTTGTTGGCGTAGGGTTCCTTGGGTTCAGGCAAAGCAGGATATGGGTTACTCTTAGCGATAAAACCCCATTGTACCCGTGTGTCATAACACGTCTGCCCTTTCTGTATATAGAAGGGCTTATAGCCTGATATGGTCGGATTATTAATCATATATGCAAAGATAATTTGTTAATACAAACAATCACAAGAAATATTGTATGTGTTGCAATAATTATTGCAAAGGGTGGACTTATTGTTCCACCCTTATTGCACTCGCGCCACTGGCCGTTGTTATCACACTTCTTAACTCATTGAGAATATCCGATGTGTTCTGTGCCGTGTCGTGCGTGTTGGCCTCTATGTTATGTAGGTACTCATCCAGTGTCGGATGGTACGTAGCCTTCCAGAAAGTCTCAAAATCCGTCTTTATGGCTTCTACTGCCTCTCGCTGTTTGGCCAGGTCGCCACGCATACCGTTAAGATATGACGCCAATAGGTTGGCCGTATCTTCCGTTACACCTTTTATGCCTTCCCCAAGGGCTGTGGAGTCTGCACTTTGGAAATACTTATCGAATTTCTCAAGAATGGGAGTCAGTACTGGTGCAAGATCCTGGGCTTTCTGCAAGGCATCTTCAAGCATCTGCATCGCCTTGTCGGATTCGCCATTCAGGACCAAATCGGCCATCTTCTTGGTGTCGAAATCTCTGAATACAGAATCCATCAGCACGTTCTTGACAACAATCTTGGCGTAGGAACGTGCGACTTCATCAAGGATATTGGCATAATCGGCAGCGGCATCACCCGCGGCTACCCACTGGTCTACTATATCTGTCGCAAAATCATCCACAACAGAGCCTATGACCTTCTCCATCACATCTTTGACGTCATCCAGTTCTTTCTCGTATGCCTTGGCATATTCTATTGCGGACTGCATCCACTTTTTGTCGTATTCGTGCAAATCCTCATAATTATCGAGGATAGCCTGCAGTGCAACAGAACTCAGATGGCCGTATTCGTCAAACAACTGATAGCCGAGATTCAAGGCCAGATCGCCAAGAGACTCCCATCGGTCATAACCTCCAGTATATTGTGCGCCCCACCACCTGTCAAGGGTGCGTACCATATAATCTTCAAGTTTGTAGGCTTCCTTCCAATTTTTACCCTCCTGGTAAGAACTGCTGCGCCTCCATTGATTGCCTAAATCCATCACATCATCAATCAGAGCCTTGTACGCCTTGTCTATCTCGGCCATATTTTTGCTTGCAATCCTCATCTGTGACAGTTCATCTTCGCCGAATATGGTAGTCACATCCTCGTGGGCTTTGTTCCACTGATAGACCTGAGCCTCAGTCTGTGCGAGACGTATCTTTTGTGCCAGCATCTCTGCGTGGGCTGCATCTTCTATCATCTGTTTACCGATAGCGGCCAGACCGCCTACTATAGCACCAATCCAACCGCCCGCTGCGGCACCTTCACCTGCACCTTTCGCTATTTCGGTTATAGATGATAAATCTTTTGAAAAACTCTTTAATTCATCATTTCCCGAAGCATCTGCAAGATTGTCTATGCTTTCTGCAAGATCATTGATGGTGTCTACTACATATTTCAGGAGTTTGATTTTTTCCTTTGTTGCGATCTCATCAACTTTACCCAAGAGACCTCCGTCGCCATCATTACCTTCTGCGTTGACACCAACCACACGTCTGAGAGCAATCTCAAAAGCCTCCCAAGCGCCCGTGATACGTTCAACACCGTTCTCGTCAAAGAACTGCGCCTTAATAGCATCCAAGAAATCATCGCCTTCAACAAGGTTTCCACTCTCGTCGAACAAACCTCTCAGGGCATCACGCACGGCATTAAGTTGGCCGATGGTCATATCGGACCAGTGTTCAAGGTCGATGCCTTTAATCTTAGCCCACTCCTTAACCCAGTTATCTGCAGTGGCATCTACGGCGTCAATAGCCTTAGCCATAGCGTTATTAGTCTGGGTGGCGACGTAATCACCAACGGTTTTCAACATCTGCTCAACATCCACAAAGTTACCTGAGTCAAAACTCTTGTAAGCCTCATCCCAAGTCTCCTGTGCCTTGGCGTTGATGTCACGCATCGCCTTGGAATAGTCGTGTATTATCTTGGATACGTCAAAGGTTACTCCTGTACCCTCCAGACGAGTTTCCTCCTTTAACTTAGCCAATGCGCTGTCAAGTTTCTTGGATGCGTCCAAGGACTTCTTGAGGTTGTCAAAGAGGTCGTCAAGGCCGTAACCGCTGATGTCGTCACGTAAAGCCTGAGCCGCCTTCTTATCAAATTTCTCAAGTGCATCGGCCATCTTCAGCAGTTCGTCACGGAAAGAGCGTGATGTATTGAGTATATCCTGATCGGGATAGAACTCTTTAAGTATGTCACGGATATTATCACCGCTCATACCTATCTCCTTGAGTTTGTCATACCACTTCTCCATATCCTTGAGGGTGGAAATCTGCATCTCAAGGCGTATCTGCTCGTCTGTCTTACCGCTATTTCCAGTAATCTTGTCGTCAACAGATATTCCGAGGGCCTTTCCGATAGCCTCAATAACCTCCTTGCGATGCTTCTCTATCTCATACAACTGCTTCGACTTCTGGTAAGCATCCTCATCAACTTTCAGACCTTTCTTGCGGTCCTCAACAAACTTATTGTAAGTATTAGCCAGGTCATCTACAGCAGATACCTGCTTCTTATAGATGTTACGAAGGTTGTCGATATACTCCTCGTACTGGTCGGTATCCTGGGGTTTGAGGTCGCGGTTCTTATCATCCACCAGGGGGTTGACGATCTTCTGTAGCCACGACAGGTCTTTCTCGTCAAGAGAAGCACGTTCGGCAATCAGTTTCTCCAGTTGGGTATTCCATATTCCACCCTTACCGATGGCCTCGGCTTCCTGGTTGAGTTTCTGGTAGGCGGCAATCATAGCGTCAAGTTTCTTCTTGCGGTTGTCAAGCAACTTGGCTTCGGTATCCTCCGCGCTCTGGTTCTCAGCCTCACGTATCTGCGTCTCCAGTCGTGCATATTCCTCGACAATATCCTGTATAGCCTTACGTTCCTGCTCGGTGGAGTATGCGTATATACCAAAACGTGCTTCAAGTGCGTTAGTAAAGTCCTCTGACGCTTGAGACATATCCTTGAATCCGTTGACGAAATCAGCAACAGAACTGGCGAACTGAGGATAAGAAGTCTTTATTAGGTTGGAAATACGTGACCCACTACCGAAATAATCATCTATCTTATTAGTAAACATCTTAGATGCCGAATCCATCTTTCCGTCGGCAAAGGCTTGTTCAAGTGACGAGCGGAAGTTCTGCACAAATTCGTTGGCGGCATCCTGTGACACACCTGCACCACGCAGTTGCTTGATGAGAGCGTCAGTATAGTTGGTCATCTTCTTACCGTACTTCTCCTCAATCTTACGCATACCCTCCTCCTGGGCGTAGGCTTGCTGGCGTGCGTATATAGCGTTCGTCACCTCTCTCTCATACTTATCCAACTCCTTGAGTGCATTGACTTCATTAAGCAGGTTAGGCAGATACTCACCGTACTTACGGTTAAGTTCGCTGATAGCGTCACGACGGGCCTGTGATCCTTCGTTGGTCTCTCTTATACGCTGTGCTAACTTCTGGAAGTCACTGGCGAGGTTGGCGGCTTCATTATATTTCGTTCCAGACAACTCTGCAAGTTCACGATTCAAGGCACCTGCGTTACGGGCTGCGACGATAAGGGCTGTGGCAACAAGAGCAATAGCACCTGCCAAAGTAGCGAAAGCCTTCTTGACGTTTGCTTCGCCCAGGTTACGCATAACTATGGCGAAAGTCTGGGCCTCACCCGTCAGGCGTCTCATACGTGAAGCCGTCTCGGTTATCTTCTTGATGGTAGAAGCAACCAGGAAGCCCTTCTCGCCCAGTATAGCGAGTTCGAGTGCTACCTTATAGGCACCATAAGCGGCGACAAGTGCCTTGAGGGTACCCATCGTCTTGTCGTAGTTACGTGCCAGGTTGGTAGCCCACTCAACGGCGCTCTTGAGGGTGCTTTTGTTCTTCTCGCCGATGGCCGCAAACATCTTATCGTAAGCGTCACGAAGGATCATCAACTTACCTTTCAGCGTCTCGGCCTGTACCTCCTGCATCTGGTAGAACTTACCACCTTCGGAGGTCATATTCTTGAATACCTTCTCCACCATCTCGAAGGGGACAAGGCGTTTTGAAATCTTATCAAAGACGTCGCCCACGGTGATAGTTTCCTCACCGAGTTCGACAAACTGCTTACGCAACTCCTCCAGTATAGGAATACCTGCCTCGGTCAACTGACGTACCTCCTGGCCACGCAGGAAGGATGCACTTCGTATCTGACCGTAAGCGAGTACAAGACGGTCCATTCCGACACCCAGACCAGCCGACACGTCGGCCAGCATCTTGGTAGTCTCAAAGAGTTCGTTGACAGGTATTGAGTATGCCACGAGTTGCTTGGCATAGGTTACAAGTTCCTTCGCGTTGAAAGGAGACTTGAGGGCCAAATCCCAAATCTGATTATAGACTTGGTTGGCTTTGGCTGTGTCGGCTATCATCGCCTGCAGTGCTATTCGCTGCAGTTCAAATTCAGCCGTGACACTTGCTATGTTTTTTATGAGTGAAGCCGCGCCCCAGATGGATACGTACTTCATAGCCAGGTTGGTGATGTTTGACAGCATACTCTGCTGGGCGGCGAGGTTGCCACCACCTCCTACACCGTTGGCTCTTGCTTTCTCAGCATTGAGTTTGACAAGTTCCTTACGTGTCTTGATGATCTCACGGCGGTTCATCTCACGGGTCTTGTTCTCCTCACGTAAGATGCGGTTGGAGTTGCGGGCGTTGGCCACTTCCTCCTTTGATACGCTGTTGTATTTCTTACGAAGGTCCAGGAGTGTGGATATGCTGGTATTCAGGTTCTGCGCCCTCTGAATATTCTTCTGAACTGACTCGTTAAACTCCTTGTCGTTTATATGTAGTGTGAAATCGAGTGATCCAAGGTCTGCGTTGCTCATAATGCTGAGGTTTATTCGGTTTTTTCTTCATCTTCGTCAGCCTTACCTGAGAACACATCCTCTATGGAGTAACCCTGCTCGGCGGCACGCTCTTTACGGCGTCTCTCTGCAGCCTCCAGCGTGAGTCTTGTAGCCTCGTCTATATCCTCCTGCTTAACCTTGTTACCACCTTGGTTATACAGTGTATGAGGTAGGTCTGACAGCATTAACTCTATCTGCGGAACGGTCAGTCGGCATCGGTAATCATACGCCCTTATGCCAAACCTGTATCGTCCGTATTGGGGGAATTTTTGGATGAAAGCCGCTTCACGACCGAGAGAAGTTCGGCTCGGTATTGCTCGGCTTCCTTTTCCGTCATCCCCTTCCAGTCCGCTCTCATATCCACTGAGTACGCCATATTCGTCCAGTGTGCCGTAAGCGGAATTTTTTTTTTACCCTCCTGTATTATCGGCATCATCTGTTCCTCGGTGTAACCTCGCAGGTAAGCCCATATACGCCACATTATCGGATACCAGAACTTGATCTTGAAAAAGCCGTTAAGCACGAAAAGACAAGCCTCCTTGATACTGAAGTAAGGCTCGACACACATCGATTTGAGGGTTGCGGCATCATTATCGGGGACCTCGATGGCATCACGTTCCATCCATAACTTTGTCAGACACTCTATGGTATGAGGATGGAGGCCCGTCAGACGTACATTACGTCTGGTGCCAGGGATATGAACCTCACTGGGGAGGTCGAATAACAACTCGTCAAAATCTATGCGTGACTGCGCTTTTACGTTATCTGTTTCCATAAAATAATGTTAAGGGTAAAAAATAAGGGCGACGGCTCTCATTACCGCCGCCCTCGGCTAAGGAGTATGTATCGTTAAGCAGTGTGCTTCTTACATACGGCCCAGTCGCCCTGCAAGCCAGAGGCTTCGGGGTTGTTCAGGATGGTACCTGACATCTTCAGGTAGGCTGCGCCAGAGTCGTCCTTGCTCAGACCAACGACGAGTTTAACACGTGCAAATGCCAGTGCCATACCACAACCGCGGTTCTCAACAAGCATTGTAGCCATAACCTCCTTCGGCTCTGCGAAGTAAGCCTGGCCGTCAAACTCAACGGCAGGAGAAGCCTCCTGACCCAGGATACCCTCGTTCTGGGTGGCTGCGCTGATGGCTACGCCCTTCTTGTAGAATACGTCGCAAGCGGCGATGGCTACGGTAGGTACGTTACCAGCGAAAGTCCACTCACCAGCAGTAACCTCGGTGTCGATGGGAGTGTCGAACTGATCGACGTTGATCTCCTCGGTGGTCGGGTCAGCCTGGTTAACCTGAAAACTGTCCTTGATGGTGAAAAGTTCATCTGCACCACGGAATGACAGGCCCTTCCACAAGATACCGCCAGCGTTGGTGCCAGTTGTCTGCTTAACCAAATCAAACGGCATTATGGAGATGTGGGCCACACCTTTGAACAAGTCAGTCAGCAGAGCCTTAGTCAAAGACTTGCTCGACTGATTGAAAAACTGTACTGTTTGTGCTGTTGCCATATCTTAAACGTTTTTAAGAGTTAATGGAAAATTTATTATCCTTGCGTGAAAACCGAAATTATCAGGTGCGTCAGGCAGAATGGTAGGCTCATCAACCAGATATGACGCTACAACAGCGTTATTCTTGGTGACATCTATCTGTGGAGGCATACAGTCTACGACCTTGCCATACATCACAGACAACCGCTTGTCATTCTTGAGATTTTCAACGTCACGTGCAAAGAGTTGTACGCCGATAGACGTCTCGGCCAATGCACGACGATCATCAATATTCTCCATCACCTCTACAACAACGAAACTCGACACCTGGGGACCAGACTTGGGACGGTTCTTGTAGATGGTCGTATCAACAGCACCATTAGCGATAATGTTGACGACTGCATCCTCAAGTTGTGTTATGTCATAAGCCTTGTTCATAGTTTGACAGGTTTGAATATCGTTTGGAAATCTTCAGCGCTCAACTCTTTCATTCCTTGCCTCATCGCGTAGAACTCAAATCTTACGTTGAAGTATGTTATAGGGTGCATACCTGCGAGTACGATGCCTGTATAACCCGAAGTCCTTACGGCGTTGCTTTTTGATACTTCGTTCAGGGCCGTACTTGCGTTACCCTGAGCCTCGGCACCTTCGGCGTACAACTTACGTTTCAACTCATTACCATCTTTGAGCAAGACCCATCCATAGGAGTCTCCCATCTCAAGGTGGCGATGGTGTTTCATATCGTGTGAGCCTAAGCAGTATATTACGCCTTTCTCAAGCAGGTCTACCATAGCGTCAACACAGGAATGGTTGATGCCGTCAAGAGATTTCTTGAACAACGCATCTATCTTCTTCTGATTGACGGTGATCTGGTTCTGCATATCAATTCTGTACTTCGTCAAACCAGATGTTCGTACCCCAGTTGTAGGTTACTTTCTTCACCACACGTCCTTTGTATGTACGGTCATAATCGGTGAGGATCAGGATGTCATCAAAGTTCAGTGTTGCAAGAAACATCGGGCAGGCTATCTTGTAATCTGCCACGACGACCGCACCAGCCTGGCGTATGTTCATCGAGTTTGTGCGATAACCAAAGTTCACTGACGTCGCGTCCTCGGTCACGAAATCACCGTTAGCATCTTTGATGGGATCACCGTCTACGGTCTTGACAATCTTAATGGTTATCGGGTCGTAGGTGACGTTTCCGTTTTCATCAAAGACCGTTGCGCCGTTCTCTTTCTTCGGACGGTTGATAGTCAGCGTATGTGGAAATCGCGGGTTATCCATATTAGTAGATGGGTTTCATCTTTATTTTGCCTGTTGACGCGCCGACAGGTTTTTCATCCCACTTGTCATAGAGTTCGCGGGCCATCTCACGGAAGCCCGCTCTGTCTACCACATTCTTAGCGGAACGCTGTCTCTGCCAGCCGCCATCAGACTCGTACTCACCTGTTTTAGAAGTAGAAGATGTGGCCATATACATATAGAGGTCTGCCAGG
>Ga0310786_10012405_pt1 | contig 10550 bp, 7 predicted proteins | sample AusTroGonzalo_MG_FD_203881 | JGI IMG/M metagenome (GOLD analysis project Ga0310786, IMG submission 203881) | Bovine rumen microbial communities from tropical cattle in Woodstock, Queensland, Australia - Gonzalo_03 (v2) (version 2) | ecosystem: Host-associated > Mammals > Digestive system >... | reverse complement strand
CGACATGCCTATCTATCTGATGAGACACTACCACGGAGTAGGCGTACAGCTGGTAAACGATCAGATTGGTCTGTTCTCTCACCAGCGACTGATGGCACAGTATGCCTTTAAGCAGCCGTTGCTGGGTGGTGTACTGAGCATCGGCGTACAAGGCGGTCTGCTGAGCGAGAAGTTCAGAGGTAGCGAGTTGGATTTGGAGAATAGCAACGACCCGGCCTTCTCAAAAACTGATGCCAACGGAGTAGCTATCGACCTGTCTGCCGGACTGTATTACACTCATCGTCAGTGGTATGCTGGTGTTTCTATCTTGCATGCCACCGCGCCATCCATTGAACTGGGCGACCGCTCCATTCTGGATGTCAGCAATGCATATTATTTGACAGCCGGATACAATATTCAGCTGCGTAATCCGTTGTTATCAATACACCCCTCTGTGTTGGCACATACTGACGGTACCACTCACCGAGTGAACGTGACGACGCGCCTGAAATATACGCACGAGAAGAAGATGATGTATGCTGGTGTGGGCTACAGCCCCTCTAATTCGGTGACAGCGCTCATCGGTGGATTCTTCCACGGCATCATCATCGGCTATAGCTACGAGATGTATACATCAGTGCTGAAGATAGGCAATGGATCACATGAGCTGTTTGTGGGGTACCAGACGGACCTGAACTTCCAGAAGAAGGGACGCAACCGTCATCAAAGTGTGAGAATACTCTGAAAGTTGAAAGTTGAAAGTTGAAAATCGATAATTGACAATTGAGATATGAAAAAATTACTTAGTATAGCACTGAGCGCCACGATGGCGGTTCTGCTGTCAGGCTGTTTCGGCAGCAAGATGGCAACATCAGCAGGTGGTGAGGTGACTGGTGTCAGTGGCCACTCCTTCAGTGAGCCGGCACCCTATGGTATGACACTCATCAAGCGCGGTCATCTGCGTATGGGTATCGATCAGCACGACTCGCTGTGGGGCAAGCAGACTCCCGTGCGTGACATCTCAGTAGAAGGTTTCTGGATGGACGAGCGCGAGGTAACGAACTCAATGTATCGTCAGTTTGTAAGCTACGTGCGTGACAGTATTCTTCGTGAGCGTCTGGCAGACCCTGCCTATGGCGGTGATGAGACGTACAAGATTGAGGAAGACAAGAACGGCGAGCCCGTAAAGCCTCATCTGAACTGGAAGAAGCCACTGCCTCGCAAGCCTAACGAGGACGAGCAGCGTGCCATTGAGAGCATGTATGTGACAAACCCCGTAACAGGCGAGAAGATGCTCGACTGGCGCCAGATGAACTACCGCTACGAAATCTACGACTACGCAGAGGCTGCCAAGCGCAAGTATCGCACCAATCCTGAGGAGCGCATCCTGAATACTGACGTACGCCCCAATCCCAACGAGCAGATATGGATTTCTAAGGATACTGCCTATATCAACGACGAGGGTCAGATTGTCCGCGAAACGATTAATCGTGAATATACTGGTGCTTGGGACTTCCTCAACACCTATATCGTAAATATCTATCCCGACACCACCTGCTGGGTGAACGACTTCCCCAATGCAGAGAACGAGAGCTATATGCGCTACTACTTCTCTAATGCTGCCTACAACGACTATCCTGTAGTGGGTGTGACATGGGAGCAGGCCAATGCCTTCTGTGCTTGGCGCACGGAGTATCTGCTGAAGGGCCTGGGTGCTGCAGCCCGCTATGTGCAGCGCTACCGCCTGCCGACAGAGGCTGAGTGGGAGTATGCTGCTCGTGGTAAGGATCAGAACGAGTTCCCTTGGGAGAATCAGGATGTGGCCAGCGGCAATGGCTGTTTCTATGCCAACTTCAAGCCCGACAACGGTAACTATACCAAAGACGGCAACCTGATAACCAGTCGTACGGGTATCTATAGTGCCAACAGCAACGGACTCTACGATATGGCTGGCAACGTAGCCGAGTGGTGTTCAACCATCTATACCGAGGCTGGTGTAGAGGCTATGAACGATATCAATCCACAGCTGCGCTACAATGCTGCCAAGGAGGACCCCTACCGTCTGAAGAAGAAGTCGGTACGCGGTGGCTCATGGAAAGACCCAGAGAGCTATATCCGCTCAGCATGGCGCTCATACGAATATCAGAACCAGCCACGCTCGTATATCGGCTTCCGCTGTGTACGCTCGCTGGCCAATACTACCAGTGACAAGGTTAAAGTAAAGAAAGGAAAGAAGTAATGACAACGTATAGCAAACTGAATTTCGTCTACCGCTTACAGAAGTGGATGGACAGTGTGGCAGGACAGACCTTCCTGAACTATGCCTACTCATGGGGTGCCTCTATCGTCATCCTGGGTACATTGTTTAAGTTGACCCACCTGCCAGGTGCCAACTTCTTCCTGTTCCTGGGTATGGGTACGGAGGTCTTCGTGTTCTTTATCTCTGCCTTCGACCGTCCGTTCGACAAGACTGCCGACGGCATGGACCTCGATATCCACATGGACGGAGAGAATGCAGCTGAGCCTCATCCCGTTGTCAATGGCGGTGTAGCCGGTGGCGGCACCATCGTGATTAATGGCGGTGGCACTATAGGCGGTGGAAATGCTAACGCAGCAGCAGCCGCTGAACATGTTGAAGGCGGTTCTATCAGCTTTGCTGGTGGCGGTGGCGTCATTGGTGGTGCTGTCGTTGCTGGCAGTCAGCAGCCTGAGGTTCCTGGCATGGGCGAGGAGCTGAAGGAGGCTACTACGAACTATATCGATGAGCTGAACCGCCTGACGGAGATGCTGTCGGAGGTATCTGCTCAGAGCCAGCGCCTGACACGCGACTCAGAGGAGATGGAGAATCTGAACCGCACGCTGACAGGCATTAGCCGTGTCTATGAGATGCAGCTGAAGAGTGCCTCACAACAAATTAGCACCATCGACGAGATTAACGAGCAGACACGCCACATGGCAGAACAGATTGTAGAGCTGAACAAGATTTATGCTCGCATGATTGAAGCCATGCAGGTGAGAAGCCAGATGTAAGAAGAAGTAATAGGTAACTATGGCAATTAAGAAAAGACCGGTATCTCCTCGCCAGAAGATGATCAACCTGATGTACGTGGTACTGATGGCGATGCTGGCATTGAACGTCTCTAACGAGGTGCTCAACGGCTTCTCTATTGTAGAAGAGAGTCTGAAGCGCACCACGATAAATGCCACTAAGGAGAATCAGGCCATATATGATGACTTTGCCGAGCAGATGAAGAAGAACCCGCAGAAGGTGAAGCAGTGGTTCGACAAGTCGCAACAGGTAAAGGATATGAGCAACAAGCTCTACAAACTGGCTGAAGAGCTGAAGGTGGCCATCGCCATTGAAGCTGACGGCAAGGATGGTGATCCCCGCAACCTGCGTAACAAGGAAGACTTGGAAGCAGCCAATCAGGTAATGCTGTCGCCCAGTCGTGGTCGTGGCAAGGAGCTCTATAATGCCATCAATAACTATCGTGCCAAGATGCTCACCATGGTCAACGACTATCATCAGAAGCAGATGATTGCGTCAAACCTGACAACGGATATTCCCAAGAATGCTCATACTATGGGCAAGAACTGGCAGGAATATATGTTTGAGTCAATGCCTGCCGCTGCTGCTGTCACGCTGCTGTCAAAGCTGCAGAATGACGTGCGCTATGCGGAGGGTGAGGTGCTGCATACACTGGTTAGCAACATCGATGTGAAGGATATCCGTGTGAATGCCCTGAATGCCTTTGTCATTCCTAACTCACAGACCATCGTGCGTGGTGACAAGTTCTCGGCACACATCGTGATGGCTGCTGTTGATACCACACAGGTACCACAGATATTCATTGGCGGCAAGGAGGTAAACCTGCCCAACGGCATCTATGAGACGATTACCAATCGCACTGGCGACTTCACATTGGCTGGTCACATACAGATGGTGAACGGCAACGGAGAAATCATCAAGCGCGACTTTGAGCAGAAATACACCGTGGTAGATCCCTCGGCAACAGTATCAGCCGACCTGATGAACGTGCTCTATGCAGGTTATTCAAACCCACTGAGCGTATCAGTGCCTGGCGTACCCGTCAACAAGGTACAGGCTACGATGACAGGTGGCACCCTGCAACCCGTAGGTCCTGGCCGCTATATTGCCCGTCCTACAGCCGTCGGTCAGAACGTAACGATTACCGTTACCTCTACCAATACAGGTCGTCCACAGCAGATGGGACAGTTCACGTTCCGTGTGCGCCGCCTGCCCGACCCCACTCCATACATTGCTATGAAGGATGAGAGTGGTTCACCTGTACGCTATAGAGGCGGTGGCTTGTCAAAAGGACAGCTGCTGAGCATCGACGGTATTGGTGCTGCTATTGACGATGGCATCCTTGATATCGGCTTCAAGGTCGTTTCGTTTGAGACCGTATTCCATGACAATATGGGTAACTCTATACCAATGATTGGTGAGGGTGACAGATTCTCTGCTCGTCAGAAGGATACCTTCCGCAAGCTGCCTCGCAACCGTCGCTTCTATATCTCTGGCGTCGTTGTAGTTGGTCCTGATGGCATCCAACGCAAGCTGAAGACTGCAATGGAGGTGATTGTGAAGTAGCGGCCTATGGCCTAGTGAATAACGAAATAACAATAAATATGAAACAGTTTATAAATAGAATAATGAATAATCGTTGGATAGTGGTAGCTATACTATTCACTGTTCACTGTTCACTATTCGTTAGCGAAGCGCAGGCTCAGCCAAAGAAGAGCCGTCAGCAACAGCAGACACAGCAGAAGGGTGGCCAGTCGCAGCAGAACCAAGGCATGTCTATGCGTGCCCGTCTGATGTTCCCCACAGCTATTGACATGCCTGAGGATGTGGTGTGGCGTCGTGATATCTATCGCGAGATAGACCTCAACAAGGATGCCAACGGTGGTCTCTACTATCCCGTAGAGCCAATGGACCGTCAGGTCAACCTCTTTACCTATATCTTTAAGTTGGCACTCAACGGCTATATCCCCGTCTACGAGTACCGTATGGATGGTAATGAGGTCTTCAATGACTCTTCTCGTGTTCAGATAAAGACAGTGCTCGACAACTACCATATCCTCTATACGGAGAATAACGGCAAGTTGCATGTAGATAATAGCGACATCCCATCCGCTGAGGTCAAGCTCTATTATCTCAAAGAGAGCGCTTACTACGATCAAGCCAACTCATCATTCCATCGCAAGGTGCTCAGCCTCTGCCCTGTCATGCTTCGTGAAGATGACTTTGGTGATGAGGCATCTAAATACCCCTTGTTCTGGGTGAAGTACTCTGACTTGGCGCCCTACCTCAGCCGTCAGACCGTGATGACCAGCAACCTCAACAATGCTGCCACAATGTCGATGGAAGACTACTTCACGCTGAACCGCTACGAAGGTACCATCTACAAGACGAATAACATGCTGGGTAAGACACTGGCACAGTTATGTGATGGTGATAGCATCAAACTTACTGCCGAACAGAAGCGCATAGAGGCTGAACTAAAGGCTTTCGAGCAGAATATCTTTGGCGACAAGCATCGTAAGGACTCACTCGACTCTGTAGCTAACGCTCCCAAGGACGTAAAGGCTGCCAAGAGAAGCAAGGCTAAGCAGGCCTCAGCCCGCAGCAGCAAAGCTACTGTCAAGAAGACACGCACCAAGAGCAGTTCGTCCTCGTCATCAGGCAGTGCCAGAATGAGTGTTCGACGCCAGCGCCATTAAAATAATGGACAAAAATGTTGGATATTTCATATAATTTGTTTACTTTTGTCCCCAGATACTAGTAAAAAACCATTTTAAAACAATCGATTATGAAAAAATTATTCGCTGTAGTGCTGATGGCTGTTGCCTTCGCAATGCCTTCTAAGGCACAGTTTAGCTGGGGTATCCAGGCTGGTCTGAACATGTCAAATGTATCTGTAAAAGAGGCTGTTGACGATGCAGGTGGCGCAGTAAAGAGCCGCACTGGTTTCTTTGTAGGTCCGACCGTAAAGTTCACACTTCCCATCATTGGTCTGGGTATTGATGCTTCTGCACTCTACGACCAGCGTGAAGGTAAGTCAGGTGATGAGACTATCAAGTCACAGTCTCTCCAGATTCCCATCAACGTACGTTATGGCGTCGGTTTGGGATCTATCGCTGAGGTATTCGCTTTCGCAGGTCCTCAGTTCGGTTTTAAGCTTGGTGGTGATGAGGACACCAGCATTGGCGGAACTAAGGTTTCTGAATGGACACTGAAGTCTTCTAACCTCAGTGCTAACATCGGTATCGGTGCTACCATCCTGAGCAAGCTGCAGGCTAAGCTGAACTACAACATTGCACTGGGTAAGACTGGTGAGTACAAGGAGAATGTCAATGGTGTCATGCAGGAAATCAGCAGCGCTAAGTTCAACGCTTGGCAGGTTTCTCTGGCATACTTCTTCTAAGCAGTTTCTTTAGAACCGAATGATATAAATAGGTAGAGAATTTCTCTACCTATTTTTCTTTGTGTTCTCAAAACTAATTGTTAACTTTGCACCGAACAAATCTATTTAAGCACTTAAACCAAAATAGACTATCTGATAATGTGGAATAAACCCTATGGAATGAAAGAGGGCTTCTTGATAGGAGGAGCCTTGATTTTGACAGGACTACTGCTACAGTTAAGTATTGGTTCAGTGGATTGGGATGCCTTCCACTGGCCCGTCAACGGAATCGTTTGGGCAGCATTCCTTGCGCTCATCGCTGTCTTTTACCTACTAAGAAACAAAGCACATTGCCTGCTGTTTATCAGCACTTACAAGGCTGCTATCCCCGCACTGGTATATGTTGTTGCGCTAACCATCGTGATGGGACTCATTCGACAAGACGAGCAAGGCACTTGGCTTCACCACATGCTGTCGTTCTGGCCCTTCGTACTTGTCTATGTCTACAGCTCCCTGATTCTCGGTCTTGTCATTCTGCGACAGCTGACAACATGGGCAGCCACCAAGTTCTCCATCCGCCATTTCCCTATTTCCTTACTTTCTCACTTAGGACTCTTCCTCGCCATGACCGCTGGCACGCTGAGCACTGCCGACATACAGCGAGTAAAGATGATAACAGTAAAGGATTCACCAGAGTGGCGCGCACTGACGGCAGACCAACACATTGTAGAGATGCCCTTCACCATCAAGCTGAAGCAGTTCCACATGGAGACCTACGAAAGCGGCAAGCCCAAGCGCTTTGCCTCTGACATTCATATTCTCACGCAGTCTGGCCAGCATATTGACGCCACCATCGACGTCAACAAGCCCATAGAGGTAGATGGCTGGAAAATCTATCAATATGGTTATGACACACAGATGGGAGCGATGAGCCAGACATCCATACTGGAGCTGATTAGCGACCCATGGCTACCACTGGTATATGCTGGAATTTACATGCTGCTGGGCGGTGCAGTCTGCTTTATGCTGCTCTCCATTCCTTGGACTGGAGCTTGGCGACAGGCAAAAAAGCATCCTAAAGGGGCATTGGCAATTACCCTATTAATAGGTAGCGCCTTCTTCTGCGTACACCACTTCATGCCTATTCTTCACTCCGACACACTGGTACCGGCGCTGCAAAGCCCGTGGTTCAGGCCCCATATCATTGCTTATATGCTGGCCTATACACTCATGGCATCAGCCACCATCATGGCTATCTATAAGCTCATAACTCACAACACTTCCCTCACCTCAATAGACATCATCGTCTATGTAGGACTCTCGCTGATTACGTTCGGTATGCTCTTTGGTGCGTTGTGGGCCAAAGAAGCCTGGGGCCACTACTGGTCGTGGGATCCTAAGGAAACGTGGGCAGCCATCACGTGGTTTTCCTATCTGATATACATTCACTACCGCCAGCTCCCCACTCACAAGCCAAAGATTGCCCTGTGGATATTAATTATCTCCTTTATACTCTTGCAGATGTGCTGGTGGGGCATTAAGTTCCTGCCCTCTGCACAGGAAACCAGTGTACACGTCTATTCTGCGTGAATTTAAAGGAAATACCATTTACAGTATGAAGAAACTATTTTTATCAGCGCTATTGCTTGTCATAGCACAGTTGTCGTGGGCAGAAAGCGTTCCCTTTGGTAAGGGCCAGCTTACAATAAAGTATGTAGCCAAGAATGCCGTACGCATTCAGTATGATGAAGGTGGCGAACTACCCGAGAAACTGCCTGACTGGAGCTATGTGAAGCACGACGAGGTGGCCAATAGCGACATCAGGGTAAAGATAGACAAGAAACGCCAACTGCTGCAAGTAAAAGATAAGCAGGGCCGTGTGGTATTCACCGCTACCCGTCATGAGATGCAGGGTGAACAGGCCACGCTGACCTTTAAGTCGCCCAAAGATGAATATCTTTATGGCTTGGGACAGTTTCAGGACGGCTATACCAATGTACGTGGACTGTCACGCCGACTGACACAGGTAAACACGCAGATCTCCCTGCCTATGGTACTGTCGAGCAAGGGCTATGGCGTGTTGTGGAACAACTATGGCATGGCAGAGTTTAACCCCAGCAGCGAGAGTATCCCCCTGAAGATAAAAGAGAATAGTGAGGAGAGGAAAGAGGTTGTTAATGTAACAACCACCGAGGGCAACAAGCGAGAGGTGCGCCAGCGCCATGTCTTCGAGGCCACACTACAGATTGCCAAAGAGGGTGACTATGCCCTGCTACTCGACGTAGGGCAGTCGATGGCACGTCGTCATGATTTGGAGATTGACGGCAAGAAGGTGATGGATATGCAGAACCTATGGCTGCCTCCCACGAGTTCAGCCATCGTACATCTGAAGGCGGGCAAGCACCAGGTGACGTCAGAACTCACCAAGGACGATAAGCCAGTACTCTACTACCATCTGGTGAAGGATGAGACAACGTTCCGCTCGCCCGTAGCAGCCAAGGTAGACTATACCGTGTTCGTCGGTTCAGCCGACGAGGTGATAGCCACCTATCGCGAACTGACTGGTCCCTGTGCTCCAATGCCTTCATGGGCGCTGGGCTATATCCACTGCCGTGAGCGCTTCCACTCGTCTGACGAGATTCTGCAGACCGCCAACCGCTTCAAGAAGGAGCGCATCCCCGTAGGCATGCTGGTGCAAGACTGGCAATACTGGGGTAAATACGGCTGGAATGCCATGCGCTTCGACGAGGATAACTACCCCGACCCCAAAGCGCTTACCGACTATCTACACCACATGGGTATCCGCTTCATGGTTAGCGTATGGTCCAAGATTGACAAGACGTCAGAAGTGGGTAAGCAGATGCTCGCCAACAACTACTATATCCCCAATACCGACTGGATAGACTTCTTCAACGCTGATGCTGCTGCCGCCTACTGGAAGAACTTCAGCGAGCGACTCGTGCCGTTAGGCATCGATGCCTGGTGGCAGGATGCTACAGAGCCTGAGAATGACGACCTGGCAGGACGTCTGGTCAATGCTGGCCGTTGGCGTGGCGATGCAGTACGAAATGTCTTCCCGCTGCTCGTCAACAAGACCGTCTATGAGGGTCTCAAGGCGTGTGGTCAGCAGCAACCCTTCATCCTGACACGCTGTGCCTTCCCTGGCATCCAGCGCTATGGTGCTGCCGTATGGAGCGGTGATGTAGGCAACGACTGGGAGACGCTGCGCCGTCAGATTACCGCCGGACTGGGCGTACAGGCTGCCGGTATGCCTTGGTGGACCTACGATGCTGGAGGCTTCTTCCGTCCGCAGAACCAGTATCAGGATCAGGCATACATCGATCGCATGCTGCGCTGGATAGAGCTGTCAGTATATCTGCCCCTGATGCGTGTACACGGCTATATGAGCAATACAGAGCCTTGGAACTACGGCAAAGAGGCACAGGCTGTCATTGCCAACTGTATCAAGGAACGCGAGGCCCTGCGCCCCTATATCGAGGAGTGCGCCCGTCGTGTCAGCACTGAGGGTTATACGCTGATGCGTCCTTTGGTCTTCGACTTTGCCGACGACCCCCAGGCTCTGGCTCAGAAATATGAGTATATGTTTGGCCCTAAACTACTCGTCAGCCCCGTCACTGAGCCTGATGCTACCGAGTGGAAAACCTATCTTCCTAAGACCCGTGGCCGCTGGCGCGACCGTCATAGCGGAAAATATTATGAGGGCGGTCAGACTGTAACCACCCTCATAGACAAAACGTTTATTCCCGTTTTTGAACTGGAGAAATAACGTATTACTTCTTAGTTGATATTCTCAAAGAAATCTCTTGAAAAACTTTCTGCACGAAAACTATTAACCTATTAACATGACATGCCTCAAACCCTCTGTTCATCAGGGTTTGAGGCATGTTAAATGGTCGCCAACTATTATCATTCATGTAAGAAACAACTTTGGCATACCTGTTCCTCTACCTTTTCTTGGCATACAATTCTTGCTTTACAATAACGTGTAATATTCCTTATTCCACAAAATCAGAATTTTCAATCAAGTACCTGTCCCTTTGATTGACGTGGTGGTTTCGTGCTCGTCGTCAACAAGTAACAGATACACATTGCATAATAATAGAAGGAGCGAACTGGTGC
>Ga0310786_10012404_pt1 | contig 10550 bp, 8 predicted proteins | sample AusTroGonzalo_MG_FD_203881 | JGI IMG/M metagenome (GOLD analysis project Ga0310786, IMG submission 203881) | Bovine rumen microbial communities from tropical cattle in Woodstock, Queensland, Australia - Gonzalo_03 (v2) (version 2) | ecosystem: Host-associated > Mammals > Digestive system >... | reverse complement strand
ACCAACGACTCCACCGTCGAGGAGGCCTGGGACATCCTGATCAAGTACCTGCCCGAGGGGACATCCGAGGGTCTGGAGCTGATCTTCAGGCGAACGGATCCCGCGGCCGCGCCGTGAGGCCCGGCCGCATCTTTATCTTAACTTGAAAAAGTGGTCCTTGTACGAAAAAGAGCATTATTCGTATTTGAAATCACGCATATTGTCAAGGCTATCGCTAGATTTATCCCCATTTTTGCCGCAATGACTTTCCAGAGGACGGCTTTCATCCGCGGACCATTTTATCTCCGGCGCCGGTCGCAACCGGCAGCCTCCTGGCTCCGGTCTCGCGGACGGACGCTTGGACAAGTTTTTTGTACGAAGGTGCGGGGAACCCGCCCGACAAAAGAAGATCTGTCTCCGCTGTCCGAACGGTGCGCATTTGGGCCATCCCAACTACATATCGGAACTTGTAGGGCTCCCTGGACTTCAGGATCCTGAAGACCATCTTCGTCATCTTGTTCCCTGCCGCGGTGATCGCCTTCTTATGCGGGAAACCGCGGTTTATGAGCCTGTCGTACATCCGAGATACCGGGGACAGCCTGTCCCTGTCGGTCTGTATGTGCACGAAAGTGCTCTGAAGCAGCATCTTCCTGGCCGTCTCATCCCCTCTCCTGGTTATGGGGCAGCGAGGGGCGGAATTGGCAGATTCCCTCTGCGCTGGCACAATCCCGAAATAGGCTGCGAAGGCCTTCTCGTCCCTGAACCTGTCGATATCCACGACCATCGATACGATGTAGGCCGTGGTTATCAGGCCGAATCCGGGCACGGTGTAGAGGAGCCGGAACATCTCATCCTCGGCGAACTCCTTCCTTATGGCCTTCTCGCATGCGTTGATCCTCGTCTTGAAGTCGCGGGCACGGGTGATCAGCAGGCCCAGGGTATCGTCGGCTATCCGCTCCAGAGCCCTCAGGCTTGTAACGGAGGCTATGTCCCTGGTCGCATCCTCTATCCTGATCCCGCGCAGGAGCATGTACGATTTGATCTGACGCCGGGTGTCCGAGAGCATCTCCGACTCCCAGGCGTATATCCTGCAGAGCTGCCTCCTGTCCATCCAGATCCTGTCGACCATCAGGCACTCGGAGAATTCGCATTCTCCGAGCAGCCTCCGCCTCATGTAGTGGGCGAGCTCGAAGCAGTCGTGCTGGTCGGTCTTCTTCACCGATTTGGTGATCCTGAAGAGATCCGTGGCATGGGCGACCATGACCGTGAGGTCGAGGTCGTTCATTATCCAGAAGACCTCGTGGGTCTTCGTGGAGTTCTCGATCAGGATGCAATGTTCCGTCCCGTCGAGGAACGAGGCGATCTTGGCGTATCCGGCGCGGTCGCTGTAGAAGTTCTTGAAGCTCCTGTTGAAGTCTTCTGCCATCGCGCGCATATCCATGTCCGATTCGTCCAAGGGGACGGCGTAAGCCGTCGTCTTGGACGAATGGACGTCCATTCCTATCGCTATCATCTGTCTGTCTCCTTTCCAGAGACCACACTCGCCGATTCGCAGACCGATGGTAAGTTTAATTAGGGTGGTTAAAGGTCAAAGGAATGGTCTGTTCCTTGGTTTGTGTGGTTACTTGTCAATGGACAGACCACTTTTTCAAGTTAGAGGCCAGTTTTTTATATCCCCCTGTCATAAGGCACTCATGGAATTCCTGCTAGAGCTCCTCATAGCGCTGGCCGTGCTGTTCGTTCTGGCGCGCTTGGGCTCGATGCTCTTCAGCCGCCTGGGGCTCCCAGGGCTCATCGGTGAGATCATAATCGGTATAATCGTGGCCAACACGGTTATCTCCGAATGGATCCATCTGGATTTCAGCAGCGGGGATTCGGATATCTACACGGTCGTCTACGCGTTCTCGGAGCTGGGAGTCATATTCCTGCTGTTCTCCGTGGGCCTGGAGACCAAGGTCAAGGACCTGCTAGGCGCCGGAAGGCCGGCCCTGCTGGCGGCGGTGCTGGGAGTCATCCTCCCCTTCATAGCGGGCGTGGCCCTGGTCATGGCGACATACGGGGAGATGCCTGCAGCGATGTTCATGGGAGCGGCGATGGTCGCCACATCGGTGGGCATCACAGCGCGCATCATCAAGGACATGAAGCTCATGGACACCCGCGAGGCGCGCATCATCATCGGCGCGGCGGTCATCGACGACGTTCTCGGAATGATGGTCCTCGCCATGGTCAAGGGAATGGCCGAGGAAGGGGTCTCCGTCGGCGACATAGTCCTCCTGGCAGTCCAGGCCACGCTGTTCGTCGTCGGAATCATCCTGATCTGCAAGTACGTCATGCCCAAGGTCTACGATTACTTCGACAAGCGCAAGAGGAAGGCCGTCAGCGAGGGGAAGGTCATCTGGTCCGTCAACAAGTTGATCATGGCCGTTATCGTGTGCCTCGCCATGGCGGCTTTCGCCGAGTTCATAGGCCTGGCAGCCATCATCGGAGCCTTCCTGGCCGGAATGCTCTTCGCCGACCATGCCTGGGAATGGGACCTGGAGCACAAGATCGAGACCATCACCACGTTCTTCATCTCGTTCTTCTTCCTCAGCGTGGGAATGCAGGTGGATATCAACGACCTGTTCGACGTTGGCGTCCTGGCCATGGCCGCCGTCGTCATCCTCCTGGCCCTGGCCACCAAGTTCGTCGGCTGCGGGTTCGGTGCCAAGCTTGGCGACAAGAACGTCGACAAGACGGGATTCAACATCATCGGTGTCGGAATGATGCCCAGGGGCGAGGTCGGTATCATCGTGGCCACAATCGGCCTGGTATCGGGCGTTCTGCCGTCCGACCTGTATGCGGTGGTTGTCCTGATGTCCGTCGCAACGACGATCATCGCGCCGCCCATATTGTCCAAGCTGTTCCGCAAGAAGTACGCGGAGGAGTACAAGATCCTGCCAGACGACAGGATCTGAGCGGTTGCATTGAGACAACCGGATGAAGTTAAACAAAACCCGGGCGCAAGCCCGGCTTTATTTGAATTTAAAGTTTGATAATATCAGAGGGGCGCGATGGTGTTGAGCACCAGGACGACCGCAATGACGACGATTGCGATAGCGATGACGACCTTGGGTCCGATCCTGACTCCCTTCTCGTTCTCGGTATCGAAGTACCTCATGAGTCCGGCGGACGACTGGAAGCCGCTGTCGTTTTTCTTTGCCATACCAGTCCGAATCAAGGGTCGATATAAATACTATTGCCCGCGCGGATGTGTGCGCGTTATATGGGAATTGGATGCGCAAAGGCCATTCATAGACATGTAGAAAAGGAGAATCCGGGACGTCTGGCTCATTGCATCAGACGGCCCGGAAGGGAGGTGCCGCCCCTGCCCAGGGGCAGGTAGCGAGAAAATGACTGCCTTGTGATCAGACCTCGATGCTCAGGCTGCTACCCCTCCCGCTGCTGGCCTTCTCGACCACGATCTTCCTGTCGATCTCCCTCTTGAGGGCGTCCACATGGGAGATGATCCCGATGAGGCAGTCGCTGTCGCTCAGCTGGACCAGGACGTTGATCGCCTGCTTCAGGGCCTCGGGGTCGAGGGAGCCGAATCCCTCGTCCACGAACAGCGTATCGATCCTTATGCCGCCCTTCATGCACTGAATGGCATCGGAGAGGCCAAGTGCCAGCGACAGCGCCGCCTGGAAGGATTCCCCTCCGGACAGGGTGGTCGAGGGCCTGGTCCTTCCGGTGTAGTTGTCAAGGATCTCGATGTCCAGGCCTGATACCCTGCGGAGATCCACTACCTCCTCGCTCAGCTGCATCTGGAACCTCCCGCCCGTCATGGTGCCAAGGCGCCTGTTGGCGAACGCCAGAACCCTGGCGAAGTGCATGGACTGAACATAGGACTCGAAGGACTGGCGCATCTCGTTGTCCCCGCTGCAGACCTTGTACAGCTCGACGAGCTCGTTGCCATCCTTCCCCATCTTGTCGAGCTCGCTGTTCGCCCTCCTGAGGGAATTGGCGGCGTTCTCGTTGATCTGGATGTACAGGCGAGCCTTTTCCTGGGCATTTCTGGATGTTTCAAGCTCGGCTTTGCACTCCTCCAGGATTGCATTCTCCTCATCGGTGTTGGTAAACGGTTTTCCTTCAGTCTTCTCGGAGAGGTCCTTAATGAGAGCCTCCAGGTTGCTCATCCTTGTTTTGTATTCCTGGATTTCCCTGTTCAGAGATTCCAGCTCGTTTTCTCTGGCGAGTACCTTCTGGCACTGTTCCTCGGACAGCCCGGATGCCTTCAGGGCGTCATCGAGCATGGACTCTGCGGCCTCCACTGCTTCTTCGGATGCTGACAGGTCCTGCCCCGTCTTTTCCTTGACGGCTTTGGCCGAGGAGTAATCCGCCCTCGCGGAGCCAAGGTCATCGTTCAGCTGCTTTATGCGCAGCTTGACAGCTTCGAGATCCTTGTTCAGCTCCTTGTAGTGCTGCTCCAGGTCTTCTATCGAGACATCTCCGAGGCCCTCCATTGCGGACGCGATGATTGTATCCTGCTCCGTCTTCCTCTTCTCGAGGTCGGAGATCCCCTTCCTTAGGGAATCTGCATTTTTGGCCAGGTTGTCCTGGAGGATATCCTTCTCTTTGAGGTTCCTGTCAATGGATTCGAGCTGCTTGTTAATCTCCGTGAGCTCCGTCACCTTCGATGCGAGAGCGGCAGTCTTGGCCTTGGACTCCTCGATTGCGGCGAGGACCGAATCCCTGTCGGATGCCTTCAGACCGGCGGCGCCCAACTTGGCTGCGAATGCGGATTCGGCTGCCGAAAGAGCGTTCCTCAGCGACGCTAGCGATTCCTGGGAGATGTCAACATCCTTCGCCAGGGAATCAATCCTGTCTGCCAGTTCCTTCAGCTGCTCGCGGGTGAGGACCTCCGGCGCAAGGGGTGCGGGGTTGGGATGTGATGTTGAGCCGCACACAGGGCAGGGCTTACCGTCCTCGAGCAGTTTCGCAAGCATTCCTGCCTGAGCACCGTAGAATAGCCTCTCCTCCTCGTTGTATTCATCCTTGGCGACCTTCAGACGGTCCAGCTTCTCCTTGTGAGTGGCCTCTGCTTGTTCCACCTTAGCCTTGGCCTTCTCGACCACAGACAGGGCATCGTATGCGCCTCTCAGCGATTCCTCCTTGGCGGTGCAGGCTTCGAGCTCGATCCTGGCGGCTCCTATCTTCTCCCTGTCGGGGTTGTGGGCTTCCAAGTACTCTCTGTCGGCTTTCTTCTGCGCTTCCAGAGCTGAGTAATCTGCGTTAGTCTTCTCGAGGGCCAGCGTCTTTTCCTTCAGGTCCCTCTCGATCACGTTGAGCTCCTTGCGTGCCTGTTCCACCTTGGCTATTGACATACGGGATGTCTCGGCCTTTTGGATATCGGCGGTGAGGGCATCGCGCTTTCCCTCTAGGGCAGCGATCTCTTCCGCCGCTTCGTTGGCGACTGCGAGTTTCTCCTCGGAGGCGAGCAACGCCGCGCTTGCTTTGGCATCTGCATCCAAGGATGCCCTGTGGTGGTTCCTGGCGCCCCTGGCCGACGAGAGCGGGCCCTTCAGGCTCTTGCTTATTCCATCGATGAGGTTGAACTCCTCGGTCTTGCGGACGATCTCGTCTTTGACCTTCTCCATTTCAGCAAGCTCGCCCTTCAGGTTGGCGAGCTTCTCCAGGTCACGGTTTACCTGCTCGGCTTCCGCAAGATTGGTTATGAGCATTCTCTTTGTTTCTTCGAGTTCATTGATGTGCTTCCCGATGCTCTCGATCTCCGAATGTTTCCTACCCATCTCCTTCTCGAGAACGGAGAGGATGTCCTCGGTGTACACAGGGTACATCTTCCCATCGAGGTCCCTCGCATAGGGGCTAGATTCTTCGATTCTGATGTTCTCGATGGCCTGCTCCATGGCCTTCGTCTGGACCTCGTACTTGTTCTTCTGGTCCTTCGTGATGTCCTTGAGCTCCTGCTGGAAGGAGTCTATGGGCTCCGTCCTGAAGATGGCCCTCAGGACCTTCTGGCGCTCGGTGGAGTTAGCGGTGAGGATCTTCCTGAACTCGCCCTGGGCCAGCATGGCGACCTGCCCCCACTGCTTGACGTCTATGCCGAGGATCTCCTTGACCCATGCATCCACTTCTCCTTTCTTTGTGGCAGTCCTGCTGCTGCCGTCGAGGGATATCATGCTGCATTCCGTCGGAGCATCCCTTTCTCCGGTGCCCCTGATCTTCTTGACCTTCTGGGCGGGCTTCCTCTCGATCCTGTACTTCTTCCCGTCGTGCTCGAAATCCAGCACCACGGAGGTAATGACGGAGGGATCGGCGAACTGGCTCCTGACATCCTTATCTGCGCGGTCCCCGTTGAGGCTCCCGAAGAGGGCGTAGGTGACGGCATCGAAGATGGTGGTCTTCCCGGCGCCGGTGTCCCCAGTGATCAGGAACAGCCCCTTGCCGCCGAAGTCGTTGAAATCCACCTCCACCTTCCCGGCATAGGGGCCGAAGGCAGTCATGGTAAGCTTCAGCGGTTTCACAGGACCACCCCCTTCTCCTCAATGATCCTCTCTGCGGTCTTGCGCTGGTTCTCGGTCAGGTCTTTCCCGGTGTTGCGCTTGTAGAAGTTCTCGAAGGCCTCTATGGCCGTGCCTAGCCCCTCCACATCCTCCTCGGATAGCGGAGCGGCTCCGGAGCCGGACCCGACGTGCCTTATGCTGATGATGTTGGGGAACACCTGCCTGGCCTTCGCCATGGCATCGAGCTCGTCGTTGGTCATGTTGATGTAGATGTAGTCGTCGCGCCCCTCCTCGTTCCTGTTGGCCTCGAGCAGGGCGGAGAGGTCTCCGGTGAGGACCCTCACATCCCTGAGCGGCACCATGGGGATCTTCTCCACGGACACTCCCTTGGCATCGATTGTCACCAGCACGGCGCACTTCTCGTCCTTGAATTCGGAACTGGAGTACTTCAGCGGGGTTCCGCTGTACATCACCGTCTCCCTGCCCATGTGCTGGCAGGTGTGTATGTGCCCGAGGGCCACGTAGTCGAATCCGTCGAAGGCGGTGTAGCTGACGTTCTCTATGCTGCCGACGTACAGCTTCTCGGATTCGCGGGTCGCGGGGCCCCCGCCGTTGCCGGTTACGAACTGGTGGGTGACGAGGATCCTCTTGTGGCCCTCTACGAACTCAGAATGGGCGAGAGCGGCTCTGACGGCCTTCTCATAATCATCGATGGAATCGTCCTCGAACACTCTGCGGGCGTGGATGGGCTTGATGAACGGCAGAAGGTAGATGTCCACAGGGACGTCCCCGTCCTGGCGGGTGTACCTGACCGCCTCGCCGCTGAAGATCCCCTCGATGTGTATGCCGGCTGTGGAGAAGAACTGCTTAGCGAACTCCAGTCTGACATCGGAATCGTGGTTCCCTGCGATGGCATAGGTTTCGAGGTGGTTGTTGGCGAGGTCCGTGAACAGCTTGTCCAGTAGCCTCACGGTCTCCTGGGTGGCCGAGTTGCCGTCGTCGAGGATGTCCCCGGCGATGATCACGCCGTCCACCTTCCTCTCAACGGCTATCCTCACGATCTCGTCTATCATGTGCTCCTGGTCCTCGACCAGGCTCCTCTCGCCGAGCCTCTTGCCCAGGTGGAGGTCGGAGACGTGCAGGAACTTCATCGCTGCTCACCTCCGAGGGGGTGGTGGCCGGAGGTCTTGCGCTCTATGCCGTCGTAGTACGAGACCTCGTAGAACAGGTCCTTGCATGTGACGACGTCATCGATGATGAAGAACCCTCTAGATTCCGCATGCCTGTACTCGCCAATTGGATGGAGCTCACCCTCGATCTTCAGGGAGAGGACAAGGCTGTAGCGGGGATCGAACCCTCCCTCGAAGACGACCATGGTCCTGCCGTTCCCGGACACGGGCATCGTCCTTATGTCCCCCTCGTTCCACCTGTTCGACGACTGCGGGCTGTTGGATTTGAATGTGTAGATCTTCTTGAAGAGGATGTCCCCGTCCCCCTTCATGGCGACGAGCTTGACGCGTGCATCGTTGCCATCCACATCCTCTGCGGAGATGTAGTCGAAGTACTGCACGATGTGCTCCGGGATGCTGTCCCTCCTATCCGTGTCATAGTACTCGATGTACCTGTAGAGGGTGGGTCTCGATATGCCGAAAGCATCGGCCAGATCCGAGATGGAGAGCTTCTTCTTGATGACCTCTCCGATTTTCGATGATGTCTGCTGCATGCCTAAGTGATAATAGTTCTGTTATTTAACCATTACATTTTTGACCCCTCTTTTTACAATGATTGTAAAGTAAATATTCTTTATTTGTCAAGTTAACAGTCTATTTGACAGCCCGATGAAGTATTCCGGTGTCCAGTTGTACAGCGCCGAATCATCCTTGATGAAGCGGCTGACGTCATCGATGGCGGATTCGAAGTCCAGCGTCTCGAACCTCTTGCGGAGCATCTCTACGACGACTTCCCTATCAAATGGGTCGCTCTCGGAGATGAACCCGCCCCTGAGGAGGTTGGATCTGAGGTAGCCGACGTTCAGCCTGACACCGTTCTCGATGTACCACTGGAAATCGTACAGGTCGCGGCCCTTCACGCGGTTATGGTACTGCCTGGTGAGCACGGCTCCGATCTTCCCTGCGAAGAGCGACGGCAGATCCAGGAGCGTTGCGGGATAGCAGAACGGGTAGGTGCGGTACACATGATCGATGCCGAACCCGGGCGGGGTGTCAGTGTCGATGTCGAACTTGATGTACAGCTTGGTGCCCGGATTCATGCGGTGCACAGTCTCATCATCGAATCCGCAGATCCTCATGATGTCCCTCATGTTGCCCTTGACCTTTCCGCCGGATATGGGCCTCGGCCCGTCGGCCCCCTTGGTGATGACCTCCATGTCGAGGCCAAGGGCCTGCAGCTCGTGCTCTATGTAGACGCGGTACTTGTCCAGGTCGAATTCCTTCGAAGGGTCGAGAAGGCAGAAATCCAGATCCTCCGAGAATCTGTCCAGGCCGTGGAATATGCGGAGGGAGGTTCCCCCGTGGAATGCCGCCTCGTTGAAGAATCCGCCGCGGCCCAGCCCGCAGAGGATGGCTTCCTGAACCAGCTCCCTGATGCTGTTGACTATGGCGTTCTCGTCCCTCATCGTGTTGTCAATCAGAGATGCGAGTATCGTCTGCATGGTATCGCCCCATCATCTCCGCGAGGAGGGTGACGTTCCTGCACTTGTAGAGCTTGCTCAGATCCCTGACCTCCTTCGCTTCCAACTCATACAGCGAATCGTCGAAGACGCGAAGGAACTCGAACAGGAGGTCCTCGAAATCCGCCGTGCCGGTAGCGGGAGGCAGCTTGTACAGCTTGTCGCACAGGGCCTTCTCCGGGGTGGCGATGCGGACACCCACGTCGTCGATCCTCAGCAGCTCCACGCTGTGCGGATATGCGGCCGCGGGCACATCACTATAATAAAAGGAGCAGATGTCTGTAACGAATCTCTTGTCCTTCCTCTTCTTGAACGTGGCGGATGAGACATTGTAGGCATGCTCGGGAATCAACCCGTAGTACGACAGGGCATAGTCGAACGAGACGTATGAAGGGCCGTATATCGACTGCGCCAGGGCCATCTTGGACATCTCTGGGTCTGTGCAGTACAGGTCCCTCTTGAGCCTGATGTACTTCCCCTTCTTGGCATCCCTGGCGAGCTTTAGCCTGGGCTGCTCGTAGAACTCCATCGTGTCTACAATCATCTCTCCTGTCATTATCATAATTCTCCAATTATTATCATACTACTTAATACATCCGAGAGGCGGCCCGGCCGAGCCTGTCCCCTTTTTATCCCATCAAGCCGATTTCGCCCGCATACCATGTCCCAGAATCCCAAGGTTATAGCACTGGTCGCGATAGTCATCGCCGCCGTGATCTGTATCGCGGCCGCCGTCGCGATCATGGGCAAGGACGACCCGCACGCCGTAAAGTACCATCTCGACGGAGGGGAGTTCGTTGGCGACCATCCCGGCAAGTACGAGCCGGGGGTGGTACTGGAGGTCCCCAGCCCGATCAAGCACGGACACTCGTTCCACGGCTGGTACACCGACGAAGACCTCACCGTCAGGTTCGACGGGAGCACAGAGGGCCTGGAGGGGCCCCTGAACCTCTACGCTGAATGGTCGGATCTCATATCGGGCAGCTGGGTTCTCTATGACATCAGCGGGACCAGGGACGCAGGGATGAACTCTTACACCATGGAAGGCAACACGAAGACGTTCTTCGGATACTACAGCGAGGCCCGCGGCGCCTACAACATGATGGACATCGGCGCGGCCATCATCCACTACACGGAGCTGGGGAAGGACTGGCTCGACATCATCGCCGACTCCCACTGGAAGTCGGAGCTCGGCGGGATGAGGATCATCGGGCACGAGACCATACCGACCGCGGTCGGCGACAGGGACTGCGAGGTCATGGAGGAGGTCGTCGCGCTGGGCGACACCTGGACGTACTGGATCGCCGACGGGTGGGTGCCCTACAAGATGGTCCACACCGTCAGCGGCCTGGACGAGTGGTCCTCTACGAAGACCGTGACCA
>Ga0310786_10012403_pt1 | contig 10551 bp, 7 predicted proteins | sample AusTroGonzalo_MG_FD_203881 | JGI IMG/M metagenome (GOLD analysis project Ga0310786, IMG submission 203881) | Bovine rumen microbial communities from tropical cattle in Woodstock, Queensland, Australia - Gonzalo_03 (v2) (version 2) | ecosystem: Host-associated > Mammals > Digestive system >... | reverse complement strand
AGGGGTACCTGACGGCGCCGGCCTACCGCCGCGAGGGGCGTGTGTCGGCGGTGCTGCCCGAGGGGCTGGCGGGGCGCGAGGTGTACCTGTACGGCTTTGTGACCGACCGCGAAGGGCGTGCCTCGGAGACCCTCTACATCGGCCACGGCCCGCTGACGGAGACCGCCCTGCCACAGACGGCCGACGTGCAAGAGGCTGAACAGGCTAACGGCGAAGGCGGTATATCCAATGGGAACGGCGAATTACTCGAATTAGACGAAGCGACGCAGGACAATTCAAGGCGAATTGCTCGAAGCGACGCAGGGTAGATTTCCAAGATTGATGGATTTCCGGCGACGGCGGGGCGGGAAATAGCGACTTGCCGACAAAAAATGGGGAATAATCTCCTGGAAAAAAACATGAATTACCATGGTTTGTTCGTGAATGAAAAGATGGTAAATCCATGATAACTTGCGTGTAACAAAAATCTTTTCCAGGTGTCTGTGCATATGTCAAGAAATTTATGTAAATTTGCAAATTCAAACAATACAACAATGAATATACTGCTACTGGGTTCGGGCGGCCGCGAGCATGCCATCGCCGCCAAGATTGCACAGAGCAAGCTGTGCGACAGGCTCTTTATTGTCCCCGGCAATGCCGGTACCGCTGAATGCGGCACCAACTGCGACCTCTTCGAGGTGGATGACTTTGTCTCCATCGGTAATTTTGTTGCCGGCAACAATGTGTCGATGGTGGTGGTCGGGCCCGAGGCCCCGTTGGTGGCTGGCATCGCCGAGTTTTTCGCCAACGATTCCCGACTGCGGAACGTGATGCTCATCGGTCCGAGCCGTCAGGGCGCCATGCTCGAAGGCAGCAAGGACTATGCCAAGGCCTTTATGATGCGCCACAAGATACCCACGGCACGCTACCAGACCTTTACCCGCGAGACGCTTAAGGAGGGCGAGGCCTTCCTCGAAAGTCTCAAAGCTCCCTATGTACTCAAGGCCGACGGCCTGGCAGCCGGCAAGGGGGTGCTTATCGAGGATGACCTAGCCACTGCCAAGGCGCACCTGCGCGAGATGCTCGACGGAAAGTTCGGAGAGGCATCGGCCAGTGTGGTTATCGAGGAATACCTCAGCGGCATAGAACTCAGTGTCTTCGTGCTTACCGACGGCCAGCACTATTTGCTGCTGCCCAGCGCCAAGGACTACAAGCGCATCGGTGAGGGTGACACGGGTCTGAACACCGGCGGCATGGGAAGCATCAGCCCGGTGCCGTTTGCCGACAAGGAGTTTATGAAGAAAGTGGAGGAGCGTATCGTGAAGCCTACCGTCCGCGGTCTGCGTGAGGAGAAAATCGACTACCACGGCTTTATTTTCGTGGGCCTGATGAATTGCGGCGGTGACCCCTATGTGATTGAATACAATGTACGTATGGGTGACCCTGAGACAGAGAGCGTTTTCCCGCGTATCAAGAGCGACGTGGTGGACCTGTTTGAGAACACAGCCCATGGTACGCTCGACCATTGTTCGCTCAGTGTCGACCCGCGCACGGCGGCCTGCGTGATGATGGTCGCAGGCGGCTATCCCGGGCACTACGAGAAGGGCAAGCCCATCGACCTCGGCGAGGAGGTACCGGATGTGCAGGTGTTCCACTGCGGCACCAAGCGTAAAGCCGACGGCACGCTGTTGACCAACGGCGGCCGTGTCATTTGTACTACCGCGTTGGCAGCCACATTGCCCGAAGCATTGTTGAAAAGCTATGACCGCGCCGCCACCATCACATGGGACGGCAAGTACAACCGCCGCGACATCGGACAGGACCTGCTCAAATTGCTAGTGGGTTAAGTTTTGGGTTCGTAAGTCTGAAAGATGACCAGCCAGCCCTCGGAACGGAGCGAGAACTCTGTGCCGAGGGCTTCGTTTAGGGTGGCTTGCCACCAGCGGCGGGCGTGGAAGCTGTCGAGCGGCCAGCGCAGGCCGTCGCTGTAGATGGGCTGGTCGGGGGTCATCGTGAAGATGGAAATCTGTTGGCGGGGGAAAGAAGGGTAAGTGCGGCTGCCATGCAAGGCCTCGAAACGGCCGTAGTCGGTCAGCATCGTGAGATGGATGCCAGGGTATTCCTCGGAGAAGGTGACCAGATAGGAGATGTTGCCGAGGGTGTGGTCTTCGCGCTTGCCGGTGGCACCGAGAATGGTAAAGTTGGTAGTGGATAGAGGGTAGTGGGTAGTAGCCCAGGCCATGGCTTTGTGGAGGTCGTTGTAGTCTTGTTCGTCGACCTGTATCCAGCGGTCGCCAAGGGTCGTTTTGTCCGTTGCAGACAAAGAGTCTCCATCTCCGATAACCACATAATTCTTAATACCTAATCCTTCATTCTGAATGGTCTCATAGGCTGAGTCGCAGCATACGATAAAGTCGGCCTCGCGCAAGGCGCGGAGCGGCACCTCGTGCGTAGGGAACTCGCCTGAGGCGAGGATTACGATATGCTTTCTTTCTTCCATCGGATGATTCCCATGATAACAAACACTTCGTAGATGACGTACATGATGGCGGAGGCGGTGTAGCCCGTAGAGAAGTAGATGTAGGCTAGGATGGGCTCGCTGACCAGCCAGAAGAGCCACTGCTGCCAGTATTTCTGTGAGAGCATCCACATGCCCACAATACCGAGTGAGGCACTGAATCCGTCGAGCAGGGGCATGGTGGCTTCGCCCAGCAGGGGCAGTAGCCAGTGGAAGAATAATGTCAGCGCCGCGGTGACGCCGATGAGCCAAGGCCAGTAGCGTGCCGGACAGCTGGCAATGGGCCTTTCTTTCTTTTCAGGGCTCTGCACCAAGCCGCGCCATACCAGCAGGCCATAAATGGATATGCCGAAGTTGTAGAGGCAGATGCTCATGTTGGCATACCATCCTATGCGGAAATCGATGACGGCATAGAAGGCAGCCATCAAGAGACTCGACGGCCAAAGCCATCGGCTTGCCTTGTACTCGCTGAATACAAAGACCAAGCCGATGGCTGCGCCGACTATGTCAAGGAAGTTCACTTAGAAGCGGTATATTACGCGGCCCATGAAGTTGATGCCAGGCTGCTGGAGCCAGGTGCGGCTGTGGTAGTAGTAGTATGTAGAGGGGTCATTCCAGTCGTTGGCATCCCATGGACCATCGCCCGCCCATGCGTGGAGGCGGTAGTTGTGGTTGAGTACGTTGTTGACCACCAGTTGTGCCTCAATCTCGTTGGTGCCTTTGAGGTGCCAGGTGTAGGAGGCTTTGACGTTGAGCAGGAAATAGGGATCGATGGCGTAACACTCGCGGCTAGTGTTGTCGGCATACTGCTTGCCGACATACTTTCCGATGAGTTGTAGCTTGGCATCCTTGCAAGGTGTGAATGTGGCGATGGCGGCGCCCACTACAGAGGGCGAGAGCGCTAGATTGGTGGTACCTTCAACCAGATGTCGGCTTGCCAGAGCACTCCATGTGGTGTCGGTTCCGACAATGGAGCGTATTATCGAATCGCCGTCGGTGAAGTCATAGTAACTGTAGTCGAGCACCTTGTTCATGCTCAGCGTCAGGTTGGCGTCCATGCGGAACCAGTTGGTGAACTTGTAGCCGCCCTCGAGTTCAATGCCGAGGCGGTAGCTCTTGTCCACGTTCTCCATCAGCGCGTAACCGGTGAGCACATCGCCGTTGGGGGTCATCTGGTTGCGGTAGAGCATGGCGTAGAGGTTGGCGTTCAGGGCCCAGCGGTTGTGGGCTATCTGGTAGCCGAGCTCGATGTCGAGCATGGTCTCGGGCTTGATTTCGGTACCATTGGCATAAGAAGACATCATGTCGAAGCGCACAGGCTCACGGCTGTTGATGCCGGCCACGAAGTAAGTGCGCTGGTGGTCGTTGATGCGGTAGTTGAGACCTATCTTGGGGTTGATGAAGTGGTAGGTGTTGGTGGAGTCGAAGGGCACACCGGGCATCACATCGTCACCGTCGCCATACATGCGCCAACTGACAAAACGGTACTGCAGGTCGGCATAGGCGTTGAGGTTGTCGTTGAAATCATAGGTGGCCTTGGCGTAGACTGAGTTGTCGAGTTTGGCGCTCTTGTTGTCGTACCAGCGGTAGGGCAGGTCGTAGTGCATTGCGGTGTCGCGATACCAGATGACGTCGCCGTACTGCAGTCCGTCGTAGTAGATGAAGTTGTCGCCCAGCGAGAAGGTGAGCTTGTCGCCGTTATAGTTGACGGCGGCGTTGCCGGTGTAGGTGTAGTTGTCCATGCGCTTCTGGAACACCACGTCGCTCAGATAGGTGAAGGGGGTGGGCACATAGCCGCTCATGGCTGTCATATACTGCTCGTAGTATCCGCCGCCGTGCATGAAGTCGAAGGCGCCCTTGATGCTCCACTTGTCGGTGAGCAGGTGCGAGATATAGAGCTGGTAGTGGCGCTGCCAGTAGTTGTCGGTCTCGTTGTCGTAGTACATGGTGCGGCCGTCCATATCATATTCGCCTGCCGAGTTGTAGGTGGGGTCGGCATCGAGTTGTTCGGTATAGGCTCCGTTCCAGGCGATGCCGGTCTTCTGGTTGCCAATGATGGTGAGCAGCTTGATGAGGGTGCGCTCGCCATACCAGCTCATGCTGCCGAAAAAGCTCTGCTGGTCGGTGCCCCAGCTGCGCACGAAACCGTCGCTGGAGAGGCCGCTGTAGGCGAAGTCGAAGCTCAGGCCGCTCTTCATGATGCCTGTACCGGCGCTGATGCCATACTGGCGCGTGTTCCACGAGCCATAGGCTATGTCAGCCATGCCGTAGGCCTTGTCGTGGGCGTTGAGGGTCTGCATGTTGATGGCGGCACCCATGGCCGAGCTGCCGCCTGTCGAGGCACCCATGCCACGCTGTATCTGCATGCTCTGCGACATGCCGCCGAGGTTGGGGATATTGTACCAGAACACCTGCTGGCTCTCGGGGTCGTTCAGCGTGATGCCGTTGAGGTTCACGTTGATGCGGTTGGGCTCCACACCGCGGATGCGGATGTAGGTACCGCCGATAGTGCCGTTCTCGCCGCTGGCCACCACCGAGGGCTGGGTCTCAAGCATGTAGGGCACCGACAGCTCTGTGCGGGCCTCGTCGAGCTGGTCACGGTCGAGGGTGCTGGTGGTGAGCGGTGTTTTGTTGCTCACACGCACGTCTTGGATAATCACCTCGTCGAGTTTGCGGACGGTGTCTTGGGTCTGCGCCTGTGTAGTGGCGCCAAATAAAGTTGTGATTGCAAGTGCGCCGCAGGCTATCATCTGCTGGCGGTTAATTCTGGTGGCCTGATGTAACAGATAGCGGCCACAACGATAGATGTGTTTTACCATAATTCATTCCTTACGCGGGCATTATCCCGTTCAAGTTCTTAGGGTATGTTCTCAGCCACAGCGCTTTGTAGCACCCCTATGGTTTTTGTAACCGATGCAAAGATACAAATAAAAATGAATATGCCTAAAAAATCTTTCAGGATTTATTTCTGCTAGTGTCCCACGTCGGCGAGGAATTTGATGCGCATCAGGCGTATCTCTTCCGTTGTATAGTCGGGATCATCCTCGAACTCTTCGCAGGCTTCGGCCAGGGCTTGGTCGGGGTCGGCGGTCTCGCTCTCGCGCCAGTAGTCCATCAGCACCTCCTGGTGATCGGGCTCAATGACATCTTCAATATAGTAGTCGATGTTGAGTTTGGCACCGCTGCGGATGATATGCTCCATCTCGGTGAGCAATTCGTCCATGGTGAGGCCTTTGCCAGCGGCAATGTCCTCGAGGCTTTTGCGTCGGTCGATGCTCTGGATGATATAGACCTTGTTGGCCGAGCGGTTGGCGGTGGTGCGGATAACGATGTCTTGCGGGCGTTCTATGTCGTTGTCTTCGACATATTTCTTGATGAGGTCGATGAAGGGGCCGCCGTGCTTCTGCGCTTTGGCGAGGCCTACGCCCGAGCAGTGGGCCAGTTCGTCGACCGAACAGGGGTATTGCAGGGTCATGTCCTTGAGCGAGGTATCCTCGAAGATGGCGTAGGCGGGTATCTTCTCGCGGGTGGCGATAGAGCGGCGCAGGCTTTTGAGCTGCACGTAGAGCGCTTCGTCGCCTGCCGCCGAGGCGCCGCCGCCGGCGGCTAACATCTCTTCTTCGTCCTCTTCGGCGGTGGCAGTGTAGTTGTGGTCGGGGGTGACGTAAAGAGTATATGGATTTTTAATGTATTTATGTCCCGCGGGGGTGAGTCTGAGCACTCCGTACTGTTCCACTTCTTTCTGTACCAGTTTCTCGAATACGGCCTGCCTGAGCACGGCTTTCCAGAAAAGGTCGTCGTGGTCGGCGCCGGCACCGAACTGTTCGAGGCGGTCCAGGTGGTAGCTCTTGGTGTTGGTGTTCTTGTGGCCGAGGAGTACGTCGACAATGTCTTTGGGCTTGAAGGCCTGCTTCATGGCCAGGATGGTCTCCAGTGCCAGCTGCATTTCTTCTTTGGCCTCGACTTGGGGACGGGGGTGCAGGCAGTTGTCACAGTTGCCGCAGTAGGATTCATTGTAGTCCTCGCCGAAGTAGCGTAGTATGTTCAGTCGGCGGCAGGCTGAACTCTCGGCGTAGGAGACCATCTCCTGCACCAGTTGGCGAGCCATCTCCTGCTCCGATGCATTCTTGTCGGAGAAGAACTTGTAAAGTTTCTCCACGTCCTGCTCACTGTAAAAAGCGATGCAGCGTCCCTCGCCACCGTCGCGTCCCGCACGTCCGGTTTCTTGATAGTAGCCTTCGATGCTTTTGGGGATGTCGTAGTGGATGACAAAGCGCACGTCGGGTTTGTCGATGCCCATGCCGAAGGCAATGGTGGCCACAATGACGTCCACTTCCTCGGTGAGGAATTTGTCTTGGTTTTCGGCACGTACCTTGTTGTCAAGGCCGGCATGGTAGGGTAGGGCCTTGATGCCGTTGATAACCAGCAACTCGGCCAGGTCCTCGACTTTCTTGCGGGTGAGGCAGTAGATGATGCCGCTTTTGTTAGGGTTCTCCTTGATGAAGCGTATAATCTCCTTATGCAGCTGCATGGGTTCGGCAGGCTTGGGCCTTACTTCGTAGTAGAGGTTGGGCCGGTTGAAGCTCGAGACAAAAGTCTTGGCCTGTTCCATGCCGAGGTTTTTGATGATATCCTGCTGTACCTTGGGGGTGGCCGAGGCGGTGAGGGTCAGTATGGGTGCGTTGGGGCGAATGGCCTTGATGGCCTCGCGCAGACGACGGTATTCGGGACGGAAGTCATGACCCCACTCCGAGATACAGTGTGCTTCGTCAATAGCAAAAAATGAAATGGGTATTTGTTTGAGCAGTTCTACGGTCTCTTCCTTCGAAAGTGTTTCGGGAGCCACGTAAAGCAGTTTGGTGCCGCCTTTCAATAGGTCTTCTTTCACCTCGTTCTGTTGCACACGTGAAAGCGATGAGTTGAGGAAATGTGCCACGTCGGTGGTGCCAGAGGTGTAGCGCACAGCGTCTACCTGATTCTTCATCAGTGCGATGAGGGGCGACACGACAATGGCGGTACCTTCCAAAATCATGGCCGGCAACTGGTAGCAAAGGCTCTTTCCGCCGCCGGTAGGCATGATGACAAAGGTGTCATTGCCATCGAGCAAGCTCTGTATGATGGCCTCCTGGTCGCCTTTGAAGTGGTCAAAACCAAAGATTTCTTTCAGGTATGTGTGCAAATCTTTCATGTCTGTAGGCAATAATTAACGCAACGTTGCGTTACTCTGTTCAGTTTTACAAAGGTACAAAATAATATCAAACTGGCAAAAAAAAATCTCCGTGAAAAGTCGAGAAGAGATTAAACAGATTGCAGTTCAGGTGATTGAAGATGAAAAAAAAGCAGTCGCCCATTTGCAAAACTATATTGACGATGCTTTTTCCGAGGCTGTGGAAACCATTTTTTCGGTCACAGGACGTGTGGTGGTGACTGGCATCGGCAAAAGCGCCAATATAGCCACCAAGATAGTCTCCACCCTTAATTCCACAGGTACGCCAGCCCTGTTTCTCCATGCCGCCGATGCCATACACGGAGACCTTGGCATGGTGCGTCCCGACGACGTGGTTATCTGCATCTCGAAGAGTGGAAACACGCCCGAAATCAAGGTGCTTGTTCCCCTTATCAAGAATTTTGGCAACCGTCTTATCGCCATCGTAGGCAACACCGATTCGTTCCTTGCCCATGAGGCTGATATTGTCCTTAACACCACTGTCGAGCATGAGGCTTGTCCCAACAATCTGGCTCCCACCAGCAGCACCACGGCCCAATTGGTGATGGGCGACGCTCTTGCCGTGGCCCTCATCGAGTGCCGCAACTTCACTGCGCGCGATTTCGCCCGGTTCCATCCCGGTGGCGCCCTCGGCAAACAACTCTATTTGCATGTGGCAGACCTCTATGTGCAGAACGAACGTCCTTGCGTGCCCCCCGATGCTACCATCCCTGCCACCATCCTCGAGATGACTTCCAAGCGTCTCGGCTGCACTGTCGTTGAGGAGAATGGACAGATTCGAGGTATCGTGACCGACGGCGACCTGCGTCGCATGATGCAGACTTTCCATGAGCCTCTTCGTGCCGCCGACATCATGAACCCTAACCCCAAGCGCATTCTCGATACTGAGTATGCCGTTACGGCGTTGCAGATGATGCGTGCCAACTCAATCACGCAACTCATAGTGGTTGATGCAGATGGACACTACCTTGGCATTATCCACATCCACGATATCTTAAGAGAAGGAATTATATGAAACTGTTTACCGACAAGGTCGTCAAGATATACCGCTCGCGCACTGTTGTTAAGGAGGTATCGGTCGAGGTGAGCCAAGGCGAGATTGTAGGTTTGCTGGGGCCCAACGGCGCAGGCAAGACGACCACATTCTATATGGTCGTCGGCATCATCAAACCCAACTCGGGCAAGGTCTATATGCAGGACGGCGACACCATCAACGAAATTACCCGTCTGCCCATGTATCGCCGCGCCCAGCTCGGTGTGGGTTATCTGGCCCAGGAAGCCTCCGTCTTCCGTCAAATGAGTGTTGAGGACAATATCGCCTCCATCCTCGAGTTCCGCAAGGACCTTAGCAAGGAGCAGCAGCAAGAGAAATTGGAATCGCTTCTCGACGAGTTCCGTCTGCAGCACATACGTCGCAGTAAGGGTATACAGCTCAGCGGTGGCGAGCGCCGCCGTACCGAAATCGCCCGAGCCTTGGCCAACGACCCTATGTTCCTGCTGCTCGACGAGCCCTTCGCCGGTGTCGACCCTATCGCTGTGCAGGACATCCAGGACATTGTGGCTCACCTCAAAGAACGCAACATTGGCATTCTTATCACCGACCATAATGTGCGCGAAACCCTTGCCATCACCGACCGTGCCTATCTTCTTTACGAAGGTTCCGTGCTCCATCACGGCACCCCTGAGGAAATGGCTGCCGATCCCGATGTGCGTGAGAAGTACCTGGGCCGCGACTTTGAGCTCCGGCGTGCCCGTACGATAGGTATATGATAATCTGACTTTTAAAAATCAAACAATCATGGAAAGATATTGTGTCATCATGGCCGGCGGCATTGGCAGCCGTTTCTGGCCTCTCAGCAAGAATAACTACCCCAAACAGTTCCTCGACGTGTTAGGCACTGGCAAGAGCTTCATCCGTGCTACGTTCGAACGTTTCCTGCCTCTTGTGCCGGCAGAAAACTTCCTGGTGGTCACCAATGCCGCCTACAAGCAATTGGTGCTCGAGCAGTTGCCAGAACTCAAAGACGACCAGGTGCTTTGCGAGCCTATGCGTCGCAACACAGCCCCTTGTATCGCTTACGCCACGTGGCGCATCCTCAGCCGTTGCCACGAGGCTGCGATTGCCGTCACTCCCGCTGACCACCTTGTCACCAATGAGCGTGAATTCCAGCGTGTCATAGACCAGGGCCTCGGATTTGTCGAGGGCCATCGTGACGCACTGATGACCATAGGCATCAAACCGAGCCGTCCGGAGACTGGCTACGGATACATCGAGGTGGACGCTGTACAGGAAGGTATCGTCCCCGTGAAGAACTTCAAAGAAAAGCCTGACCTCGATACCGCCAAACGTTTTGTCGCCGACGGTCGCTTCTTTTGGAATTCAGGCATTTTCCTCTGGAGCACCGACGCTATCATGGCCGCTTTCCGCAACTATTTGCCCGATATGACTGCCCTTTTTGACGAAGGACGATCCGCCTTCGGAACCCCAGCAGAGCAGGAGTTCATCAACCGCCAGTTCGAGCGTTGCGAGAATATCAGCATCGATTACGGCGTTATGGAAAAGTCGAAGAGCCGCTATACCGTCGCCGCCGACTTCGGCTGGAGCGATATCGGTACCTGGGGCTCGCTCTATACTCATGCCGCCCATGACGACCGCGACAACGCTGTCAACGGCAAGGCCGTCATTGTCGACACCCGCAACAGCGTCGTCAATATTGAGCCTGGCTACGAAGCCATTGTCCAAGGCCTTGACCACTGTCTGGTCGCCCTCCGCGACCATTCGCTACTAGTGTGTCGACTCGACGACGAGCAGCAGATAAAACACTGG
>Ga0310786_10012402_pt1 | contig 10552 bp, 6 predicted proteins | sample AusTroGonzalo_MG_FD_203881 | JGI IMG/M metagenome (GOLD analysis project Ga0310786, IMG submission 203881) | Bovine rumen microbial communities from tropical cattle in Woodstock, Queensland, Australia - Gonzalo_03 (v2) (version 2) | ecosystem: Host-associated > Mammals > Digestive system >... | reverse complement strand
CGATGTCGATCTTTTCCTCATCTGGCAGGCTGTTCATACCAACAACCAACATGTAATAGTGGAAGAAAACGTCGAATGCGTTTCTGCCACCAAGTCCGGCCTCAGGATTTTTGAACAGGCGTGCCAGCGGCTGCTTCCATTCCGGGAACTTGCGAAGGAAGAATTCTTCTGAGCTTTCCGGGAAGGGGAAGAGGGAGGCGGGACCCACATAACGGAAGGGGTTTTTGCCAGTGTTCGGCCTTGTGGCCTGGACGTCGAGAACTCCCTGATGTTCATAGATTTGTGTAGCGGGAGCCTCTTTTGCAATGGAAATGCAGCAGGAAGCCATGCTCATTATGGAACGAACGGATGCTGAGGAGCACGCATCCACACGGCTTCCGGCTTTAAATGCGCTGGGGAAGTTCTTGACCATTTCACGGGCGATGCGAGCATGCTGCTCCCATCCCAAGGGTGCAAGGTCCCCTACTTTGTACTGACCTTCAGCCCAGAATGCTTCAAGGTCTGCAAGCAATTTTTGGCCGCGCTCGGTTAGGTTGTTTGTCTGCGCAGCCTCGCGCAACATTTCCAGGGGGAGAGTATAGGTTTTTGCAGTATATGCGTAACGTGAACCGTGACGTCCGTAATGGGCGACGTAAATAGGTTCGTAGCCCTTGGGGGCAGGTGTGGCCACCTTGGGTGAGAAGTCGTAGATGCAATCCAGACCGGCTGCAAGAACGGGGTTGGAGCGAACTTCGTCCACCACCTGCGGCTTGGGGGCCTGGGGAACCTCAACAATGCAGAAGTGCGTAAAGAGACGGCGCTCGCCTGCATGGTCGTGTTTCTTATTTCCGGTAGGATAGTTTACTACATGGGTACGGGGGTCGCCCTGGCCACGGACGCACATCGTCGTAGAACCGCCGCCATCCATGTTCAATGCATACTTGGGATGGAAGTTGTGCTCTATGAATCGGGTCAGTTCGCGGGCGGTCATGCCTTCGCTGATGTCCTTCTTACGACCATCGACCGCAATCATCAGGAAGTGGCCGTCGGCGGTAAGGGCAACTGCGCTGCGGGGATGGCGCACGCCCTGATGGCGAATGGGATCCTCGTAGTTATAGGTGGCCAGCTGCTCTGCCGTGAGGGTGCTGTCAACGAAGAAGGCTCCTACCGGGGAGTAGTTATCTATCAGCATGGGAGAGCTGGTGAAGATATTCTCCCAGGGCGAGTTGGCATAATATGCCCTCTGCTCTTGGATAGTCTTTCCTTTGCCGGAAAAGGCGATGTTTATATTACGGCCAGTAGCGTCTACGCAAATAGCTCCCTCGCTCTTCCAGTTGGGCACGGGTGTTTCCATGACCGTGTCCCTGGGCATAAGGGAGTAGTAGCGGCCTCTTTCTTTGACTACAATAGACTCCGGCTCGTAGCATGCGTTCATTGCCGCTACGGCGTTCTTAACGCGGAAAGCGTCGGATGTTACGCAACGGTCTGCCGTCCAGGTGTAGCTTAGGGCGTAAGACGGGTTGGTAGTGTCCCAGTCGATAATGAATATCTCCTGGGGCGATCCTGAAATGCTTTCAACGCCGGTGAATGTGTAATACTTTATTCCGTCGGCAACTACTGTTTCCGTCCAGCCCGGACCCCCGGGCTGGGCCATAACGCTTCCGCACCAAAGCAGAAGCACGGATACTATGCCTAAAATTCGCTTCATTTAGTCTTAATTTTTACTTGAGGGTAGGAACTGCGCCAGTCAGATCCCATACGGTGCTGTCCCAACCAAGGCTTGTTGCCTGACCGGAGATAGTGCCGGTAGTTCCGGTGTAGTTGTTGGTGATTTCTGAAGTGCTAACACCATCAGTAACACTACCCAGGAAAGGAAGAGTCGCATTCCATGCGATACATTTTTCAACGGAAGTCTGCGCGATATTCAAAAGTCCGATAAAGGCACCGACACTTGCAGAAGATCCGGTTACAGTAGCAGCCTCATAGCAGTTCTTAATGGTATTTCCGTTCTGTGCGATACCTACGAATCCGCCAACAGCATTTTGAGTTCCACCATTTACGGTTACAGATGAAGAAACATAGCAATCTTCAATTGTGGCTTTCTGAGGATAGCCAACGAAACCACCGTTATTGGCATCATTTGCAGTAATGGTTGTGCTTTCTACATAGCACTTCTTGGCTGTAGTGTAGAAGACACCTCCGAAACCTCCGGCATGCTGTGCAGCAGAAACGCTGGAGTTCTTTACATAACAAGAGGTGAAAGTATTCACATGGGTAGCGTCTTTATCGCCGGTATCACCCACGAAACCACCGCAACGACCAGATTGAATTGCCGTGATTTGTGCACCGTCCACATAGCAATTAGTAATGGTAGCACCTGCGTTTGAAGCAATTCGAGCGATAAAACCGCCAACGGGTGAATTTGTTGTAGCATTTCTTCCGGCTTCGATTGTACCGCCCAAGAATGCGCAATTCTCAATGGAAGCGGCAACGGCACTACCAACCTGGCCGATAAAGCCTGCGGTATAATAGCTGCCCGCATTAGAAATATTTGCTGTTGCAGTACAACCTGAAATAGTTCCAGCCGCTGCGATATTTCCAATAAATCCTGCTACGCTGCACTGATTATTGGTTGATGTCTGAGAGAATGAATTTGTGCCAGTAACGTGACAATCTGTAATAGTGCTTGATGCATGATTCAAAACGCCGGCAAAACCACCAGTATTTCTCTTAGTCGTAGTTGCTGCCGCAGTAATTGTAGAATTGCTTACGGTTATCCCGCTACAAGTAGCATATATCGCAGCAGTACCAGTTCCAACATAACCGGCAAAAACGCCAGCATTGTTGCTTCCTGCAGTAATATTAGCCTTATCAAAAGTTACATTTTTGTAAGTACCATATGCTACACCGGCGAAGCTGGGATAGCTGTGAGTCTTATTCTCACTTCCTTCCATATGATCAGTGTCAACAGTAAGGTTTGAGATAGTATGATTACCGCCATCGAAATAGATACCTCTATCGTATGAACCAGAATAATTCAGAGGAATCCAGTCAATACCGGTCATATCGATATCGTCCACTACGGTAAAGTAAACGGTCTTTCCGGAACCCATCTCTTCGTACATTTTTGCCATCTGATGCTGGTCGCCCACGAGGTAAGGATTGGCTGCTGTTCCGATATTAGTTTTGGATGCATTGGCATAGCTTTCAATGTTCTCGCAGTTAAGAGCAATAGTATTCATCTTGCCGGCTAAAATGACCATAGCAGGGAGCGTACGGTAAGCTGTATACTTGTCATAAGCTTTGTCAGATACCTGGAACTGTAACACGAGATCTGTTCCCTCATCAATATATTGATTACCAGCAGGAAGAGCTACGAATACGGTAAGGTATCCATCCTCTTTCGGTGAATCAGAAGCAGTTAGAGTAACCTTTATTTCATTAGAGCCAGCTAAAATATTAGCGCTAGACTTAAGGACGACCGCTTTGACATTACCATCCAAAGCACCTGGCAGTTTTACCTTCAAACGAAGGACAGAGGAGGGGGTGTAAGTAGCGCCATTAGCATCTGCCCATGTTTTAGAGAAGGAGAAGCTAGAATAGTCGCTAACGCCGGAAAGGGTTGCCTTATACTTCAAATGGTCAGTTGTACCATCATTAGTTTGAACCTGATTTGCATAATCAAATGAACCGGCTCCGTCATAAGTGATTGTATAAGAGGCTGCGGGTTTTAAAGCTTTACCAGTAAAAGTTGCAGTGTTTGAACCAGCGCCAGATACAAGAGTAAAGGTCTCTGAATTGGATTTGTTATCGGTTTCAGAGATAGTAATAACGTCACCGTCTTCCCATAAAAGACCAAGCATGGGATTATCGTAATCAAAATCTCCAAACTCAACCTTAGTGAGACCACCCTCAGGTATAGAGGCGGTAATAGTAATCTGTTTACCCTGCTCTTCTACAGAATTAGCTTCTTCTTTAGTGCAGGATGCAATGAATGAAAGAGCGGCAATTGATGCCAGTGCAATAAGATACTTTTTCATAATCCGGTCCTCCATTAGAAAAGAATATCAACATCATCGAAAATAGGAGCACCTGACGTGAATTCGTCCAACAGATCGTTGTTGCCAAAGTCGTCCAAATTTCCTTCTCCGCCGGACTGGGCGATGCACTGCTCCAGGTGGAGCTTAATTTCCTCCGCTTCGGGAGCAAAATAGGTCTTTTTCATATTGCAAAGTTGTTATTAAACTCTATTTATAAGTAGTGAAAAGTCTTTATTACACACAATTATTTCAGGGTCGGAGGGTTCACTGTAAGGTCCCATACATCATCCGTACAACCAATAATTTCTTTCATCATTTTATTAAGAGGATAATCTGAAGGATTTGTGTATCGGCCCCAATAAGGATATATTTTATCGTGAGGCGAGCCTCCAGAAATAGTGGCATTGGTTAATCCTCCCTGTCTTGCAGGCGTCCAAGTAGACGGATTCCCAGTATTGCCAGAGCATTCTGAGAATGTTAGCGTTTGATCATACCAACAATTCCTGACTATTGTTACTTTTACGTTCTTTCCATACGCGACAATGGTACCGCTACTCTCATGGGGATTGCTGTCTGTTGCCTTTGCTTTTATTGAGGAGACATATACAGCAACTGGATTGATAGTCAAATTAGCAGTATTCACCTGTCCAACAATTCCACCGGCACCATATGATGCTTCAATAGAACCCATAACGTAACATTTGTCTATTGTCATAGTCCCTTTGTTATGATTTGAAGAAATACCTCCAGCCCAGGCTCCAGAAGCCGCAATGGGACTATTTACATAGCAGTCGGTAATATTAACCGTTCCTTCTCCGTATTTATTTCCAAGCAAACCGCCGACATATGAGGTTCCGGAGATTCCTGTACCGCTATTTTTATATGAGCATTTAGATATACTTGTCGTTTTTCCACTCGCAACGGTCTCTCTTCCAACTAAACCACCAACGTAATTTCTGCCTGAAATATTAGTATTCTCAACACTACAGTTCGTAATTGTAAATTCTGCAGTGGCATCGCCAATCAATCCTCCAACGCTATCATATGTATTTGCAACGGAAGATCCGGTACGAGTGCAATTTGTCAATACAACCTTTGCATCAACTTTACCAATTAAGCCACCGGCGCAACCGCTACCACCAGCACTATTTACCAATACATTTGTAACATCGCAATCCTCAAAAGTAGCAGAGACAACGCCATCAGAACCACTGTTAACCAGACCTACCAGACCACCACATGGGCCGTTGCTTCCATCAAAACTGCTAACGTTACAAGCATCGACATTCGTTATATAGTTGCCTGTACCTTGTATAAAACCAGCCAAGACACCCTTCTTATTTGCCGGAGTAATGGTAGAGCCATCAAAGGTTACATCCTTAATAGAACCTTTGAACACGTAGAACATGGTTCCACCAAGATTACTGATGGTTTTATTGTTTCCATCGAAGTTTATCAGCTTGTTGTAGGGAGAAGTAGTATTAAGCTGTGCCCAAGTTTCACCAGACATATCTATGTCCTCTGTCAGCTTGAAATACTTTGTCTCATTATCCACAAGGGCAACATGTACCTTCTGCATTTGACGAGCGTTGCTAATGAACCAAGGATCACCGACTCCACCAGAGCCACCGGCGAAGTCCGCATAAAAGACATTAGACCCAACGGTGTTGCAGTTGAGTTTGATGGCGTTTACTTTACCCATCTCAAAGGTCTTACCACCAATATTCTCTTTTGTCAGTTGACGGAGATAATCGTGTCCGGAAGTCTCAAAAATGACTTCCATGGTTGCATTAGCAGAAAGCGTAGAAGCAGATGCCGGGAGGGTTGCATATACGTTGATGATACCATCAGAACCGGCGTCGCCAGGAGTTCCGATAGTAACTTTTATTTGATCTCCACCATCTACCCAATTCTCGGAAGCCCTGATTATAACTGACTCAACAGTAGCGGCAACTCCTGTAGGAAGGTTAGCGCGAAGGCGAAGCACGCTGGAACGGTCAAAAGTACCACCGTGTGCAGCAGCCCACTCTTCTGTGAAATCTACATCCGCATAAGCATTTACATTAGAAAGCGTAGCAATATACTTGAGATGTTCAGTATTGGCATCTGCGTTCTGAGTCTGCTCGGCATAATTGTATGAAGTACCGGCAGAGTTATAACTGATGTCATAAGGAGCAACCACACCTTCTACTAATTCTCCACTGAATGTAGCAGTCCTTGTTCCTGCGCCAGTAGCAAGCGTTAAATCTGAATATTTTGCAGGATTCGCGTGAGAAGCAACACGAATCTGATCACCAGCTGTCCAGGTGAGTTTCACTGCACCATCAGCATTATCAGGATCTTGAGTAAGGGCAACCTTTGTAAGCTCTCCTGAAAGAGAGGCCGTAATAGTTACAGGGGTTCCCTGCTGCTCTGTAATAGTATTGTCGTCTTCAATTCCGTTAATCTCTTTGTTACATGAAACAGAGAGAGACAGTGTTGCCAGGATGGCAAGGCTTACTTTAAAAATCTTTTTCATAGCTCCATCCTCCTAAACAAATTCTTCTTCAAAAATGGAGCTCTTCTCCATGTCCGAGAGGGCAATACAGCCTTCCGTCTGAATCAAGACAATGTCTGTCTGCGGCGTTTCGTACGCTGACTTCTTTACAACCTTTTCCATAGTCAGTTGGTTTTAACTATTACAATAATCCGTTAATGATAGACTTAATGATTGGCTCCATCACATCGTAGCCATCGGGACCGGGATGGAGATTGTCGTAAAGACGATACTCCTCTTTCAGAGCCAGACCATCGCTGGCCACCAGAGAAGTCCAGTAGTCGCAATAAGTGTAACCCTTTGCAGCTACAAGGTCCTGAATCATTCCGTTTAGGGTAATAATATGACCGCCTTTGTTCTTTGGATTTAGTTTTGAATAGGTATCATTATTTGGTGTAACTGAGCAGAGCACCACTTTGATGCCTGCGTCCTTGGCCATCTGGGCCATGGATCCTATGTTGTTTACAATTGTCTCTTTATCGAAGCCCTGTGCAAGGTCGTTGGTACCACCCATGATTACCACTACTACAGGATTAAGTGCAACCACATCTTTCTGGAAACGGGCAAGCATCTGGGTAGTATTCTGTCCGCTGATTCCCTTATCGATGTAGCCATTGCCACTGAAGAAACCAGGGTGGAACTTACAAACAATGTTGCTTCCGTTTTCTGTCATATATGCCGAGTTGAACGGTATCTTAAGCTTGCTGGAAGCAAATGTGCTGGTATTGTTTGCCCACTGCCAGGTGATACTGTCGCCAACAAAGATTGCATTGATGCGACGGGGCTTTTCGAGAAGCGTAGGAAGCGCGCCGCTGAAATCCCAAACAGCCGTAGGCCATGTCTGAGCCTGAGCCTGGGAAGTTACAGTACCTTCGACGCCTGCATAGCAGTTGGTGATTGAAGCACCAACGGTATTACTATTGCAGAACGGCAGGCTAGCGTGCCAGCCAATACAGGAGGAGAGAGAGGCAACCGGATTGGTGCCTTGCTGGGCGCACTGACCTACAAAAGCGCCCGCGTTGCTGCCGCTAATATCACCTGCCGTAAAGCAATAGGAAACGTTTGATGTATAAGTAATGCCAATCATTCCGCCAACAGCAGTATAGCTTCCGCCGTTGACATTGGCTGTAGTATAACAATTGGTAAGATCGGCGTTCTGGACAAAACCGGAGAAACCGCCGCAATCATTGCCATTGGCAGTTACGGAACCACCGGAAACATAGCTGCTGGTAACGGTTTCGTACTGAACACCCACAAAACCGCCGGTATTGATAGCACCGGCAATGTTGGTATTAACCACATGGCACTGGCTGGTCGTAACATTGTCACCACCTGCGGTGCCGTTGCCCAACTGGCCTGCGAAGCCGCCAATGCGGCCGGCGCCGGTTGCGGTAATTGATGCATTGGAAACATAGCAACCCTGGAAGGTAAGGCCTTTGAGGGCACTGCCCGCAAAACCGCCACATCTTGAATTAGCATTAGTGGTATTGGCTGTAACAGTTCCAGCGCTGTAATAGCAATCCGTGAAGGAAGCGTTCTCTGCCACACCCACGAAGCCGGCGGTAAAGCGTTGGCCGCTGACGTTGCCGGTAGCAGAGCATTTTGAGAATGCTGCTGAACCGCTGGCATAACCGGCGAAGCCTCCGGCATAGCTACCCTCGTCAGAAACAGTTGCAGCAGTAGTACAATTATTATAAGCATCTGACACTGTTGCGTAGCCTACAAAACCGCCCACATTTGAAGCCTTTGCCGTAACGGTAGTTGTGTTGTCAACCACGCAACCAGAGAAGTTTGCTCCTGCGTAGCCGGTAAAACCGACAAAGCCACCAACATTGCCTACAGCGGCTTTGGTTGCCGTGATTGATGTGCCTTTAACCTGGCAGTCGATAAATGAATGTGCCTGATAAGATTCACCAATAAAGCCACCGGTATAAATTGCGGTGCTGGCAGAGGAGAGATTCTGATTCAGGGTAACATCCTCTACAACGCAGGATGTGAAGATTGCAGGAACCTCGTATTTGTCTATTCCGGAGATGTCGGCGATAGCAGCAAAACCGCCAAGGTGGCTGGTTCCGTTTATGGTAGTGTTTTTAACCGTACAGCCGGTAATGCCACCCTTGCCGCGTACATGACCTGCAAAGCCGCCGGCGGCAGAGGAACTTGTAACTTCTGAATCCTCTACTGTTACATTGTTACAGATTGCAACGCGGGAATAATCGGCCTGGGTTGTACCAAGGAAGCCGGCAACTACACCGCACTTGCTTGTAGCACTGATGGTAGCTCCGCTAAAGGTTACGTTCTGCATTGTTCCGTAAAGCACTCCGGCAAAGCTGGCATAAGAAACGCCTGAACTCTTAAGGCCACTGATGGTATAGCCGCAGCCGTCAAAGAAAATTCCCTTGTTAAAGGTGCCTGAAGCGTTAAGCGGGGTCCAGTTGGTTATGGAAGAAGCGTTAATATCTCCCATAAGTTTGAAATACGTAATCTGGTCCGCAACTGCGGCACTATGCATATTGTTCAGCTGTCTTGCATTAGCGATGATGTAAGGGTTCTCTTCTGATCCGTCTCCGGCAACGAAGTCCTGAAGGGTGAGGTTCACGTTGACCATGGAGTTCATCTTGCCGCCAAGAACGGTCTTGGCTACAGGGATGGACAGGGCTGCAGAATAAACCTCATCGCTGTTGTCCGTTACATAAACGGGAATTGAAGAGCCTGCGGGCAGGGCGATATCGTCCCAACCTACCATCATAAAGGCAGTAACTTTCTGCTCTGAAGCAGATACATCGACGCCGGTGAAAGGAATGGAATAATCCTTTCCGCCAAGGCGGAGCGATGCCTTCTTGATAGCGGTGACGCCTGAAGGCAGGGTGGCCTGCAGTTTAACTGCAGCGGCCTGCTTGAGGGAGCCGCCGTGGGCGCTGGCCCAGGTGCTGTTGAAGGCGAAGTCCGTATAAGTATCCACACCGCTGAGCAGCGCTTTGTAGCGAAGGTGAGCGGTAGAACCGTTTCCATCCTGGACGGGGGTAGAGGTGTCGGCCTCTGCCTCCTCTACGCTGGTATATGTACCAGGGTAGAGGACGTCGAATGAGGTTCCGGGAACCGCGGTGCCGACGAACTCAGCCTCGTGGTCCGAAATAATATTGGAAATGGTAAAAACTTGCGAGTTAGTTCCGGAAATGACGCGGATGCAGTCACTCGGATTCCAGGCCAGCTTAAGCTTGCCTTCATCGGCGGTAAAATCCACCTTGGTGTAAGGATCTTCCGGCAGGCTTACGCGAATGGTCACTTTCTTGCCGTCCTGAGCATCAGAAGGAGAAAAAGGCTCCTCTACGCTGCAGGCGGTAAATGCTACCAGCAAAACGGATAAAAATGCGGACATTTTCATAGCACTGGAATATTAAACTAGATGAATAATACGTCGTCGATGTCCGTAAGGGTATCGTCCAGGTCCGGTGCTCCGAAGATGGGATTGTCATTGTAGTCATCAATACCGGAGGTCATGATAATTCCGGAGATTGAGAGTTTTACAAGCTCTACGCTGGGCGCGATGTATAGATCCTTGGTTTTCATATTCTTCTATTTTTCTGAGTTGTTTTTATTCTGCAGGTACAATTACGATGAATGTGTCACGGGCACGCTCGCCGGCGTGGTTATGTTTGGTACCACCGCCACTGGAGCCCGTTGCTCCGTTGTTGTCGGAAGGATAATTGACAACATGAGTGTCTTCATCACCCTTGCCGGCCACGCACATGGTTGTGGAACCGCCACCGTCCAGGTTAAGCATGTACTTAGGACCGAAGCAGTTGGCTACAAGGCGCTCAAGCCAAAGGGCGCTCATACCATAGCCGCCCACGGAGTCGCTGTATCGACCGTCGCAAACAATGAGCAGGAGGTGAGGTGTAACACCGTCAGGATAAGCGATAGCTACTGCCGTACGGGGATATGCTCCGCTCTGATGTCTTGCAGGCTCTTCACTGTTGCTGGTCGCGTTAGGATT
>Ga0310786_10012401_pt1 | contig 10553 bp, 28 predicted proteins | sample AusTroGonzalo_MG_FD_203881 | JGI IMG/M metagenome (GOLD analysis project Ga0310786, IMG submission 203881) | Bovine rumen microbial communities from tropical cattle in Woodstock, Queensland, Australia - Gonzalo_03 (v2) (version 2) | ecosystem: Host-associated > Mammals > Digestive system >... | reverse complement strand
AAGGGAGTGTGAAAGAATGACAAGAGCAGAAAAGTTTAAGGAAGTATTCGGTTTGAAAATAGATACTGAAAACGACGATTGTGGTTTCTTTGATTGCAGTGATATAAAGGGTTGTGCAAGTTGTCCTGTTAAATATACACAGATGTGGTGGAATGGTGAATACGAAGCACCAAGTCAGCCACAGGACAGAGAGGAAGGTGAGACAGAATGACAGAACGAATGGAGCTCGCACTTAACCACATTAGGTCAAGCCTGGACGTTGACCCGTGGGCGATGGAAGAAGTTGAGAGAGTATTTAAGGGAATTGATAATGCCATAGCGGAGATAGAACAGATTGTAAAAAAAGAAAAGCCCGAAGATAGTAGTTGGGCTTGCGGATTGAAGTATTCTATTGGAGTTATCCGCAAGCATACAAAGGAGTGAATAGCATGGATATATTAACAAAAGATGGGATAGAGATAATAAGCCTACCACTAATGGCAATATGCACGATAGCAAACGAAGATATTGAGGGTATGATTGAATGTCCTATAAAAAACTTTGATGATTTTGGGAATATATGTGTTCCCGAATTATGTGAGCATTATACAGAGAGGTAAAAGCATGGATAGATTGATTAGCGAGAGGGCTGTAATAAATGGTATAAACTGGTATAAATGCAGCATGAGCGCAAAGCAGCGAGAAGCCTTATGTGAGATGGTCAGGGCTATACCGTCAGCAGAGCCAAAGGCAGGGTGGTTTGCAAAATGGGTAGCAACAGAAATCTTTAACGATATGTGGGAATATAACAAAGACGCTTTTGCGGAAATCGCTTGCCGTAAGTTAGAAAAGTTAGGAATTGTCAGGGCAAAAGGTGATGAATGGGAATTGGTTGAGGAACAGGAAAGGAGCGAATGAATGAGGTTAATTGATGCGGATATGGTAAAGGAAGCATTGAGAAATAGGATAAGCGAAAACATTGACGAGTGTATCGATAATGTGCCGACAGTTGATGTGCTTGACAAGATAAGAGCCGAGATAGAACAGGCGGCAGATAAGCAACTTCAAATTGCAATGGGTGTATCAGACTTGAATGAGAGATATGCACATATACAGATGGATAACGCATACAGACATAGCTTGAATATTATCGACAAGTACAAGGCAGAAAGTGAGGAATGATATGAAAGCATATGAAATCACGGCAGAACTGAATCTGAAAAAGATTATTTCCAAATCAAGGGAAGTTGCACAAGCTTTGAATGAATTTGCTGATAATCTCGAACGGATTGAAAAAAAGTATGCAGAGCCACAGGAAAGTGAGGAATAAATGAAACTGATAATTGATATATCCAAAGAAGCATATAACGGAATAAAGATGGGTATGAGAAACAGAGATGATATGAGAGAAGTTGGTGAAGCAATAGAAAACGGCATACCGTACGAAACCGTCACAGAGTTTGCTGATAGATGCCGTGAATGTGGGGCGAAATACGGCAAATTGTTGAAGCAAGAGCCATGTGAAGATGCGATAAGCCGACAGGCGGTAAATACATTAGTTGACGAATTAGCAAGAGCAATAAGTGATGAGAGATGCTGTATGTCAAGAGGCAGAAGTACAGCAACGATAATGCAAGATATACTTGATTTACCACCCGTCAAACCGCAAGAGCCATACAAGGGAATGACGAACGGGGAAGTGATTAAGGCTGTATTTCCAAATAATCCGATAGATGAATTTATCCATGATGTCACCATAAGGGATAACCTTAATGTTGTAGGGCATTTTAGCGAGGATTGGTGGAACACATCATATAAAGGAGAGGAGTAAAGATGACTAAAGAACAAGCAAGGATAATTATATCTAACATGGATAAAGCATATCGGACATTTTCAAAAGAAGAATACAAAGCGATTGAGGTAGCATTAAAGGCATTAGAACAAGACTCAAAAGATGATGAAATTTACAAAGACCTCATTCAAGAAAAAATCAAAGAAAATGAGCAACGTAAAGTCGAATTATTGTCAGATATGATGCGAATGAAAGCATTAAATGTTTATGACCAATGTAGAAGAGGAGAACAGGAATGAGAGTGATAGATGCAGATAAGTTTTTGACATATTTAATCTTTTCTAAGCGGATAGATGATTTGACGTGCAGGGGGTGATAAATAATGCAATGTCCTAAGTGTGGGGAGAATACAAAGGTAATTGAGACAAGATGGGTTCCGGTTATGTTTCAGAAGGCAGGATATAACAGAAGGCGCCGGGAGTGCATAAAGTGTGGGTTAAGGTATGAGACCGAAGAAGTTTATCGTTATCCAATAATCAAGAATGGGGGTAGATATGAGGAATGTTAGAACAATACGATAAAGATCCGGCATTCAAAGAATACGTCGATAAGTACAGCAAGGCAAGGGGAATAGATAAGACAGAAGCGTTGACACACTCCATAGTTAAGAGTGCAGCAGATTATTACAAAGGGGTAAGGAATGAATCTAAATAGTTTAATAGGGCAGGAGATCACAGCAAGAGACCGGGAAGCAAACGCAGAGTGTACGAGACCACACAAATATATCATAGTCGAGGCGTTCCCTTATATGGTTAAGGGCATAAGGATATGTGAGAACGGCGCACAGATAGCACAGTGTTTCTCAATAGGGGATCTTGTGACGGAAGGATTGATAAAGGTTAAGTCTATACCGCATACACAAGGGTATAGGTTCGTAAGAAAGAACTATGAGGGCAAGCTATGAAAACATCTAAAGAACACGGCGAGGAAGTCCGGCAGCGCATACTTGAAGTTATTATAACTTACATGATGCGTAACGACTTTCCACCGTCAACAAGGGAGATCGGAGAGTTGGTAGGCTTAAAGAGTACGTCAACAGTTAATCATCATCTAAACGTGATGTGTGAGCAGGGAATGATTGACTATTGCGAAGGCCAGCCACGGACAATAAGAGTGCCGGGGATCAGGTACACAAGGAGCGAAACATGAAAGTATCAATACTAATGCCTTGCTACAATGCAGGCGATTACTTGTATAAGTCTATAGGCTCAATTCAAGAAAGCACTATACAAGACTTTGAGATCATAGCAGTAAATGACGGTTCCACAGATAATACTTTGGATATACTCAAAGAATTGCAGGCCAATGATAACAGAATAAAGATCATCACAAGAGAAGAAAAGGGCTTTGCTCATACCTTTAATGACGCTCTAAACACCGCAAGGGGTGAGTATGTCTTAAACGTAGATCCTGACGACTGGATAAGTCCTTTAATGCTGGAAAGAATGTTAGAGGAAGTGGAAGACTGCGACTTTGTTAAGTGCGGTTTTTGGTTTGAGTTTGGAGAGTCAAGAGAAGAATATCTTTACGACGCGCCGGATGATATATTCTGTCCGAGGTTATTACTGCCGGATGTCAAAATGAAATACTTTGTATCGCAAGTGGCAATATGGAGTTGCCTTATCCGGAGATCCTTTATCGAGAAGTGGCGCATTAGATTGAACGAGACAGAGGGCGCAGCTTATCAAGATACCGGCTTTATATGGCAGATAAACACGATAGCGGATAAAGTTAAAGTTATCAAAGAGCCTTTATACCACTACAACAAGACAAATTCAAACGCCAGTACAGCATCAAGTCGTTATCCGATGGCGCCTAGTGTTGAATACAATCGCATTGCAGAATGGCTTGTCAATCATCCATGGTGGGGCTTAGAGGTTCGGCCGGTGCTATGCCGGGCGCGGTTTGGTTCGTACTGCTGGAACATGAACAGGATCAAGAAGGCCGATAGGTTAAAGTTTGCGTTGCAGGCTCAAAAAGACTTTAAAAGTGATTGGGGCTACATGGATGTAAGAATGTTTACAGAGAATGAGTTTAATGTGTTTATGTTGGCCAAGGAGAGGCCGGAAGACTTTGTTAAGCTGTTCGAGAAGGGAGAGAATAATTGAAAATACTTTTAGGGATGCCGTCAGTCGGAACTATACCAACAAAAACGGTTATAAGCTTATTACAGACCGTAGAGAGGGGCAAGGTTGAGCCGATGATCGTCACCGGTTCATTAGTCTATGATTCAAGGGATGCAATAGCACAATATACAGTTGAAAACGGCTATGATTATGTTTTATTCTGTGATTCTGATATGGTTTTTAATGCCGACGACTTGAAAAAGCTGCTTTCTCACGATGTCGGGATCTGTTCAGGGCTTTATATATCGAGAGACGGCCTTAACAGAAATGTGGCATACTCAAAGATCATAACCCGGAGAAGGTTTCCATACCGGGCGCCGCAGTTAGTTGTCGATACTCAAACGTCAGGATATGGCCTTGTGGCTGCGTGTGGCTTTGGATTTACGCTTATAAAAGCATCGGTGCTAAAATGTATGCTTAAAAAATACAAGAGCCTATTTGAGCCTTTTAAGGGCGTTGGAGAGGATATAGCATTTTGCATCCGGGCTCAAAAATGCGGTTATAAAATATACATAGATCGTGATGTTAAACTAGGTCACGTCGGGGAGTGTGTCTATAATGAATGAAACAGGAAAAAAGATCATAGAATACGCTATGAGGTCAAATAACAATAGCATTATGCAGGATCAACCAAAGGATGACCGGCGCGCTCAATTAGAGTTCGCACAATTATTAAGCAAAAATAAAGCAATCCCCACCGGCCATGACTCCGATGGGGATCTGTGAGCAACCACACTCACTAAAAAGGATGCTTATATTATACAATATTCTTGAATAATCGCAAGTCGTACCTGTAAATTATGTCATCACACTCGTTGTTAAGCGGATTCAGTACGCAAACGGTCAAGATTATGTCGTTTGTGTGGTATTCTTCCGGGTAGGCTATGTAGTTATAATAGCTTTCACCGTTGTATACTTTCCCGTCTCCCTGCTCATTTAAGACGCGGCCAAAATCAATATCTGTTCTGTAGGCCGTCCATGCTGCCAGTATTGCTATTATGATTATTATATACTTCTTCATGCTTTGCTCCTTCCTAGTAGGCTTCCTGCGCCTCTAATTGTAGATCGTCAATAAACTCCTGATATGCTTCTTTTATTGCCTTTAATGTTGTTTGTATGATCGCTGGCTCTAAATCGTCCGGGATCTTCGCAAACTTGTCAACTTCTGCCTGTCCGTGGTACATAATAGCGTTATTCATTCTCATTCCCCTTTCTTTGTACGTTCTATAAGCTCCTTCTTCATTGCTTGCACTGTCTCAATCAATCCTTTGTCATCCGGTGCCAATGTAAGCAGCGCAACGGCGTCAGCAAATTTAATTACAAGCCTTTCACCGTTCCATGTTGAATAGTTTGGCAATGTCTTCATGTTCTCACCTTCTTTCTAGTATCTAGCACTCATGTTAAAATAGCTCTGTAATGCGTAAGGAATCGTGCTTGTAATAGCGTTTATCTGCTTCTTTAACATATCAATCTGCGCCTTTTTGGTTTCCCATGTCTGCAAGTGTTCCTTGTAGGCTGTGATCTTTTGGAGCCTTTCAACGCGGCGGGCTTCAATCAGGGTAAAAGCTCGTTCGGCGCTTATCCTTTTATCAGGATCAACAAAGCTCTTTTCCTTGTTGTAATATTGGCAGCTTGGTTTTGATCCCCACAAGATACAATAGTGCTCACTGTGGGTATGTTTTGAGGGGTAGTAGTATACTTCCCATGAATTGTCCCGGTCGTGAATATAAATTCTTCCGGGGAGATCGGCGGCCTGCAATGCTGCTTCAAGTCGCTTATTCATCACTTTGCCGTCAAAGCTGGCAATAACTTTCTTGATGATCGGCAGCGCGGCGTTTACCTTTTCCATGTCTTCAATGTCGTGCAATGTCCTTTTGATTGCGTCCTCTGTACTCATATACATTTTTGTTTTCTCCTTTCGTTTGTGGTTGCTATTTTAGGAAGTGCGGCGCCGGGAGTCGAACCCGGCTACACCCTGCCGCTTAATGTGATAGTATTTCGTACTGTCTCGGCGTTTCCTGCCTGTCGTGCAGTCTTAATGGATAATCAGCGGGGAATCTTGAATCACTTGTATAAACGACTGTCCCGCCGTACATCCATCCGAGGTGCTCCGGCTCTTTGTACGGCCTTAAATGGTAGGAAGTACGGCCGCCGAAACTGACTGATCCGAGTGTAACGAGGTTTTCTTCTTCTCCTGTTACGTCAATGTAACCATCCGGGGCAATAACTAAAACATCGTTATAACGTGAGCTGATCCCGTGGTTGCTGCTGTCTTCTCCGTTGTGCTTCATAATGCTGCATCTTATAGCCTTCATAGTTTTAAATCTCCTTTTCTAGTGTGGTTGTTGGTTCCGGGTTATTCCGGGAGACCGGCGGCAGGCCTTGAACCTGCCCGGATGCCTTTACCGGTTTATTATTTCGAGGTATTCGGTGAAGGTATATAGATCCTTCAATAAGCTCTTGTTGTATGCTTCCGCGTCCTGTATTAGCTTGTTTGTTATGGCTCCGGCTTCTTCCTTGGTTTCACAAGTGGCAAAAACTAAACCTTCTACCGGGATCGTGTCGTCGTCCATGTCTGCATATCCTACAAAATATGGATCATTGTCACTGTATGGCTGATAATAATAATCGTTGTCTATCAGGATATGGCCTATCTGTATTTGTTCGAGTGCTAACATCTTTCTTTCTCCTTTCTTATGCTGCTTTTCTTACTTCCTTAATGTATTCGGCAGGATCTATCTTTTCGATTGTGAGCCGGTCGAGGTTTATTAAATAATAGTGGCTGTCGCTGCTTTGCTGGTAGTAGTAGTCATATATTGCCCGGGTTGCTTCCCTTGTCTCAATGTCGGCCGTCCTTAATAAATAGGTGCCGCACTTCCTTGCGATCAGGATCATTTTTTTATCTTCCTTATCCTTGGAGCCTTTGCGCTTCATGTACTTTGGCCTGTCGTAGTGCTTCCAGTCGGTGTAGTAGCTTTCTACAGTCTTTTTGATGATCCTTTCAATTCTTGCGTCCAGTTCGTCGATTGTCTTGTACTTTGTCATGTTTTTTGATCTCCTTTCATTGTGTGGTTTTTAGGAAATACCCCGGCCGGCGTCGGTGCCGGCTGTCGTTCTCCGCGGGGCTTGTCTTTTATGCTGTCGCTGCTTCCAGTTCCTTAAACTGTGAGGCGGTGCGCTCTGTAAATCTCTGTGAGCCGTACATACTGCGGATCGTGTCAAGATCGACGCTCTTTTTTGAGTGCTTCCGGTATGGCTCAAAATGGAAGTACCATGCCGCCTTATTCTTTGACCATCTGAAATGAAGCTTTTTGAGCGTTTCGGCGTGTTCTCTTGTGTTGCCGGTGATCCATAACCATGAGCCGCATAACTCAATCATCAGGCCGGGGCAGCGGAGCAGGGCGTTTATGATGTCGGCGTACTGTTCCGGGGTTTCCTCTGTCTCTTTGGTGTAGGTTTCGCCGTCCTTGTTAACGTGAACGTTCTTCAATCTCTTAAACGCCTCGTTATACTGCTGCTGCATCCTCTGGAAGTCGGCCGTTGTGTCCTTGTCCGGGTTGCAATCCGGGTGAAGCTCCCTTGCTAACTTCTTATAGAGCTGCTTTACGTCTTCAAGTGTTTTTGCGTCTTCAAAATAATTTTTGTTCATCATGGTTTTGTTCTCCTTTTATGTATGTTTTTGTGGTTGCTGCCGGGTTTAAGGGTTGCCGGCGCCCTGTTTGGGTTATGATCTGTGTATTATCATATCGCCGCCGCCCTTTCTGCTTATAGGTATATTTTTTACTCTATGATTTACAGAATCCCATCTTTGCAAAGATACGTCGCCATTTGCCCATAGAGTAAAGTTTTTAACGTAAGTTACGCCGTATCTGTCTGTCGTTACAATGCTTTTAAATCTGTTTTTCTTCATGTCCTGCGCCCCCTTTTTCTTTAATTGATTTTGTGGTTGCTGGCTTGCTGTCTTCCTTTGTAGCCGGTTCCGATTGTCTCAACCATTGCCGGCTGTCCGGTTGTGTTGCTTGCTTTGTGCAATGCCGTCATTGCTTTGTTGAGACGACTATACCATGCCGTCATTGCATCCGTCAATCCCCCAAAATCAACTTTGTGAGAATTGCACAATGCCGTCATTGCTTTTTTGTGCAGGTCATACAATGGTGGCATTGCATATAATATGTTATAGTCTATATAGATAATTTCATTTATATGGTGTATGATATGGGAAAGAATACAGCCGCCAAAATGGCAGCAGTAAACAGATATAATCAAAAGAATTATGTTAAGATAACTCTAAGAGTCCGGAACGATACCGAACCGACACGCGACACGATAAGCGCAGCGGCAGCGGAAGCCGGCGAGAGTCTAAACGAATTTATACTAAATGCAATTAAGCAACGCCTAAACGGCGGCGAAGATCCCGAAGGGATAGAGGAAATACAAAGAGAACCATTTTACGAATAGAATATAAGAAAGGAGTTAAGGCGCGTTTGTCCTGATGGATGACGCGCTTTTTTGTTGCCATGACAAGAGAAGGAATGAAGGCCGGGAAGAAGGAAAAGCCAGCGGAGCCGGAGAAGGGAAAAAGCCTATATAGAAAGATCATAGACGGAGACGAAGAACCAAAAGGATCACAGAAGGGATGGAAGAACCTAGAAAAGCGCATATCATTTAATATGATGGAGCCGGAGAAGGCGCGCGAGATCCGCAGGAAGGGCGCCGAAGCTATAAACCAATTACACGGAGAAAAGAAGACAGCAAAAGAAGCGCTAGAAAATATATTGACTATAAAGATAGATGACAGCATAGCCAGCGCAGCGGACGTGGAGCCGGAGCTAATAGAGAAGTTGAAACGCTCAAACCCGGACGCGACACTATACGATCTAATTCAAATAGTCGCAGTAGGCCGCGCTGTAGGTGGTAACATGAAGGCTTATGAGCTAATCCGCGATACTTACGGCGATGCTCCTATAAAACAGATAGAAATCAGCGAAAACATCACGACAGACAGCGACAGGGAACTAATGCGGCAACTATCCGAGAGGCTACAGCAGGCAGATGTTGTTGTGGTGCAGGATCAGACCGGAACAGATAATAAAGGATAACATGACGGCATGACATAAAATAAAGGTTAAAATGTATTATTGCGTAAAATCGAAGTTATACGAAGTATATGCAAAATGCCGACAAAGCCAGTGTTTACCTAGGTTTGAAGGGTGTTGCTCGAATGTATGATCGAGTGTAAACGATAGACAAAGTGACAGGGAAAACCGGAAACGGGGAAAGTATATCATGATGTCATGAGATAATATGATATGATCCTATGAATTTTTTATGATATGTATATTTTTTTATGATCCCCCACCCCTACCCCTCCCCCACTAGGCCACCCCTCCCCCGTGGCGCGGCGCTCGCTCTCGCAGGGAACCCATATACGGGATAGCAAATTTTATATAATTTTCAAACTCGCTTTAACGAGGTAAAGTATGAGCCTAATAACAGGAGAAGACATAGCACAATGGCTAAAAGAAAACCAAGAGAGAACACTAGCGTTTAGAGAGGAACTAAAGAAGCTGGGTTATGAGTACACAGTGCATCATGTAGAGCCAAAGATACGGGGCTATGAAGCAGACGTAACAATCATTGACGAAGACATACCACAAGATATTGTGGTTAAACCGAAAAAAGTATAAAAAATCACGGGGATATACCCGGAAAAATATAGTCTAACTACAACATATTGTGGTCAGAAAGGAAAATGAATATGAAAATACCATCTTTAATACCTGAACATGAATTATTACAGAGATATGGAATAGGGAGATACGGAGCCGGGAACATAGACTTGTATTCGAGACCCATGTATATGAATCCGGACGGAGCAGTATCTACGGTAAGATCATTATCATTCAGTGATGATGACGGAGAGATATTAGTACCTACAGTGGCGTTTGATAAAAAGGGCGTACCTTATCTGATGTCTGATGACGAGGCTATAGATCGTTATTATAAAACGGGCGAATACTTAGGGAAGTTTAAGACGCCGAAGGAAGCTAACGACTATGCTGAGAGACTACACCAGCAGCAGGGAGCATTATACGGAAATAATTGGGGATTTAGTGAATTTAAGTAAAAAATCCGCTAAAAATTTTCGCTTACGCGAAGGGAAAGAATGAGTTATGAGAATGTAAGCCGGATAATCGGCGCACACAATCTATCGAAAGAGGACAGAGCAGGGGAAGACTTTTATGCAACGGATCCTATAGCTGCTGAATGGCTTTTAAAGATAGAGGACTTAAACAAGAAAATATGGGAGCCGGCTTGTGGTAAAGGACATTTGGCGAAAGTATTTCTAAGAGAAGGCCACCAAGTATTAAGTACAGACCTAATCGACCGTGGATTCGGACAGGGGGGAGTGGACTTTCTCAAAGTCAATGACATATATACCGGGGATATAGTGACTAATCCACCTTATAAACTTGCGCAGGAATTTATAGAACACGCATTAGAGATCGTATCAGAAGGCTCAAAGGTATGTATGTTCTTAAAGGTTCAGTTTTTGGAAGGCAAGCAAAGGAAAGAGTTTTTTAAGAAATATCCAC
>Ga0310786_10012399_pt1 | contig 10554 bp, 9 predicted proteins | sample AusTroGonzalo_MG_FD_203881 | JGI IMG/M metagenome (GOLD analysis project Ga0310786, IMG submission 203881) | Bovine rumen microbial communities from tropical cattle in Woodstock, Queensland, Australia - Gonzalo_03 (v2) (version 2) | ecosystem: Host-associated > Mammals > Digestive system >... | reverse complement strand
GAACACCAATATAAAAGACCAAGAAAAAAACGATGAACAAAATCAAAACAATATGATGGCGAACCAAGGCAAACAGGTAGTCACCACCCACAATCTGCTTAAGGGAGAGTGAACCTACCGGTGCATCATCATCTTCACTGGCCGACTCTTTGATACGTTGCAGGGCCCGTGCCGATTCTGACACTTCTGTCTGAGACTTCCCTTCCTGTACAGGTTTTTCCTGTACAAGAGCCTCTTCGGGTTGCGATATCACATCAAGAGACTGCTGTTCTCCACCAGTCTCGATAATCATCTCCACATCGCTATTCTCGTCTTTTTTCATCTATTCTACTTTTTCTGCTATTCTCAACTTTGCACTACGACTACGGGGGTTAGCAGCCAACTCTTCATCCGAGGCCATAATCACTCTATTATTAATAAGGTGTAAAGGTGCTTTTGTACGTCCAAAAAAGTCCTGTTCCACCTTCCCTTCTGCATTACCAGAACGCATCACATTCTTCACGATACGGTCTTCCAGTGAATGATATGTAATCACACTCAAACGACCACCTGGTTTTAGCAATTCACAGGCTCCCATCAGCATTTCACGCAAGGCATCCATCTCATGATTCACCTCTATACGCAATGCCTGAAACAACTTTGTCACCTCCTTTTTCTCGCGCTCTTTAGCGAAAAGGCGTTCCGTCAACTCCAGAAGTTGGCCTGTGGTCAAAATTGGCTTCTCTTGCCTAGCTTTAACTATCACAGAGGCCAACTTTCTTGCATTCTTCAATTCTCCATAGAGATAGAAAACATCTGCCAGCTGTTGTTCCGTATAGTTGTTCAATATATCAGCAGCCGTCATGCCTGCCCTTTTGTTCATTCTCATGTCCAACGGAGCATCAAAGCGAAATGAAAAGCCTCGCGTCTCATCATCGAAATGATGTGACGACACGCCCAGATCTGCCAACAGACCATCAATTCCATCAACGCCATAATAACGCATCCAGTTCTTGATATACCTAAAGTTGCTACGCACAAAGGTAAATCTATCATCTACGGCAAAAAAAGAGGTTTCATCTGTTAGATTAGACAAATTCTTTTCTGCGTCGGCATCTTGATCAAAGCCATACAGATGGCCATTTTTCCCCAATCTGCTGAGAATTTCGCGTGAATGGCCACCGCCACCAAAGGTTACATCTACATAGACACCATCAGGCTGGATAGCCAGCCCGTCAACGCTCTCCCTTAAAAGGACCGATACGTGATACGCTTCTGCTGTTTTTATCATTGTCTTCAGTGGTTAGTCGCCATGATGGCTTTCAGCTTCTCCGCAAATTCTTCTTGCGGCAAGAACGGCTGTTGCGTCTTTTCAACTGCCCATATCTCAATAGCATCATTGATGCCTATAAACCTTACGCCCTGCTCAATGTCAGCCATCTGCAAATAGCGCTTTGGTATCAGGAAACGTCCATTACCATCGAGCGTTAGCACCTCCGCCTCAGATACATACTGACGAAGTACTTGCTGGCCAACATCATCCCACTCGTTGACTTTTTCCAACAGCGCATCCATACGACGATTCCAGGTACTTTCAGGATAAAGCACAAGACAACGCTGATGCACATCCTTGCGCATCACAAGCACCTCCTCACCCGCAGCCTGCAGCACCTTACGAAAGAGGGCTGGCAGAAAAATGCGGCCTTTGGCATCGGTCTTGGCTTCTATATTACCTAAAAAACGCATACGAACATTAATTAATAAGAGTTTGTGTGCAAAGGTAATCATTTTCCTCCACAATCCCCCACATTTCCCCACTTTTTTTTCGCAAACATAAAAATTTTCTCATTTTCATACATTTTGCGACAATTAGCTACACATTTTGTCGCTCCTACGAGAGAATGATGCTACGCAACAAAATCCTTAATATGTGCAAAAATATTAATTTTCATCTAAAAAAAAAGAAGAAACTGAAAGTTTTTACGTAATTTTGCAGATTGATATGCAAGAAGACTAGGGAAAGCAGTCATGGAGAAGACTATTGACATAGACAAGATTCTAAATGGGAAGATGGGCAAAAAAGCCCGTTGGGTTCCTCGGCCATTGGTTTGGTGGCTCAAGCATATTGCCCACGAAGACCAAATCAATACCTATCTGTGGAAGACCCGTGATTTGAAAGGCACCCCATGGCTTAAGGCTCAATTAAACAACCTAAAAGTAACCATCAAAGTTAAAGGCACAGAAAACCTACCCTCAAAAGACGACCCTCACCGCTACACCTTCGTGAGCAACCATCCTTTGGGGGGTATTGACGGCATTGCCATTGGTTCTGTTATTGGCGAGTTCTACGATGGCAACTTCCGTTACTTAGTCAATGACTTGCTGATGAACCTTCCAGGTTTAGCACCCCTATGCATCCCTATCAATAAGACTGGCAAGAACGGACGCGATTTCCCTGCTATCGTAGAAGCCGGTTTTCAAGGTGACACACACATCCTAATGTTTCCTGCAGGCCTCTGCTCCCGCAAGCGCAATGGTCTTATCCGAGACTTGGAATGGAAAAAGACATTCATCACAAAGAGCGTAGAAACTCATCGTGATGTAGTACCCATCTATTTCGAGGGCCACAACAGTAACTTTTTCTATCGTCTCTCGAACATCAGCGACAAGTATGTGAAGAGAATCAATATCGCCATGCTATTCCTAGCAGACGAAATGTTCAAAAACGAAGGCCATACCTTTACCATCACCTTTGGAAAGCCAATTCCTTGGCAAACATTTACCAACGAAAAACCGCCGATGGAATGGGCAAATTTCGTAAAAGAACAGGTTTATAAACTTTCAGAATAACAAAGAAAAAAGCAAACAAAATAATAAAAATGGAACAACCTATCATCGATCCAATCCCAGTTGAGGTACTCAAAGCCGAACTAAAGCCAGAACTTCAGTTGCGAATGACCAACAAGAGCAACAACAAGATCTACATTGTCACTGCACACAATGCACCTAACGTGATGCGTGAGATTGGACGACTACGCGAAATCGCTTTCCGCGAAGCCGGTGGTGGCACAGGCAAAGAGGTTGACATCGACGAGTTCGATACTTGCGAGAACTGCTATAAGCAGCTCATCGTATGGAACCCGGAAGCCGAGGAGATAATAGGCGGATACCGTTATCTGGAAGGCACAAAATGGGAGATGGACAAGAATGGGCAACCTATTCTTGCCACCAGCCACATGTTCCATTTCTCTGAGAAATTCCTCCGCGACTATATGCCCTATACCATTGAGCTAGGCCGTTCCTTTGTGAGCCTACCCTATCAGAGTTCAAAGATGGGTGCCAAGAGTCTGTTTGCACTCGACAACCTCTGGGACGGGCTTGGAGCCTTGACGGTCATCATGCCAAACGTAAAGTATTTCTTTGGAAAGATGACCATGTACCCCAGCTATATCCGTGAGGGACGCGACATGATTCTCTACTTCCTGAAGAAGCATTTCTCAGACAAGGAAGAGCTGGTAATCCCGATGAAACCGTTGAAAATTGAGACCGACGAAAAAGAATTGGCAGCTATTTTCACTGAGGACAACTTCAAGGAAGACTACCGTATTCTTAACCAGCGCATCCGCGCACTAGGCTACAATATTCCACCATTGGTGAACGCCTACATGAGCCTGTCGCCTACAATGAAACTCTTTGGAACAGCCATCAATTATGGTTTTGGCGATGTCGAAGAGACTGGCATCCTCATTGCTATGGATGAAGTGCTGGAAGAGAAGCGCGTTCGCCACATTGACTCTTTCATCAAAGAGCACCCAGAAGCCCTAAAGATTACCAGTGGTGCCAACAAAATCATCTACAAAGAGAAACTGTAATCTTTAGATGATTGGCAAGGAGATGCCACAAATCTTCTGATACACATCCAAGGCATAGACATCGGTCATGCCAGTAATATAATCGACGACTGCCATCAAGCGGGTTTCCAGATCGTCGCTATCAATATCATACTGACTACTTACTCGACCAATGAGTTGTTGTGAATAGTAGCGCTCAGGATGTTCTATAGCTTCAACCATCAACTCCATTAAGGTTGCCATGATGCGATAACCAGAAAGTTCCACATCAAGCACAGGACGACTCTTATAAATTCTAGCCATTGACACCTCCGTACAAGCCTTATAAGCATCACGCTGAAGAGGTGACATATTATTTATCAGAGAGCCTTTAAATGTCCCCTCCAGTATTTTATCTTCATTCTCCAGGAAAGTCTTTACACATTCATTTTCAAGCTTTCCGATTACGCAGGCACGCAGGTATTGAACCTTCTCATTCGTATCAGTCAACTGCTCATCACTTATACGCTCACGAATGCGATTTCTCTCGGTTTCATCGAAGAATGACAACATCATCGTGGCAGTTTCTTCAAACGTTAAAATCTTTAGTTTGAAGGCATCTTCCAAATCCATGATCTCATAACAAATGTCATCGGCAGCCTCAACTAAATAGACTAACGGATAACGAGCCCAACGCTCCTGTCCTGCTTCAGCATCCAACTGCGGTATACCTAAAGCTTCTGCTACAACCTCGTAATGCTCACGTTCAGAGGCAAAGAATCCAAACTTATTTTTAGTTGCAGCATACGATGGAAACGGATATTTTACAATACTTGCCAACGTGCTATAGGTCATTGCGAATCCACCTTGGCGACGTCCTTTAAAACTATGCGTCAGCAATCGGAAAGCATTCGCATTACCATCAAAACGAGTAATATCACTCCAAAACTCAGGTGAAACTCGCTCTTTCAGGTAAGCCCCTTTCCCTTCTGTAAAAAAGGACTGGATAGCCTTTTCACCTGAGTGGCCGAATGGAGGATTTCCCAGGTCATGAGCCAAGCATGCCGTAGCCACAATCTGTCCCAATTCAGGAATAAGACTATCGATGAAATCAGGTCTTTTTGCACACAAACACCTAGCAACGTCATTTCCAAGTGACATTCCGACACTAGCCACCTCAAGGGAATGAGTCAGTCGGTTGTGTACAAACACGCTACCAGGCAATGGGAACACTTGCGTCTTATTCTGTAATCGGCGAAAAGGTGCCGAAAAAATAAGACGGTCATAATCACGCTTAAATTCCGTACGGTCATCATGCCGCTCCAGATGACGATGCTCCTGCCCCAAACGGCAATTAGATATCAAATTTTCCCATTTCATTTTCATAGGTGCAAAATTACAAAAAAGAATCAATATGACCAACCGTTCCATATGAGATTATGCGACAAAGACGCAAAAAAGCGCATATACGCCTTACTAATCTGCAAAAATTTATAAAATAAATTGTAATGTGATGGCAATTTAAAGATAAATCACTAATTTTGCAATTTCAAAAATAAATAATGTGTAAGATGAAAGTAAATATCATCAACAAAGGGCACCAGCCCCTCCCCCAATACGCCACACCACTGAGTGCTGGCATGGATCTCCGAGCCAATTTGGAAGAGCCCGTAATTTTAAAACCACTAGAAAGGAAACTGATTCCAACGGGATTACATATTGCCCTGCCCGCAGGTTTCGAGGCGCAGGTACGCCCTCGTAGCGGACTGGCCCTGAAGAAAGGCATCACCGTGCTTAACACACCAGGAACCATTGATGCAGATTACCGCGGTGAAATCGGTGTAGTTCTTATCAACCTGTCGCAAGAAGAGTTTGTGGTCAATGATGGAGAACGAATTGCGCAGATGGTGATTGCCCGCCACGAAAAGGCTGAATTTATCGAGGTTGAGGTTCTTGACGAAACAGAACGTGGCGAAGGCGGATACGGCCACACAGGAGTAAAGTAAGAAGTTTGAAGCAGAAAGATATGAACAAGATCAGGATGATTGTTTTGCTGTTGCTTTGCTGTTTGGGATTAAATGCCCAAACCGATTCTCAGCGTAAATATGAAATCCTTTTCCATGAAGCCATGCTGCAGAGACAGAAAGGGCATCATGATGCCACTTTCGACTTACTCAGCAGATGTCTGGAACTGAAACCAGACGCTTCAGAATCCTATTTCTTCTTAGCTCAGTACTATAGTGAAATAAAGAATGCCGATAAAGCACTCGTCTATTTCAAGAAAGCTGCAGACCTTTGTCCTGGCGACATGACCTACATGGAAACGCTGGCCCAATCGTATATCAGTAAAGAGCAATATGCTGATGCCATCACCGTTGTTGAGAAAATGTACGAGCAGGACAAGAGCCGTCAGGAACTCTTGGAAATGCTGTACCGTCTCTATTATCAGGAAAAAGATTACCAGAAAGCCATTGATGTCTTGGAACGAATGGAACTTATCGACGGCAAAAGCGAGCGTATTTCACTGACAAAGAGTGCACTCTACATGGAGATGGACAACAAGGAGAAAGCCCTTGCTGCCATTAAGTCGCTGGCAGAAGATCATCCTTACGACCTCAACTACCGCACCCTATATGCCAATACGCTGATGGGCAATGACCAAGAGGAAGAAGCGTATGCCATCCTAAAGGATATTATGGCGGAAGAACCCAATAACGTGAAAGCCCAGCAATCACTCAGGACCTATTTCATCAGGACTTATAAAACAGAGTCTGCCGATTCTATCACTCGGTGCATCCTCATTAACAAGAATACAGAAATCAACGATAAAGTCTATCTGCTGCGACAGATGATTGCTGAAAACGAGCAGGCTGGCGGCGACAGCACAGAGATACTTAGCGTGTTTAATGATATGCTTCAGCAACCCGAGCCAGATGCCGACATTGCCGAACTAAAGGCAGCCTATATGGACTTGAAGCAAATGCCACGCGACAGCATTGCCGCAGCCCTTGAACTTGTGTTGCAACTGAATCCCGACAGAGCCTCTGCCAGACTTCATCTGGTGCAGTTTGCCTGGGACGACAATAATGACGATCGCATAATAAGTCTCTGTCAAGCTGCCCGTCAATACAACCCTGAGGAGATGGCATTCTACTATTATCAAGGTATGGCTTACTATCGCAAACAAGATACCGACCACGCCTTAGAAGCTTTCCAGAACGGCATCAATGTCATCAACGAACAGAGTTCACCAGAAATCGTATCAGACTTCTATGCTGTTATGGGTGACCTTCTGTTCCAGAAAGACCGCGAAAAAGAGGCCTTTGCCGCATACGACTCCTGCCTGCAATGGAAACCCGACAACATCGGTTGTCTGAATAATTACGCCTATTACCTCAGTCTGAAGGGTGCCAACCTGGAACGGGCTGAAGAAATGAGTTACAAGACCATTAAGGCCGAGCCCAAGAACGCCACCTACCTAGACACTTACGCTTGGATACTCTTTATGCAGGGCCGTTACGCCGAGGCTCGCATCTATATTGACCAGACGCTGCAGAACGACTCCACGCCTGCAGCCGTTGTCATAGAACATGCTGGCGACATCTATGCGCAGAATGGAGATATCACCAAAGCCATAGAATACTGGCAACAATCCTTAGCAAAAGACCCAACCAACAAACTTGTAGCAAGAAAAATTAAACGCAAAAAATATATAAAGCAATGAGAATATCAAACATCCTGAAAGTTGCCGTTCTGGCAATTCCCCTCTGCCTAACATCCTGCCATACAAAAAAGCAGGCTGTAAAAGACGTTACGCCTACCATCTCAGAACCAGGATCTGAACATAGTAGCGAAGTTTACAATAAAGTGATGGGCAATGCACAGACAACGCAATTCATCACTTCTAAGCTAAAGTTTACTGTTGAGTACGGCTCACAACAGATGGCTCTGACTGGAAACCTGAAGATGAAGCGTGATGACGTGATTCTGATGCAACTCATGGCTTTCGGCTTTGTTGAAGCTGGCCGAATGGAGTTCACCAAAGATTATGTACTCATCATAGACCGCATCAACAAGCAATACCTCAAGGTTCCTTATAATTATGTGGACTTCCTGCGCAACAGCGGTATCAATTTCTACACCTTACAGGCACTCTTCTGGAACGAGCTGTTCAAGCCAGGTCAACAAGCAGTTGACCAGAATGTGCTAAGCAATTACACCACCAATACAGAAGGCGATGAAGCCGTCATCAGCCTGGAAGAAGGTAAGATGAACTATAGTTGGTTAACCAACAAACAATCTGGACGCATCCACATGACCAACATCTCGTATCGTGACACATTCAAAGGTAACACCCAACTTAATTGGGAATACGATGAATTCACGAAAATGGCACAAAAGATGTTTCCTAGTGTCATGAAGATTACGATGACCACACCAGAAAAGGAAATTAAGCTGGGCGTGCGCCTCAATTACCTAGGCAACGACAGCGATTGGGAGACACGCACCAAGGTTTCCGACAAATACCGTGAAGTGGATGTAGATCAAATTCTCAAACGTTTCATGGCTCTTTAACCCTTACAAACAAGTTCTATCTGCTATCTGAATAATGAGAAAAATCTGCACACTGCTGCTCATGCTTGCTATTTGCATTGCCACTCCGGCCCAGAAGTCGAAGCGGAAGACAACGCAACGTAAGCAAACAACCACTAAGGTACAAACAAAAAAAACAAAGCAACCCACACAAAGGGAGCAACTGCAGGCTGACCAAAAGAAACTAAAGAAAGATATCGAGGAAAAGAAGCGTCAGAAGCAAGCTTTAGACCTGCAGGTAAAAAAGCAGATGCAAGATGTATTAGTACTCAACGATGAAATCAGCGAAAAACGTCGTACTATTGATACTATCAGGACAGACATTGACTCTTTAAATAGAGACCTTACTGTGCTTCATGCCCAAATGGACACGCTTCAACAGGAACTCGAAACACGTCAGAAGCGCTATGCCCATTCCGTCAGATACATGCACCGCAACCGAAAACTAAGCAACAGAATGTTCTTCCTTTTCAGTGCCAAGAATGTAAACCAGATGTACCGTCGAACCCGCTTCATGAATGAGTATGCCACTTATCAGAGAGCACAAGGCGAAGCTGTGAAGTTGAAGCAGCAGCAAATAGAACTTAAGAAGCAGGAAATCAACACCTGTAAAAACGAGAAAAATTCTCTGCTTGAAAAAGGCCAACGCGAGCAGGAGCACATGGAACGCAAGCAGGCTGAGCAGAAAAAGATAGTAGCCCAACTTCAAAAGGAACAGCGCTCCGTTCAAGAGCTCATCAAAAAAGAGCAACAGCAGGAAGCTGCGCTGAATGCTAAGATTGAGAAACTGATTGCCGAAGAGATTGCCCGCGAAAAAGCACGTATAGAAGCTGAAAAGAAAAGAAAGGCCGAGGAATTGGCAAGAAAAGAGCGTGAGCGCAAGGAGCGTGAACGCCGCTTGGCCGAGGCAAAAGCCCGAGAAGAGAAGGCTAAGGCAGAAGCATTAGCTGCAAAGACTGCCAAAGAGAAAGCAGAAGCAAAGCAACGCGCTCAGGAAGCAGAGAATGCCAGAAAAACTGCCGAACGTCACGTAGAAGAAACCAAGAAGGCCATCACGACCTTTACCAGTGCCGATCCCGACAAAGAACTCTCTGGCAGTTTCACCAGCAACAAGGGACGTCTCCCCATGCCCATCACCGGCAACTATCAGGTGGTACGTGGTTTTGGATCAAATATTGTTGAAGGTCTAGGCAATGTACACTTGAGCAGCAAAGGTCTGCACATAAAAGGACAGCCAGGTGCTAAAGCCCGTTGCGTGTTCGACGGGGTAGTCAGCAAGATCTACTCTACAGGCAACTCTTACATTGTGATGGTACGTCACGGCAAGTACATCTCCGTTTATTGCGACCTCGCTGCTGTCAGTGTTGCTGCAGGTCAGAAAGTCAGCACCAACCAAACACTGGGTTCATTGGGATCATCCAACACCATGCAGTTCCAGTTACGTAACTGGACTGAACTGCTCGACCCACGCCCATGGCTCAGGCGCTAAGTATATTCAAATACAAATCCAATGCACGTTCTACCTCGCTGATGCAGATATATTCATCAGCACTATGACTGCGACTTGACTCGCCAGGTCCTAGCTTGAATGAGGCAAACGGCATTAAAGCCTGATCCGACAACGTAGGTGAGCCATAGGGATTTAATCCCAAATCCAAACAGCGCTTTATCAATGGATGGTTCTCTGGGATACTTGAAGAATGTAACCGAAACGAGCGTGCTTTCAGTTCACAACGTTTCATGTGCTTCTGCAAGAAGGCAAACACATACTCGTTCTGATAATACTCATTAGTACGCACGTCTATCACGAAATGCAGCAAGTCGGGAATCACATTATGCTGCGTTCCACTCTCCACCTGCGTCACCGTCATCTTTGTAGGCCCTAACAACGGACTCTCCTTACTAAAACGATAGTCGCGTAACCACGCCAAATCATCAAGTGCTTCATAAATAGCATTAACCCCTTCGTTTCTTGCTGCATGACCACTCACGCCGTGGGCATAACCATCAATCACCATCAAGCCCTTTTCCGCTATTGCAGGCTGCATGCCTGTTGGCTCGCCCACAATAGCTACGTCTATTTTAGGCAACAACGGCAGTACGCGCTCTACACCATTCTTACCAGACACCTCCTCTTCAGCCGAAGCCAGAT
>Ga0310786_10012398_pt1 | contig 10554 bp, 15 predicted proteins | sample AusTroGonzalo_MG_FD_203881 | JGI IMG/M metagenome (GOLD analysis project Ga0310786, IMG submission 203881) | Bovine rumen microbial communities from tropical cattle in Woodstock, Queensland, Australia - Gonzalo_03 (v2) (version 2) | ecosystem: Host-associated > Mammals > Digestive system >... | reverse complement strand
AAGTGGTTGCTTGTAGTATCAGGCTTATTATCCCATCTCTCCATATCTTCCTCTGTTATACAGGACGTGAAAAACGGAAGTTCTGAAACATAATGCTTGCCATCTCCCCACTTTGCTCTAGGATAATTTACGTCACCTTCAGTTCTGTAATCCTCATATACGTACTCCTGACCTTTAACTGATAGCATATCAGGCAAGCTAGCCCATTCAACCATTGTGTGACTTATTGGTGGTTTACAACCTTGACACTGTGGATAAGTTTGTGGATAAGTTGCTTTGTGCACATAATCCCGTAACACGTCATCTATCTTTGCTCGCATTTTACGCTTCACAGACGCCACTTTAGAATTGGAACAACTAAGCGCAAACTCTATCTCCACATCAGTTGCGTCTTTTATCTTCATCTCAAAGCACTTGCGCTCATCATCTGTAAAGGAACACTTCTCACGCAAAAGGTCTATAATATCTGTTGTAAAGGCTGATACTTTCATTCGCCCTCCCAAATAAATCCAAGCTTCTCAGCCGTTTTCTTGCCAATTGTACCTGTATCATGCTTCAGTCCATTATCTGACTTGAAGTTCTTGCTTGCAATTTCGGTGTTTTTACCAAACACGCCGTCTACCTTGCCTGGATTGTATCCGTGAGCAATTAGAAGTAATTGTGCTTCCCTGACATCTTCACCTCTCATGCAAGGGTCGGTTAATTTAAGCTCCCTTGTAAGCACAGGTTTTTCAGGTTCGATAATGTACCAATTAGGTCTAGTAGCATATTTCCATTTTCGATTGGCAATGACTGTTTCCACTACACCCTTGTCATGGTCTTGGCTTTCAATCGCACGGGTCTCGCTGACAGCATATCCGATGTGCCATTTATTATCCTTGTTGCCCTCAAAAAGATAATCGCCATTACGAACCTCTGACAGCTTAATCTCTTTGCCATTCTTCTTAGTAAAGTTATACAAAGCATTAGCCGTCATATCTTCATCTATAATACCGTGTGACCTAAGGAACGGAATAGCTTCTCCTGAGCAGTCTACGCCACGAATGGTAAATATATCTATGCCAGCTTTAAGACGCTTATTAAGCAATGTAAGCGCTCTCTGTGTGTTAGTAAAAGCTTCTTTCTGAGTATGATTCACACTCTCTTTTTCTTTCATCTTAGGGAGCAAATCAACAACACACTCTCCGTTACCACCATAGATATAAATGTCTCGATTTACGCCATCATACAGATAGTCATCCCAATCTTTAAGATAAACCTGTTCCATGTTCGTCCTCCTGTTCCTCTTTTGCTTCACGCTTACCTGTCTGAGTGCCAAAATAGAATGAAATCACCATAGTGAACACTGTTAAAAATTCTTGTCCACTGATAGTCCCTTTAACTGACAGATACGCAAATACGGCTGTTAACACAAATGTAACCAAACTCTTAACATCTATCAGCTTAGCTATCCTTTTTAATATCGTCATCTCTATCATCTCCTTTCGCTACTATGCCTAACATAAAACAGGCTACTAACAAATAAACCACAATACCTAATAGTACTTTTAGCACCCCATATCAACCACCCCCTGATTCTTGCTAAAATACTCCTCTAACACCTCTTCAGGTGTCATATCATTATAATCATCTACCATGTCAATAGTTTCCCAACCGACAACTTTTTGAATGATTGCATCAGGAACGCCTATCTTCACAAATTGTGTAGTAGCATAATGCCGAATGCTGTGCCAATAGAAACTCTTGCCCGTCAGTTTACTTAATTGGTCAGCCCAATCATCCATTGTGTTGTCTGTTATATGTTCGGCTGTGTTCGCCCTTTTTGGAAATAACCACTCACTCTGAATACCTTTACGCTCCATTTCAGCCAACCAAAGTTTCAGATAAGGGTCAAACGGCGCTTTAATCACATACAGATTTAATAGCTTGCCTTTAGAACCTCTTCCTTTAGTCTGTACTTTTTCAGGTGTCCTATAAAATAAACCATTAATCTTAATGCAATCTTTAGTAAAGTAAGATACCTTGAATCTTGTCAGTTCTGATTTGCGCCTTGCCGAATTGATTGCAAGACTCAGCATACAGGCTAATTCTAATCGATTGTTCTCCACAAGTCTATCAAGCACTGATTTTAATTCTTCGGGCTGAAAAATGGTCTTCTCCCTGACAGGCACATTGACAGGATTTTTAATCTTAGTTACTATTGAGCGATAGTTACTAAATTCTTCCTCTTCGTCCAAAATGTCCACAATGTAATTAGACAGCGATGACAATGTAGCTTTCACACGGCGCATCCTGTTAGAACTCCATGCCCAATCTGATATAGCTTTGCCCTGAAACTTAGTAAAGTCCCTTTTAGTTATTTGAGTAAAAGGTTTATTCTCATTATCCGTCACATTCCAACAGAAAAATATAATTAAATCATGCTGATATTGCCATATCGTAGTTTTGGCTTTATCAATAGATTTCAGATATTCCAGAAAAGAATCAATCAAAAACCTATTCTGTTTATGGAACTGAGCTATTAACTCTAGGGACGATATATGATTTTGTTTTGTTTTTCTCGACAAACATACTCACCTCCGTAAATACATCTGAAAATCAGCAAAAAGTCATTTTTAATGCTAAAAATCACATTTCACATTAATACGGCAACGGCAAGGGTGTCTTACCCTCACCGCCACCTCAGCCTTTTCTACGCAAGGATAGATAGGCAAGTACACTATTGAAATTTTGGTTTTATGGTGTTACTTCTTTTTCTTATCATGTATTACATATAATATTGCACAAGCGAAACCTAACACCCACGCAATCATAAATATCAAAGCACCTTGTATAAATGTTAACATCTTTCCTCCTAAAATGGTTATTTTATGGGGTTACTTCTTTTTCTTGCGTTTTAAATTCAAATTAACACAATGTTCTTTTTCACTTTTTAACTCCCCCAATATATCACATTGTTTCATTCTTCCTTTTTCTGTAACATAACAATGATAATACTTGCAATTATTACAAAGCATCTTTCCTCCTAAAATAGTTTTATGGAGTTATCCAATATAAGACAAATCTCTAATTTGCTTATTTTGAATATATCTTGTTACACTTCCGAGCCATCGCTCAAATTTCCAAGTCCATAAATCAAAATATCCTTTATCCATCATCTTTCCTCCTAAAATGGTTTTATGGTGTTATGTTTTGGTATATCTTATAGTAATATATATATTGGTACACGTTCCCTCGGTATCGGGTACAAATACTCTTAATGTTTTTTGTGAACTTTGATAACGTACAAATGCTTGTCTATCTGTTGCAACCTTGTTTGCATATGGAATAGGTATTTGGTCAGAATATGCCGTTTTCAAAGAACCATTTATATATACTACTTTAGATATTGAATAATTGGTCATATCCACATCCTTATATGTACCTGCTTCCATACTTCCAAAAGAAACCGTCAATTCATATAACGTCTTTCCATCTATCCAAGAGCCGACAATTTGTTCATCTGTTGAATATCGATGGAATCGTCCTCTTTCCACCGTTTCATTCAACTGTTCCACATCCGCCAAACTTGCCATCTCGCCGTTGTGGTAATCAAGGGTGATTAATGTTCCGTTGGTAGAAATATAAGCGTAGTCCTGTGAAAGTGCGATTTCATGGGGTGTGAGTTGGATGGTGAATGGTGTGGCTAATTCGTAGACCAACGTCTGTCCCGTTACGGCTGTTGTAAATGCGCTTGCCGTGGTATATCCCGACATATTAGCATGAACATTACCATTTGTGTAAACGCTTGTATATCCACTCGATGTGCTTGCATAATCCGAATATGATACATTCTCTAATATTGAACATAAATCATCTATTACAACTGTTGTTCCTGACGGTTTCTTAATTTCATTAGCAAGAGAAGTGGTATAAAAATTATTGTTACCATTATGCGTCCATGTAAGATTTCCCATATCAACGCCTTTATGAGTAACAGTAAATTTCCCTGTCCTCGGCTCATAAGTACCCCAATACACCGTCTGCCCCAAAGATTCGGATATATCTGTGGTTTTATGGTAGGGGACGTAGGTTGTTGCTGAACTGCCTTCTTCTAATTGAAGTCCTGTTGATACATTTATGACCGTTCCTGCATAAAATCTAATATAATAAGCATTGTTTGGTGTAGTAAATCCGCTTTCGTAGCCATCATAGCTTATAAATGTTTTGTCCGTATCATAGAAAAATACATTAATTTCCTGCGCCGTTCCATTCTTTCCAAATGTATATGCGGTGTTAGGTACAACAGGAATATAATTTTTGCAACGATACCTATCGGATGCGGGTGTATTTTGCCCCGTTGAATCGTCAAGTTTTCCTGTTTCAATCACTTCATCAAACAGGTTCTTCCCACACGATAAAACCTCAATTTTATCGTAGCCAGATATAGGACAGATGTTTTCGTATGGGGCGTAAGAGGTTGCGGAACTACCTTCTTCAATCTGTATGTCACTCCATGTTCTTGTACCCGTACCACTTGTGGTAGTTGAATAATAGAAATACAATTTATAAGCATCTTCGGATATTGTAATTGTTCCATATCCTCTACCGCCTGCCACATACGAAATATCAACACGGTTAATTGCACTATTATCTGCTTTTCTAAATGATACTCCCGCCCCTGTGGTTAATTCACTACTTAATTTTGCCGAAACTGTATAAGTGCCTGCGGGTATAGGTTTATCCAAATTGACGGCTGAATATAACGCTGACGATATAGTTACATTTGTACCCGAATATAAATTCTTCCCCCCACCTGCGGGATAAGGTTTGCTCTGTCCGTGTAAGTCCTGTATGGGGTTATAGGTGATTACGGGATTTACCGCTAATTGCGAGGATTTTAAACCGCTTATGGATAACGGATTGCCCGATACCGATTCCAATGAAACGTCTATTTTATCCTGAATGTCAGAATCATCATAGACTTGTGTTTCAGTTCCGTTGATTTTGACGTTGCCGTTGGTTGTACTTGCCTCGGTCTTTGTTGCTCCCGTGGCAATGCCTGCCAGCTTGTTTTTTTCATTTGTGGTGTAGTCGTTGGTAGATAATCCCTTGCCAGTCTCTTTATCTTGCTTTTCACTATCTATTGTGTCATACAGGTATTTTATGCCTGTATCATTGATTGCATTTGTTGTTGACATAATCTACCTCCTTAAGGAGTTGTGGGATGGATAAGCTCTTCTATCTCGCTGTTTGACATCCAATGAATGTCGGCTGTTTTCATGTACGGAGAAAGGTCAACTATACCTGACAGCCTGTCAAACATATAAGTATTATTGCGATAGATAATCTGTACATTCTCACCTTTATAAAGGGTATTGCCAGCTCCTTCTACGAAATACTGATTAGTAACACCACCGTTTGACAGATTATATACGTTACCTTTATTCGCTGCAATCAAGAGAGCTGGTAACAACGCTTCTACGGTTATATCACCACTAGGATTATATACTGAGCCTACCTGAGCGTCTACGTAATCCTTAACAGCCCCACTTTCAACAAGGTCTGAAGAGCCTGAAGTAACAGCATTTGTGCTGTTCTTAGCCGCCGCTGAGCCAAGTGTGGGCTTGTTTTTAATGAAATCAACCTTTGTGTTATCACTTTCATTCCAATCAGCCTGTTCCTGAGTGGTTGCTGAAGGCTTATTCTTGATATAGCTGTCGCTGTTAGGGTCGCTTTCATTCCAATCAGCCTGTACGTTGACCTGAGCACCATCTTCTATATTGGTAAGCTTGGTCTTTGCTGTATTATCAAAATTATTATCTGTGTGTACATAATGTGCATCTTCAACAAAGTCGGTATCATTTGTCAGGTCGGATGTCTTTGACGGCATTTCAGCCTTTATCGTCTGATAAAAATACAATAAGCCATTATCATCAATACTGTTTACAGGATTCATTAGTTGCCCCTCCTTAATAAGTCTCTTATTTCTGTGTTGGTCATAAAGTGCAAACCAATATCTTCAAAGTTACTGTCGCCGTTAAGCTCATGCTCGTTGATTGTTGGCTTATGTGATAGAGCACGGTAATCTGTTGTACCACCACTACCCTCTACCACAGTGTCTAAGGTCATTTCTACCTCTTCTTCTTCATATACTTCCATTAATACTTCAAGAGCGTCTATCATTCAATAACCCCTCCTTTAAGTATTCGGTTAACGTCTACTTTGACTATGTTGGTAGCAAGTGCCTTACCATTGCCTAACAGGATTCTTATTTGTGACTCGACTTTGCTCGCTGGCATTTCAAGTGTTTCTTCCTGAGACAGCTCAATAGTTATTGTCTTATTCTCATTGTCTATTGCACAACGTGAAATGTCGAATGTTTTTGTGTAGGGTGTCAGCTTTAACGTTACCCATATCTCAACAGCCGAACTTAAATCTAATAAATTGTCCAATAGCTTGAATATAAGTTTAGGTGTTGTACCCTGATACATTATAGCGCCCTCCTTTTCTAGATATTATTATAACATACTTTTTTGATTTGTGTACTGTTATTTTTCTGTTAATCTGTTGTTTTGGTATATTGAATTATAAAATACCAATATCTATCAGACAATGCACCAAAATTATTACTTCCCTTTGCCACAATATTTGTTGCATTTGTTCTAAAACCAATATTGGCTGACATATCAGCATTTATAGGTATAAAAAGATTGTCTGGATATTGAGCTGAATTTTTCATAAATACCTTTAAATCGATAACTAATTCTATATTAGAAATATTATGTGCAATTATCACATCAGCCTGAATTTCTATATTGTTTTTTACTATAGTCTTCTCATACAAAGGTTTGCCATCAATCCAAACACCAATCTCCCTTTCATCTGTTGAAAAAATCAAAGGTGGAAAGGCGTTCTTACCTGTGCTCATATATTCTTTTCCGTTTAATATAAATGTTCCCATAGGCATCTCCTTAGGTAGTTGATTTGGTATATTGTATTAATGCTACCTGATATGTGTATACGTTACTTGATGTCCCCCATGCTTGCACATTTCCATTACCATCGTTCTTGCAAATGAAATAATCAACAAACGAGAGTAATTCTGAATTTTGAACCTGAGCAAACTTACAAGATATTACCTTATCTAATCCTTGAATAGTAATACCCGTACTATTCCATTGATTAGAAGCTGTGTAACTTAATCCACTGATAACTTTTTCATAAATAGTACTTCCGTCAACCCAAGTACCTACTACTTTTTCCTGAGTGCTGTAATGATGAGCAAATGAGCCGTCTGTATTCCAAATTCCTGAGCCAGCCACGTCTGTTGCTTTAGTATATTTAATTGTAATCCACGCATGTGCATTACTCAACAGGTTGTTTATATAGCTAAATTGAGGAACTGAATTACTATCGATATAACAGTTTGTTATAATACCCTCTGACCTACCTGGTCTATAATTAGGCAAGGTATAAAAATTCTCATCTTCGCCAAAAGCTACTCCAAATATATCAACAAACTTATCAACATTTTCAATACCACAAGCAACGTCATGCCAATTGGTGTCTTTAGTAAGTACACCAGCATCTATGGTTTTCTGATACAAGGGCTTGCCATCTCGCCAAACGCCCACTTCCCTTTCTTCATCTGAATAGATTAAAGGTGGAAAGCTGTCAGCTCCTCTACTTTCGTCCTTAATGCAATATAAAATCCCATCAGTTAGCTTACTGTCAGGAAGCGCCTCATATTGTGCCCTAGTCACTTCTTTGTAAGAAGTAATCTGAGCACTTTTATTGCTATCCACGACTGATTGTCCGTTAACTTTTACATCCGTAACGGGAACACTTGGAGGTGTAGGCATAGTAATTTCAGCTTCGCCCGTTTGTGGGTTAACAACAGACTGACCATCTACTAAAACATCTGTAACTGTCCCACCACTTTCACTTGCATTCTCCCATTTTTGTGTGGTTGCGTTATACTTGGGAACTTGCCCATCTGATAGATTGGAAAAATTAACATCTTCCAAATCAGCGAAGGTGGAAGAGCCTCCACCCTCGTCTGAAGTCATATAGTGTCCGTTTTTATATTTTACAAATTTCTCGCCTGCCATAAATCACCTCTTAAGATAATGCTTTTACCCACATGACACCATCAACGTACAAATTAATGTTAGCATAATTATCATAAATATAAGCTATTGCATCGGATAAGCTACTAAAGTAGTCCTGCATTGGTAATCCACCTTCATAAGTATAGTAAAAGTGCAACATATCATCGCTATCTTTAGCATAAAACACAAGATAATCCTGTGGTCTATATCCAACAAAATCAACTCTATCGTCATATCCTAAAGAATAGGTAACATGTACACTACTTGGAATCGATGTATCAACACTTATGGTCATAATACCGTTTAATGATGCTACTTTTAGTGGACGCTGGTCAGCATTTGTTTGATAATTCTCATCATGATTATTTTGAGTAACGCCATTTATAGTGTTTACCAGATACGTGCCGTAGAAAGTGTATAGCTTAGGATTTTTATCACTATAAGTTTGGTCTTGATAATCTACTTCTCTAAATGTGTCAGTGTATTCAAAGAAATTTACGTGATTGTCTAAATCGTTGTTATAGCCCACCCAAAGCTGATTAATATTTCGGATATACTCAAATCCTTCAGGAATCGGGTCATGAATCAGCGTAATCTTGTAAATCTTTAGTGTAGCTTTGTGATATTGATTAACACCCTCAAGCATAAGCTTCACACAATCACTGTTGAAAACATCTTCAGAAACCCACCTGTCCGTTGCTTCAAAACTAGAAGCACCTCTGATAACATATCTGTCACAAGCATCTGAGCCACTTGTAACTACTTCATGATAAATATTAGTGCCACCGTTGTAATACTGAAGTAACCGTCCGTTGTCATGCTCCTCATTATCTACTATCGATTTAAAGTAGATTGACGCCCAACTACTATTATACTTGCAATACAACTCGGCATCAATTCTTATCCTGTGATAATAGCCTAATGGAACTTTCTTCTTGTTAAAATTGACCTGAACACCTCGCCAATATATTGTATCTCGCCAGTTGTCATAACTGATTTCAAGGTGGTCTGATTTAACCTGATAATCATAGGATAAAGGTTCGTCCTGAGTATGCCCTATGACTTCGGCATCAGTATCGAAATACTGACTATTTACTCGCCCATTGTCATATAGCACAAGTGTGTCAGGAAGCGTATTAATCAGCCTTATCTTGACATGCCCATTGCCTATTTTCGGAGTGTCGGGAATAGGTACTTCAGAAGCTACGTTTACACTTTCTGTTTTAGTATTTGTCGCATCAGACGTTGGCACATCATAACCTACCATTTTTTTGTTGGATAATAGAGAATTACCTATATAACCACTTCCTGCTCCACCTGAAGGTATAAAAGGATAAGGTGTTCCTCGAACTATTTCAGAAGCATCATAAGCTAAACCTTGTCCGTACTTTTTCCCTTCAGCAAATGTAGCAAATACGGGAAAATAGTAATACTCCATTCTTGAAGTATCCCACATGGCATCTGTGAACTGCATTGCTGGATTTTCTTGAAAAAGAACGTCATCTCGATACCAAACAGAAGCCAATGCATACAGGTAGTTGCCACCACCTGGAGTACCCCAACCAAACGGATATTTATAGGTCACATTATCTACTGTAAAGTCCTGTAATATAGTTTGGTAAGTTTGATTATAACTACTTGTATCTTTTACCAAATTAACTAAATTAGGCATACTTTCTCTCCTTATCCATTACTACCTTTATATCCACCATACAATCCACCACCGCCACCAGATACACCTTCACCACTTTCACCCTGACCGAAAGCATAGCCTGTGGTCTGGTTTGCTGAATTATTACCACTACCACTTATACCACCTGCATCCTTACCAGCATAAGTATCTTCGCCAATGATTAGTCCACCGCCACCGCCACCACTTACTATCAACACGTCTGATAGATTAGATGAACCTATACTTACAAGAGTACCTGTTCTTTTGGCTATATGTGTTGCTCCACCACCGTTGGAGGGGATAGGGACAATAGGTGGTGCGATAGGTGTTCCTCTAATTATCTTAGAAGCATCATAGTCAAGCTGTCTTGCGTATTTAATAGCCTCTACCCTACTATTAAATACAACTAAATTTTGAAATTGAATCTTATATCTGTCCCCTATTTTCATGTTAATCTGATTTGAATAACTAACAGGGTCAAAATAATAAACATTGGGGTCAATATTTGGTGGATATGTTACTCTATGTCTGCCACTACTGAACCAATACCACCATTCCCCACCTTCGTAATATGCCGCAGGATAATATAAATCCGTATACCGTTCGCCATTTATAGTTGCTGAATAAATATTACCAAATTCAAACTCATGCTTTTCATACACTTCTATATTGGTATCACGAATATAATAACCATCAATCCATTCAACACTCACTCGCTATCCCTCCTTTCTCAATATCCCCTCTCCACCTCTTTTATTATTTGAGGGGAGGGGAGATGTGTTGGTTTTA
>Ga0310786_10012397_pt1 | contig 10554 bp, 9 predicted proteins | sample AusTroGonzalo_MG_FD_203881 | JGI IMG/M metagenome (GOLD analysis project Ga0310786, IMG submission 203881) | Bovine rumen microbial communities from tropical cattle in Woodstock, Queensland, Australia - Gonzalo_03 (v2) (version 2) | ecosystem: Host-associated > Mammals > Digestive system >... | reverse complement strand
CCACGGCATCCCATCCGTAGTCCTGATAGTAATGTACCGGCAGGTTATGTACGCGAACGTACTCCCGCAGTTGGTTGAGCCTTGCCGCATCACGGACATCGTCGTTGGAGTGGATGTTCTGATATACGTCATAATGTTCGCCGAAGATACGCTTGGCGCTTGCCTCGTTGCCTGCGCCGTCCACGGTCTGCTCGAAGGCTGTCACGCAAGGCTTGCCGCCGTCATAGCACAAACTCATGCGTCCCGCATGATTGCCGCCGGATACGGATTTGAGCGTGTCGCCGGACTGATTGTACCAATTGATCCAGAAGTCGCCAAACACGCACGTGTCGCTCTCGGCAACCAGCATCAACGTAGGCACGCACAGCTCGCCTTGCAGGTAATACGCGCCTATCTGACTGACCAGGTACTCGCCTATCGCCTGACGCACAGTTTGTTCGCGTAGGGCGGTTGTTATGTACCGGCGGCTGTCGGCTTTGTGTCCGTCCAAATCCGCCATCAACCACTTGCCGCCAACGCGCTCCAATGCCATCACATGCTCTTCGGCATCGTAGTCCGGGTCTTGCGGCTGAATGAGCACGATTGCCGTTGCGTGGGTGTCGTCCGTCAGTGTTACCTGCGAAACGCTGCATGCGCAATCCGCTATCGGAGTGCCGTCAGCTGCCACAAACCAGAACTCCCATTCGTGCAGTACGGGTTCGGCTTCGGGTAATGCAAATAGCGTATCAAGCACGGCATAAAACGCTTCCGTCAACTGACCGCGTGATTGCTCCAACGCCGTAGGATCAGGTATATACCGGCTCAACTCGGCAGCGCGCTTGTACACGCGTTGCTCGGTCGTGCCGCATGCTACAAGCAGCATGGTGGCAAGAAGGAATGTAAGAATCTTTTTCATTGTTGTTTCGTTCAGAGGGTACAAAGGTACAAAAAAAAAATGATATTTGCAAATGTTTCCGAAAAAAAGTGGTGGAAAACTAAGAATTGGAAGAAAAATTGTATTTTTACGAGTGCGCAGAATTTTTTTTGTACGAAAAATTTGCAAATGTCAAAAAAAAATTGTATCTTTGCATGCTTATTCGATATATCGATTTTCGATATACCGATCTTCCGCAAGGCAATAACAATTTTAATTAACAACAATACAAACCAAAAACACATGATTTACTCGAAAGAAGTACAAGAAATGTGCGTAGTAGCCAAAGGTCCGAAGCACGGTCCCGCTCCTATTCCCGAAGAGGGTAAGTGGGTGAAGGCTACCGAGATCAAGGACATCTCGGGTATGACGCACGGTATCGGCTGGTGCGCACCCCAACAGGGTACTTGCAAGCTCAGCTTGAACGTTAAAGACGGCGTTATCGAAGAGGCGCTGGTTGAGACTATCGGTTGCTCGGGTATGACCCACTCCGCTGCTATGGCTGCTGAGATCCTGCCGGGCAAGACTATCCTTGAGGCGCTGAACACCGACCTCGTTTGCGACGCTATCAACACCGCTATGCGCGAGCTGTTCCTGCAGATCGTTTATGGCCGTACGCAGTCTGCTTTCTCGGAGGGCGGTCTGACCATCGGCGCTGGTCTGGAAGACCTTGGCAAGGGCTTGGTATCGCAGTGCGGTACGCTCTACTCGACGAAAGCCAAAGGCGTTCGTTATCTGCAACTCACCGAAGGCTACATCACCAAGGAGTTCCTCGACGAGGACAACGAGGTATGCGGCTACGAGTACGTACACATGGGCAAGTTCATGGACGCTGTCAAGAAAGGCGTTGATGCTAATGAGGCTCTCAAGAGCGTGACCGGAACATATGGTCGCACAACCAAAGAGCAAGGCGCTGTTAAATCTATTGACCCACGTAAAAACTAAGGAGGAGAGACTATGATTCGTGAAGTAAAATTTGAGTCGCAAGACCGCCGCGAGAAACAGATTCTCGCCGCTCTGAACGCTAACGGTATAGCATCCATCGAGGAGGCTAACCAGATTTGCGAGCAATATGGCCTCGATCCTTATATGACCTGCGAGGAGACCCAGCGTATCTGCTTTGAGAACGCCAAGTGGGCTTACGTGGTAGGTACGGCTATCGCCCTGAAGAAAGGCTGCAAGAACGCTGCTGACGCTGCCGAGGCTATCGGTATCGGTCTGCAGGCATTCTGCATCCCGGGTTCTGTAGCTGACGACCGTAAGGTTGGTATAGGTCACGGTAACCTGGCTGCCCGTCTGCTCCGCGAGGAGACACAGTGCTTTGCCTTCCTCGCTGGCCACGAGTCCTTCGCTGCTGCCGAGGGCGCTATCAAGATCGCTGAGATGGCTAACAAGGTTCGTAAGAACCCGCTCCGCTGCATCCTCAACGGTCTCGGCAAGGACGCTGCTATGATCATCAGCCGTATCAACGGTTTCACCTACGTACAGACTGAGTTCGACTATTTCACGGGCGAGCTGAAGATCGTTCGTAAGAAAGCGTACAGTGATGGTCCGCGTGCAAAAGTTAACTGCTACGGCGCTGACGATGTTCGTGAGGGCGTAGCTATCCTCTGGCACGAGAATGTGGACGTATCGATCACCGGTAACTCCACCAACCCGACCCGCTTCCAGCACCCCGTAGCCGGTACGTACAAGAAGGAGCGCGTACTCGCCGGCAAACCGTACTTCTCGGTTGCTTCCGGTGGTGGTACAGGCCGTACGTTGCATCCCGATAACATGGCTGCTGGTCCTGCATCCTACGGTATGACCGATACCCTCGGCCGTATGCACAGCGACGCTCAGTTCGCAGGTTCGAGCTCCGTTCCCGCACACGTTGAGATGATGGGCTTCCTCGGCATCGGCAACAACCCGATGGTAGGTTGCACCGTCGCTTGCGCGGTGAACGTAGCACTTGCATTAAGCAAGTAAACAAGTCGAAAGACCGTTTACTTCGTTCACTCAAAGAAAAAAGATAAAAGCCTATTATGTTTCAGCTTTGAAGGTAATTAGGCTTTTATCTTTCAGCGAAGCGGTCTTTTATCTTTTAGCAAGCATCGCTTGCGGTCTAAAAATCAAAAATTATGTCAGAAGAAAAGAAAACTCCATCCGCCGACAAACTCAAAGCCCTGCAACTGGCGATGGAAAAGATTGACAAGAACTTCGGCAAAGGCGCTATCATGAAACTCGGTGACGACCGTGTCGAGGATGTAGCCGTTATCTCTACCGGCAGTGTGACGCTTAACCTCGCACTCGGCGTAGGCGGTTACCCGCGCGGACGAGTGATCGAGATCTTCGGTCCCGAGTCCTCCGGTAAGACCACGCTGGCTATCCACGCCATGGCAGAGGTGCAGAAGCAAGGCGGCATAGCCGCTATCATCGATGCCGAGCATGCCTTCGACCAGTTCTATGCCGAGAAACTCGGTGTGGATACCGATAGCCTGCTGATCGCCCAGCCCGACAGCGGCGAACAGGCGCTCGCTATTGCTGACGAGCTCATCCGTTCGGCTGCTGTGGATCTGGTGGTTATCGACTCCGTGGCCGCCCTCACCCCGAAAGCCGAGATCGACGGCGAGATGGGTGACAACAAGGTTGGCTTGCAAGCCCGACTGATGAGCCAGGCGCTGCGCAAACTCACCGCCACGATCAACAAGACCCAGACCACCTGCATCTTCATCAACCAGCTGCGCGAGAAGATCGGCGTGATGTTCGGTAACCCCGAGACTACCACCGGCGGTAACGCCCTGAAGTTCTACGCCTCGGTGCGTCTCGACATCCGTCGCGTCAGCCAGATCAAGGACGGCGACGAGATCATCGGCAACCAGGTGCGCGTCAAGGTCGTTAAGAACAAAGTCGCTCCTCCGTTCAAGAAAGCCGAGTTCGATCTTATGTTCGACGAAGGCATCTCCCGCAGCGGCGAGATCATCGATCTGGGCGTAGCCAAAGGTATCATCCAGAAGTCCGGTTCGTGGTTCAGCTACAACGGCCAGAAACTCGCACAAGGTCGCGATGCAGCGAAGAAACTCATTCGCGAGAACCCCGACCTCGCTGAGGAACTCGAGGCACAGATCATGGCTAAATAGTCCACATGGGCGAACTGTCGCAAAAAACACTGGTTCTCACACCCGAGCAGGCGTACCACACGGCTGAGCAGTACCGCGTCGTCAAGCGTTCCATCGACGCACGCCAGCGGCAACTGAAGGTCAACCTCACACTCCTGCTCGACCAGAACGGGCATCCTCTTCCAAAGGATGCCCCTATTCCTTTGTATGATGCTCCCGTCTATCAGGATGTACATAACGCCTCGCGGCACGTGCATATCATCGGTGCAGGTCCTGCGGGACTGTTTGCTGCCCTCACGCTCATCGAGCACGGCATCAAACCGATCATCTACGAGCGTGGAAAAGAGGTCAGCGAGCGCAAATGCGACATCGCCCAACTCAACCGTAATGTCAGTCTCAATGCCGAGTCGAACTACTGCTTCGGCGAGGGCGGAGCGGGTACGTTCTCCGATGGCAAACTCTTCTCCCGCTCGAAGAAACGTGGGAACATGCAGCGCGTGATGGAGCTCTTCCATTACTTCGGCGCACCGGATACCGTCCTCTATGAGACCCACGCCCATATAGGCTCCGACAAACTCCCCTCTATCATCCGCGCCATGCGCGAGTGCATCCTCGCCCACGGCGGCGAGATCCACTTCGACACCCGCATCGACACCCTCAACCAAATCACCAATCACAAATCACCAATCACAAATTCGCCAATCATCCTCGCTATTGGGCATTCGGCGCATGATACGTATAGGATGTTGGCGCAAGAAGGCGTCGCCCTCGCGACCAAAGGCTTCGCTATGGGCGTGCGCGTCGAACACCCGCAGTCCCTCATCAATCAACTCATGTATCACACGACCGATGTCAGCTATGTCGGTAATGCGTCATATAGTTTGGTGACGCAGGTGCAAGAACGTGGTGTCTATTCGTTCTGCATGTGTCCGGGCGGTCACATGGTGCCCGCTACCAGCAGTACCGATGCCTGTGTGGTCAACGGCATGTCTGCCTCCCACCGCAACTCACCCTACGCCAACTCCGGCATCGTCGTCCAGATCAATCCTGAGGACATCCCTCTTATCTTTGAGCGTAGCGGTCTTTTGTCTTTGAGCGGCGGGGTCCCCAAAGAACTTGTTCGCGTGGGGTGCAATGAAGCGGTCTTTCAGGCGGAGCCGGTCTCATGCAGCGCAGCCCTCTCGGGTTTGCGCTTACAAGAGCTCGTAGAGCACTTGGCATACATCCACGGCGGCGCACCGGCTATAGCCCCTGCGCAACGATTAGCGGACTTCGTTCGCGGCAAGCGCTCTGCCGATCTGCCCGCGTGCAGTTATCTTCCCGGCACGCGCAGCAGCGCCCTGCATGAGTGGCTGCCGCCGTTCATTGCCGAGCGGCTGCGTCAGGGCTTCCGTGACTTCGATCGCAAGTACCCGGGTTTCCTGACCAACGATGCGCTTATCCTCGCTACCGAGAGCCGCTCGAGCAGCGCCGTGCGTATCCCTCGCGACCCCGACACCCTGCAATCCCTATCCCACCCTAACCTCTACCCCTGCGGCGAAGGCGCCGGCTATGCCGGTGGCATCACCTCCTCCGCCCTCGACGGCATCAACGCCGCCCTGCGCATCGCCACACAGTGAGGACATCGTATTCGCTTACTCGCTCGTCCATGGGGCAACGTCCTCATTTGCCCGCATACCGCCCCGCTGCGATAACGATTCCATCATGTCCGTCGGTGAATTTTTTACATTGATCACATGTCCGTCATTGGTTATTTATGATGCCTATATGTCTGTTAGTAATAGCAAGGAGCGCCCCGTTCAGGGCGCTCCTCCTACAATCGCTTACTCGCGTCGTATGACTCAATCGTCTTCGATTGGATTAGTACGGTCGTGTCACCGCGTTGTACGTACTGGCTGCTGGTTGTCACCGTGCGTGTCACGTTGCAGCCCGTCAGCAGGGCGGCTCCCGCCGCCACTGCCACAATTACCATGATCTTTCTCATAAGCTTCGCTTTTTCTTCGCTTTCCGAGGTCCCCAACGAGCGCTAACGGAGTGCACTCGGTGGGGAGAGCGGAGGCAGGGGTCGCCTTTATGCCGCCGAGCGGCATCTTATGCGATCCCCTTGCCGAACGCGGTTTACCCATTGTTCTGGTCGTACGCCTGCGCGCAGATACTCCAGCGGTACGCCTTCAGGGTCTTCAAGCCACCCGGCTGGTTCTTCTGTGCGTTGAACGCATTGATGTCCGATGCTGTCGTTGCCAAATCCTTACCACGCGCTGCCACTGCTCGGCTGATTGCCGCGAAGCGAGCACGCTGTGCCTGCTCATCTGCAGTAACCGGTGTCGAACGTTTGGTCACCTCACGCAGGAACAATCGGTTACAATCTTTGCTTGTGGTAGCAGCTGTGCGGTGTGTTGCCAATAGCATCTTCTCGCAGCTGTGTTGACCTTTCTTACTTGGTTTACTCAGCGCACCCGACACATGGTCGATACCTGCGCTCCATACTACTTTTGCCATTTCTAACTCGGCATTGTTTATTCTCGTGCCGCACGAGGGGTTTAGGTTCATTACTTTAATTTGTTAAGGTTAGGTTTGTTTTGTGCTCGGGGCGTAAGCGCCGAGAATTGCGCCCGTTTGTTCAGCTCTCGGCGCTATCCCGCCGAGTTTTAGCCACCAATAGGATCACCGCTGGCATCGTACTGGTCATTCAGCTTGTGCATCGCATAGCCGAACAACGAACCGATCTTGTTCTGAGCATTGTACTCAGCCACCAATTGGGTCTTCTGCTCGCTCGATCCGGCCAGAATCGCACGCACAGCCGCCGATACTTTCGCAAATCGCGCTTTAGCAGCCGTCTGCGACGCACTCGGCTCTTTCGTACTCGGGTTACACAACTTGCCGGTATAGACTTTACCGGTTTTCTTGTTCGTGCGGAAGTACACATCGCTGTGCTCGCACACTTTCTTCTTCATGCTCTCAATGAGCGCCATAGGCTTAATCTCTGCCATAATAGTTAAAGTTTTGGTTTAATGGTTAATAAATTAGGTTAGTTGGGGTCCCCGATGGACGCTAACGTAGTGCGTCCGGTGGGGAAAGCGGAGCTTTTCCGAGTACCTTTAACCAAACTATGTTTGAGTTCGTGTACGAGGAACTTGCCCGCGTAGTTAATTAGCCCGGATTGTATCCGGTTTTTTTCTATGTTTGTTGTCCGGCATATCATGCCGGCTTTTCTTCGTCAGTTAGCCCGGCATCTGATGCCGGTTTGCTTTTCCTATACCGTTCAATAAACCGCTCTTGATTCGCCTGTTCGTTAGCTGTCTTAACATGTTCTTTTCTGTTCGGACACCGCTGCACAATCTGCTTGCCTTTGTACATCCTAAAGTAGTATCCGTCTTTCCTCAGCTGTCCTCTCAGCGTATCTATGGGTATAATCATTTCTGCTATCATATCTATCCTTTCTTTGTGTTGTTACGGATTGAATCCGTTGTTTCCTCGCGACCATTTCGCGACCATCCCGAACGTCACGCTTGCGTTTTTAGGTCATTTCAAAAACAATGCAAAGATACAACATTTTTTTGACATATGCAAGACTCTGTCCCCCAACTCCCGTCATCTGTCCCGACAATATGATTACACAACCCACAATCCCATACATTTGACTTTTTACTTACTATGGGGTCCCCAGAGTAAACCAGCGGAGCGTTTGCTATGGGGAGAGAGCGTAGAGCAATACGTAGCACTACATAAGGGCTTCGCCCGTAATCGTGCAAGTATTAGCTTAAGCATAAAAAAAGGTAAAAAGTAAAAAGTATAGAATCATTATTATACACCGCGCGGGCACACGCACGCATAGGAGGACTATTGCCAAAATCAAATCCTATATTGTTGACTTGTTACCCAAAAGTAAACCGTTTTTCATAATTTCTGCGTATTTATAGAGGGCATCAAAAAGGATGCTATAACATGTTTCACCTATAAATTACGCAAAAATGGTAACCAAAGAATCAAAACAATTAGGCACATTATTAGCCGTGTATGTATTAACAAGCGAGGATGATTTAGCAAAATCATTTCGCGCCGAGTATTGTCGTCTAACCTGTGGGGACAAACCCGAATCTGTGCTCCCGCCCAAGAACAACTACGTAGCCTTGTGGCGTTACATCCAAAGTCAGGCACAACGAGGTGTAGATTGGCGGCTTCGCGCAAACGGAAACCGCTCAGAGATGGCAAGACAACTGACCAAGGTTGTCGGCTGGGTTGTGGACGAGAATGCCCTGCGAAAAGCAGAAAAACGCCTGTTTAGGACACATTCCTAATCATTAGGACGCGTTGACCTTTTACTTTCGCGCAAAAAGCTGTACCTTTGCACCGAAATTTCAAAAGTCAACATGACTGGCGCCAGCCATAATAACTAATCTATCCGCCACATCTTGGCGGATAAAAAAACAACAATTATGGCCCTTCAAAAAACCACCATCCTGTGTGCGGATGTAAAAATGTTCACACAAGACACCCCGATGAAGGTCGGACAAACGCGTAGAGGTGCATTGTCGTTGCAAGACGAGTTCCGTTTGCAATTTGTGGAGTATCTCCCCCAGACATGCGAGCGCAATCCCAAGATCTGGGTGGGCAAGCACATCAATATCCACAAGAACCGCCAAGGCGAGTACGTGGTGAACTTCCGGCATCTGTCTCTTACCGGTTCGCTCGATCCGGCTAACTTCGCCGACGAAGTGTTCGCAGATGTTGAACGCGCTAAAGTGGAGCTCGGTCTATGAGTCAGGGCAAGTTAAACTTCGAGGAGGAGAGCCAATCGCTCTCCCCTCTGGAGCGACTCTCGCTCCCCAAGGACAAAGACCTTCCACCGGTCATTCGTGAGATCGTGACCAATGCGCCGCAGAACCGTAAGATCCCGGCTTTCATAGCCAGCCTCTCGCCCCTCTGCGCCATGTGTCCACGCGTACGGCTTCATTATTACTACGACACGCGACCGTCCGCGCTCCTACTGCAAGTCCTCATCGAAGGTGCTCAGTCGTCCGGTAAATCTTTTGCCGCCGACATCGAGTCCCTCATCATGGACAAGACCCTCAAAGCGCGTGACAAAGCCATGCGCCGCCTCGAACAGGAGTACCGGGACAAGAAGAAACGCCGTAAGGCGAACGAGAAGTTGGAGGAAGAACCGCAGACCACCGTCCGCGTCGTACCGCCGACTATCTCCAAGACCGTCCTCACCAAACGTGCCGACCTCTACGAACGTGTACTGGGTGACACCCTCACGTTCTGGATGTTCGCCGAAGAACTCGCGCAGGTCACGGATGCCGGTAAGAACGGCTATTCCAACCTCCGAACTATCATGCGTACGTCCTACGATCTTGGCTCGCTTTTCGGTATCGACTTTGCTTCTGACAACTCGTATTCGGCTATCGTGGACATCAACATCTGCTCGATGTTCTGCGCCACACCCGCAGCACTCGACGAGTACTTCGACAAGAAGGCAATCGAAGGTGGTAACATCACCCGTACCATCCTCTGTAAGATCGACGACGACCTCGGAGAAGACGGGGCAATCTTCATCCCGTACTCCTCGGAACAACGGTCGGCTATCGACACCTTCCTTGCCCGCCTCATGAACGAGACTTACGACAACGACGGAGGCTTGCAACCTACGGTTGACCTCGACATGTCATGGCTCGACAAGACCGTCTGCAAATGGGTACGCGGCAAGGGTAACGAGGCCACGCTTAGCGGCAGTCAAGCCCTCGACGTCTTCCGCAAGCGTTCCTCCGTTTCCGCCTTCCGCATCGCTGCACTCTGTCAGTATCTCTATGAGTTAGAAAAGTCTAACAGCGGTAGCGGTCTAACAGGCGAAGCCGGTCTAACTTCTAACAGCGAAGCGATCCGTAAATTTGTGCGACAAATTTACTTGTACATGGCGGAATACATCCTCCAGAACATGCTCAATCGTTGGGGCAAACGCTTCGAGGAACTAAACGCCAAACGTGAAGCCGAGCAGAAGCCCGGACCCAAGGAGAACCTCTTCGACCAACTGACGGAAACCTTCACACGTGAGCAGCTCAATCTCCTCATCGAGAAGCAAGGCAAAGTCACGCCAGACAAGGTCTTCATCAACCGTTGGAAGAAACTCCGCGTCATCGAGATTATCGACCGTAATACCTTCCGCAAAACGAAGAAGTAATTGTTTTTGTATATTTATTTCTGTTCCTTGTTGGTTCTACGCAGTAGTGTAGGTTTGTGCGGTAAGGTAGTAGTAAGTTTACTTACTGGGTACCTTAGCGAACTAACCTACGGGAACCCTTCAGGGTTCTAACAAGGAACAGGGTTTTATATGTTTTTGTTTAATTTTTGATAATTTTTGACTTATGATAGAACAACATGAAATTGCGCGTCTTGAATCTACGCCCATCGAGGATATTGCCGCTCGCCTCGGCTTGCACGTCAACCGCCACAAAGCCCTTTGTCCCTTCCATGACGACAGTCGTCCGTCGCTAACCTTCAACACCCATACCAACCGGTATCGTTGTTACGTCTGCGACGCACACG
>Ga0310786_10012396_pt1 | contig 10555 bp, 4 predicted proteins | sample AusTroGonzalo_MG_FD_203881 | JGI IMG/M metagenome (GOLD analysis project Ga0310786, IMG submission 203881) | Bovine rumen microbial communities from tropical cattle in Woodstock, Queensland, Australia - Gonzalo_03 (v2) (version 2) | ecosystem: Host-associated > Mammals > Digestive system >... | reverse complement strand
ACAATATCTATGGTCTTCCGACGGCCCATTCCGACGAGTTCCTGGCTGACGGTTTAGGTGCACGCTTTGAATCGGGCGTCCAGAAAGCCATCGTGGTTTCCATGGGTACGGGTACCAGTTTTGTACAGTGCGACTGTCACGGCATCCGCCATATCGGCGGTATCGGCATCGGCGGAGGAACGCTGCAAGGTTTGAGCCGTGTCATGCTGAATACCAGCAACATCAAGCAGGTGGCCTCTATGGCCATGCAGGGTGACATCTCACATATCAACTTGCTTATTGGCGACATCACGAACCACCCGCTGCCCGGACTTCCTATGAATGCAACTGCATCACTCTTCAGCCGCGCTCAGTACGACGCGCCGAAAGAAGACATCGCCCTGGGCATTATCGTCATGGTACTGCAAAGTATTGGCTCTGCCAGCGTACTATCAGCCCTGAACACGGACATCAAAGACTTTGTGCTGATAGGCAACCTGACGCTACTGCCACAATGCAAGGAAGTATTCCCCTTGCTGGAAAAGCTCTACAAGGTCCACTTCCACATTCCTAAGTACTCGGAGTTCTGTACTGCCATCGGAGCTGCACTTAGCTATTCACAGAATACTACAAAGGAATAAATCAAAAAAACAGGTATCTATATTTGGAACAGCAAAAGAAATCATGGGTTTTCTTTTGCTGTTTGTTTACTTATTTGTACCTTTGCACTGTCAATTGGTTCACCTCACGAAGTGATTAAAAGGGAATCGGGTGAAAGTCCCGAACTGTCCCGCAGCTGTGAGCCGCCTTTATCAGGTGCAAACGAAAGAACCACTGTCCTACTGACGGGAAGGTGTTTGCATCAGGTGGCAAGTCAGAAGACCTGCCGTTGACGTGAAGTCACTGCCCTCGAGGAAAGGGTTGCGATGGAGAATGACCATCATAAGGTTATGAAACGACTGGCCGTATTGACACTCATGTGCAGTATGGTTTTGTGTGTACATTCACAGAACACGAAACCTGCATCACTCGACAGCATCCAGCATGTCGGGGAGGTGGAAGTATGGGCACGGCTGACACAACGCGAGGTGATTCCGAGCCACACAATGAAGGGCGAACAACTGGAGCGACTCAGTTCCCACTCCATTGCCGATGCGTTGCGTTACTTTGCCGGTGTTCAGTTGAAGGACTACGGTGGCGTGGGAGGCATCAAGACGATTAACGTGCGCTCCATGGGTTCCAACCATCTGGGCATTTTCTACGACGGCATACAGCTGGGCAATGCACAGAATGGACAGATTGACCTGGGACAGTTCTCGTTAGACAACGTGGAGGAGATTTCGCTCTACAACGGTCAGAAGAGTGCCATCTTCCAGCCTGCCAGCGAATTTGCCAGCGCTGGAGCAGTATACATTCGGACCCGGCGGCCACAGTTTGACGAAGGCGAGACCTATCACCTGAAACTGAAGACGAAACTGGGTTCCAGCGACCTGATACGTTTCTCGGCCCTGTGGGAGCAAAGAGTATCTCCCAATGTCAACAGTAGCGTAAGCGCAGAGTTCCTGAACTCCAGCGGTAAGTACAAGTTCCGCTACCAGCGCTACAAGGCGGACGGCTCCCTGGCCTACGACACGACAGCCACACGCCAGAACGGCGATATCTGGGCACTGCGGGCAGAAGGCAACCTATACGGACGCTTCGAAGACGGCGGCTGGAACATGAAGGCCTACACCTATCATTCGGAGCGGGGCATCCCAGGGGCCATCGTAAACAACGTATGGCGACGTGGCGAGCGACAGGCCGACCATAACACTTTCCTGCAAGCATGGATGATGAAGAGCATCGGACAGCGCTTTACTACCCGATTGCAGGCGAAGTACGCCTACTACCAGACGCACTACGTAAACCGCGACCCGAAGACGATGCTCGTGGATAACACCTACCAGCAGCAGGAATTTTTCATCTCCACATCGAACGTCTATGAGATCCTCAACGGGTGGAGCGTTTCCGTGGCCTACGACTTCAAGTGGAACCATTTGTCAACACACAAACCTCAAACATCAATTCTCAATTCTCCAACCTCAAGCCCCTACCGCTTCAGCAACATGGTATCAGTCGCTACGGCCTACAACCAGCCGTGGTTCAATATACAAGGTTCAGTATTAGCCTTGTTTGCCAAAGACCATACCAGTATTCAAATCGACAAAGAGAGTACCAAAGTACTGGTACCGGCCCTGTTCCTTAACGTATTCCCATTACACAACCGTATATTGTCCGTCAGGGCATACGCCAAGCGCAGCTACCGCCTGCCCACCTTCAACGACCTCTACTATACCGACATTGGCAACGCTCTGCTCACGCCAGAATCGGCCCTGCAGTACAACGTCGGATTCGTGGTAGAGAAAGACTGGCAACAAGGCTTCGTACGACATTTCCGCTGGCAGAGCGACGCCTATTACAACACGGTACACGACAAGATCGTGGCGTACCCCAAGGGACAGCAATTCCGCTGGACCATGCTGAATCTGGGCAAGGTACACATCAAGGGTGTCGATGTGGAAACGGAACTGGCCGTAGCGCCTGCCAAGGACCTCGTCATCTCCGGACGATTGCAATATACCTATCAGGATGCACGCGACGTGACCAACCCCACGGACACATACTACCGCGACCAGATACCCTACATTCCCTGGCACAGCGGATCAGCCATTCTCGGGCTCAGCTACCGTCAGTGGGATATGAACTACAGTTTCATCTATGCTGGCAAGCGCTACAACCAGCAGGAGAACATTGCCTACAACTACATGCCGGCTTGGTACACAAGCGACCTGTCGGCGACTTACAGATTACGGATGAGGGAATATGGATTACGGGTAACAGCAGAGGTGAACAACCTGCTCGACCAGCAGTATGACGTTATCCTAAACTACCCCATGCCGGGCCGAAACTACGCTGTGACTTTGGCTTTTGATATTTAACGATTGAAATTTATGAACAGAGCTATCATACATCTTTTCCTTTTTACCTGTTTACTCTTAACAGCCTCCTGTCGCGATGAGCATCTGATTGTTTATCCCGAGGAGATTGACACGGGAAAAGAAGCCGTGTCAAGTGATGTCACGGGCATGTATGTGCTCAACGAAGGCAACATGGGCAGCAACAAGTGCACGCTCGACTTCCTGGACCTCTCGGGCAACACCCCGACCGTCCACTACTGGCGGAACATCTACGCCGAACGAAATCCCTCTGTGGTGAAGGAACTGGGCGATGTGGGCAATGACATCAAGATATACGGCTCGCGCATGTGGATTGTCATCAACTGTTCCGACAAGGTCGAAGTAGTACGTGCCAACAACTGCGAACGCATCGGTCAGGTAAATATTCCTAATTGTCGTAACGTGGTGTTTGACGGTTCCTATGCCTATATCAGTTCCTACGTAGGCCCTGTGGATGTGGATGTCGAGGCTCAGATTGGCATGGTCTATAAGGTAGACACCCTCTCCCTCGAAATCTTAAACACCGTCAACGTGGGTTATCAACCTGAAGAGCTGGCAGTTATCGATGGAAAACTCTACGTAGCGAACAGCGGTGGATACATTGCCCCAGTGTATGATCACACCGTGAGCGTCATCGACCTGAACACCTTTACAGAGGAACGTAAGATTGATGTAGGCGTCAACCTTCACAGATGCCGTGCCGATAAGTACGGACAACTATGGGTTACATCAAGAGGCAACTATATTAATAAGGAGGCATGCCTCTATTGGCTGGAAGAGAAGGATACAAGAAGTAAGGAGATGGTAGTAGGCGGCACCCTACCCTGTGCAGTCAGCGATATGTGTATTGTAGGCGACTCCCTCTATTTCTTTGGTTCTGAATGGAGCGAAGTCCTGCAACGCAATACCGTCAGCTATGGCATCATCAATGTACGCACGCACGAGGTCGTCACTCATCAGTTGAGCAATACGCCCGAAATAGCCAGCATCCGGATGCCCTACGGTATCATCGTAAATCCCAAGGAGCGCGACTTCTACCTGATGGATGCAAAGAACTACGTGTCGAGCGGCGAACTGCTCCACTTCCTTGCCGACGGCACCTTCGACTGGCGCGTGACGACTGGTGACATACCAGCTCACGCCGTTTTTCTGACATCAGCCGCAAGCGGTGGAGGCAGCACACCCATAACGCCAGACAACCGCAACCTGATAAAGGCAGTCGATGAATACGTGCCGGCACCGGGACAGTTCGTCAACCAATTACCAGAGGCCACAGCCGACGACACGCCAGCCACGATGGTTCAGAAGTGTACTGAGCGACTTGCCAACGGAACTGGCTCACTGGTCACCCTGGGAGGCTGGGGAGGCTACGTGACGTTCCACTTCCATCATCCTGTGGTCAACGTTGCCGGACAGCGCGACTTCACCATCTGGGGCAATGCCTTTGAAGGCAATGCCGAGCCAGGCATCGTAATGGTTAGCATCGACACGAACAACAACGGACTGCCTGACGACACATGGTACGAGCTGAAAGGCTCTGAGTACTCCCATACCATCCATGACTACAGCGTCACCTACACCTACCAGTCCATGCACGACACACCGTGGACCGACAACCAATGGCAGAATGGCGTGATACCACGCAACACGTACCACACACAAGAGTACTTCCCGCTGTGGCTCACGTCGCAAGGCTCGTTGACATTCAACGGCGGCCGACTGCCTGACAATGCCACCTATGCCGACGGCAGTTACACGCTGCATGCTTTCGGCTACGGATATGCCGACAACCTGCCCAACACCAACATCGAGGGCTGTTCTATGGATCTGGGCTGGGCTGTAGATGCCAACGGCAACAGCGTCAGTCTGAGCCACGCTGACTTCGTGCGCATCAGCAACGGAACAAATCAGGTATGCGGCACATTGGGCGAGACATCTACCGAGGTGATGGGAGCCGAGGACCTGCACCCCGACATGACAACAGAAAGTAATTCACCTTTATATTATTAATAAACAAAACAAAAAAGAATGGAAACAAAAAAGATTCTATCAGCATTGCTGATGACAGCTGCTATTACAGCATCGTTCACATCGTGTAGCAAGGACGACGACGAACCCGCAACCGACCCCACGAAGATTGTGACCTTTGAAAAGCAGACCCTGAACGCACAGAAGTTCTGGTGCGGTGAGAAGAACAACAATGGCTATGAGGTATGGGGTGCAATGGTATATCCCTGCACTTACACCGAGAACTTCGCCACTTTCAACACCACCTACGGTGTTTCTTACTGGATGGGCTATGCCATCTCGGCACGCACACAGACATCATTCACACAGGGGCCTAACCTTACACCTGACGACACGCCCGACCAGTTTAACAACATCACCGGCAAGGCACACTCAGGCAACAACTTCTGCGTGGTACAGACCTATGGGGAGACCATCGACTTTGCTGCCGCCGCAGGCGTGAAGCTGAAGGGATTCTGGTACACCAACAGCTCTTACACCGTCGAGATTATCAAGAATGGCAACGCCTTTGCTAAGAAGTTCGGTACCTCCGACTGGCTCACCTGTACCGTTACTGCCCTCACCGCCGACGGCAAGACCAATACCGTTGCCCTCAAGCTGGCCGAGAACGGCGACTACGTCAAGGAGTGGAAATGGGCTGACCTCAGCTCTTTGGGCAACAACGTGAAGCAACTCAGCTTCGTCTTCACCGGCTCTGATAGTGGCGAATACGGTCTCAACACACCCGCCTATCTCTGCATCGACGACATGGTATGTGAGTAATATCTCCATTCTAACCTATATGTTAAAGGACCTTTGACCGAATGGTTGAAGGTCCTTTCGTTCAAAAAACAAAAGAAAATTGCATAATTCTTTTGCTGTTTGCTCGCTTATTCGTACCTTTGCATCATCAATTGGTTCACTCTTAGCGAGTGATTAAAAGGGAAACAGGTGAGAATCCTGTACTGTCCCGCAGCTGTAAGCCTCCTTTATGGGGTGCAAACACATGAAAGCCACTGTCCTACCTGACGGGAAGGCGTTTGCATCAGGAGGCGAGTCAGAAGACCTGCCGTTGAGATTATGAATACCCTGAGGCTTCGAGGAAGGCCCTTGGTAACGATGCTCTTGGAAGCATGTATTGTGATATGTAAGCATGTACTGGTGTCGCCGCCGGCGGCATTGTTGTACATGCAATATTGCTGAGAAGTATTATCACTACAATGATACAAGTATGAAGAGATTTTCTACACTTTGTGTTTTATCCCTATTGTCAGCGATGGCGTTGGCGCAACAGATGACCGACGGCGAGGAGCACAGTCCCTATATTCTGGCGGTCGATGAATATGTGCCGGCACCGGGACAGTTTATCAATGACCTGCCGACGTATGAGCCTGGCGACAATGCGCAGACGATGGCTGCCAAATGCACGGATGCCATTGCCAACAATAATCGAGGCACAATCAGTTTAGGCGGCTGGGGTGGATATGTGACGTTTCACTTCGACCATAGCATTGCCAACATCAATGGACAGCGCGACTTCTTCATTCGCGGAAACGCCATTCAGAGTCAGTCCTTCCGTACCGTTCCAGGCGGCAGCAGCGAACCCGGCATCATCATGGTCTCAAAGGATGTTAACCACAACCTGCTGCCCGATGACCCGTGGTACGAAATCAGCGGATCGGCCGACGTAGATAGCGTGGACAAGGTAGATTACGGCTATTCTGTCACCTACCGTCGCAACCCCATGCAGGACATTCCCTGGACGGACAACCGGGACGGCTCGGGTGTCATTCCCCGCATGAACCAATATGACCACTTGCAGGAGTATTACCCGGGGTGGCTCGACGACAACCTCACGTTTATAGGTACTCGTTTGCCCCGCAATGCCTACCGCCACACCATGCAGGTACAGGGCCAGGAGTACGGCGAGTGGCTGTTGATGTTCCTGCGCTATGGCTATGCCGACAACCAGCCGAACAATAAACGCGAGGCATGTAGTATAGACATCAGCTGGGCGGTTGATGAGAACCGTCAGCCCGTCACGCTCGACTTCATTGACTTCATTCGCGTCTATACGGGTATCAACCAAGTGGTTGGCAATTTAGGAGAAACCTCTACAGAAATTACGGGCGCCGAAGACCTGCATCTTGAAGAGTCGATAGCTGCCATCAAGGTGGCAACTGGCCTCTCCCTCCACCCGTCACCCGTCACTCTCCACCCTCAGCAATACTACTCTCTTGACGGAAGGAAACTCGACATACTTCAAAAAGGCGTGAATATCCTACGCATGAGCGGCGGAACAACAAGGAAAATAATTATTCAATAACACTTTAAACATTATTATTATGAAACAACAAACATTCAGACGACAACTGTGGTTGCTGCTTCTGATGTTGCTTATCCCCTTAGGGGCATGGGCAGACAGGGAAGTTAATCAGCTACAGTTCGGAAAGCAAGTAATAACCGTCGCGAGCGACGAGGTCATCACGTTCAAAGACCCGAAGGGCGACACTGACTACGCGGGCACTACAAGCGAGAATGCTCAGTCGCTCACCGTATTCCAGCCGGCTGAGGCTGGCATGTCCATTCAGATTACTTTTGAATCGATGAACATGGGCGGTTCTAACAACTACTATTCGTTTGCCAATGTCTATAGTGGAGACCCCGATGCCGACAACACTTTCAGTTGGGCAACAAGCACAGGAGAAGTGTCTAGCAGCTATTCTGCAAGTCTTTTGCCAAGCGGTGACATCCTGCGTGCTTATCCAAATGAGAAAGACAAGACCTATACTAACGAGACCTATACCTCAGCAGCTGCCGATGGTTCGCTATCAGTCGGTTTCACCTATCGCTATGCTTATAGTTGCTCTGGTTGGGTAGCCAAGGTGAAAGTGGTGAAGTTGGAAAACATGACAATAACCGGTGCAGGTTCCAACTACGAAGGCATCATTGCAGCTCCCACCGAACGTGACGATGTGGCTCTGGCCAATGCCTATGTGACAGCAACCGGCGTGATGAACCCCGACAACGTGACGGGCATCTGGTTTACGATGACTAAGAACGAGGGTGCTGTTGACCCATTATCGCTGAAACTCTACAAAGGTGCCACACAAGTCGAGGCAACCGTTGCTGCCGATGGCGATGGCTATAAGTTCACGCTGAACGAGGCTCCCGGCGACGGAACGACCACATTTACCATCAAGGGCGACTTCCTTGCTACAGCAGCTACTGGAGCAAAGGTTGAAGTGGCTGTGACCAAAGTGTCCACAGTAGCCAATTCTGACGGCGTAGCATCATTCACAGCCGGCACAAGCGTGGCTGTAGCGGCTCCCGCCAAGAAAGTGCTGCAGCCGCAGTTCGGAAAAATGATTGTCGAGGTTGCCGACGGTGACGAAATTCCCTTCTACGATCCATGGGGAACCCAAAACATCTCTGGTAGCACTTCCTACAACGCTCAGTCACTCGTGGTTTTCAAACCGGCAGAGGCTGGCAAATCGGTGCGCATTACCTTCGAGGAACTGGATTTGAAACAATATGGTGCCAGTTATCCTATCTACTTGAATATCTATGATGGTGTGGCCGATGCTGATAATTCATTTACATTTGCAACAAGCACAAGTGGCGTGAATGGGTCATCAAGCTTCGCAAACATGACAGGAACATTGCAGGCTGAGAAAATCAACAATGACAACAAGCCTTCATTACCTGCTACATATACATCAAATGCATCTGACGGAGCCCTTTCCGTAGGTTTCTTACACTACAATTCGTCGAATTGCACTGGTTGGGTAGCCAAGGTCACTTTGGTGCAGTTGGAGAGCATGGCCATCACGGGTGCCGGTTCCAACTACGAGGGTATCAGCAATGAGCTGACTTCCAAGCAGAACGTGCCGCTGGCCAATGCCTTCGTGACTGCCACCGGTGTGATGAACCCCGACAACGTGACGGGCATATACTTTACCATGACCAAGAATGATGGCGTGGTTGACCCCACGTCCCTGAAGCTGTTCAAGGGCGACAAACAGGTATCAGCTACAGTCGAGGCCGACGGCGATAACTTTAAATTCGTCATGAACGAGGCTCCCGCAGAAGGAACCACGACGTTCACCATCAAGGGTGACTTCCTCGGAACGGCTGCTGTAGGCGCCGAGGTGCAGGTCGATGTGACGAAGATCACCACCGCTGCCATTACCGACGGCATCGCACCGTTCACGGCTGCCACATCCGTCGTGATTACCAATCCCGCTCTGGTCATTATGACCGCTACGCCGCAGACCATCACCGTGGGCGAGACGCCCCTGCAGTTCTACGACGAAGGCGGCAAGGATGGTAAGATTCTTGGCACAGCCAGCGGACAGGTAACGTTCCTTTCGGGCGTTGAAGGCAAGAAAGTAATGGTTGACCTGTCAAAACTCACCGTCAATAATGGCAGCATATACTACCAGTCGCTAAAGTTCTACAACGGAACAGAGGCTACCAGTGCCAACCTCATAGCCGAGAAGAAGAGCGGTGAGACCGGCATTGTGCGTTCTACAGCCGAAGACGGTTCAATGACTGTGGTACTTGGAGGTGCCAATCAGACCTACGAATACGACGGTTTCGAGGCGACCGTCAGCCTCTTCACTCCGCAGGCGATGGACTTCAACGGTATTACTGCCGATGCAGCCTCTACCGAGACCGTTTGTGCCGGCGATACCGAGCAGGACATGCTCACCATCAACGTGAAGGCCCAGAACACGGAACCCGCCATGAAGGTGACGAAGATGACCTTCTCGGCAGGCGAGAACTATGCACTTGCCACCAAGGCCGCCCTCTTCTTTGGTTCGACCAAGGTAGGCGAGACGGTGGTCGAAGGTACCGCCTTCGACATCACGCTGGCCACACCGCAGGCACTTGTAGAGGGCAACAACCTCTTCACCCTCAAATACACCATCAGCGACGAGGCCGTCAACGACGACAAGGTTTCTGCAACGTTGGTCAGCGTAACAGCCTTGGTCAACAATGCAGAAAAGACCGAGACGCTCACCGAGCCTGTTGCTGCTGAGCGTACGGTGAAGAACATCGTACTCAACTACGCCGACCAAGGTACGGTAACGAAGACGGTAAACGGTTCGCTGGCGTTTGAAACGAAAGCGAAAAGCGAGTACTCTACCTACTGCGAAGCTGGCACCGACGACCGCATCAATGTCTTTGTGCCCAAGCACGATGGCATGGTCTGTCAGATTGACTTCTCTGAGTTTAATGTACAATACAGCTCCAGCAGCTACGGCACGAAGTCAACCTTTAAGATTTACGCCGGACAGAGCACCAGCGGAACCTTGTTGTGGGAACTCAACGACAATAGCCAGGAGTCTGTAGGCCCAGAACAGATTATCCGTTCGACAGCTACCGACGGCTCACTGACCATCGTCTTCAACCCCAAAACCAGCTACAGCTATTACTACAACGGCTGGAAGGCCACCGTCAGCGAATACCAGACGAAGGACATGGAGGTAAAGGAGACGGAGGTCACACAGGCCTCGACTGCCGACGCCTCTATCGGTGCAGCCAACCAAGAGCTGCTGACCGTCAAC
>Ga0310786_10012393_pt1 | contig 10557 bp, 5 predicted proteins | sample AusTroGonzalo_MG_FD_203881 | JGI IMG/M metagenome (GOLD analysis project Ga0310786, IMG submission 203881) | Bovine rumen microbial communities from tropical cattle in Woodstock, Queensland, Australia - Gonzalo_03 (v2) (version 2) | ecosystem: Host-associated > Mammals > Digestive system >... | reverse complement strand
CGCCAGCATCCGGGAGGTTCAATAGTGGAAACCTATCGCTGCCTCTGCTGTGGTGAAATACTGAAGGAGCAGGAAAACTATTATCATGCCCGGTGCCTGAAGAAACTGTTCCACTCCGCGCATGTCCCGGCGCTGAATTACACGCAGGACGAACTGAATACGCTTGCCAAAGAGACGATTTTAAACCGGATTTCCGTTCCCGGCGTCCAGCCGAAACTCTCCCTGCATTTGGAGAGGAGTGAAGCGGACTGTCGTCATTCCCGTCTTACGCTGGTCGGCTTGGAAGGTGATTACATTCTGAAGCCGCAAACGCCGCAATGGCCTTGTCTGCCAGAAGCCGAACATTTCTGTATGCTGCTGGCACGGAAATGTGGCCTTGCCACGGCCGATTTCGGGTTGATTCCGCTGAAGTCCGGCGAACTCGCCTACATCACCAGGCGCATGGACCGTACGGAAAACGGTGCGCTTCACATGGAGGATTTCTGTCAGATCCTGAACAAGATGACCGAACAGAAATACAATGGCTCAATGGAACAGATTGGAAAAGCAATCCGGGCTTATTCCGATGTCGCCGGACTAGACCTGATCCGCTTTTTCGAACTTTCAGTCTTCTGTTTTCTGACAGGCAATTCCGACATGCACCTCAAGAACTTCTCGCTGATCCGTTGTCTGGACGGACATTACGAACTATCTCCCGCATACGATCTCGTGCCGGTCAGAATCATCATGCCGGAGGATAAGGAAGAACTTGCGCTGACTTTGCATGGCAAGAAAAGCAATCTGAAACGGGTGGACTTCGAGCAATTCGGAGCGGCACTGAACCTTTCCGAAAAGCAGATACAAAGGGCTTTCAGCCATCTTGCCCATGCCGTTTCCGAGACACTGACTAGTGCCTTAAACGCATCATTCCTGCCACCGAAAATGCAGGAAAAGACCGCCGAACTAATCAAACGGCAGGCACAAAAACTGTTACTGTTCTGAAGGCGTTGTTCATGAGGTACCGACGGCGCTCGCCGTAGCGGGAGGGCGCGCCTCCGTGCGCGCCGTTGCGCCCGTGGGAAAAAGAATAGACCATCACGGAGAATATGGCGTGGATAATGACAACTGAATTATGCCTTGGGGTGAGCCTTTTTGTAGACTTCCTGCAAGCGTTTGATATTGACATGCGTGTAGATTTGGGTCGTGCTGAGATTGGCATGGCCCAGCATTTCCTGGACAGTGCGCAGGTCGGCGCCTGCCGACAGCATGTGCGTGGCAAAGGAATGGCGCAGTTTGTGTGGCGTGCAGTCGGCGGGCAGATTGGCCTCCTGGACATACAGTTGGAAATTGCGTTCTACGGAGCGTGGCGTCAGCCTGCCACCCTTGACGTTGCGGAACAGCGGGCCAGCCTCCCGTCGCGTGCCCAGGCCCTGTTTTTCCCGTTCCCGCAGATAGCGGTGCAGGGCGGCGGCGGCGGGTTTGCCCAGGACGCAGAAGCGCTCCTTCTTGCCCTTGCCCCGCACCTTGAACACGCCAGACAGAAAATCGACGTCCTGGAAATCGAGCGATGTTGCCTCGCTAATGCGCAAGCCGCCGCTGTAGATGACCTCCAGGACAGCGGCGTCACGGGCGGCCTCGAAGTCGCGGTAGTCGACGGCGTCCTCGCGCTTAGGGGCGGGCTGGCGGGCCCAGTAGGCGGCGGGGGCGGCCAGTAGTTGCTCGACCTGCTCGACGAGCAGATACATCGGCAGCTTGCGAGACGCCTTCAAGGCACCGACGTCCTGGAAGGGATTGGCGGCTTTGCCCTCGCTGCGCGCCAAGTAGCGGAAGAAGGAGCGCAGGCTGGAGATTTTGCGGTTGACGCTGGTATGGCCCAGACCGTCTTCGGCGAGCGACATGGCGAAATGCCTAGCCCTTGCCTCGGTTACTTTGGACCATTGGCAGTCAGAGCTGTCTGGCGGCGGCATGATTTCTGGGTTTTTCTTCAGAAACTGCGCGAGGTCCTGAAAATATCCCGCGACAGTATGTGGCGAGGCCAGGCGGACATTCGCCAGATACTGCCGGAATTGCTTGGCCTGCGCATCCTCCGCCAGCACCGCCCGTTCCGCCGCCAGACTCTGAGCTTGGCTAGGTGACTGATGTTGTGTTCTTGGCCTATTGGGCATGGATGCAGATGCTTGGTTTAATGCGGACGAGCAGGACTCGTCCACATCCGTCATTTTGCGCGGACTTTGGCAAAGAACTCCAGTTCTTTCTCGGCAACGAACAGATGGCCGAGATTGGAGAGATGGACTCCATCGGTCCTGAAGTATTTTGCCTTCTCGCCGTTCAAGGCCTGGAGCGGAGTGTAGATGTCGAAGTACTCGTAACCCTTTTCGAGGCAGATTTTCTGCACTACGGCATTGAACTGCTCGACGAGGGCGGGGATGCCGAATTTGTAGCCGATGACGGGGGCAAGCTTGTCATTGACTTCGGTCGGCGTGGAGACGCCGCTGTAGATGGTCATCGTGGCGCCACCGCTCTTTTCCTGCACATAGGGCAGGAAATGGCGCAGCTTGGCGTCGGTGTGCTCGGGAGTGAACTGTGGCTTTTGGTAGTCGGTCTGCTTGAAGGCCACGGTGTCATTCTGGCCCAGGAAGACGCAGACACGGTCGTAGGTGATGGCGTCGAACAGGCCGTTGTACATGTAGGAGCGGTAGACGTCGGGGCCGTTGAAGAGGCGCGCGTCAATGCGACCCGCTTGGTCTCCGCCGCAGGCGGCGTTGCGGAAGGTCAGTTTAAATTTGGAATTGGCCTGGTTGATGAAATAGGTGAGGATGTCGACATGGTTGTGCTTACGGTAGTAGTCGGTGAGGGAGTCGGCGAGGAACAGCCAGTGCTCGTTCTTCGTCAGGACAATTTTCGCGGCTGCTTCCTTGAGCCTGTCGATGGTCTCCGCATCGGCGGAGAGGATATCGCGGAAATCGGAGTTGCCTTTGGCGGCGAAGGCGAGGCGATGGAGCCCTGGGGTCATAGTGAACGATGGATAAGTGACAATGCCGTTCTTGGCGGTCGCAGGGAGGACTTCCGAAGTGCCGTCGGGGAAAACATGCACGAAATGGCCGGAGAGGTTCGGGGGATAGACGCGGAAGGTCTGCGGCGGCACGAGGGAGTTTTCAGCGAGGACTGGGCAGCCTGGCTCGGGGGTTATGGTCGTGTTGGCGTCCCTGTTGAGCCAGACTTTCAGGTCATCAAGGCTGACTACTGCGTCTTCGCCGACGAGTTTGAGGCCCATGCTGAAGCGGTCTGGGGCGAGGGAGGAGAGGTCGATTGTCCGCTCTATCGTCTGCCAGTCTTCAGTCAGGACGGTGTCATTGAATTCCTTGGAGCCGTAGCTGTCGAACTCGACGCTGGGAGACATGCTGAAGCGGAGGGTGCCTTTGCCTTTGGCGCGGACTGTCATCTTGTAGGTGAGGCCGACCATCGGACGATGGCTGAAGAACATGATGTTCGCCGTGCAAAGATTCTTGCCGGGGGCGGTCTTGATCTCCAGATAGCCGTTGCCGTCTTCTCCTTTCTTTAGGGTTTTCGTCCCGTCATTGCTGGGCTTGGAGAAGGCTCCAGAGCCGATGGAGTAGCCGCCCTCCTTGGAGAAATCGCCCATGAAGAAGATGTTGTCCTCAACAATATTCGGCTCGTATTTGGAGATGCAACCTTCGCCCAAAAGCAGCGTGGCTATAGGCAGGAGTCCGAAAAGGCAGCATTTGCAGAGAAAATTCGTGCTCATCATTTGTTTTTTCCTTCGGTTATCTGATGACTGTTGAAGACAAATTTGCAGTTCAGCCAAGCGTGTACAGGCAGGCGGCCAATGGCGCCAGGACGGCTTGGGCTTCGGTTCTGTTAAGTGGAGCCAAATCGCGGTAGGGCGCGGGAATGGCTTGTTCTGTCTTGGAGAAATTGGCGACCAGCGCATACCGTATGCCGTCGATGCCGCGCAAAGCGACGCCGCGCAGCTGCTCTCCCAGCGCCAGCTGCTGGATGTTTCCCGCCGACTGCGCCGTCTGCTCCGCAGACAGTCCGACGGTCACGGCAAAGCCCGTGTCAAGGACAACGCTGCCGCAGGGGAAGAAGGCGTTCACGTCCTCGAACTGGGTGCACAGTTCATCGGCGTAGAGGCTGGTGTGCGGATAGTCCAGGACGCGAATCTGCTGGTCGGCGGGCCGGTAGATGACCATGCCGTCGCCGCCGTAGGCGCGCAGGAAGGACAGGCAACCGTCGACATTCAGCCACGATGACTTGAGGCGGATGGTTTCCTCGCGTCCAGGATAGCCTGACAGCCGCAATTCACCCTCCGCGCTGGCGTACAAGCGAGTCTTGCCGTTGTAAAGGTCATTGGGCATCTTGCAGCCCATTCCCTTGACGCGGCGCAGATAGACGCGACGTGTTGTGACGGCGTGCTGGAGGATGATGGCGCTGGCTCCGTCGGGCAGGGCCGCCATGGCCAGGGCGTGCCTGGCGTAAACCGCCTCCAGCTCGCCTTCGCCGTGGGGAGTCTTCTCTGTCCAGAGGACGGCGCCGCTGTTGACGAAGCCGCCAGGGAGCAGTTGGTGACTGTCCTGGTGCATGGCTGATTCGGCGACGCTGGAGGTAAGCAGTTCGCCGCTTAGGTTGGTCAGCCATTCGGCCATGTCGCTGCGTTGGGCGGGGAGGCAGAGGGCGACAGGTCGCGCCGCCGAGTCGAAGGTCAGGGAACAGATGCGGCGTGGATTCTTGTCGAAGGTCGCGGCGTGGCGTTCATCCTGCCAGGAGAAAATATCAGGCGCAGGTTTTTCCGGCAGTTGAGGTTCAGGCGAACGAAGGAGTCCCGCCTCGCGCCAGAACAAGCTGTAAGAGGTGCTGACGGCGCGGTCGCCTTCCAGGCGCGTGTAGTAGAAGGGGCTGTCGAGGGCCATTTTCTGGAGGCGCGCGGAGAGGAAGCTGCCGTCTGGGTTCTGGCGCGCCTCGAAGTCGATGAGCTTCTGCCAGCGCTGCTCGAACTGGAGGGCGAGGGGGTCGCCGAGCAAGTCCCAGATGAACAGCCAGGCGGGGACGGCGTAGTCCTGGCAGTAGCAGTAGCGGACGCGGTTGTCGCCGCCGATGCGGATGAAGCGTCCGTCCTCGAAAAAGAAATGCTTCAGGACGTTCCACAGGTCAGTGACATGCGAATACACTTCGGGCGGCAATTTCCAGCCATGCTTCTTGGCGGAGAAATGCAGGAAACCGATGTTGGAGATGGCAAGGGCCGCATAGCCCATGTTCTGGAAGCCGTTGTGGTTCAGGGAATAGTTCTCGGTGAAATTGGCTCCGACGAACATTTCCTTGACTGTCTTGCCGTTGTAGACTTGCATCGACTCCGCGTCGGCGGGAATGGAGATGCCGTTGACGAAGAATCTCGTCGCTTTCTCCAGGTACTCGTTGCGCCTCGGTGCGTCAGGATAGTCCAGTGCCGTACGCAAAAGCAGCGAGCCGTTCCAGAGATTCGACTCGGGGCGGTTCTCGTAGAAATCGTAGCCCGCATGGATAGGATAGTCGTCGAGCAAGTTGTCGCTTTCGGCTATCATCACCCTCCGCAAGGCGAGACGATCCTCCTCGGTAAGGTATTCCAGCAGGGCGTCGACGCCGTGGCGCGTCCGCTCCAGGGACAGACCGCTGATCCAGGACTTGCCCCACTGCTGGCCGTTGGTACACAACTTGTCGGCGCATTTGTGGGTGTGGAGGTTGAAGCGCAGGAGCCGCAGGGCCAGTTCCCGCAGTTCCTCGCGGCTTATGCCGATGTCCTGTTCGTTGAGATTCGGCGAGACGGCGAGCGAGGCGAGGGCTGCGAAAGCGTTGCCGTTGGTCTGGATAGCCCAGTGGTAACTCTCCCCCGTGCCGTAGCAGGTCAGCTCCGGCTGGTCGGCGGCAGTGTAGAGGTGTTGCTTAGCGGCAGGCAGCCAGCGTTGGAGCAGAGAGCGCGCGTTGCAGATGATTGTCGATTCCATGGCAGGTGTCCTTTAGACCGTCAGCGGAGGCTGTCATCAAGCGTGTCGTTGCCACCGTAGACTTCATTGTAGTCGAGGCCGGCGGTGCGGTATTCCAGACGCTTCCAGTCCTGCCAGGTATACTTGTATTTGGCTACATCGTCGATGCGGTATTGGATGATGGAGGTAGGAGCCTGGTAGCAGATGCCGCTGAGTCCCAGCATCTGGCCGGCATCGGCGCGGTCATCGATGATGCTGGGGTCGTCACGCAGTTCGATGGCCGAGGCGAAATAGCCGTCCTTGCGAGGATAGAGCAGGCCGTGGTTCTGCTCAATCACATTCCATTTGCCGTCGAAGAAGATTTCCGTCTGGGAATGGCCGTGGGCGAAGTAGATGGGGTCGGTGAAGACGAAGATGGGGCGCGCGGGAATACCAAGGACCTGGCAGAGGAAGGACAGGGCGCGGGAAATCTCGTTGCACATGTGCCAGGCCTTCTTCAGAACCTCCTCCTCCGTGCCGCCCAGGAAATGTTGCCAGATCATGCTGGTGCCGCGGTAGGGGCTCTGCTGCGGATGGGCAATCAGGTTGACCAGGGCCAATGCCTTTTCGCGGTCGGTCTTGCAGCCTCTCGTCGTTTCCTCGGCGACCTGCTCCAGGAACGGGCGGGTTCCAGGCTTGTACACAGGGCAGACCGACGCCTCGGCGCCGTAGAGATACTTCTCGGTCTCGGGAACGACGGCGATCATCTCGTCGTGGAAGACGTAGTCGACCGTGCCGCGATGATAGGGCACCAGGGCTCCGTGGCAATGATAGATGGCACGGTCATGAGCATCTGGCCAAGCATTGCCGCCGCGGTACTTGTCCAGGTCGGGCGGCGGCGGGCAGGATTCCGGCTTCAGCGGCGGCACGACTTCGTGCGCCATCTTCTCCTGCTTCGGCAATTCGACGGTCGCCGTCAGCTCGTCGAGACGCTTGCGGATGGCCTTGCACTGTTCGACGGCGTTTTGCGGGGACAGGCCGAAGTTTCGACCCAGTTCATTGGGGGTTGGCGGCCAGCCGCGCTTGCGCGCTGTGCTCTGGAAATATTCGAACAGGACTTCAAAGGGAGGTGTTTCGAGAGAGTAGGCCATGATGGTTTCCTTTTTGGGGTGGATTATTCAGGATGAAGTCGATAGGGACGTGATGATGGTATTCTTTTTCCACGGGTATGAGCGGCGGCCAGGGGTCTGGCCGCCCTACCGCAAATTCTCGGCGCACCCGCCCAGACTATTCCTCGACTTTCCAGCCTCGGATGTTGCAGTTGCCGCCTTTGACGCGCAAGGCGATGTCGAGTTTGCCGTGCAGCGGGCGGACGGTCTTCGTCGTGACGGTCTTGTAATCGTACCAGCCACCGGGCTCAAGCGCGAAGGTGGCAAGAACCTCGTAGGCCTGGTTGTTCGTCAGGTTGACAACTTCCACGGTCACACCCTGCTGGTAGGCGGCAAACTCGCCCGCCAGCGTCTTGGCCTCGGCCCCGAAATCGACCACGCCGAAGTAGATGAGCGAGTCGGGAGGGCATACGGCCCAGTTGTCCGGGTTGTTCTTGGGGTCGTAATCGAGGAAGGCAACGACGCAGCGGTGGGCGCCGAGGAACCAGGAGGCATCCTTGATGCGCAGGAACTCGTGCTTGGAAGCATCGAGTTCGTTGCGTTTGGTGAAATCGACTGGCTGGTTGAGGTTGAGGCCGAGGTCGTCCATGGTGGTTGCGATGTTCTGCATCAGGGGTGTCAGCGACTTGGCCCAGGCGGCGTCCGGCTGGCCATTGTTCAGCAGCCAGAAGCGGATTTCATACGGTTTCAGGTCGACGGCAGGGGCGAGGGCACCGGCAGGGAAGTCCTGCGGCTGCTTGCCCTCGGCCATGACGGTCAGGGCATATCCCTGGAAGCGGTCGGCCTGGGGACGGATTGTGAGGGTTTCATTGGTGGTGTTGATGAACATGACGAGGATTCGTCCGTCCTTGTGCTTCCAGACGGAATGGAGGACCTTGTCCCAGGTGACCATGTTTTTCCAGGAAACAACCCCCCAGTCGTCGGTGAGCGTGGGTATCGGCTCCTGGAATTTCAGCATTTTCTGCATTTCCGCGCTGTTCAGGAAATCGGCGAGGGCGATGCGGGCCAGGGAGATTTTCTTCAGCCAGGCGCGGAAAGGCGAGGGGAATCGCACGGTGTTGATGTTGGCGTTGCCTATCTGTTCGCCGTAGGCGAGCTGTTCGCCGTACTTGGCGAAGAAGACATTGTAGCCGCTCTGGCGCGGATTCGTCACATAGCAGAAACGTCCAACGAACTGGACGCGCGGCGCATACACCGACTGGAACAGCGGGACGTGCCCCTCAAAGCCGAAACGCCAAGTCATGTACCCGTCCAGGCACTTGAGGAAGGGGTCAGAAGCCTCCTCGCCAGTATGCGCCAGATTCGGGTACTCCTGACGCAGGTCCTTCATCACATAGTCCTCGTAAGTCAGCCAGTGCCCCTCGGACAGCCATTGGTGGGGGTCGCCAGGCAGATGTTGGTGGTCGGTGGCGAAGCAAAGTCTGGCCTCGGCGCAGGGCAGCTGGTCATGATAGATGCCATCCAGGCCTGATTCGGCGATTTTCTTGATCTGATTCTTCAGATGATTCTGCCAGACGGTCGTCGCGGGGCACATGACGGCGTGCGGCGTGCCGTAGTTCTCGGTGGCCACGGAACCGTCGCGGTAGTAGACGGCGGAGGCCTTGCCGCGCTCGGTCCACTTGTTCTCCTGGTCGGCGGTGTCGCCGCAATACCACAGGCGGCTGTTGTAGTACGGGAAGACGTGGTTGCCCATGGCATGCGCCTGCTCCAGGGTTTCCGGCAGATGGATGCCGCCACGGACGCAGTAGTCGGGGCCGAAACGCCACGGGCCGTTGCAGGCGCCGAGGAAGCCGACTGTGTGCGTCGGGGGGAACGTGAAATACTCGTTCAGATAGCGGAAGCCCTCGATGGGCAGGCCGTTCTCGTCGGGGTCGAAACTGCCAATCCACAGGGCGTTTTTCATGAACCATTTTGGTGTGTCCTGACGCGGGATTTCCGGAATCCACCAGGCCGCCTTGGCACTGAGGAACTCCTTGTAGATTTGACCGCACTCGTACCAGTCGCCGTGATAGGGACGAAGGACGGCGTATGCCTCGTGCATGTCGAAAGAATTGCCGCCGCTCTTGCCGTCGGGCTGAAAGGGGACATGGTTAATCCACTCCTGAATCAGGAAGCCGGCACGTCCGCGGAGGGAGATATTCTTGGAGGCGGCCAGGGGGTCTTCATAGCCGAGATAGATGCCCTGCTCGTCTGTGTTGTAGTATCCCGTCATCTGCATGGCGACGACATCGCTGGGGAAATGCCAGCGGCGGATGAGGAAGTCATTCGTGGGGTTCTTGAAAATCACGCCGCTGAGGCGGGGGAAAATCATGCGGTCTTCGCCGGGCAGTTTCAGCAGAGTCACGCGGGGGAAGGCGACATTGACGAGCAGATGGCCACTGTTCAGGTTGTTGACCTTCAGTTGGGCCTTGAGTTGCTGTGCGTCAAGCACGACTGGCATTTCCACGCGCCAGTCCTGGTTTTGCCAGGTGACGGTGAAGGCGCCGTTGTCGCCAAAGGCCACAGTGTATTCCATGTTGGCACTGGCCGGCGCAAAATTGAAGGGTTCCTTCTGGAGATTCTCGTATTCCAGGGCCCAGGAGAAGCCGTCATACTGGAACATGGGAGTGCCGGTCATGAGGTTGAAGGCCCCCAGGACAGGCGTTCCAAAGCCGTGGTCGGCCAACAGCAAGAGCAGGTTGTCCGTGGCCAGCAGGCGGAGTGGTCGGTTGTTGCCGTTCCAGCGTGCCACAAGATCGTCCCGCGTTGTCGCTTGCCAGGCGGGCGCGGCCTGGGCCAGCAAGTTCCTGACAGCCTCAACCTCGGCGCCCGCGCCGGCATAACCCTCCAGGCAGGAAATCAGCCATTTGGCCTCGGGCAACGTCGCCTTGGCCTGCGCCTGGCGGAACTCCTCAAGCAAGGCCTTCTGCAAGTTCTGATTGCCCGCAGGCTTGATGGCCACGCCACAGTTCTTTTCCAGTTCCTCGATTTCGCTGTCCTTGAGGATGCGGCGGTAGATGTGAAGCCCGGCGATGTCTCCGGCAAAGGTCTGGAGTCCCTTGCCCAGCAGGATGGGGCTGTTGCTCATGTTCACTGCCAGATTGTTGATTTCGCGCAAGGCGATGACTTCATCGTTGACCGCGATGCTGAGGCGGTAGCCGTTGATGCCGTCGGCCTCGTTCAAATGGCGCTCGATATTGACGACCAGGAAATCCCAGCCTCTGTCCTTGGCCGTGGGCAGGCCGTTTAGGTAGCCGGCGTTGTCGTTGTCGGCGTAGGCCGTGGACAGGAAATAGCGTCCGCTGGCAGTCGTGCCCAGGCAGTAGGACTTGTCCTGATACAGCAGGGCGGTGTCCTTCCAGGCGTTGGGGCGGACGACGGCGACGAAGGTCATGCCTCTCTCGTTCAGCACCAGGTCCTTGGTTTCGGTCAGTTCGGCGTAGGCGCCGTCGCCGTTAAGGTGCAGGTAGCCT
>Ga0310786_10012392_pt1 | contig 10558 bp, 5 predicted proteins | sample AusTroGonzalo_MG_FD_203881 | JGI IMG/M metagenome (GOLD analysis project Ga0310786, IMG submission 203881) | Bovine rumen microbial communities from tropical cattle in Woodstock, Queensland, Australia - Gonzalo_03 (v2) (version 2) | ecosystem: Host-associated > Mammals > Digestive system >... | reverse complement strand
GATTCTGGACCGTGCGCGCCGCCACAACATTCCTGCGCAGTACCTCGACTGCGCCCCGTGGAAGACGAAGCTTGAAGGCCCCGCGGAGGTCCGTTGCATCCAGCTGTTGAAGGACGCTGGATGCGATACGATAGTGCTCGCCGGTTTCATGCGCATCGTGAAGCCCAAGTTGCTTGCCGCCTTCCCGATGCGCGTCCTCAACATCCATCCTGCGATTCTGCCGGCGTTCCCGGGTGTCCACAGCTGGACGCAGGCGCTCGACTACGGCTGCAAGGTGGCCGGGGTGACAGTTCACTTCGTCGATGCCGGCACGGATTCCGGCCCGATCATCGTCCAGAAGTGCGTACCCGTACTTGAAGACGATACGCCCGAGACGCTCCATGCGCGCATCCAGGTGCAGGAGCACATTGCGTTCCCCGAGGCGTTGCGTCACCTTGCCGCCGGACGCCTCCGCGTGGAGGGACGGCGCGTACGCATAGGATAGCAACTTAAATTATTCCAAACGAAGGAGATACAACATGAACGGAGCCATACTTCTTTTGGCGGGCGTCGTGTTCTTCACGCTTGCCTATTTCTTCTATTCCAAATTTGTCGCGCGCGCGATAGGTATCGACCCGGAAAAGCCGACGCCTGCGCATACGATGGGTGACGGCGTCGACTACGTGCCCGCGCATCCGATGGTGCTGTACGGGCACCACTTCGCCGCCATCGCCGGCGCGGGCCCGATTATCGGACCCGTTCTCGCCGCGCAGTTCGGCTGGGCCGCCGTGGCGCTGTGGATCATCCTGGGGTGTATCTTCATCGGCTCGATGCACGACATGGTGACGCTCTTCCTCTCGGTCCGACATCAGGGCAAGTCCATCGGATCGGTCATCGAAGACGTCCTTGGACGCTCAGGCAAGATGATATTCCTCATGTTCTGCTTCTCCGCGCTCGTCCTTGTGATGAGCGTGTTCACCGGGCAGGTCGCCGACGCGTTCGTCTCCAACCCGGAGGTGGCCACCTCGTCGCTTTTGGGGATCTTCGAGGCCGCGCTTTTCGGCATCTGCGTGTACAGGTTCAGGTGGAGCGTGTTCTCGGCCAGCTTCGTGTTCGTGCCGCTCCTCTTCTTCCTCGTGTGGATCGGCGTGGTGTTCCCGTGCGACCTCACGGCGATCTTCGGCGTCACCGCCGCCACGGCGCGCACGATCTGGGTGGTGGTGCTGTTCGTCTACTGCTTCGTGGCCTCCACGCTTCCTGTATGGTTGCTCCTGCAGCCTCGCGACTACCTGAACAGCTATCTCCTCTACGCAATGCTGGCGATAGGTCTCGCCGCCGTGTTCGTTGTCTGCCCCACGATCAACATCGACGCATTCGCGGGCTTCACCGTGAAGGCGGCAAAGGGCGGTGCCACCATGCACCTCTTCCCGTTGCTGTTCGTGACGGTAGCGTGCGGTGCGTGTTCGGGCTTCCATGCGCTTGTCGCTTCCGGGACAACGTCCAAGCAGATATCCAGCGAGTCCCACATCCGTCCGATAGGCTACGGCGGGATGCTTCTGGAGGGTGTCGTCGCCCTCTTGGCGCTCATCGCCGTGGCGTGGCATTCACAGGCCGACCTGGTGGCCGGGCTTTCCGAAGGCAAGCCTGTCGTGTTATTCGCGCAGGGCCTTGCGTCGTTCTGCGGGAAGCTGGGGCTGCCGGAGAAAACGTCCGAAAGCTTCATGCTGCTGGCCGTTGCGGCGTTCTTGATGACGTCCGTGGACGCCTGTACGCGCCTTGCGCGTTTCGTATGGCAGGAACTGTGGTCTACGGCCTCTGCGGGCGAGCTGGCTTCAGCTGCCGCCGCGAAGCCGCAGGCGGTGATGGTGCGCCTCAACCGCAACATGTATTTCGCCACGGCGGTGGTCGTCGCCATCGGCGTATATCTGCTCGTGCTCAATCCCTCGATGGCCAACAACCTCTGGACGATGTTCGCGAGCGCCAACCAGATGCTGGCGGCGCTGACGCTTCTTACCGCCGCGCTCTGGCTGTTCAAGAACAAGCTGAAGTTCTGGATTGCGGCGTTGCCTATGTGCTTCATGATAGTGACATCCGGCACGGCCGTGTTCCAGCTGTTCCTTCAGAACCTCGACAAATGGATGAAGCAGGGCTTTGCCGCAGGCGGCGTGACGGCGATCGGATCGATCACGCTCTTCTGCCTTGCGGTTGTGCTCCTGACGCTCGGGGTAATGAAGTTCAGGACGCTCGTCAAGGACCGTATCTTCCGTGCGATCGCCGGGAAGGCGTAGTTTCGCTCGTGCGCGTTTTGGATATCCGCAGATGATTTTCAGTAGAGAGGCAGGCAGAAGATGATGGACAAGCGTTATGACGCGAAGGCGTCCGAGGCAAAATGGTACCCCATCTGGGAGAAGAACGGCTATTTCCATGACGAGCCGGGTAGGGGAACTCCGTATTCGGTGGTCATTCCTCCGCCGAATGTTACGGGCATCCTGCACATGGGGCACGCCCTCAACCAGACGATCCAGGACATCCTCGTGCGCTGGCGCCGTATGAGCGGGTTCAATACGCTATGGCTACCGGGCACAGACCATGCGGGTATCGCCACGCAAAGCGTTGTGGAGAAGGCGCTCGACAAGGAGGGACTACGCCGCCAGGACCTTGGGCGCGAGAAGTTTCTGGAGCGCGTGTGGGCCTGGAAGAAGCAGTATGGCGGCACGATCGTCCACCAGCAGCGTATGCTCGGCAACTCGACGGACTGGCAGCGCGAGCGCTTCACGTTCGACGAGGGGTGCTCCAAGGCGGTGACGAAGGTCTTCGTTCAGCTTTACAAGGAAGGCCTCATCTACAAGGGCGACTACATCGTCAACTGGTGTCCGCACCATCAGACCGCGCTTGCTAACGACGAGGTGGAGCATGAGGCTAACCACGGCTCCCTCTGGTACATCAAGTATCCCGTGGTCGGCTCCGAGAAGGGTGCCGCGGGCGAGCCGTACAAGGACTACGTGATGGTGGCGACGACGCGTCCGGAGACTCTGCCGGGCGATACGGCCGTGGCTGTGAACCCGAAGGACGAGCGCTATGCGCACCTCGTGGGCAAGACGGTGATTCTGCCTCTCACGGGCCGTGAGATACCGGTCATCTCGGACATGTACGTGGAGAAGGAGTTCGGTACCGGCATCGTGAAGATCACGCCTGCGCACGATCCAAATGACTTCCTCGTGGGCAAGCGCCACAACCTCGAGTCGATCAACATCATGACCGAGGACGCGCACATGAACGAGCTCGCTGGCGCGAAGTACGTGGGCATGGATCGCTGGGAATGCCGCAAGGCGCTCGTCGCGGACCTTGAGGCAGAGGGCTATCTCGACCATATCGAGGAGTACGACAACCAGGTAGGCCACTGCTACCGTTGCCATGAGGTGGTGGAGAGCCGCCTCTCAAAGCAGTGGTTCGTCAAGATGAAGCCGCTCGCCGAACCGGCCATCGCCGCCGTCAAGAGCGGCGAGGTGCGTTTCGTGCCCGAGCGCTGGAGCAAGATCTACTTCAACTGGATGGAGAACATCCAGGACTGGTGCATCTCCCGTCAGCTTTGGTGGGGACACCGCATTCCCGCCTACTACGTGCGCGGGAATGCGAGTGAAGAGGGAAGAGTGAACAGTGAAGAGTTCTTTGTGGCGGAGACGAAGGAGGAGGCGCTGGAGCAGGCTCGCGAAAAGTTGGGGAGACCAGAGCTCACGCTTGACGATCTTGTGCAGGACGAGGACGTGCTCGACACGTGGTTCAGCTCGTGGCTGTGGCCGTTCTCCACGCTAGGCTGGCCCGAGAAAACTGCCGACCTCGACTACTACTATCCTACGACCGACCTCGTGACGGCGCAGGACATCATCTTCTTCTGGGTTGCACGCATGATGATGGCAGGCATCCACTTCATGAAGAAGCCGCCGTTCAGCAACATCGTCATCCACGGCATCGTGCGCGACGCGCAGGGCAGAAAGATGTCGAAGTCCCTCGGCAATTCGCTCGACCCGCTCAAGATCATCGAGGAGCATTCCGCCGATGCGCTCCGGTTCTCGCTTGCGCTCATCACTTCGCTCGACTGCGATTCCAAGGTCGACATGAAGAAGTTCGAGGTGGGCCGCAACTTCTGCACGAAGATCTGGAACGCCGCGCGCTTTATCGAGATGAATCGCGAAGCTACGCCTCAGGCGGGGTTTGGGGCCGCCGGAGGCCCTGTCCAGCTATCCACCGACGAAAAACACATCCTTATCGCGTGCGACAAGGCGTGCGCGAAGATGAAGGACCTTCTGGGGAAGTACCGTATCCAGGACGGTGCGCTCGCCGTGTACGACTTCTTCTGGACGCAAATCTGCGACTGGTACGTGGAGTACGCCAAGGATGCCGCCGACAAGGCCACTGCGTTTGCGATTCTGCGCGATGTGTTCTGGAAGGCGCTTCGTCTCCTCCATCCATACATGCCGTTCGTCACCGAAGAGGTGGCGCACCAGCTGGGATTTCTTGGCGAGAACGAAACGATCCTCCGCGCCGAGTACCCGACAGGCTACACGGACGCCGAGAAGAAGGCTTGGGGCCTCACGGACGATGTGTACGATTATGTGAACGACAAGCGGGAGATGATCACGGCTGGCCGCGCTCTCCGCGCGGAATACAAGATCAACCCCTCCGCATTCGTGAAGATGGTCGTACAGTGCCCCGACTCTTCCGTGGCGGAACGTCTCTCCGCAGATCTGTCCTCGCTCAAGAAGGCGCTTCGCGCAGAGACGGTGGAAATCGTCACTGACGAAACGGACCTCGCGATGCCCGGCACGCTTACGAAGCTTGGAACCATCTACCTTTCGCTGGAAGGACTCGTGGACAAGGCGGCAGAAGCGAAGCGCGTCGCCGCCGAACTGCAGAAGACGCTCGGCTTCATCAAATCCATCGATGCGAAGCTCTCCAACGAGAACTTCGTAGCGCATGCGCCGGCGGCGATTGTCGATGGGCAGAAGGCGAAACGCGCCGAACTTGCGGCGAACGTCGCACGGCTGGAGAAACTCGCGCGGTTGTTTGCATAACAAACACAGGAGGTGTCCCATGAAGAACGCTCTGACGCTCGCCGCCGTTGCCATATCGCTCGGGACAGCTGCCGCCGAGATCACGAGAATCAGAGTGTCCGCCGCGGACACCGCCGAAGGCTGGAAACCGCGGAACGGAGAGATTGTAGCGATTTCCAATGTCGCCGGCTCCGTGGAATTCTCCTTTTGCCCTGATGTGCGGGGATGGGGAAATGCAGGCGTTACCATTGAAATGCCGCCGGATGCCGTTGGCTTCTCGTGGAAAGAGAAGACGGTTTTCGCCGAATACTCCGCTCGCCGCTACATGTGGCTGCACGAAAAGGACGGCGACCTGTGGCTCTACTCCCTGCCCAAAGAAGAGGCGGCACCCGGAGAATGGCGCGACGTCGTAGTGACGTTCGACAAGTTGGAATATCAGCCGAGAGGCAACAAGAAGCGAGGACTGCAAACCGTGAGCTGCTTGGCGATGGGTTTGAACTTCGCGAGACAGACGGTTCGCATCAAGGACCTCGAAATCATCAGGCGTAGCGATGGCGGAAACAAAGTGGATGTACACGGCAGAAAAGGCGCTCCAGATCCCTCCGCCCGTATCGTAGTGCTTGACAGCAAGCCGGAAAACCTGCACGTCATCGAGGTGCTGGAAAGGGCGGGGATGCGAGTTCGTAGGGTATCCGCCGCCGACATGGCGGACCCTGGACAGCTGTCGCGCGCCAACGCCGATCTGGTGGTCATTCCGTGTTCGCCGTTCTTTCCGGTGGCGGCAATCGATAACTTCAAGGCTTTTCTGAAGGCTGGTGGAGCTTTCTTCGCGTTCGGCGGTTACGCGTTCGACGATGTAGGTAGCAAGCCTGGCTCCTCGGGAGGCAACATCCTCGCTCGCGCGCCAGACATCACGGACGTGAATGCCGGCAGGTTCGGGCGGTATATGCTCAATTCGCGTTACGGCAAACCGGGCGATGCCTCCTCGTTTGCCGCCGATGTCATAGCGGTGTTCGACCCGTCGTTCCTTGTAATGCACGACGCCCGCACGGTGGCGTCCCGCGGCCAGACGTTTCTTGAGCCGTCCTCTGAATTCCCTCTCCCTCCAGCGAAAGAACCGTATTTCGCCGCTGTGGCGATGACGGGGGCTAAAAAAGACGCGGTGTTCCCGACCGTGAATGCGAGATGGATTCCGGTGCTGGAGGCGGAGGACCGTTTTGGACGCCGTCGGGGACCTGTGCTTTCAATGGTTATCCCCTACGCAGGACCCTACGCCGCTTCGGCATGGGCCTTCTGTGCCCATCAAGAGTTGTTTATGAAGGCTGATCCGGCGGCGGACCGACTGTTAACGGACATCTGCCGCCGCCTTCTTTCGCCTGTGGCCATCGGTACGTTCAAGGCGTATCCGCACTGCGCCGCCCCGGGCGAGAAGGTACGCTTGGAGGCGACGGCTGCGAGGCTTCCGCGTGACGCACGTTGCCGGTTCCTCTGCGGCGGCAGGGTGTTGGGCGAATCAGGGTTCGCCGTTGGCGGTACGGCTGAGGCCGAGTTTACGCCTAGGCCCGAAGATGCCGACAGCAGGGGCTTGGTGACGGTGACGGCCCAGGTGATGATGGATGGCAAGACCGTGGACTTGAAGGAGACGGCGGTGGTCATGGAGAAGGATTTTACCGGACCTACATTCGAATTCAAGAACAACATGTTCGCAATCGATGGACGGCGCCGGTTCTTCGGCGGAGTGAACAACACCGGCATGATGTGGTATTCCGACAACGAGGACCCTCTCGTGTGGGGCAGGGACTTCGCCGATATGGCCGACTTCGGGATGAAGTTCCTGCGCATTCTGCACTTCTCCGCGTTTAGCACCACAAACCACCCGGAGAAGGTTTGGCGTGATCCAAGGTCCATTGACGTGACGCCGCCGGAAAAGACATGCCGCCAGACGGATGCCATCGTGCGTATCTCGGCGGCAAGCGGAGTCGGCATCATGCTCGTCCTCCACGACTGGATGCCTTGGGAGCTGGAAGAGGAAGAGCTCGACATTCAGGACAGGTGGAACCGGTTCTGGGTGGGGCGGTACAAAGACTGGCACAACGTGTTCTACGATATCCAGAACGAACCGAAAGCACAACGTTTCCCATTCCCGAAGGGGAGTAGGAAACGTTGGACCGATCTGGAGGTACGCGACGGGGAACGGAAGCGCGCCGCCTACTTTGACCGGTGGCAGAGACGTAACGGCGATGCCGTGCATTCAGCCAATCCTCGAGCTGCCGTGACAACCGGGCATCAGCAGAATCTGAGCGAGGTGGAGAAGCAGCTTTCCACGGCGGGAATCGACTTCATCAACGTGCACCACTACGGTGATTTGGTCGGTCTGCGCTCCGTGGTGAAGCTCACGGATAGGCGATTTGAGGGCAAAGGCATGACCCTTGGCGAATTCGGGGCGCGCGTATCGCACGACGCCCGCGTGCATGGCCTCACGGGCTATCCTTCGGCCGCCGCCATTCTCTATTTTCTGCGCGTCAACCATTCCCTCTACGGAATGGGCGGTGCGTTCAGTGGCGTGTGGGACTGGAAAGAATTTCAGGATTGCACGTTCCCCTGGGGCATGATATGGCAGGACGGCACGCCAAAACCCGTGCTCAAGGCATACCGTAACATGTGCATCGTATTGGGAGAGGCTGGCGCGATAAAAGGGGACATACCCCTGTGGTTGACGTTGCCGGACTCCTTCCGCCTCGGTGGGGACACTGACCGGATACATAACGCCCTGCGTAGCGCGACCGACGCGCTTCTTACGCTCAATGTTCCTTTTGGGGTGATAAACGAGGAGGGGCTGGCTCGCTTGCCTTCCTGCGCGAAGGCGCTAGTGTGGCCGATGGCAGTCTGCCCCTCGGACGCAGCTTTCTCCGCCGTAGCGGAGTTCGCCAGAAAGGGCGGCGCCGTGCTGGTGACGGGTGACTTCAGGTATGACGTGGACCGCAAGCCGTCACGCAAGGCGCGTCTTGCCCAGCTGGGCATGGAGGCCGATTTCCCGCCTCTCGATCCATTTTCGAACAAATTGCCGGAACATGCTAGTGTGCGGACGGTGGGCAAGGTGACGTGGAGCCCGAAGGCCGTGGAGCTTGTGTCGCGGGACCAGAGCGAGATATGCGCGTTGTACCGCGAGTTTCTGGATGCCGTAGCGAAAATACCTCGCCTCGCGGTGCCGGGTGCTGCGGATGGAGATGTCATCCGTTTCGAATCCCCGCTGGAGGATGGAGGCCGGTGCGAGACGGCGGTAAGCATGGTGGACAAAGAGACGGCTTTTGGCCAGGTTCGGCTTGCTCCTAATTCCGTGTTCTGGCGGAGGTTCTCGCCGAGCGGTGGCGTGATGGCGTTGACTTTGGCAGGCGAGGCTTCGGGCATGAAGGTGAAGGGTGCGCCGTGCGCCATGCTTTCGCTCGATGGACGTCCCCTGCCGGAGTCCCGCGCCGTTGTGCTTCTGCCGTTCGGGCCGTGCGAAGTGACGCCGCCGGAAGGATGTGTCGCCGGACGGGTGGACGGCGAGGTTGGAGAGTTCCGTGGGCGCAGGTGGACCACGCTGGAGCGCGGAGTCAAGGTTAACGGCGGCCGCTCGATATCCATCACCGATGACGGGACCGAGTACGACATCCGGCTTTTCGCTGACGATGAGGTTCGCGAAGCGGCGGTCAAGATGCTTGAAAGTCTGCTGTAGGACAAAAGGAGGGAACTGCTGTGAAAACGAAGATCATATTCGCCGGAAGCGTGATAGTTGACATCCTGAACGACATCGACATCTGGCCCGACAAGGGTTGCATAGCCCAGATACTCGGCTCCAGTCGGTCCATAGGTGGTTGCGTGGCGAATACCGGTATTGACCTGAAGCGGCTTGATCCGTCGCGGGACGTGCTGGCGCATTCGTGCATAGGCAAGGACGACAATGGAGACTTTGCGTTGGATGTGCTGGCGAAAAATGGCCTTGATGTGTCTCATGTCTCACGCATCGACGCACGGACCACCTTCACGGATGTAATGGCAGTGAAGACAACCGGCGAGCGGACATTCTTCTGCCAGCGTGGAGCCGGTGCTCTATACGCGCCTTCTGCGGATGATATTCCGGCGGAACCGGGTGATCTTCTGCATCTTGGTTACCTACTGCTATTGGATGCGCTTGACAGCCAAGATGCGGAGTACGGCACTAAGGCCGCGCGTCTGCTTGCTGATCTGAGAAGTCGCGGCGTGAGAACGTCGATCGACCTTGTAAGCGAGCAATCTCCGCGTGTCCCGTCCGTTCTGCGGCCGGTCCTGCCGCACTGTGACTACGTGGTGATGAACGAGGTAGAGGCTGCCGCAATAACAGGAATTGCCGCCCGTGACGGGAAAGGCGGAATTGACGTTCGCCGAATAGAGGAACTTGCGCGCGCCATTGCGGGGTATGGCGTCCACCGCGTAACGGTGATCCATTGCCCTGAAGGCAGCGGGGCCGTGGATGCCGAGGGGCATTTCGAATATCTTCCGTCGCTCGTCCTGCCTCCGGGCTGGATAAAGGGTGCTGTTGGTGCAGGCGACGCCTTCTGTTCGGGTATGCTCTATTCATTCCTCGAAGACTGGGACGTCGTGCGTGGAATGCATCTCGCTCGTGCGGCTGCCGCCGCCAATTTGGCTTCTCCATCAGGCACTGGTGGAGCGCTCGGCCTAGAGGAGACGCTCGAATTGGACAGGCGTTTCTCGTCCGGTAACTGAGCATGCGCATCTTTCACATCTTGCTTGCCGTATGCGCTGCTTGCGCCGTCTCCGCGACGGACGTGACGTTCTTGATGTGTTATCGGCCGGACCACCCGGAAGATCCTGCGACGAAGCAGATACTCTCCTTTACCGCCAGAAGGCCGGATATCAGGCCGTTCCAGTGGGGCGGGCTCACGCTCCCCGGCGCTGGTGGGCGTGCCACATTCATGCTCGCCCTCGCGGGCGGAACCGCGCCGGATGTCTACAAGGCATGGTTCCACATCCTTCGTCACGATGTAGAGGAGGGATTTTGCTATCCGCTGAACGAATGGCTGGGCGAGGATACGGACGGCGATGGGCGCCTTTCCGATGCCGAGGCCAAGTGGCCAGGCTGGAAGGATGTGCCGCAGCGCTGGCGCGACGTGGCCACAAAGGATGGCAAGGTCTATGCGGTGCCGACGCCCGGATTCGCCTACTACGGAATCGTATACAGGAAGGACCTGGTGGCGGAAGCGGGATTGGATCCCGAGGCGCCGCCGCGTACATGGGAGGAATTTTCCGGTTGGTGCGAAAAGCTCACGTTCAAGGATAGAGCCGTGGCCGGAGCGGCGCTTCACCGTGGCCAGCGGGCGTTTGGAATGGAGAACAGGCCATGGGGTTTCCTCCCATGGGTAGGCGCGGCTGGGGGAGACGTGGTGAGAGTTAAGAGTGAAGAGTTAAGAGTTAAGAGTGAATAGTTAAGAGTGAAGAGTGAAGGGGGGAATGGGAAGAGTGAAGAGAGAAGAATGGGGGATGGGGAA